>LLBZ010000733.1_pt2 | contig 24851 bp, 21 predicted proteins | sample 1489421 | NCBI WGS metagenome assembly LLBZ01 (sample SAMN04092657, study PRJNA295927) | soil metagenome | biome: Soil prokaryotic community; feature: Bulk soil; isolation source: soil from tomato rhizosphere | host: tomato cultivar Moneymaker | place: South Korea | collected 2011-11-01 | reverse complement strand
TATCTATCGACCTCGTGTTTTTTCATCGATTATCTATCTTTTTACTATAATGATGTAAAAAAGATTAAAAACCCCCTAATAATTTAATTTTTTTTTCACATTTGCATAACACTCCTTAATAATAGCCTGTTAGTTTGAATAAAAATGAAGATTTAAATATTATTCTAAAAGCCTTAAATGAGGGGGATAGTGTCGTTTTTGAAAACTTATATTCAGAATATTATCAAAAATTATGCACCTTCCTTACTGGTTATACAAACGACACTGCTATCATAGAAGATGTTGTTCAAGATGTTTTTTTAAAAATTTGGACCAACAGAAAGAATCTTTCCATAAAAACGTCCTTAAGTGGCTACTTATATAAAACAGCATATACAACCCTTATGGAAAAATATAGACAAGTTAAAAAAAAGAACAATTTATTGGCTTCTTACTATTATACGGCTATGATTCAAGCTATGGAAACCAATCAAGATGAAAAAAACAAGCGCTTAAAAAAACTGAGGAAATGTATTGAAAACCTACCAGATAGATGCAGACTTGTATTTTATGAAAACAAAATGATGGGGCTTAAATACATTGAAGTTGCCGAAAAATTAAATATTTCGATAAAAACCGTTGAAGGACATATTTCAAGAGCCTTGAGCATTTTAAAAGATTGTATGAAATAGTAATCAATTTATAATAAACCATTATAAAAAGTTTAAATAAAAATTATGGCTTAATTTTATCAAATGGTTTTAATAGTGGTACAAGAACACTTGTAAAAAATGTTCTTGTACCGCATTATAATTGTTTTACCCTTTAAAAATTTCAGCTAATTTTTTTTGTAATTCCTCCCCTTTTAGATTTACTGCTAAAATTTTACCATCAGGAGATACCAAGAAATTTTGAGGTATGGCCTGTACCCCGTATAGCTGTGCTGCTTCATTTTTAAACCCTTTAAGATCCGAAACATGAGGCCATGTTAATCCATCTTTTTCAATGGCTTGAATCCATTTATCTTTTTTATCATCTAAAGACACACCAAAAACTTCAAAACCTTTATCCTTATAGTTGTTGTAGGCCATAACAACGTTTGGATTTTCTTTTCTGCACGGTCCACACCAACTAGCCCAAAAATCGATTAGAACGTATTTACCTTTAAAATCTGACAACTTCATTTCTTTGCCTTCAGGGGTTCCTTGTGAAAATTCTGGAGCAAAAACACCAACGGCTACTCTTTCGAAGGTTTCTAATGCAGATTTTACTTTTTTTCCGTAAAACGATTGCTTCACTTCTGGTGTTAATACTTCGTATAATTTTTTGGCAACTTCTGGATTAGGATATGTAATAAATCGTTCATTTATAACTAAAGCAGCCCCTAAATCATTTGAATGTTTAGCAACATATTCTGAAGTTAATTTAATAGAAAGTGTATCAAGTTTTTTCCATTTTTCATCCATTATGGCTTGATGCTTTTTTGAAAGTTTACCTTTTTCAATACGCGCATCTAAAACATCTATTTTATGCAATGAATCTGAAAACTGGTATACTGGAAATGCTACTTTTTGAATTTTTGAAAATTCATTTTTATAATACGATTTATATATAGAATCTTGTTTTGTACCTTTAACTTCAGCCAAATACAAAGAATCTTTCTTTCCCTGGAAAGTTATAATTTCATTGTCTAAAATAAACGTGGCTCCATATGGTTTACCCTTTTCTTTTATACTATATAAAAAGGGTTCTTGAACCTGCCCTTGAAATGAAAATTTACCTTGTGTAACTATTGCAGAATCGATAACTTGATTACCCTCTTCTGTGGTTTCAAGGTATACAATTCCTTCTGACATATTTTCTATTTGACCATTAATAGTATAACCGAAGAATGTTTTATTTGATGGTTTATCTAAACATGAAGTTAATAGTACTATAAAAATTAACACACTACTTTTTAATATTGGCTTTTTCATCTTAATGATTTTTTACTTAGGATTTTAATAGTTCTGATAATTTCTCTTCTAAAGCTGCACCTCTTAAATTATCCTCGACAACAACACCATTTTCATCAACTAAAAAAGTAGCGGGTATGGCTTTTACTTTAAACGAATTGCTCACTTTACCATCATCATATAGATTTGGCCAAGGCATATTTTCTTGCCCCAATGCTTTATGCCATGCTTTTTGATCTTTATCTATGGAGATGCTAAGAATTTCGAATCCTTTATCCGAATAATTCTTATAAGCCTCTTTTAAATTAGGAATTTCTTTACGGCATGGTGCGCACCATGATGCCCAAAAATCTATTAGAATATACTTTTTGCCAGAAATAATGTCTTTAGCTTTAAAAGATTTGCCATCTTTATCTTTTAAACTAAAATTGGCAACATTGGTCCCTATCAATGATTTAGGGTACAACTCCTCTCTTGCTACTTTCCCATAATAACTATTTTTGGCAGCTTCGGAAAACTGTTCGAAAACTGGTTTTTGCTCAGGCGTAAAATATGAATACTGAGTCAGCATAAAAAAAGGCCCCCACCAACTATCTTTATGTTTAGTTATAAGGTTTTCGGAAGTTAACTTTACCTTATCGAAAAATGCCTTTTCTTTTTGTTCAAATAATTTATACTCTGGCATATTTTCAATAGAGTCCATTATCTTTTTATTACCATCTACACGAGCTTTAGCGTAAATTTTAACCAACTCTTCTGTGCCTTTATGATAATCTTGGTAATCTTTATTTAATTCGTTTCTAAAGGCCGTTTCTTTTAGATAATAGTCATGAGATTCTGAACCTTCTACGACTTCGTCTTTAAAACTAATTCTCCCATTTTCTGAATCTGAAACCATTCCTGTTGCTGCTATTTTAATATTTGAATTTTCCAACATAGCAGGAATTGCCCCTTTATTGTTACCAAACATGATATAAAAAAAACGAGGTTCTTCGAGTTTACCCGAAAAGGAAAACTTTCCATCTTTAAGTGCTGTTTCTGCTACAGCTGAATCACTGGAATGCGTAGCTCCCGGAACTAGTTTTACAACCGTACCATCTACAAGACCTGCAATTTGTCCTTCTAGTTGATACGATTCATTTTTACTTTTGTTTGCTTCTTGTTTACAAGAAACTACTATTAGAATTAAGCACAGGCCTAAAACCTTATTTATAAGATTTTTCATTTTTTGAATGATTTTGTTTTAAACCAAGGCCTCATTAGGCTGAAGCCTTGATTATTTTTATTTTTCTACGTTTTGGGTAAGCGTTCCGTTTCCTGGATTATCGGTTGCGCCTTGTGGGAACGGCATCGTCCATAAATGGGAGTCTGATGCTAATGAATACGCTGTACCGTTAAAAGTTTTTGAAAAACTAACGGGATAAATCCCTTCAGCATTTAAACGTCTCGCATCACAAAAAGGAACAATGGTTAAAATAAGCTCGTTGTTTTTAGTTTTTAAAATAGCATTTATAGCTTCTGCTTTATTTGCTGCCGTTAAATCTTCATATTCATCGACTAGAATACGTGTTTTTCGAACTTGGTTTAAAACGTCCATAGCATCATTAATTGCACCATCACGAGCCAAACATTCGGCTTTTATTAAATAAGCTTCTACAGATGTAATGCCACCATAATTAAAATTGCCAGACAGGGTTGCTTTATAAAAGGTTTCGGCGCCTACGGTTCTGATTTTCCAACGCGATAAAAAACGTGCATCACCTGTTTCAAACCGTTCGGCACGCTCTATTGAAATATCATTCTCTGAGGCAAAACGAGCAACTGCACCATGGCGATAATTATAATTTTCAACATAATTGTATCCCATTGGTGATGGCAAGCTAGTATAAGAATCTGGGTTTTCTATAATTGTTTCATTGGCATTATAAAACGATGTCCAATCATAAAGCGCATCATTTTCAGCTAAAGCCATATCGGCATATCTTAAAGCCTCAGTATAATTATTCATTTGCAAATAAACACGGGCATAAAAAGCATAGCCTGTACCCAAATTTGGATGTAATACTGTTTGTGAAACGGCTGGTAAATACGGTAAAGCTTCTTCTACGTCTTTAAGAATAAAATCATACATCTCTTGAATGCTTACCTGAGTACTTGGTGCATTTATATTGGCACTTGTAATTAAAGGTATCGATAGTTTAGATGCTGCAGTTGAAGCTTCATAAGTATCTGCATAGTAATTAACTAAATTAAAAAAACTCATGGCACGCAACACCTTAGCTTCTGCCCACAATTCTCTTTGTTCTCCTTCATCTGCTTCAGTTGTTACCAACGCATTCTCGATAATTAAATTAAATGTGGAGATTGCCGAATAACTGAAATAATAAGTCCCTTCATCTGACATATTTAGCTCTATTCGATTCGCAGACTCATCCCAAAGATAATTGGCATTGGTCAATCTGTCGAATGCCAATGTAGCTGCGGTAACATATTTATCATTTAACAGATTTAAAGCTTGATTTACATTAACGGTATGGTTAGTGTACTCGTTACGGATTAAAGCTTCGAAATCTGCCAATGTTTGTGGTATTTTAGACCCTTTTGGTACATCGTCCAAATAATCTTCACATGAGGTAAAAGTAATGCTCATTATCAAAGAGCAAATAATACTATAATATATATTTTTCATTGTGTTATCTTTTAATTTAATAATTTAAAAATTAACATTTAAGCCAAAAACGAAATTTGGTGTTTGGTAACCTCCAAGAAGGTATTTAGCATCTTTACTTTTTGCCATAGTAAATACATTTTCAACATTAAAATTCAAACGAATATTCTGCAAATGCAGTTTGTTGGTTAAGTTTGTAGGCAATTGATATGCTAAAGAGACATTGCTCAATCTTATATTGGAAGCATCAATAATATTTATATCAGCGTAAGAATAAATAGATTGCAAATCGTAGCTAAACTCAGGATCGTATTCATACACTACGCGAGGCACATTGGTAAAATTCTCATCACCTGGTTGTTGCCATCTATCAACAATACTCTTGTTAACCACACCAATATTGGCTATATAACCACGTGCCGCGCTAGAATAGCTATTTCCAAACATTGGTAAAAAAGAATTCCTCATTTTGTGTCCTAATTGGTAAATAAAAAGTGCGGAAAGCGAAAAGTTTTTATAAGCTACTGAAGTATGAAAAGAACCACTTTGTGTTGGTACTGTCGTTCCATAATCTTCAATCGCTTCCAAATCTCCTGGGTTATAAGATACCGCACTACCTGATGCATCGTTAACTTGTGGTAAGCCAGTACTGCTTAAACCAGCCCATTTATAACCATAAATAGAATTAAAATCGTTACCCACACGAGGGAAAGCCGAAGGGTAATCCAACTGTAAAAAATAAACAGGAGCTTCTACATTTACATAGTTTACTTTGTTTTTATTATGTGCATACAATATACCTGCATCCCAAGAAAAAGAAGGTGTTTTTATAATGGTTCCACTTAAACTAACTTCAATACCCTTATTGGTCATTTCTCCATTATTAAGAGTATAAGTCGAGTACCCCCAACCTTCGGTTGGAATACCTGTACTGCTAGCCAATAAATCTTCACCTTTTTTGTTATAAAAATCTATGGTTCCTTTTAATCTTTGTTTAAGCATTGAAAAATCAACCCCAATATTGGTAGTGGTGGTTTTCTCCCATGATAATTCAGGATTTGGTCTAGAATTAATGCCACCTTGCAACCCTCCAACATTAAAATTGGTAGAATAATAAGCTGTTAAATAAGGTGCAGAATTTTTGGCTACATTCCCTCCTATTCCATACGAAAAGCGCAGTTTTAACATATCAATCCAAGAAGGCTGAAAAAATGTTTCCTTATCAACATTCCAACTGGCACCAGCAGACCATGTTGGTTTGTTTTGGTATTTGTTATCGGTGCCCCATAAATTAGAACGATCCCAACGTAAACTCGCTGTTAAAGTATATTTTCTATCATATGTATAACCTCCATTTCCGTAAAAAGACACGTATCTATTAATCAGTTCTCGTTCTGCTGCAAAGCTATTTTGAGTTAAATATCCTCCAAAAATTGGCCCATAAACCTGCAATAAGCTGGCTTGATTTATTGGCGTAAAAGATAATGTTTGCTCGTCCCAACCGTAACGTGTATTATCGTTATACTCTAATTTTGAATGACGCATTTCGGTACCTAAAATAGCAGACACATCGTGTATATTATCGAATAACTTATTAAAATTCAACTGCTGACGAAAATTATAAGCATTCGAGAATTGATTGCTCTCTTTCAAAATATCTCCATAGGGAAGATTATATACAGCTGTGTTTGATGGTGAAATTGTAACCAATCCATTTACTGTACTTCTTACATCATAAGATTCCTTGTCTTTTAATTGGCTTGAACGATCTATACCATATTCGTACTGAAACATGGCGTTATAGGATAAAGATTCGCTAAACTTTACATTTAATTTTGCAAAAGTTCTATTTGAAAAGTTTTTACCTTTGTTTATGTTTCTGCCAAACTCGTCCATTGGCGTTATATCCATATTGTACAAACCATAATCGGTTATAGACTGAAGAACTGAATTGTTATAACGGGATTCAGCCGTCGATATAAAAGGCGTGCCATCTGCATTAAACAAACTATTGTACGGTTGATATTTAAACCCTGGACTCAATGCATTATATGATTGTTGTTCTCTTTTATTATAATAAACATAAGTTCCAAAATCTATAGATAGCCAGTTTGCTAGTTCGGTTGTGTTTTTTAAATTGATACCTACCGATTGATCATTCGAATAAATATCATCATACTTATTGCCTTTATAAGTTACCGATGCATTAAAGTTGTTATTGTTTGATGCTTTTCCAAAACTTATGTTATGCTGTTGAAAATACTGATCACGTTTTGCGTATTTCTCTATATCGTCATAGTATTTGTATCCTAAGTTTCCCAAACTATTTAAGGTACTGTTCATTTGAGATTCCGAAAGGTTTCCTGCATAATAATTCAAAAGGGTTTGCATCCCTTGGCTTGTGTAAACAGCATTATCTAACAATGAAGCAGCATAAGTTGCCGCACTCCCGTCTGTTGCCTGTAAATTAGGGTTGCCTTGCACCCACTCTTGTTCTAATTCAACAATATCTCCTGCATTGGTAAGGTTTCCTGTATAATACCTATATGGCGAAAAAGTTAAATTGCTCGAAAACGACACATTGGTTTGTCCTGCTTTAGCCTTTTTTGTTGTAATCACAATGACCCCATTAGCTGCACGCGCACCGTAGATTGATGCCGCAGCTGCGTCTTTAAGCACTGTAATACTTTCAATGTCTTCTAAATTTAAATCGGGTAAATTTTCTTCTAAACCAAAAAATTCAGTGTATCTGGTTTTTTCAATAGGAAAACCATCAACTACATACAAAGGTGTTGTTAAACCATTCATAGAAGTGGTGCCTCTTAACAGTCCATTTTGATACCCTACAATACGCCCCTCCAACAACGTGCTTAAACTGTTTGGACGTTGTTCTTTAATATCTTCAGAGTTTAATGATGAAAAAGATCCCGTGGCACGTTCGCTAGATATAGTTTGGTATCCCGTAACCAAAACTTCTCCTAACTCAAGAGCGCTCTCTTTAAGTGTTACATTAATTTCACTTTTAACTCCCACAAGAATTTCTTGCTTTTCATACCCTAAATACAAAAATACCAATACATTTTCTGGGTTTGGTACATTAATGGTATACGCTCCATTAAAATCTGTTACAGTGCCTTTTGTTGTTCCTTTAATTAAAACTGTGGCACCAGCAATAGGTAAACCTGCCGCATCTAAAACCTTACCAGATACCTGTTTTTGTGAAAGTTTATTTTGATTTCGCCTTATTAAGATAGTGTTGTTTACTGATAGAACTACATCTAAATCACTTTTTGATATGCTCATTTGTAAAAGTTTGTCTGTACTTATTATTCCTTTTTTTACTTCAACTCTAGGAAAGTTTTCGAATAAGCCTTCTTCATAAATAAACTTATAATCGGTTTGTTTCATTATAAGATCAAAAACTTCATCGACCGTTAATGTTTTATCTACTACTATTTTGATTTTAGAACCTTGGGATATCAAATTATTAGGAGAGAGACTGAATACTGTTAAACAGCATAAAAAAATAAATGCTTTCATAATGATTTTTAAAAGCCGTTTTCTGAAGAGAAAACACACATTTGTTAATTTAATTTCCATAAATTTGCTTGTTATTAATTAGTTATACAATGGTTAATTAGTAATGGCATAAGGGGATAAAGTTTAACTTTTAGCGAGGTCGTTACTTTGTTCCCTTTATATTTTTATTTAATAATTATTGTTTTATTGTTTATTTCGTAGTTTTTTATTGAACTTGAATTTTTAATTGCAAGCATAATTTCTTCAATATTTTGCTCCTTACCCAACACCCCTCTAAAGTTCTTTTTCTCAAGTGATTTATCTTTAAAAACAACATCCATATCGTACCATCTGGACATTACTTTCATAATTTCTGCCAATGATTTTTCTTTAAAAGCAAATACTCCAGATCTCCATGAAGTTTCATAATAAACATCAATTTCATTTAATGTTATTTTGTTAGTGGTAAGATTTAAAATTGATTGCTGGTTTGGCTTTAACACATAAAGACTACCACGGCGGTTTACATTAACTTTACCATGAACCAATGTCGTAACAATGTTGGTCTCATCTTTATATGCTTTTACGTTAAACCCTGTTCCTAAAACCTCTATATCTTGTTCTTTATGGTTAACCTTAAAGCGCATTCCGTGGTGTTCTGTACTTGGAGATACCTCAAAATAGGCTTCACCATATACAAGTTCTACTTTCCTTGTTTCACCTTCAACAAAAGCTACCGGATATTTTAGTTGCGTTTCAGAATTTAACCAAACTTCTGTGCCATCGGATAATATTACATGAAACTGGCCACCTCTAGGAATGGTTAAGTAATTATACAAAACTTCAGAGGTGTTATTGGTGTTTGTAGATTTATAAACCAATGCTTCTCCCGTACTCTCTAAATTACTTGAAATATACTTTTGTCCTTTTTCTAAAGATATTACAGTACCATTCTCTAAAGTTAAAGTTGCTTTATCGGTGCCTATTTTAATATTGTTATTTACAATTATTGGCTGTTCATTTAATTTATCATTGCTGTTCACAAAAAAAGTGAGAGCAACTAAAATTAAAAATGATGCAGCTACACCATATTTAAAAAGCTTTTTCTTGAAAAAAGGTATGGTCTTATGTGTTTTTTTATGTGATTTTTCGTTTAACTCTAATTTGATTTTATTGAAAATTTTTCTTTCAATAGCTTCCGCACTAGAGAATTCTTTTGGCCAACTGTCAATTTTTTGATTATTTATAAAGAAACGGAACAATCCATCTCTTTCTTGCTTGGTAATTGAACCATCAACAAGTTTATTTATTAGTAGTAAAAGAAATTTTTTGTTTTTTTTTCTCATCGCTTAAATTAATGACACTTTATATATATGTCGATAAAATAAACGAACACACCTGTTTATAAAACGTTTTTTTTTAATTATTCTTCATTTTTATTAAAAAAAGAATAAATTCTAAACTAAGCGATACACCAATGGATCCCCTAAGAATACTTAAAGCCTTTGTAATATGGCCTTCTACAGTTCGTTGGGAAATTTGTAGCTTTTCAGCGATTTCCTTATTACTCAATTCTTGTTCTCTACTTAGTTTAAATACAACTTTACACTTTTCGGGCAATTGCTCTATAATTGAATCGACATGTTGCACTAGTTCGTCATGTAATAACTTTGTCTCTGGTGTGAAAGACTGAATCTTTTCATTAAAATCGTCTAAAAGTTCAACTTTTATCATTTTTTTATTCTTCCTAAAAAAATCATAAACTTTATAGATCGTACTTGTATATAAATAACTTTTAAGAGAAATACTTATGTTTATACTATCTCTTTTGTTCCATAATTTAACAAAAATATCTTGGACAATATCTTCGCAAACCTCTTTATCTTGAACTAAATTATAAGCAGCCAAATACATCATTTGCCAGTACTTTTTATAAATTAATGAAAGTGCCTCTTCTTTTCCTTGATGGAGCAAATTTATTAATTCCCTATCATTATTGATAATAGCACTAGACATGGTTATCGTATTTTTTATAAAAAAGTCCAAATACCCCTATTGGATAGTTTTAGTATGATTTTGGAAATAAAAGTAAAAATTATTTGAATAAAATTCTATAAAGCTGAAAAATGTTTTCAAAATATACTGTTTTTTAAACTAATTATTACGAATTCTCTAAAAAATTTATTGTTTAGAGTACAGTCTTGACAAGATCCATAAGGGTATTAACAATTCTTTTAATGAGCGTACTAGTTGTTAAGCGAGAAAAGCAAATGGGTTATATTAGAATTGGTTATGCCATGCCTGTTTTTCGATGCCCCGAAAAACAACAAAGGCTCCATCCATTATAAACCCCTTAAAATGTGCAAGGCAAGAGCTTGGTTTTTAAAGTTACCGAGCAAAGTCCCTCTTTAGCCTTTGCCGGGAATTCTGTTAAGAAAATCAAGGCTTTGACTTTCCAATCAAAAGCGGACTTGACTTTAAAGAAGGAGATTGGAATGGAGTTTGAACCCTTCCCGAATTTTATCGGGAACGGGTGGGCAAGTGGAATGGAAATCGAAACCTTTGAAGTTGTGTCCAAGACCCCTTACCGAAGCGCTTTTCCCAAAATGGAGCCTGTCGGAATGCAGGGGAATGGGCTGAGGGTACTAAGGGTAGAAACGGCATCCTTTTGTGGTCCCTTAGAGAGATAACCCGGCCCGCTTGCATTTTTGCGGAGGCTGCTGTGCGTGGGCAGAATGCGGTCGGTGACACGCCCAAATAAAACTAAAAGCTGTAAATTAGGAAGTGTTCGCCAATATTATATAGGCAATGGCATAGATGGCAAATTTGTTTTTTAACTTGCAATACTTATCCTCCATTGAATATATCCAAGCTTCAACAAAATTTTAAACTACTTGTATTTTTCAATAAATATTTGAAAGAAATTACATGCGATATAGTTAATTAAAAAAGTATCATTCTTATGGAAATAGCTTGGTCTCTTTTTGAAGATCTTTCCCATTTCATCAAATTTTTTAAGAAGAACGTCAATATTACCCCAAATGTATTCAGAAAAAATTTTGATAGCACAACTAATTCTCTTATAGACAGTATAGACTGACAACTTAAATACCGATTAAAAATTGTTAAGCTCAATTAAAAACTATTTATTAATTTATACTAAAAGAATTTAAAAAAGTCTTTCTGTTTTATTTAAAAAACTCTCGACCGACTCACTGATATCTATTCCAGATCTTTCAGCTAGGACAATCAGCCACCAAATATTCTCACCTAATTTATGTTTTAACTCTTCTTCTGAACCACCTTTTGGCCAGCGTTGTTGCTGGGACATAATATTTCTGCCTATCAAACCAGCATCGGTTAGGTAGGCCAAAGCATCCTCTTCAACCGACCATTTACTTCCGTGGTGCTGTAGTTCCAACTCGTGGTATCTTTTTCTTAGTTCCAAAGAACGACGAATGATTTCGTCAAAATTGTTGTAGTTCATTTTGTTTTTATTTAGTCAATTAAATCTGCTTTTAAATATGAAATCTTATTGTTTTTGATGGTTATTTCAAAAGTCCCTCCAATTTCTCCCTCTGGAAAGTTACCTGTAAATTTCACTTCCAAATACACATGATGCTCGTCTGAAATATCCAAACTAACGATTTCAGTATTTGTATTATAACCAATAAAATAACTACTAAAATAATCTTCGATTCCTTCATGTCCTAGAAACTTCTTACCCACGGACAGATCGTCTAAAACAGCATCAGTAAAATAAAAATTTAAATATTTTGCGGTATTAAAAGTATTACCAGCCTCAATCCAGTCATTTATAAAAGCCTTTATATTCATACTTATTTTCTTTGTAACCACATAGGGTTGGTTTTTAAAATTTCATGGTATACGCTGCAATTTTCAGAGTGCGCTCCTTTAAGATAACCAATACTCATTAGAAACTCATTTACAATTTCACCGCCGGTAAACTTGAAAGTTTTCTTAAATAATTTCACCCATTCTTCTTTGTTTTTGGGGTGGTGGTATTCAAGCCATTTTTCAAAACTACCAAACTTATCCTGCAATTGAAGTATAGTTTTTGCATTTTCAATTGCGGCATTTACTTTGAGTTTATTGCGGATAATTCCAACATCATTTAATAATCGTTCACGATCTTTTTCGGTGTAATACGCAACTTTTTTAATATTGAAATTATCATAGGCATTGCGAAAACTTTCCTCTTTTTTCAAAATAGTTTCCCAGCTCAATCCTGCTTGATTGATTTCCAATATCAAACGTCCGAATAATTCGTTGTCATCATGAATAGGAAAACCATAGTGATAATCATGATAGTTTTGATGAAGAGTTCGACTGGGTTCTTTCATCATCGGGATATAATTACAGTAACTCATGTTTTATATTTCAATTGATATCATACAAAGGTGCTTAAAATATCTAAAATTCTATTCGCCAAAACGCCTTTAATTGTAGCCATTTTGGCGAAAATATATTTATATTAATTTCTTATAAATCATAAAGATATAGGTTAGGAATATCATTCAAAATCTCTTCACCATATGCAGAACCTGGTGACTGATAACCAATTTTAAAATCATTATTCAAGATACGGTTAGCAACTGCCACAACAGAAATGGGCGTTAATGTATACCCTGATGGCGCATCTATATAGGCTTTTACAACTTTTCCATCTTTCCCAGTTATTTCTGCTGAAAGTCCGTTTCTTCCTGAAGCACGCTCTTCTTCTGATGGACCATCCGGAAGATTTTCTGCTTTCAAATCAGGCATACCTAAGGCCGGTAATTTTAATGAGAAGTATTCTTCTATATTGGGTATTCCTGTTGATTTATAGGTCAAAACAATTCCTCCTAAAGGAGTGGGAAGACATTCAACAGCTTCGTCACCAAAAGAAAAAACCTTGAGTTCCGGGTTTGGGTTTTCTTTTATTTCTCCATTCTTTCTTACCAAAATACCCAAATCTGCAATGTTTTTACTGCTTAGTATCGAACCTTTAGAAAAGCCCCCATAATGTCTGAAACCAACCTTTAATTCCTGTGGATCTTCAACCAATTTTGATAAGTGAACAGCAAGCGCATCATAACTCACAAAAAGTCCAGCTCCGGAAATCAGTTGTATGCCTACGGATTTTGCTTCTTTATCTAATGATTCAGCTAATTGATACGTTTCTAATTCAGCACTGATATCTAGATAATGTACCCCTGCTCTCAAACAGGCATTCATTGCTTGTTTTGCAGTAAACTGAAAGGGACCAGCCGCATTAATCAAAACGAATTTATCAGTCAGGGATTGCTCCCACCCTTTTTCGTCCTCTACATTGAAAATATGAAAAGGTACATTTAATTCTTTTGCCAAAATTTTGATTTTATCATCTTCGCGGGCTGCTATTTCAAAATCAAGGTTTAGCTCTTTGGCTCGAGCGGCTATTATTTTTCCTGTATAACCTGTAGCTCCATAAATGAGCAGTTTGTTTTTTGTAGTATTCATTTTATTTGTAAGTGTTTATTAAAATTATTTTTTTAATGGCTGGATTCAATTCACCACCCATTGCATATTAATTTTTTTTCATTTGAAACAATTGTTTCAAATGAAGCAAAAAAAATTATTGTTTAAGAACTTCTATTAGGAATTGCGCCATTTTTTTTATTCTTTTTTTATCTTGATTAATAATAAATGACTCGTGCCATCCGGTAAAGTTATTGATAATATAATCTGTCAGCATTTTTGCATCATTAGTGATTTTAATCTCATTATTACCAATAGCTTTTTCAACGAAACCTAATATCAAATTATAAGTAAAAGTACTATCACTTCTGAGTATTTTTTGAACTTCTAAATCATCAATAGCCATCTCAAAGGTGGTTTTTATAGCCAGACAGCTGTTTGGTTCATTCGTGATACTATGCACAGCACCATTGATAAACTGCTCAATAGCATTTATTGGACTTGCAACATTTTGAAATTGTTTTTCAGCAGCGTCCCTTCGTGACTCCGTGTAATTCTTAATACACTTTACAAATAATTGGTGTTTATCACCAATTGTATTATAAAGACTGCTGCTATTGATTCCCATCGCGTCGGTAAGATCACGCATAGACGCACCGCTATAGCCTTTCTTCCAAAAGACATCCATCGCTTTAGAAATTGCTAGTACTTCGTCAAATTTTACATTTTTTGGCATATCTGGGACAAATATAGTATTTATTTGAAACAATCGTTTCAAAAGATAAACTATTTTAATTTTTAAAAATTAACTCTTTAAATTTAAGTGGCGTAAGATTGGTTTTATTCTTAAATAACTTCGTAAGCGACTGCGGATGCTCAAAGCCTAGATGATAAGCTATCTCAGCAATATTTAGTTCATCCTTAGCCAATAGTTCCTTAGCTTTTTCTATTACTTTTTCATGAATATACTGCTGGGTATTCTGTCCAATCAAATGACGTAATAAATCACTTAAATATCGAGGTGTCAGTTTTAATTCTTCAGCAGCTGCACTAACTGAAGGCAGCCCATTTGTTAATGACTCTTCATTATTAAAGTAGTTATCCAGATATGTTTCCAATTGGCTTAATATTTCATTATTGAGCAATTTTCTGGTAATAAACTGCCGGTCATAAAAGCGATTTGCGTAATTAAGCAATAGTTCAATCTGTGAGATAATCACATCCTGGCTGAATTTATCAATACGTTCACTCAATTCTTCCTCAATAAATTTATAGATGCTTAAAATTGTTGCTTTTTCTTTTCCAGAAAGATAAAGTGCCTCAGCCGCTGAATAATTGAAAAATCCATATTGTTTAATGTTTGCATTTAATGAATAGGATCTAAGAAAATCAGGATGTATGTGCAATGACATGCCGCTGTAGTCTGCCTCTTCAGTCTGCATTCTTAACAATTGCCCTGGCGCAATGAAAGACATCCCACCTTCTTCAAAATCATAAAATCCCTGACCATACTTCAGCTGGCCTGTAAAATTGGTCTTAAATGATATTTTGTAAAAATTTAATATTATTCCCTGTTCAAAATCCTTAGGATCAAACGCTGCTTCTCCATAATTCAAAATACTGATCAGGGGATGATTGGGAGCGTTTTGTCCCATTGCTTTGTGAAGTTGGGAAAGGGAATTGAATATTACTGGATTGTTTTTCATTTACAACAAATTTATAAAATTATAATTATTATGTCCCTGACATATCCATTTCTGAAATCGACAGGGACTTCACATCATACTAAAATAAAAATTGAGACTTGATTTTTTGAACTTGCTTCTCAGGTCCCAGTTCTAAACGTTCGGAATATAATGCTGCAGCATCTTTTCCTGCTATATATCTTAGCTGATTTTTGTTATCCGTAGCTGCATCAAAAATAACCTGAGCAACTTCTTCAGGACGTGTATAATTGGCAATCTGTTCAGCACTGTACCCTTCACTTACTTTGGTTGCAAGTTGATTATATGCTTCATGCATACCGCCTTGTAGGGAGCGTCCCGCGAAATCGGTCTGCATACCGCCTGGAGCAACTATCTTCACTTTTATTCCAAACTGCGCTACTTCATATAAAAGCCCTTCCGAAAATCCATCGACTCCGAATTTTGTTGCACTATACACCGAACAAGTTGGAAAGCTCAGCAGGCCAAAAGAAGATGTTACATTTATAAACGTGCCGTTTCTCTTTTCTCTAAAATTAGTTACAAAAGCCCTAGTCAAGTTGATAACACCAAATAAATTAGTTTGAATTTGGGTATTGATCTGCTCGTCGCTAAAAGCTTCTAATGGCCCAACTAATCCATAACCAGCATTATTAAGTACGACATCCACAGATTGTGTGGCCAATATTTTCGAAACAGCAGCCTTGATTTGATTTAAATCCGTTACATCAAGAGACAGTAACGTAACATTTTCCAGCTGATTTAATTCTGATTCTCTTTCTGGATTTCGCATTGTCGCGATAACATTCCATCCTTTGCTTTGAAATAACTTGGCCACAGCCTTTCCCAGCCCGCTTGAAGCTCCCGTAATAAAAATTGTCTTTTGCATATTTACTTTGTTTAATTGTACAATGCAAAATTCACACTATTGAGCTGGGAAAAAGTAACCAAAAAAGAAAAAAAGTTAGCCAAAATGACAAATATGGAGAAAACCAAATTTTCAAATTCCCAGCACTGAGCTCTATATAACCGACAAGTTAATTTAAAAATTGGTAAATTCTTTTGTTTGATTGCGACTTGGGACTTGCTGTTAAAATTGCAGGAGTATTTTCAGAAGCTTATTTAGTGGATATTCAACCTTGGATTGCATTAAGGCCTCATATGAAAACTTTATCAGCTTAAGTGCAAATGCAAAAAAATCGGAATGGAATTTTCACTACCATTCCGCTCATTTTGTTATTGAATTTCTAATAAGATTAATTTCCGACGTAGCAGAATAAATGCTTGAAGCGGCACTCGGATCAGAAACTAAGGATAGAGTTAATATTTATAATGCTTACCATCATTACCTATAAGTTTTACAACCTCTTAAGTTGCCAAAAGGTAGCCAATACATTTAAATGAAATTGTTTGTGGAATGCCCAATTAGTTAAATCATGCAACTAGGAACTAGGTAGGGGGATTAATTATTCTTAAATATTTAATGAAGTTTTATTGTTTATTGTATTCGCAGGTTTAATGGCTGCTTTTTAATGAGTGATAAAAATTCGTCCTTGATACCATCACAAATGGTTACAGAATTATGGGTACAGTTTTTTGATGTAATAGGATCAAAACTGTTGATGGTTATTTTTGACGGCTTGAACTCTTTACATTGCAAATGGGTAAACATGTTCAGTGCTGCTTTGGAGGTAGCATAGGCGGTCATGCAATAATTGGAATAACAAAAGTCTTCATCCTTCATTTTGTTTATATCACCCATTGCACTTGTTATATTAATAATGCTAGGGTCATCACTTTTTTCAAGCAGTGGCTTTAGCAACTTTATCATTCTAATGACTGCAAACAAATTTGTTTCATACACCTGCCTTACGTCATCAATATTGATTTGGTCTATTTTTTGACCAAAACCATTGGCAATTTCTGCATTGTTAATCAATAAGTCCAACCTGCCAAATGTGGAAACAATCCTATTTTTTAATTCCAGAACGCTTTCTTCGGATGTGAAATCTGTTTTAACCAACATATATTCCTGGAGCGATCCAGCTTCCTGCGAAAGCAGCTCATAGCTCTTCTTACTAGCTGCAAGAATTACATCATAATCATTGTTCAATAAAATATTGGCAAAGGTCTTTCCCAAACCATTTCCTGATTCCGTAACAACGGCTATCCTATTCTTTTTCATGGCACTCATAATTTACTTATACAAAAGTAACTAAAATCAATCTCAAAAAAGAACCACTTTCCTTTTATAAATGACCCAAACACACACATTGCAATTCAAGTGCAAATAGCGTTCCAATTCCACTTTATCAATCCATTTGACGGAATTTGTTAGGAGTGGTTCCGCTTAATTGTTTAAAAAACCTCGTAAAATGTGTCGGTTCCTGAAAATTCAATCGGTATGCAATTTCCGCTATGTCCAAGCCGGAATATTTCAATAAGCTTTTACTTTCCAACAGCAACCTTTCCCGAATGATATCTTTTGCACTTTTCCCTGTTAACTTTTTAACCGTGGTTGTAAGGTAATTTGGTGTAATGTTGAGTTGTTCTGCATAATCACCTACATTCTTTGTGTCAACGTACATCTTATCCACCAATATTTCAAATTTCTGGGTAATCATTTGTGCTCTTGTCAGATGATTTTCAGTGGATTTGTAGCGTTCATATACGGCTTTACAGAAATACAAAAAGGATACCAACATCCCTTCGAGCATTTTTTCTTGGTACGGATGGGGATTTTTAAATACGGAATGGATTCTTTGCGCATCGAAATGAAGGGATTCTTGCTCTTCCTTTGTTAGCATCAACACATTGTTTTCAGACATTTTCAAAAACGGAAACTCTTCAACTACATTTGACAACACATTCGTTAAAAACTCTTTTTTGAACATGATATGGAATCCCGCCATTTTTGAATCGCGAACCCAAGAGAACACTTGACCTGGCACTACAAACAATAGAGGGTATTCCTCTAGTGTCAACCAATCTGTATTGAGGTTTAATTTACTATCTCCTACATAGGTCATTAATCCAATTTGATAAAATCCCTGCCTGTATGGGGGCATACATCTTCTGGCCGAAGGCTCTAAACGATCTAATGCATATACGTCAAAATTGGGAATATGGCTTCGGTGAGGAAAGCCTATAGCCTCATGTAAATCATTACTGTTTTCAAAAACAGGGATCTCAGTTTTGGTCATCATATAAAAGTATAAAATAATGACTGAACTATGATGTTTGTGGTCATTAAAATATGTGTTGAAATAATCTTAATTGTTAAATTACTAAAAATGGAACCACGGTGTCCATACCTGAATACCGTAGTTCTAATCAACCAACCAACTACTAAACAAAACTTTTTATTCTGAAACCGTCTCTGTAAGTTTCATGTTTTCAAATTTGTCATTTAATTCCTTTTCAGAAATAATTTCCCATCCGCCCCCCAATGCTTTATAAATTGCAATAAGGGATGTCGCTGAAGAAATTTCGCTAATGGCCAATAAATTTTCGGATTGCAACAGTGTGTTATCTGCTCTTAAATAATCTATAAAACTATCCAAGCCTGCATTAAACCGTTGTTTGGCAAATTTGGCCGCCTCTGCACTTGCTTCAGAAGATTTTCTTAATATGTCCCTTCTTTGCAGTTCATTGGAATAATTTGTCAACGCTGTTTTTATTTCTTCCAAAGCTTGTAATACTGTTTTTTCATACTGATTGAGTGCTGCCAAGGTCAATGCATCCTCTCTTTTAATTTGTTGTTTCACCCTTCCCAAGTTAAATGCTGCCCAGCTTATGTTGGGCATTATACTCCAAGTAAATGACTCCTTGCTACCAAAGTTTGAAAAATCAACTGCAGAAAAACCTATAGACCCGCCAAATTGGATTTTGGGATATAGTTCTGCCACCGACAGGTTGTATTTAGCGATTTGAATCTGCAATGCAGCCTCCGCTCTTCGGATATCCGGTCGACGACGTACTAATTCGTTGACATCACCCAACGCCACCGATGACTCTAAACTTGGTAATGGTTGGTTTTCTACAACGGTTGGATCCAGTTGACCTGGTACTTCTCCTATGAGAACACTTAAACTGTTTTTTAGTGCTTCAAGCCTTGCCTTTAGCGGAGGTACCGAAGCGCGTGTATTTTCCAATTGTGCCAAAGCTCTGGAAACATCCAGATTGTTACTTGTTCCTGCATCTGATAATTTTACCGTTAAATCATAGGTGTCCTGTTGACCTTTCAAATTTCGGGTTGCAATATCCATTAGATACTGTGTCCCTCGCAGTTCCAAATAGGTGTTTGCCACTTCTGCAAAGATGCTCACATAGACCGCTTGCAAATCGGCTACTGATACTTGATTATTGGCATAGGCTCCTTTAACTCGATTGGAAACCCTTCCAAAGAGATCTACCTCCCAAAAAGCGTCAAAACTGCCGTTATAGTTACTAAATGTTGGATTGCTTCCTTGTACGAACACATTTTCCCCCAATCGTGTCCTGGTATAATTACCGTTTGCCGTTACCGTTGGCAACCTATCGAATTTTGTTTCTTTCAACAAGGCTCGCGACGCATATACGTTTGCTATAGCAACATTGATATCTAAATTGTGTTTTCTCGCCTTTTCAATCAGGGTATCCAAAATTGGGTCATTAAATTCCGACCACCAATTTTCAAGTGTTTCGGTTGCCGACATTAATGAATCGAACACCCCATCCTTAAGAAAACTTTCTTGTACTTCTACTCTTGGATGGGCATCAAACTCCCGTTTGTTAATGCCACAGGCCATCAAAAACAAAGATAGTATTATAATAAAAATTAGATTTTTCATGCTTTATGTTTTAAATTATCTCCACATTTTCCACCGTTGGTGGTATAGGTTTTATTGGATCTGTCTTTGAGGACTGTGTTGTCCATTTTCTTCCCAAATAATAAAATACGGGTGTCAAGAAAATTCCAAATACAGTTACTCCCAACATCCCACTAAATACCGCTATTCCTAATGATACCCGAAGCTCTGCTCCTGCACCAGTGGCGATTGCGAGTGGCACCACCCCTAAAATGAAAGCCATAGCGGTCATTAATATAGGTCGTAATCGAAGTTTTGAGGCTTCAATCACCGCTGTTTTTAAGTCCACACCTTGATCTTCCAATTGCTTGGCAAACTCCACTATAAGAATGGCATTTTTACTTGCCAATCCAACCAATACAATCAACCCTATCTGCACCATTATATTATTATCCAATCCTGCCAAATCTATCCCTATCATTGCGGACAATAGCACCATTGGGACAATGAAGATTACAGCTAGAGGCAATACAAGACTCTCAAATTGAGCCGCTAGTAATAGGAATACAAAGACTACTGCCAAGAAAAACGCGATCCCAGCTGTATTGCCCGTTTGTTTTTCCTGATAGGCCAATTCCGTCCATTCATAAGAAATACCTTGAGGAAGGATTTCATCCGCCAACTGTTCCATTCTTTCCAATGCTTCACCGGAACTATAGCCAGGGGACACATTTCCATTTAATGACGCTGCAGGATATAAGTTAAACCTTGGTATCCTTGAAGGTCCGGAAATGTCTTGCTGACTTGCAATTGTGCCCAATGGGACCATTTCACCTTTATCATTACGTACCTTGATGCGTGAGATATCATCTGGAGTGAGTCGGTTGGGTGCATCTGCCTGGGCCGTGACCTGAAATGTCCTGCCTAAATAATTGAACTCATTTACAAAGGCAGAACCCATATAAATCTCCAGTGACTGGAATACGTCCCCTGCATTGACGCCCAATTTTTCAGCCTTTACACGGTCAATATCCAAAAATAATTGAGGTGTTTGGTTATTAAAAAACGTAAAGACATTGCTCACAATTGGGTCTTGATTTGCCGCAGCAGCCAAGGCATAAGTTGCTTTAATAAGTTCGTCCGTCCCTAAATTTGCCCTATCCTGTACCATCATCTTAAACCCACCGGCATTTCCAACACCACGGACTGATGGTGGAGGAATTACAATGACAATGGCATCGTCAATTTGAGCTAATTTTTGTTGGATGGTCGCCAACAGGTCTTCATATTTCAATCCTTTCTTTCTTCTCACTTCAAAATCCTCCAACGGTAAAAATATCGCCGCTGAATTTGAGGCATTTGTAAATGATGCTGCATCAAAACCTGTAAAAGACACAGCATTTTCCACACCATCAATTTCCAATGCAATATCCAAAACCTCTTTCATCACATCATCCGTTCTAGATAATGAAGATCCTGGGGGCAATTGCACCAGTGTAATGAAATACTGTTGGTCCATGGCCGGGATAAATCCTTTTGGGACCCTATTGAATTCAAAACCGGTTATGGCCACCAAACCTCCATATACCAACAGTACCATCAATGACATTCTCACGAGTTTTTGGACACTGTTTCCATAATTTCTAGAGACCCTGTCCATGAAGCCATTAAATCCATTCCCTATATAGGCGAAGGGTTTCAACAACAATGGTGTCTTTTTAGTTGTATTTTTTTCTTCGTGTCTCATGAGTAATGCTGCCATTGCAGGACTCAAGGTCAAGGACACAAAAACAGAAATGGTTGTGGCAACTGCTATGGTCATCCCAAATTGCTTATAAAATTGGCCTGAAATACCGTCCAAGAACGTTGTTGGTATAAAAACGGCAATCAAGACCAAACCTATGGCTATCAATGCCCCACCAACCTCATCCATTGTTTTTCGAGCCGCTTCCTTTGGTGATAATCCTTTAGCTAAATAGCGTTCCATATTTTCTACCACCACAATGGCATCGTCCACCACAATTCCAATTGCCAAGACCAAACCAAATAGCGTCAGGTTATTCAATGAAAAGCCAATCGCTTGCATGACCGCAAAAGTTCCAATAAGGGATACTGGAATGGCCAAAATTGGAATGATTGCTGCCCTCCACGACTGGAGGAACAATAAGATTACCAGAACCACCAAAATGACCGCTTCAAAAATGGTACGGTACACTTCATCTACTGATTTTTGAATGAATTCCGTTGGATTATAAGCAATTTTATATTCTAAATCTTCGGGAAAATTTTTGGAAAGCTCCACCATCCTCGACTTTATTTCTGCTGATGTTTCCAAGGCATTTCCACCTGGCTGTTGAAATATGGGCATCGCTATGGCGGGTTCTTTACCCAAATATCCTTTGGTCGCATAATTTTGAGCCCCTAATTCGACCCGACCAATATCTTTTAACTGGACAATCCTTCCATCACCATCCGATTTGATGATGACATTTTCAAACTGTTCGGTTGTCACCAATTTTCCCTGTGTCTGGATGTTTATTTCGAAAGCGGATTGACTTCCGGAAGGGAGTGTATTTAATGTACCACTGGCGATTTGAACGTTTTGGGAACGTAATGCCGCAACGACTTCACCTGCGGTCATGTCTAAATTTGCTATTTTATCGGGATCCAACCAAATACGCATCGCATATTCAGCAGCTCCAAAAATCTGAATATCCCCAATTCCTTTAATACGTGCCAACTCATCCTTCAACTGAAGTGTGGCATAGTTGCCCATGTATGTTTGGTCATAGGTTTTATTGGGTGAATACATGTTTACCACCAACAAGATATCCGGTGATATTTTTTTTGTTGTAATCCCTAATCTACGAGCAGATTCTGGCAACCTTGGTTCTGCAATTGCAACCCGATTTTGAACCTGTACTTGTGCCCTGTCCAAATCTGTCCCCAGTTCGAAGGCAATTTGAAGTACCACTCTACCATCCGCAGATGATTGTGAGGTCATATATAACATGCCCTCTACACCATTAATTTCCTTTTCCAAAGGTGCCGCCACCGTTTCTGACAGTGTTTTGGCATTCGCTCCCGGGTATAATGCCACCACCTCAACAGTTGGAGGTGCTACATCTGGAAATTGGGATACTGGCAGTGAAACATATGCCAGACCACCCACAATAAGTATGAGTACACTCAATACCGCCGCAAAAATGGGTCTTTTTATAAATATGTGACTAAATTTCATAATTTTCTTTACTAGTTGAGAAATCGAATCCCTTTGCCCCTTCATACAAGCACGTTACGAATGATGAGGAGTCGTTAAAGAACTGCTATCTATTATATTAGAATTATTTGAAGAGGGTAGGGATCACTCTACTTTGGCAACTGCCAATTCTCCTGCCTTATTTTTTATCCAGAACGTTTCAATTGGAGTGACAGCAATCCCTGGACTTATTTTTTGAATGTTGTTAGTAATCAATTTATCATATTGGGTAATCCCATCCCTGATTATCCTTAGTCCGTTGGAATGCAGTGGTCCTAATATTACGTTTTTAGTTGTTACTACATTATCTTCACCCAGCACATATACAAATCGAATGGATTGGTTGGTGCCAATGATATTATCTGGAATCATGATAGCTTCATGTTCTGCGCTGCCCATGATTCTGGCCTTGCCAAACATTCCTGGCTCCAACAAATGATCTTTATTTTCAAGCACCGCCCGACTTTCAATAGTGCCCGTGCTCCTGTCAATTACATTATCAACAAAATCCATCTTGGCCTCGTGGACAAACGCTTCTTCATCCTGTAATTTTATAATCACAGGAATCCCTGAAGTACGAACGGAACCACGTTCCCCTGCCCTTGCTAAACGAGCGTATCTTAAGTAATCGGATTCACTCGCCGTAAAATAAAAGTCTATCGGGCTTGTGGTCACAATCGTGGTTAACAAGGTAGAATTGGAAGTTCCTCCATCTATTAAGTTACCTTCATTGACCATATCCCTGCTGACCAAACCAGTTATTGGGGCTGTCACTCTCGTAAACTCCAAGTTTAACTGTGCATTGTCTACTCTTGATTGCGATAATTGAATGCTTGCTTTTGCAAATTCCAATGCCTGTTTTCTGCGATCATATTCCTCCGTTGAAATTGCTCCAGATTCGCGAAGTGTTTCCACTCTGTCAAAATTATCTAGTGCCGTTTTTAACGAAGCTTTTGCCTGACCAAAATCTGCATTTGCTTGATCGAGAGCAATCCGAAAAGGTCTATCGTCAATGGTAAAGAGAACATCCCCTTTTTTGACCATTTGTCCATCAACAAAGTTGACACTTTCCAAAAACCCACTTACTCGGGCCCGCACTTCCACTTTATTGCTTGCTTCAAAACGGCCAGTATATTCATCCCATTCCGTAATTTTTTCAAAAACTGGAATAGCAACCTCTACCGGCATAGCCTGTACAGTTGATGCAGGAGCCTTGTCCTCTTTGTTGTTTGCAGCAAAGGCTGCTGTTACAATTATGACTATTAATAGCCCTATCACTGTTAGCACAGTTTTGGACATCCTATTCGTATTTACATTAAATTTTTTCATGACTTGTTTGTTTTTTGCTTCATTGATTTTGATTCAACAAATTTATTCTTTGATGGCTTCGTATCGGTAACCAATATGTTTGTATAAATGACCATAATCTAATCAATTTAAAAATTGATTAGAATAAAAAATTTCCAGAAAACAGATTATCCTCGGAGGCAGAGTCATAGAGGTATACTTCGACTAGGC
>LLBZ010005097.1_pt5 | contig 25786 bp, 15 predicted proteins | sample 1489421 | NCBI WGS metagenome assembly LLBZ01 (sample SAMN04092657, study PRJNA295927) | soil metagenome | biome: Soil prokaryotic community; feature: Bulk soil; isolation source: soil from tomato rhizosphere | host: tomato cultivar Moneymaker | place: South Korea | collected 2011-11-01 | reverse complement strand
AACATGTTGCGCCCAAGAATCCAGGCGCCGATGTTGTTGAAGCCACGGGCCACAAACTCGTCATCCTCGCCCGTGGTGCCACCTTCGTTGCCATATGTCTGTTGAAACGTTCGGGTTGCAACCATCCAGTCGTGGAGGGATTCGCCACCGACGCCGAGCGGTTCCTCGAGACTCTGGTTCCGTCCGGCGCCATAACCATCGATGGATATTGAAAAATTGTGGACACGAAGCTTAGACATGGAGTTACTCCTTTCGTTCCGTTCGTAATCTCAACGTTCGACTTCTCCGGTGCACCGATATCCCCGGACCATCAGGAACCAGAGCTCGTGCCAGGCGGACCGGATAGCACTCTGGGGACATACTCAAGCAGTTGAAGTCGGCCGTCGAACGTCCTGCTGGCAACCATGTCGAGGGCGACATCGGGATAACCGTCGTAGATGCGGTCGTAGCCGGTGCTGCCGGTGATCACAGGAAAGATGACCACCCGGAAACGGTCCACGAGGCCGGCCTTGAGGAGTGACCGGCACAGGCTGAGACTGCCAAGGGTGCGCATCGGGCTGTCGCCTTCCCGCTTCATCTCTTTCACAACCTCAACCGCATCCCCGCCGATCAGCCGGGTATTGGCCCATGGCAACGGGGGCTGCAGCGTCGAGGAGAACACCACTTTGGAAGCGTTGGTAAGCTCGTCCACGCTGGTCTCTTCTTCGCTTCTCAGCTCCGATTCCGATGTCCCAGATTGAGAGGCGAATCCGTACATGAGGCGGTACGTGTTCGCTCCCATCAAGATCGTATAGTCGCGTTCGGGCACCTGACCAAGCCAGGCGAGATACTCGGGGCCCTCGAGCCCCCAAAATCCGGGCCAGCCTTCCGCGGCGGCGTAGCCGTCCAGTGAAATGATGAAATCCACTAACAGTTCCTGCTTTGTCATCTTAACTACTCCTTTTCGTTATTTACTTAAAATGATCCTGTTTCAACTTCTCCTGCACGCTTGAATGTCGCCACAATCACGCCGCCCGGCAAAGTTTAGCTTCATGCAGGCTGAAAGCGACTTGCATAATCCCTTCGTCTCTCCAGCAAATTTGATATTCGCACCTGGCATTCTGCTTAAGACTTCATACGGTCCAACCGCATCTAAGGCAGTGATTCCATTGTATAAGTAAATGACCATTTCCATTTTTTGTCCTTTAAGGATCATCTAAAATGTAGCCTAGCATAATGTTCACCGTCAGGCCTACCTATATGGGTACGTATTTTTCACTGCCGTTTTCATGGTCCGCTGAACACCATTTCTCGAGACCGTGTTCCCGAGCAAAGCGAATGGCAGCTTCACGCGAGGATGTGTGGAGCTTACGATAGATGCTGGTCAGATGGGTATTCACAGTGCGCTGGCTGATGACGAGCTGTTCAGCTACGTTGGCATTGGTCAAACCCTGGGCAACCAGACGGAGTACCTCCACCTCTCGTCGAGTCAGCCCGGCAGGATATAGCTTTCGGCTGACGGGGAGCATCACAGTGACTGGTTCAGCCTGCGCTCCTGGGACGATTTTCTCATTCCTATGTCGAACATCCGCGACCATCACTTCCCAATCCGGGGCTGCAGTGAAGGGATGCCAGAGGTTCTTCGATCCGCAGATTTCCAGAATCTCTCCGGAAGGCAATCTGAACTGTACAAACTCTTTCTCCGGATCGTAATAAGTGCTCTCTAGCTTCAATACCTCTTTCAAAAAAAGCACGGTATTGGAGAAGCAATTCGTGCGGATGCCGGCAATCGTTTTGGTCCTACGTTTCAAGGCAAAATCCTGATTCATATCTGATCTGATTAAATAATAGAAAGCCCTTGCCTGGGTCACGCTGGCTGTTACATTTACCGTTACGAAAGTGATACAATTTCTCCAGATTGGTGGCTAAAAATGAACCAAGAGTTCTCTTTTGGTGAGTGGATCCGGAAACGCCGTAATTTCCTGGGGTTGACACAAGAGGTTGTCGCTGAACAAGTGGGCTACTCGATCGCGATGATTCGCAAGATCGAAGATGGTGAACGCCGGCCATCCCCCCGAGCCGCACTTCTCCTGGCACAGGCCCTGGAAATCCCCGAAGATCAACAAGATGTTTTTCTCAAGGTTGCCAGACAAGAGCGCGCTGTCGATCAACTGGTCCCGGTGGAGGATGAAGAGCCCTTCCCCTGGCAGGCCGCCTCCGGACCCCAAACCAATCTGCCCTTGCCGACGACCCTATTTGTGGGCCGGGAAGCAGAATTAGCCAGGCTGAACGATCTCCTGCGAGATCCTGCCAGCCGGCTGATCGTCCTGATTGGCCTGGCAGGGACGGGAAAGACCCGCCTGGCTCTGCAGGTGGCTCATGGCAACTTGGATCGATTTCCACACGGCGTGTTCTTCGTGTCCCTGGCCCCGCTGACCTCAACGGAGATGATCATCGCAAGCCTAGGCAGTGCGGTCGGCTTTCAATTCCACGAAGCTGCCGAACCTCAAGAGCAATTGCTGCGTTACCTGCGAGAAAGACAGATGCTCCTGGTGCTGGACAATTTCGAGCATCTCATGGAGGGCGCAGGTTTGCTCTCCGCGATCCTGCAGGCGGCGCCGGGCGTCCAGATCCTGGTGACCTCCCGCGAGCGGCTGAACTTACAGGGAGAGTGGGTCTTTGAGGTAGAAGGGCTGCCATATCCGTCGAGCTCCGAGGAAAGCAACCTAGAACGGATAGAGGCTTATGGAGCGGTGCAGCTTTTCTTGCAGAATGCCCTGCGAGTCCGCCCCACCTTCCGCTTGAACGAAGAGAACCGGGAGTGGGTAGTGCGCATCTGCCAGTTGACCGAGGGAATGCCGCTTGGCATCGAACTGTCTGCGGCCTGGGTGCGAGTATTATCCTGCCAGCAGATTGCTCGGGAGATCGAGAGCAACCTGGACTTTCTCAAAGCCTCTGCCCGAGACTTCCCCGAACGTCACCGCAGCCTGCGAGCTGCGCTGGACCACTCCTGGAACCTGCTCTCAAAGCAGGAAAGGAGAGTCTTCCAACGGCTGTCGGTGTTCCGAGGCGGATTTCGCAGGGAAGCGGCACAGGAAGTGACAGGGGCGGGACTGGAAGAGCTTACTTCACTGCTGGACAAGTCGCTGTTAAAGCGGATAGAGGAGGAGCGCTACGACCTGCATGAGCTTGTCCGACAGTACGCGGCATCACATCTCCAGTCTGACACGCAGGAAGATGGTCGAGTACATGAGCGGCACAGCAGTTACTACGCAGCGCTGCTCGAAGGATGGGAGGAGAAGATTGCAAGTCCGAGACAGATGGAGGCTCTGGCCGAGATGGATGCCGAGATCGACAATGTGCGAGTAGCCTGGAACTGGATGGTGACGCACCCTCACGGGCAGATGGCGAACATCGCGAAATCGCTGCACAGCCTGTGGCGCTTTCATGACATTCGTGGACGGTTTCGAGATGGCGAAGTCCTCATGAGACAGGCAGCGACGATGCTCAAGACTCTGAATGAAACGGAAGCAACACAGAGTGCGGAACGCTCGATCCTGCTAGGGCGCGTGCTCGCAGAGCAGGGATACTTTTGTGCATACCTGGGCAGCTATGAAGAAGCTCGCGAAGTGCTGGGGCAGAGTCTGACCTTGCTGCGCGCCCGTGCAGATCAGGCCGCGCTGGCTCATACCCTGGCTGTCCTCGGATATATGAAAGCGCGGTTGGGCGAATTTCAGGAAGCCAGAGGGCACGCGGAGGAAAGCCTTGCCATCTATCGAGCATTGGGTGACCACGACAGGATGCTTTACTGCCTGGTTACGTTGAGCTATATCCACCTTTCACAGGGTGCGTATCAGAAGGCTTATGCATTAGCAAACGAAGGTTTGGCGATCAGCCGCGATATCCTGGGTGACCCTCTTGCGACCGAGCATTGCCTGCTCTCCCTCAGCTCCGCCGCCAGCTACCTGGGCCAGTATGCCGAGGCCAAACGGTGGGCAGAAGAGAGCCTGCAAATCAGCAAGGCAATCAACCACCGGCCGGGTATTGGAGAAACCCTTAAATTGCTTGGCATGATCGCCCATAAGCTGGGACAGACCGACCATGCGGTAACCCTGCTTCGGCAAAGCGTTTCGCAGTTCAGAGAAATCGGCGATCGTACGCTCATCGCGGCCGCGCTGGTTGATCTGGGTGTAATCATGCGCGACTCACAAGCAGAATCCGAAGCAAAGCAATACCTTCAGGAAGCCTTACAGACCGCGATGGAAACGCGGACCAATCACACTGCTTTGCATGCACTGGTGGAGATTGCCACGATGGAAATGAGAGCAGGAAACACAGAGCTGGCCCTGGAATGGCTGATGCATTGCCTGCGTTTTCCATCCGCCAGGCGAGAGATCACCGATCGAGCGCAAGCGCTACGTGCTCAACTAGTCGAGCATCTCACGCCGCAACAGATTAAAGCTGCTGAGGCACGGGCACAAACCAGGACTTTAGAAAGTTTGGTGCAAGAGTCCCTCACGACAGGTTGACCTTGCTTCGAGAGAGATTGGATGCTGAAATGAAGTACCTATGGACGCCTAATGCGTTGATGACCTTCGTTCTACACTTGTGGGAGTGGGTTCGAGTCTACGCTTAGTCAGTATCCCCACTGCTGGATCAGTCCCGGGTAGATAAGAACTGATTATGCATTCGCCGCTCTATCACTAAGAAAGCAACCCGTTCACTGGATGAGTTTCAATTCTTTCGCCTGTGCAATTGCCTGCACGCGCCGGCTCACGCCAAGCTTGTAATAGATATTGGCAAGGTGGGTTTTCACGGTACTTTCGGAAATGGATAACTTTCTGGCGATCTCTCCGTTGGACAGCCCGGCGCTCATGAATTGGAGTACCTCCAGCTCGCGTGGGCTGATCGAGGCCGCGGTAGAGAGCGACTCCAGCTCACGCGGGGGTACGTGCGTGGCTTCGGTATAAGATCCCGACAGCTGCAATATCTCCCGGATGAAGGCTTGCGCCTCGGCAGTCAGGTTCTCGGTTTGTAGCACCAACGGCAGCAGAGGAATGGATAAGGACGAGTAATCCAGGAACGGACGGATAAATCGCTCCGGCGCCGCGAGCCGGAGCGCGTCCGCCATGACCTGGCGAGACTGGTTGATCTTGTGCTGGCCGAACAATGCGAGGGCCAGCATGATCCGAGCGGGGAGCAATGGCTCATATTGCAATCCATCTGGATACTCGCTTAGAAGTCGCTGGAGAAGCCGCTCGGCCACGTCGAACTTTTTGCGCAGCAATGCCATCTCGGCATACACAAGATCGGATAGGGGATGTATACCCGGATCACTCCCCTGGCTCATGAGCTGCTCGGCTGCGGCGCGCTCTCCATCGCGCAGCCAGGAGATTGCTTCGTAGGCGATCAGATCCTGATCGCTCCAAATGCCAGAGGGGCGCCGGGCGTGTAATTCCCGCGCGGCCTGGAGCGTGGCCCGGGCTTCCTCTCCTTTGCCCTGCGCCGACTGAAGCTCCGCCCGCAGGATCGCCAGTTGAACGGTCATGTTGGAGCTGGTGGGGTTGGGGTCCACGTCCGCGGCTCGCTGGAGGAATCGTTCCGCCATGTCCAATTCATTTCGCTCCACATGGATTTGACTCAAGACCACCAGGGAGATGCTGGCAGGCTCCGGTAATTTTCCGCGCTGGACCATGGCGTGCTGTAGCACCTGCTGAGCGATCTTCTCACTCTGTTTGAGCTGCCCCCTGGTGAGCGCCCGCCTTGCACGCGTGCCTCCCGCCATTAAGATCACAAAGAGATTGCGGTGTGTCTGCGCCGTTTCATAAAGGTGAGCAATCTTGTCATTGAAATCTTCCACAACTTGTTCGTTTGAGCCCAGGAAGCGTAACCCGTCGAGCAGCTCCCAGCGTGCGTTGTGCTCTCCCCCGGCCGGAGGCGTGAATGTGTTGCCCTGCGACCAGATGTGACGGATCTGCTGGATCTCTACCAGCACATCCTTTTCGTCAGGCGTCTGGCGGGAAACGGATTTGTGGATGATGTTGGCTTCGATGCGGCTAATAAAACTCTCGATCTTTTTCCTGGGCAAGGCCGAGGCTGCCAGGCGTAAGTAGACAAACAGCAACGTCTTATGTTGCTGTACGACACTTTCCGGCAGCTCCTGCAGCCAGCGCAGGAGACGCGAGTCTTCGCCGTACTCTTCCAATTCGCGCAGGGCCATTTCCTCCATCAAGGAGGCCGCCTCTTCCCAGGATTGGATGGCCAGCAAATGATAAATTGCATCGGCAGGTGCGTATCGTTCCCGGTACCACCGCGCTGCCCGTTGATGCAGGAGAGGAGCCTCTGCAGGGAAACGCGCCTGTAACTGGCTGCACAACATCTCGGCGAACAGATCGTGATAGCGATACCAGCCTTGCTCCTCCAGCCGCACCACGAACAGGTTTTCGTGCCACAGGCGCGAGAGGATCTCCTCTCCGTCCGTCTGACCCGTCAGGGCATCGCAGAGACTTCCTGTCAGCTGCTTCAGGATGGCCGTCTTGAGAAGGAAGGTTTGTACTTCCGGTGGGGAATGCTGCAGCACGGTCTCCATGAAGTATTCGCGCAGGTAAATATGGGCGCCGCTGAACGTGTCGATGAAGTGACGTCTGTCGCCTTGTTTGCCTAGTGCCAGGGCCGTCAGCGTCAGGCCCGCGGCCCAACCTTCCGTGTGCTTTACCAACCGCTCGAGGTCGTCACGCGCCAGCGGCGGATCTTGCGGGTATTGCAGGAGATAGTCGATACCTTCTTCCAGAGTAAAACGCAGATCGTCTGCTTCCAGCTCAAGTAACATGCCCTTAGCGCGCAGATGTCCGAGCGCCAGAGGAGGCTTGATATGCCCGGAAATGACCAGCTGCAACGAGGGAGGGAATTGTTCCAACCACATCTGAAGCGATGTATGGATCTCGTTGCTATGGACGCGGTGAAAGTCATCCAGCACGAGCCCGAAACGCGGGTCAGCTTCCCCGGTACAGGGGATGTTACTTGACAATCGAGAAACGATCTCGGGGAGTTGAGCGACCGTTGCGATGCGCAGGAAGGGAATCAGCTCACGCCCCACGTCCGGACAGATCGTTTGCAGGGCCATCACCACGGAATGCCAGAAGCGCAGCGGCTGATTATCTCCGTCGTCGAGAGAGAGCCACGCGACGGGAAACCCGCACGTTTGCTTCCACGTGTTGAGCAGGGTGCTTTTCCCGAACCCGCTGGGCGCGTAGAGCAAGGTGAGAGGTGTTGTGATTTGTCTCGTGAGGCGAGAGCGCGTGATCAGCTTTTGAGGCAGCACCGGCACATTGACCTTGGCCATCGGTAAAAAGGAAGTATCGATGCGTGTTTCTGCATTCCTCTGACGCATGTCCAGGGGTAAGCTGGAGGGCCGATCAAACCGGGTTTGGCCCGCCAGGGAGAAGCTTGCCTGTTGAAGACGTTCGGGGGTGAGCTCTTCCGACTTCCCTAAATAAACCTTGATCAATTTGCCCCCCCGGCGTCGATAGGCATACCAGTACGCCTTGTCCCGGCGGGTTTCGCATTGCGCAATGAAGTGCCCGCCTTCGCCTTCGAACGTGAACTTCCTGTGAGAGGAGAGCCACTCATACCACTGGGGTGAGCCAACTTTCACGCGCGATGCGTCAGCGTGCAAGAGCTCATTCCTGACAATGGGCGTGCCGGATTTTGGCATGTGCGTCTCCGGAGTAACCGAAAAGTTACCCAATCCCTTGCATTATACATCGTTGGGTAACTTTTTCCTCGCACAATCCTCCGATTATGATTTTCGTCCGAATTGGTTGTTACATAAATTTACATGTGAGAAGAAAACCAAAAGGCGCACAATCGACTGTGCACCCGTTTGGTACCTCTCCAGCTTTTCATCAGCGCGTTACTGGATGACAAGCGAGGAAGCTGATGTGCAGTTATCTCGCGTCTCGGCGGTGTCGGAGACCCACGCCGAGCGGAGACACTTGGACTCACACTTTGCTTTGCTACGGAGATGAGTCTTCCAATTGAACGGCGATATTGTATTTAATCATAAGCATCACCTAGAGGTTGAAAATTGGGATTTAGCCAATAATAGTGTTGGCCCTGATTCAATAAAAGACGGTCTAAAAGGTCCGTGAATGAGAAGGCTATAATTGGAGTTTCTCCAGGCACTGCATGGCGATCAAAGAAACTTTCATAGCATCTTCCTAACCTTTCGGGTGAAAGATCAATTGTCAAGTAATCTCCGGGATCCGTCTCAGCGATGATGTACCAATTCCAAGATCGATCATCTTTTAGTTCTTCTAGTTCAGACGGATCAAAACTCTTAAATATGACAGGGTTTGCTAAAGTAAACTCACTTGGGGAAACAATTCTTACTGTATATCCAGAATTAACGAAGAGAGTGCAGCCTCCACATTGTTGATAAAATTCAACTAAGTCTGTAGGTAGCTGGTGAGAACTAGAAGCAGTAGGTAATCCCGCTGGTGGAAGAGTCAAACAGTTAGTTGTTTTTCTCATTGTGTTGATAAGCTCTAGTATTTTCATGGTAATACCTCATATAAATACCTATTAAGTTCTCTATAATAGGTTTGCCTTGCTTCATTAGGTACACCGGTTGCATCAAACATACTCTCAGCAAGCCTTTGGATTGTTCTGGGACTCACCGTAGTCCAATCAATTTTTCCTACAATTGATCCAGTTAGATCTTTACGCCAAGATCTAAAAACATCATTTGTCCTTTCGTGGAGCTGCGGAGTAAGTAAAACTGTTGGCGCATCAGGGTTTCTACTTACATACCCAGGAATGTTCTGCGCCGCCCATACATCTAATACACCGTGATGTCTAGCAAAACCAGGAAATTTATCTCCATATCTAACAACTCTAAACAGTTCAGGTAATCGCCTAGCTGTTGAACCTGAAACAAATGGCAAGAATCCCGCAAGCACCCACGGGCTGCAATCACCAGTGACACAGTGATAACCAGTGAGGGCCCAGTCAACAGGCTCAACGAGGGTGCTGGCAACGGTTTCCAGCCCACCATATAGGACTGTCTCGACTACCTCTTCATTTCTTCTTTGCTCAGCCACATCCCATTCACAGGCTTCGCAATAATGCTCATAATCTGGATCTGCTCCATAGTATTCAACTTGACAATCATAATCACATTCTCTATTGCCGGTAGGATCTGAGTAGCGTAAGGGATTATTTAGTACGTAACTATAATGATTGAGCTTTTGTGGATTGTCAAGGTTGGGAGCTGTAGTATCAGGGCTCAAAAAGCGACCGAGCTTCGGTGAATAGAACCGCGCGCCATAGTGATAGATACTTAATTCGTCAATCCCATTGATCTTGATCTCGCGCTGGCCGGTGAACAGCTTGTCCGTCAGCATCAGGTCGGTATCAGAGAGCGCTTCCCCGAAGGGTAAATATCGAACATTCGCATCAGGAACAATAGTTCCAATCTGGGACGGGGATCCAAACCCGTAAGTAACGACGCTGGCTGAACCAAGATGATCCTTGAGGATGTAATAGAGATCATTGTTAATTCTCATTGCACCCGCGGCAGGATAATAGGTTCGGGTCTGTTGGACAATTCCGCCAGAGTCCTTGTTTTCCTCATAGATCCCACCCACGTAAATGATTTTACTGCCATCCGGGTTGATCTTCGTGACCAGGCTTGCCCTGAGCCTGTCGAAGGATTGCCACTGGCATCGTGTTTGAAGTGTCATATATAAAAACTCGGCGGAGTCGGAGACCCACGCCGAGCGGAGATAGTTAGTAGGAGATCATAGCATATCTTATCCACCAAAAGTGTAGCGTTGCGACGGAGGAGCTTGCTCCTTATCAATATAAATTTCTGCCCAAGCGATTACTTTATATTCATCAACCCCAATACTGTCCCGCTCCTCTAAATTCTTAACATTGGTATACAGAACATACACAGGTATGGGCCATTTACTCGGTGAAAGAACAGAATCGCCTTTTAAACGTGCTGCTAATATAACTTGGTTAATGTCAAACGCGTCCATGCCATATTGTTCTCCCCTGAGCGTGGGTGTTATACGAATCACTAAGCAATCATCTCTATTACCACAATTTATTTGCTTGACAACGAAGCATGAACGCGCGTCTCCTTCCATATGCCCTTCACTAGATGAGATGTAAAAATCAGGTAACATACCGATATTCCTTTTCAATAAGGTGGATTAATACCTTGGATACGTGTGAGGTTCACTACATTCTGAGCATTATAAATTATATACTCTAACAAACCGCCAGAGTTGGGCGATATTGGAGTTGCTGTTTGGATCCTAGAGACGACGGAAATATCGTTTATTGTTCCCGTACTCAAGAACCGCCCCATATTGTTAATGTTTGGGAGACCTGCCACATTACGATAAGTCGTGCTGAATAATCGCTCTGCTACGTGAGGAGGTATTGGGGACCAGCTTGAGCCATAAGGACCTGAATAATTTATCCCAGGTTGATTAGGATTACCACCCCAAACGCGATAAACAGTGATGCCTGTAGTTCCAGCTATTGTTCTTGCACAAGCTGTTACTCGCAAGCAAACAGAAAGTCCCATCCACCCTATATCACTAACTAATCCGGATGCCCAGCCACCAGCTGCTAATGAAATGTAAACAGCAGGATCATACGCGGTCCCACCAACATCTGTAACACCTTCCTCAGCATTAAAGTCACCACTTGACCAGTTAGCTTCAGATAGAATAGATCTATCTTCATCTGTTAGGCCCTCCCAGAGAGTTGTTCTGCCAAGCTCACGATCCCGATACCTTATATCTAAGTACCTATCTATGGCACGCCTTTGAACATTCAGTGTTCCGGCCTCACAGTATTGTTCTCCTAATGCACACTCTACACTATGTCCACTAGGGTCCGTATATCTTAATGGATTGTTTAATCCATATGAATAACGATTCAGGTTTTGCGGATTGGCAAAACTTGACACAATCGTATCCGCGCTCAAGAAGCGTCCTAGCTTCGGTGAATAGAACCGCGCGCCATAGTGATAAATCCCCAAATCTGCAATCAGGCGCTGGCCAGTAAAGAGCTTGTCTGTAAGCATCGGCGCCGTCCCCACATTGATGTTGCTGGGGCGCGCTTCCCCGAAGGGGAAGTATCGCACGTTGGCATCCGTAACGGGAGCGCCGGAGGCATCCGTCAATACACTGGCAGAGCCTAAAGTGTATAAATAAAAACTCGGCGAGATCGAAGACCCACGCCGAACGGGAAAGTACTGTCGTTTTCTACAACCTGAGCCAGATACAAGTGTGTTGCCTTTGGCATCATGTTTGAAGTGTCTATAAAACTCGGCGGGAGGAATATTAACTGCGTTCACCTTTCGTCTTGTTGATATACCACAATCCAGGCCGTTGCGCATCCCAGCCATATTCTTCCCCCGGAATTAGCCAAACATTTGTTAATTTAGATTCTTTGCAAACTTTGCGAAACTTCTCTGAAACCATATATGAAGCAGGAGCACCACGGGGCCTAAAAATGTCGCTACCGTCCCAAGAATTTAGATCAAGTACAATTCTTGGCTGGCTCCGCTTGCTTACACCAGTACGGCAGTATGTGCAAGTAATTGCTTCAGGGATTTCATGTACAACACTTGAGGCAACATCATCCTGATTAGCTCCTCCCCATGGAACATAAATCATATAATATTCAGGTGGAGATATTGCGAAATCACCGGTCTTTTTGGTTCCATAGCGAACGACCTCAATAGGGTTACTGAAGGCGCTTATGCCCTGTAAGCTTTCTTGCTCATAAATTTCTCTAAAGTGGCGAGAAACAGCAAGTGACGTTCCGCCAATCCACAGAAAATCCCCCCATTTCCCAGGTTTGGCACTGGAGAGTCTAATTCGATGAGGAGGAAGCCATCTCTTCAAGCTTATGGCACTTTTGCATACTGGGCATCTTTCGACATCGCCTAGAAATACAGGATCGACTTCTTCACCATATGCCCACTTAGTTCCAAAGTAACCGTCCACAGGTTCCAGTACATAAAATTTACTCATGGAATAGTCTCCAGAAAATTAGTAATTACTTCTACAGCAGTAGGAAAACGATGTTGTAAATTAGGTGAAAGGTGAACATTTTGCAAAAATTCTAAAAATTGGCGAGCTGAAGCAGATCTACCTTCATTACTACCTAACCATCTAATCACATCCTCGTCATACGTCCGATGCCACCGCTGATAGCCTCTATGACTAGCAAGGTCTCTTGCTTGAACAAGTAAATCATCTCTCCTAAGCACTCCGCTCAATACTTCATGCCTGTCCAAGGCTCTCATTATTTTATTTGAAAGTAAGTGGTGCCATTGTCCAGTAAGCGCTACAGCATCATCTCCATGGGCGACTATTCCTCTACCTATATCATCTCCTACCCCACCAGCAGGTAATGCAGCAAAAGCTAAATCCCAGCCAGATACAGGTTCTCCATTTATGGTCTGGAAGAACAGTCCTACCGGCGGAGCAGCAATAGATAATACTGTTTGGGTGCCGCCTACAAGGATGGTCTCCGCTATCTCCTCATTTCTTCTTTGCTCAGCCACATCCCATTCACAAGCTTCGCAGTAATGCTCATAATCGGGATCTGCTCCATAGTATTCAACTTGACAATCATAATCGCACTCTCGATTTCCAGTGGGGTCTGAGTAGCGTAAGGGATTGTTAAGTACGTAGCTATAATGATTGAGCTTTTGTGGATTGTCAAGATTGGGAGCTGTAGTATCCGGGCTCAAGAAGCGACCTAGTTTGGGCGAATAGAACCGCGCGCCGTAGTGATAAATGCCCAAATCCGCGATCAGGCGCTGGCCCGTAAAGAGATTGTCAGTCAGCATCGGCGCCGTACCCACATTGATGTTACTGGGGCGCGCTTCCCCGAAGGGGAAGTAGCGCACGTCGGCATCCGTAACGGGAGCGCCGGAGGCATCCGTCAATACACTGGCAGAGCCGAGATGATCTTTCAGCACATAATACAGTGTACTCCCGACTCGCATTGCACCCGCGGCTGGATAATACGTCTTCGTGCCTGTGACCGTGCCGCCAGAGGTCTTGTCTTCCTCATAGATCCCACCCACATAAATGGTTTTGCTGCCATCGTGGTTGACCTTCGTCACCAGGTTCCCATCGGGATCGTACAAGAACTCCGTTGTCTGCCCGCCCACCGTTACCGTAGATAAGCGGTTATGGATGTCAAAGGTTTGAGTATAGGTCGAGCCGCCCTCGGTGCGCGATTTCATGTTGCCATTGGCATCGTAGTCATAAAGTTCACCCGTCTCGAGTGAAGTCACAGCATGTATGTGATCCGGGTCATCGTAGTCATAACCAATCGCTGGTCCGAGAGGAGGTGCAGTGAGATCCGCGTAGGTGCGTCTGGTAGACACCCAGGCGCGCTCGTTGGCGGTGAGCACGCGCCTGTAGATGGCTACTTCATCAATGAGACCGTCTAATCCGGTGACGCCGCTGGGAAACGCGCCAATGGAAAGCGGCTGGGTAGAATCCGTCGTACCGCTGGAAAAGGAAAGTGTATCTGGTGTTTCATTGTCCACTTGAATGTTGATCGTGTTGCTCACTGAATCATGCCAGGCGATGACCGTATGCCAGACATTGGCGTCCACCACGCCGCTATCGACATAGGCAGACCCTGACCCCACCCGGAAGCGGAAGCCGGTGCCCGAAACGTGAGTAAGGCGGTAGTCATAGGCGTTGACATTGTCAGACTTATCCATGATGACAAAGGTACCCGTGTTATTGTTGAGATAGACATGGGCGATCAGGGTAAAGTCGGTATCACCGCCGCTTAGACCAGGTTTATCTGTAATAGTCAATCGTTCCTGATTCGCAGTCACAAAACTGGCAGCCCTTCCTTGTGCTCCCAGCGCCCAGTCTACCGTGTTATTGTCTGTCAAGTCATAGTGGTTGACATGACTATCTTTGCGAATCCCATTCTTCTCATCCATGGTCCACCAGGCTGCCAAACCAGTTGTACCAGGATTCGTATACGTGACTCCCGTGTCTCTCGATGTAATATTCCCTATGGTATCGTAGTCGAACGTACGATTATACGAGCCATTCACCCTCGTTAGGCGGTCCAAGTCATCATAGGTATAGTTTAGCGTTTCGTTACGTAGGCTATCCAACACCTGGCTGACATTGCCATTGCTTTGGTGAGTATACAATAGGTTCAGACGTAAGTTGGCTGGCGTGTTCTCACAAGCCGGTATCGATCCAGGGTTGGGAAAGACTCTCAAAACGGTCTTTCGCCTGTTGCTATCGTAACAGGTTTGCTGCAATAGACCATTACCAAGCAACTGGTCCTTGACCTGCCCCGTGGCGTCATGATGCGCTTGCGAAACGTAGGCATAGTTACCCGTCCCCTTCAGGCTTGAGAGTAATTGCATCACCGTGTAATCATAGGTGATTGTTTCGGTGCTGCCCTGGCTCCTTGGTATCGTCTGAGTGAGGGGACGGTTCATCCAGTCGAAGTCTATCGTGATCGTCGGATACGTGATTCCATCGATCTTATGCGTTTCGGTCTCCGCCTGGCCCAGGGCATTGTAGGTCCAGGTAGTAGTACTGTTGCCATTCTTCATACTGGTGCGATGCCCAAGACCATTCGTACCCGCGTCATAATAATACTTATCGCTGTAGCCTGGGTAATCTGGGTCGGCTGGCGGCTGGTAAGTATCCGGGTCAACATCGCTGTTCTTGGTTGTGCCCTTGAGCCGGTTGAGATCATCGTAATACATATTGAGGGCGCGGTTTCTGGCGTCAATTTGCGCGGTGACATTGCCAAATACATCATAGCGATAACGCCAGTCGCCCAAGTCCGGGTCGATCATTTGGATCTTGCGTCCGAAGCCATCATAGAAGATTGTCGTCGGGTTGCTTTCCGCATCGGTTATATTGGTGAGAAGGTCACGCGGATCGTAGGCATAATTTGTGGTGGCATATAGCGTATACGTACTTGAACTGTTGCCAGTATACTCTTCCACCTTGATCAATCTTCCGAAAGCGTCGTTCTCCTGTACCTTCTTATGACGATTGCGGTCTATGATAACTGTCCGCAAACCGGGGTAGTCGAAGGCATCTGTGGTGGCATCTGGATACTCCACTGATTTGACTCTACCCAGCTCATCATAAGTGGTCTCGTTGTGCGGAATGCTGTTCCAGTTAGGCGCAGAATACGTTCCCAACGTACCATCCGACTCTTGAGGCGCATCGCTGAAACTCACTTGATCCAGAACATTATAAGTCGTATCGGTAAAGATTACTTTACCAGAACCAGATTTTTCAGACTCACTCTGGGTCTGGATGACGCGACCCAGGTCATCCATGAACTGCCAGGAAGTACGATAGGCATTTGAACCGGCATCCTCATCCAACTTTTCCGTCTTGACTTTATTGTTGGCAGGCGAGCTCACAGCCAAGGGCGAGCCAGTGGGTGTTGGATAGGTATATTTGATGTTCGCTACCGCGTAACCCGGATATTTCACTGTCAAAACCCTGCCCAATCCATCGTAGGTTGTAATCGTGGTATTGCCATTGGGGTCGGTGACCGTGGTCGGCAATCCCAAACCAAAATCATAACCTGTGGTCGTCGCGGGGATCAGTGGAGGATCACTGGATACCACATAGGTTTCCAAGGCATCATAATCAGTTGTATACGTAAGAAATGCGCCGCTTGGCTGGCTGCTGGTCGAGCCATGGTTCTTGAACAGGCGCGTTTCGGTGACGTTTCCATACGAATCGTACACATACTTGGTATCAATTGTCTGCATGCCACTTACTACACGGCTGAGGTCCGGCTTGCTAAGCGTAGGTGAACCCACGCCCGGGAGGTTGCCGTTGTAACCATACTCCTGTTTGGAAAGCACGGCACCTCCCGCATCCTTAAGAGTCCGCCGTGCAAGAGTTTCGAGGATCCACACAGAGGATGAAGTGTTCGTCACATACTCGTAATCGGTCTGCCGGTACAACACACTACTGCCGTTGTATTCTTGTACCTGAAGTAAGTTCCCTGTGTAGGGATCGTAATCATATTGGGTCTCTTTGACCAGGTCGAGAGTGCTGTTGAGAATATACTCCTCCACGGAAGCTGCATAATAAAACGAAACATCGTCCGGATACCCGTTGGCCCAAAATGCAACCCAATTGGAAAGGGTCTTGCGTCGAGTGATGGTACCAGTCGCATTCTGGTAGAGTGTTTCATATTCCCGCCCCACCGGATCCCATGAGTTGGTGAAGAACTTGTGAACCGTTTTGGCAAAGGTGTTGAGTGAGTAATCCCAGATGGTTTCGGTGGTCTGCGGGTATCCTACCAACTCGCCTTCAGCGTCGTAAACGGCTGTAGTATAGGCATATGTAATCCTCTTGGGGTGGGTATTGACGCTATCCGTCACATCAAACTGCGTTACACGCCAGTTGTACCAGGATGTGTAGGGACGGTTATCATCGTCATATGTGTAAGTAGCAGTACTTCCCCAACCGTTGTTAACATCTTTAAGGCGAGGGTAATGCCATTCGTTCGACCCGCTCCCATTAGGAGCACGGTTTTCTTTGTCCTCATACGTAAATGTTATTGTAGGAGCATTTGCAAGCGGAGTAAGCGCCACACTGCCGGAAACGGCTACTGATGTGAGCTTGGTGGTTTGCCAGCTCACTTGAGGAGTACCATCTGCATACGAGCCCACCACATAGCTCAAGTCATACTTGCGAACCACTGTATTCCCATACTTTACTTCCACACGATCTAATCGCTTCGTATCCCAGTTATCCCAATTGGTGGTGGTCGTAGGTACTTCATCGGTTCCGCGGTTTTCGCGCACAAAGAGGACGGAATACCCATTATCAGGTGTGCCTGACGTGTGTTCGGTGTACGCAATGGAATCAATGTAACTTGCCCGGTCGTAGGTGACACTTCCGACAGTACGGCTTTCTTCAAAGTAAGTCAAACCCATATAATTGCCATAGACATCGGTGACCTGGTCCACGCGCCAGCGTAGCGCCACCCGATTTGCGTCATTCCCGGCATAGCCTAGAGTTGCCCATGCACCAGTCGGTGGGTTGGTACCAGGATAACCTGACATGGCTGCAAGTTGCTCTGCACCCGCTGTATAGCCAAGTCGCCAGCGTGTACCATCTTTTTCCACGACCGTCCACCATTCGCCAGTGGCGTTTACAGTACTGGGGTTTCCCAGTGCGTCATTGTTACGCTGAATATACAGGAAACTTTCTTCCTTTGTATGATAACGATTTGGTGTTGTGGGACTCTGGTAAAGTTCCATGGCGATGCCGTTGAACAGCAATAAAAATCGATTTTCATAGCCATACGATCCGCCGCCGCAGGGGTTGCAGCCTCCATTCGTAATTTTGCGTACAATTTCAACGGTATCGATGTTCCAGCCCATGCCCACCCACGGCGCCTGCACATCGCCCAATATCCCATCAGCTATGCCACTGGAGTAGGAAAGTGCCAGGGAGGGTCCCATTCCGTTGCGCCCAGGAGGAGTCCAAATGGGGAGAGAATAATCTGAACGCCCTGTAAAAAGACCAGAATAGCCCTTGTCGTAGAGCATGATACTTGCTCCGTTTTGCGGGACCGATGTGCCAATGCCTACACCCCAAACCGAGAAATGTGATAATTCAGCAGTAATGAGATTTGCTTCGCGTTCGATTTTCTTTAGCGGCACGCGGACCCATGTACCGGATGCCTCATCTAACGTAACCAAGAAAGGTACCATTTCGCCGGTTAGTTCCGCAAGGTCAAGCAATCCATCGAAAGAAAGGGTGAGCTCGACTGGCTGATTGAATGGGACCTCGATGAACTCAAGGGGAATCACCTGGTCATTTTCTTGTGGTACCGGATCTGTAGAGGTGCCTTCCAAAGTGCTTTCTTCCGTTACAGATGTTGTAGGGGCGGCATTGTTCTCCTTTGGCGCGCGCAAGCCAAGTTCAAACTTCAGCCATGGCTCACCCGTTGTTGGGTCGGAGGCATCCTTGGTGAGATCACGAACAGATAACAATCTTGAGGTATCTAAAGCATCTTTCGGAAATTTGAGCTTGAGCCGCCCATTCAGCCCATTTGCTTCCCCGCCTTTGGAATCCATAGTGGTGAAAGAACTGTCTGGCCGGGCCAGAATCAATGTTGTCTCAACTGCCACCGGTTCTGTGAATCCGGCTGCACTCAGATGGGCGGTATCGATGATTTGTACATCCTCCGCTTTTGCAGCTACGACCAGGAGTGTGTATTCCAAGGTCAAGCTTTCACCCGGGAGCAGGATGGTGGCCTGATCTGCCAGCCACGTCAACTTGCGGGTTTGCGCGTCGAATTCAAAGCCTTTGTTTCTCCCTGCCAGAAAATTGAATTCTCCCGGAAGAATATTGGTGAACTGAAGACCGGCGGCCGGCATTTGACCTTGATTCACGATCTTCAGCTTGAACGTGACCTGGTCTGCAGTTTTTATTTGATACGGGGCCGCTGAAAATCCAAGCGAGAGAGTGGATGGAGCGATCGGAGTTGTAGAGGTCCCGATTGGGGTCGATGTCGTGCTCGGTGAGGGCGTGACTTCAGGCGTTTGCGACATCGTCCCTGTAGGGGAAGCAGTCGGCGTTGTAGTTTCTGTAACAGGTGGAGTCGCTGTTGCTTCCGGAGTGCTCGTTGCAGTAAGTGTAGGCTCTGGAGTCAAAGTCTCCGTTATCACTGGCGTTGGCGTTTCAGGAAAAGGGGTGTTCTCCTGCAAAAGAGACAAAGAGCGTATAGAAGAGGAAAGGAACTGACCTCGTGTGCCCACTGTGCCGAATGTCGGACTAGGAAGCACAGAGTCTGAGCTGACTTCCTTCTCCTCTGCCAGCGGCATGGCGATCGCTGCAGTGGGGATCAGCGCATTGAATACGATGACGGCGATCAGCAAAACGCGAATCGCTTTTTCTGTCCATGGCTTGAATAATGCAAACATAGTTCCTCCCGAATCTGTCTGCAACCAGGAACGTACCCCTGATTGGTTTTTATGAATTGTTTGACAATTGGCTGAGTACCGTTAAGATTCCCCCAGCAGAGGGGCGCAGAGAAATAACAATGAGCTGCTTTGAGCGGTCTTTTAGTAGTATAGGAATCTCAAATTTCAAAGTCAATAGGTTTCAGGCACCAAAAGGTTACAGTAATGGTTCTGCAATGAAATAAAAAATTCTGAATTCCTCATACGGCATTGGCCTTAACTATCTGCCCTTAGCGTGGGTCTTTGCGTAGCACCCTGTACGGGCTGACCTCGCCAAAAACTGCCCAGACAATTCAAGTAGAGAATCTATGACAAATGCAACTCGGGAAATGTTTAGACTCGCCATCATGTGAGAGTCTAGACCTTTGTGGTGGCTGATTTGATTTCAACAAAAAACGCCTCTTGTTTTGCTGTTGTAATAAAATAAGCCTATTGGTAGCTTCGTACTCCCCTATCGGCCATGAAACTATATATCTATTTAGGTTCCCTTGCGCAAGAAACAGAACAGGCGCACAAACTATTGTGCGCCTGTTACTTCATTCTGAGGCTCAGGCGAGCCCCTCAAATATAAGGTATCACACCGTGGAGAGATCCCACTCCTCGTAGATCTTTGGGACATCGTTGAGCAAGCGCTGGGTATAGGGCTCCCTCGGGCGCAGGATCACCTCATCCGCCGATCCATATTCGACGATTTTCCCATGCTCCATAATATAGACCGTATCGGACACATAATATGCCAGGCCGATGTCGTGGGTGATGAATATGATCGTCATCCCGATTTCGTCGCGCAGTTTCATCAATTCGTCCAGGATCGTCGCACGCGAACAGGCGTCGATCATCGAGGTGGGCTCATCGGCCAGCAGGATCTTTGGCTTGAGCAGGAAGATGCGGGCGATCATCAAACGCTGCATCTGTCCGCCTGATAGCTCAAAGGGATATTTGTTGGTCAATTCCTCGAACTTCAGGTTGACGAAGCTGCACGCTTCCGTCATCTGCTCCACTTTCTTGGCATACGGGAGCCAGCGTCCGCCGCGCATGTGGATGCAATCCAGGAGTACGGTGTCGATCTTGTTGAAGATGTTGTACGAGGAGAACGGATCCTGAAAGATGGCCTGGATGTTTTTCCAGTACTCCTGTCTCTTCCGATGCGTGCTGATATCGCGCTTCTGTCCCTGGAAGTACACCTCCCCCTCCGTCTCGTTGATCAACCCGAGGAGCATCTTCGCCAGCGTCGTCTTGCCGCTGCCCGATTCGCCCACGATGGAGGCGACCTCCCCTTCATAGAGATTCATATCCACGTGATCGACAGCGAGGGTCTTCGTACGGCCAAACCCGAATATCTTGGTCAGGCCGGATGTGCTCAGGCATAATCTTTTTTCATCTCGCATGTTTGTGAGCCTCCCGGGCATACGCCTCTCTCAGTTCATCTTCCGGTATGATGCAGCGGTAGGCGCGCCCGTTGCCTGCATCGCGGAGCGGAATATTATGCATGGTGCATTCTGGCATGACGAATTTACAGCGTGCCGCAAACCGGCAGCCTGAAGGGGGGTTCTTCAGATTCGGCGGCACGCCGGGAATAGCCGTCAGCTTGACATCCCGCAAGCCTTCTTCAGGCACGATGATCGAGCCCATCAGCCCTTTGGAATAGGGATGCAGCGGATCGAACACGGCTTCCTGTGCCGTTGCCTTCTCCACGATCTGGCCGGCGTACATGACCATGATGTCGTCGGTCACGTTATATAGAAGAGGAAGCTCGTGCGTGATAAAGATCATCGAGCTGATCAAGCCTGTTTCCATTAACTGCCTGAGCATCTTGATGACCATCTTTTGCGACGTGACGTCCAGCGCAGAGGAGGGCTCGTCCGCGATCAGCACTTTGGGCAACAGCAGCACAGAGACCGCGATCACCGTGCGCTGCTTCATGCCGCCCGAGAGCTCCACCGGATATTTCTGCAACACCTCCGCCGGAAGTCCCAGTGTCTCGAACAGGATCTTGGCGCGCTCGTAAATATCCTTCTTGGTCACGTAGAGATCATGTTCCTGGATCACATCTTCGATAAAATGGATGATCTTCTGGGTGGGGTTGAGCGCGTTCATCGCGGCCTGTGGGATGTAGGCGATCTCGGCGCCCAGGATCGTTTTCCGTACGTCGTCCGGCTTCATATCGGAGATGCAGCGCCCATCGATGACGATCTCTCCGCTCGTGTAATGCAGCGGAGGGAAGTAGTAGCCCATCAGGCTGAGCGCCAGGGTCGATTTGCCGCAGCCGGATTCCCCCGCGATGCCCAGGGATCTCCCCTCCTCCACCTTGAGAGAGACATGGTCTACCGCATACACATCTTCCCCAAACCGGGTGATATATTTCGTGGTCAGGTCGTTAACCTCTAACATTACGTTTGCCATGACAATCTCCTAGTCTCTCAGCGCCGGGTTAAAGACCTGATCGAGACCGGTATTCATCAAATTCAACGAGAATGCGATCAGAGCGATGACCACAATGACGGGGAAGTATGCCCACCACTTGCCCAGGATCTGCGCCTGGTAAATCATCGCCCACTGCATCATCAAACCCAGCGTTGGTACTTCGGTTGTTCTTGGTCCCAACCCAAGGATCGACAACGCCGCCTCCGCCAGGATGCCCGAAGAAATTTGCAGGATCAGCGCCATCACCACATAGGAAGCGATATAAGGCAATATATCGGTGAGGATAATGTGACCGATCGAGTGTCCAGATAGTTTCGATAGATTGACATGGTCGCGGTTGCGCAGGGAAATGACCTGGGCCCGCACGGCGCGCGCTGTCCATACCCAGGAGGTAAACCCGATCACCACGGCGATGGTAAATGCGCCGCGCTGCTCCTGTCCGATGCTGAAAGAGATCAGGATCAACAACACAAGGCTGGGGATGACGATGAACAGATTGGTGATGAACGTAATGATGTCATCCACCAGACCGCCAACATACCCTGCCAGCAATCCCAGAGTCAGACCAATGAAGGTGGCGACGATCCCCGCCACAAAACCGATCTGCAAGGATACGCGAGTGGCGGCAACCAACTCCGTCAGCACATCCCGACCAAAATTATCGGTTCCCAACGGCAATATGCGTACATTCGGGACCCGGCTGATATTCACGTAATCCGTTGGCTGGACGATGCCTGCCTCCTCCAAATCCCCGGTTTCCGGGTTTTTAGCTGCAATGGTCACGCCCTCTGTATCCAAGAGTCCCTTGAGTGAGCTATTGAGTCGGATAAAGTAATTTCTCTTGGCATTGGTCATCCCAGAGATCTTTTGTGCGGGGTCATAATTGTTTACCCACTGATCCAGGAGTTTTGGGGTGTCATTAATATCGATCTCCGCCTCCGGGATCTCAACCGCCACAAGCCATTCCTTTATAGCAAGGCGATCCTCCGCGTTCAGCTTGCTGGCAATCCGCTTGGCAGCAGCATCATCCAAGTTCAGAGTGTATTTGGGCGAACTCACGCTGTCATACACACTCACATAGATCCCGGGCTCGAAGAAAGTACCCTGCCCGATGATGGTGAGTGGGTGATCTGTGATGATCACGGGATACACGAGCACGATCAGGAGAATTCCCATAAAAATGGAAAAGCCAAAGACAAACCTGGGAGAGCGAAAAATCTGCTGGAGGGTGAATTTCATAACAGCCTCTCTGCTTAATCAGCCTGCGCCGCTTTAATGCGTGGATCCAGAAAACCGTAAACGATCTCAATAAGGAAGTTTGCGCTCAACACCATTATCGTGATGACCAATGTGACTCCCGAGATCAATGGATAATCCTGGCCTAACACGGCAGTCAAGATCGTAGAACCAAGCCCCGGATAGCTAAAGATGATCTCCGCAAATAGAGCGCCGCCGACCATCGTCCCGATCGACAATGCCAGGCCGGTGATCTGCGGCAGCATTGCATTCCGAAATACATATCCAACGATCTTGCGGTCTTTGATGCCCATGAAACGAGCATACTTTACATAATCTGCATTCAGTTCGTAGATGGCCATCGACCGCATGCCGATCGCCTGTCCGCCGATCGTGATCAAGACGATCGACCAGAACGGCAGTTGGTAGTGGACGATTACTGACCACACAAATGACCAGGTAAAGCTGGGTATCAGGTCGAAACCATATCCACCGGAGGTGGGGAACCAGTTTAGATTGACGGCAAAAATGACCATCATGATGACAGCCATCCCAAAGGCTGGTAGATTGCTGACAAAAATACTGACGGGCATAAGGACTCGATCAAAGCCCCCCTTGAGGTACGCGGCCAACGCGCCGAGTGTGTTCCCGATCAGCCAGCCGACGATGATGGCCGGGAATTGCAGGCCGATCGTCCACAGGATAGAAGATTTGATCACATCGGCCACTGTCCTGGGATATTGGCTGAAGGAGAAACCAAAATCACCCTGTATCACATTTCTCACGTATAGAAAGAATTGTTCGAGCAAGGGTCTGTTCGTGCCAAACAGGTCCGCGTACTGCTGATAAATCGCCTGGATCCCGGTCGTGTTGGACATGCCCTGGGCAAGCCTGGATACGATGGCCGCCACAGGATCTCCCGGCATCAGGCGCGGCAGGATGAAATTCAAGAGGAATCCACAAACCAGGGTGATCAGGAACCAACCCAGCTTGTTGAGGAAGTATTTTCGGTATCCTTTCAACGCAGCCTCCTCGTAAGCACAGTAACATTATATCAATGAGGTGACAGCCACCTACTCAAATCGAATCGGGAGGGGCAATGACTCAGATAAGTGACTGTCACCTGCTTATGACAAGAACAGCCATGTCCCTCGTTGCGGAACATGGCTGTTTTTACTAGTTTACGATTTACTGCACAAGCTCCAGGTTATAGAGACCTGCGATGCTCCAACCATCCATCAGGTCGAGCGGCGGGACAGGCGGGTTTGTGCCGTCACCCTCGTGCGGGAAGTTCGTCCAAACACTCTCATTCACAGTGTGGAACGATTGAGGGCGGTACATGAGCGTGAAGGAGGGGACTTCGGTCAGGTAGATCTTGACCAATTCGGTGTACATTTCCTTCAGCTTGGCTTCGTCGGTTTCCGCGGGGATCGCCTGGATCAAAGCATCGGCCTCGGGGTTGGAATACTGGCCCCAGTTGCCGTTCCAGTTGCTCGACATACCGATGAACTCGGAGCTGAGCAATTTGCGGATACGTCCCCAGGGCTGGGTCGGGCCCGCGCCATCACTCCACATCATGAAGATGTCATAGCCTTCGGGCAGGGGCGCATCGGATTTGGTCACAACGGTTTGGTACACCGACCATTCCGGATAGTTGGTCGTAATGTCAATGCCGATCTCTTTTCCAGCTGCAGCGACCACTTCGATTGCAGCTTGCCAGTCAGACCAGCCGTTGGGGCAGGTGGCTACGTAGCTAAGCTTTTCACCGTTAAATTCACGCCAGCCATCTCCATCGCTATCGACGATGCCAGCCTCATCGAGGAGCGCCTTGGCGCCTTCGACGTCCTTGCCAGCCCACTGCAGGTCGGCGACGGCGGCCTGGTCGTACAGGGCCTGCTCGCCCTCGGTCGGGTTCATCAGCGAGCGCGGAACCTGGTCGAAGGTGGCCGATTGGTTCGTCATCGCGTTGGCGACGATGGTGTCATAATCCACGGCCATGGCGATCGCTTTGCGGACCGCGACCTGGTCCAAACCCGGGGATTCCAGGTTGAAGAAAGCAGTCGGGAGGCTGGCGCCGATGCCATAGGGGGCCTCAGGCAGGTAGGTGGAAATGGGCAGGTTATCTTTCAGCCACAGATCCTGAACGTTGGAGTTGAACTGCTGTGATACATCCACTTCACCGGCCTGCAGGGCGGTCGTACCGGCAGCGTTATCCTTAAAGATCGTGTGCGCCAGGTACTTGGGGGCGGGCAGCTTGCCCCACATAGAGGCATCCTGACCCCAGTAGTTGTCGTCCCGAATCATGACAACCTTCGTATCGTCGGCAAAATATTTGGTGTAAGGACCGGAGTAAACGACATCCTCTGCCGGATCGGCCAGGAGCGCGGTGGCATCCCCGCCGACGCGTTCTTCCAGTGTTTCGGTCCAGGCCTTCTGGATGACGTAATTACTGCTCAGGTAGGCCGCGACGAGTAAGGGATTGACCGCCTGGCCTTCATCATTCAACTTGGCCTTGACGACCACCGTCTGGGGATCGACCGCTTCGATGTTTTCGATGTAATCGATATTCGCAGCGCCGGTGGGGGTGTTGTATTTCACATGCGTGGCCCAGGTATAGGCGACATCTTCCGCGGTCACGGGGGTGCCATCGCTCCAATGGGCAGCCTCTTTGATCTTGAACGTGATCTCGGTGCGATCCTCATTCCATTGGAAATCACCATCCGCAAGCAGAGGATACATTTGGCCATCGAGCATGTTATACAGGTACGGAGTCTCGAACATGGTCACGCGGGCATTGTCCTGCTGGGCAATGGCCATGGCATTGTTGTTGCTATTGGAGTACGGATTCCAACCGACAACCGGGCCCCATTGTTGACCATTGAAGTAAAGGGTCTCGGTGCGAGGCAGCGCGTTCGGATCCGCTTCTTCCGCGGGAGCTTCGGTGGCTGCAGGCTCTTCGGCCGGGGCTTCGGTCGCCGCGGGCTCTTCCGCGGGAGCTTCCGTTGCCGCAGGCTCTTGAGGGGGAGCTTCTGTCGCTGCGGGTGCACCGCAGGCAGCCAGGACCATCGATGCGATGATCAACAGGGACAGAACGTACAAAAGTTT
>LLBZ010014016.1_pt8 | contig 26605 bp, 26 predicted proteins | sample 1489421 | NCBI WGS metagenome assembly LLBZ01 (sample SAMN04092657, study PRJNA295927) | soil metagenome | biome: Soil prokaryotic community; feature: Bulk soil; isolation source: soil from tomato rhizosphere | host: tomato cultivar Moneymaker | place: South Korea | collected 2011-11-01 | reverse complement strand
GTCTAATAATCTAAGAAGTCTAAGCCTCCACCTCACTTTTCTTAATTTTTCTATAAGTAAACGTATTGAAAATATTGCGTTTTGCAAAACGTGTCATTTTATCAGATTGACAAAGTTTAATATACAACGCTTTGTTCACACCAAAAAACTCATAGGTATTGCCATCTAAAAAAGTCACTTCCAGTACTTGGCCTTTATGTTGCCAATCGATAATAGGACTATTGATGGTTTCGTTGTAATTATCTAAATTAGTCGCTATGGTTTCTGGCGCAATACTCACCAAAAAATGATAGCCGTCAATAATTTGTTTACTTTTTGTTTCGGCTTCAGCAGCTTTATCATCGCCCGCTTGAAACTTATCAGGATGCCACGCTTTTACTAAATTTCTGTAAGTTGATTTAAGTTCTTTTAAATCAATATCTTTTTCAACATTAAACAGTTTTTTGTATTCGTTAATACGTTTCATCTTAGGCTTTTTTTTAAATAAGGCGCGAAGATACTATTTTTAATACATTGAATAACAACTGTTTTTGTAAAAATAATTTTCTTTTTACTAAGCTGCTTTTTTATAGCTTTGCAACTTTAAAAATTTACTATGATTTCAGTTGATAATTTAGCGGTAGAGTTTGGTGGAACTGCCTTATTTAGTGATGTGTCTTTTACCATAAATGAAAATGATAAAATTGCCCTAATGGGTAAAAATGGTGCAGGAAAATCGACTATGATGAAGATTATTGCCGGCGCCCAAAAAGCATCTCGTGGGCATGTGCGTTACCCAAAAGATGCAGTGATTGCTTACTTACCACAGCATTTATTAACCGAAGATAATTGTACCGTATTTGAAGAAGCTTCAAAAGCATTTAATCATGTTTTTAAAATGCGCGATGAGATGGAGCGGCTTAATAGAGAATTGGAAACCAGAACCGATTATGAATCGGATGACTACATGAAAATCATAGAAAAGGTTTCCGATTTAGGCGAGAAATATTATGCCTTAGAAGACGTGAATTATGATGCCGAAGTTGAAAAGGCTTTATCAGGTTTGGGGTTTAAACGCACTGATTTTACCCGATTAACAAGCGAGTTTAGTGGTGGTTACCGTATGCGTATTGAATTGGCTAAAATTTTGCTGCAAAAACCCGATTTAATTTTACTGGATGAGCCTACCAACCATATTGATATTGAATCCGTTATTTGGTTAGAAGACTTTTTATTGAACAAAGCCAAAGCCGTTATGGTCATTTCGCATGACAAAGCATTTATTGATAACATTACCAATCGCACCATCGAAGTAACTATGGGGCGCATTTATGATTATAAAGCCAACTATTCGCATTATTTGCAATTGCGTGAAGATAGGCGTGCCCATCAAATAAAAGCCTATAACGAGCAGCAAAAATTTATTGCTGACAACATGGCTTTTATTGAACGTTTTAAAGGTACCTATTCTAAAACCAATCAAGTGAGTTCGCGTGAGCGTATGTTGGAAAAACTGGAAATTATTGAAATTGATGAAGTCGATACATCGGCACTAAAATTGCGCTTTCCACCAGCACCACGTTCGGGCGATTATCCAGTAACGGTAAAAGATTTATCGAAGTCCTACGATAACCATGTGGTGTTTAAAGATGCCAATATGTCCATTTCCCGTGGAGAAAAAGTATCGTTTGTTGGGAGGAATGGTGAAGGAAAGTCAACCATGATCAAAGCCATCATGGGTGAAATTGATTTTGAAGGCAAATGTGCGTTGGGACATAATGTTAAGGTTGGTTATTTTGCACAAAATCAAGCATCATTATTAGACGAGAACTTAACTATTTTTCAAACAGTTGACGAGGTTGCAGAAGGCGATATCCGTACCCAAATAAAAACCATTTTAGGAGGTTTTATGTTTAAAGGCGACGATATTGATAAAAAGGTAAGCGTCCTTTCAGGTGGAGAGAAAACACGTTTGGCTATGGTGAAATTGCTTTTAGAACCCGTTAATTTGTTAATTCTGGATGAGCCTACCAACCATTTAGATTTAAAATCGAAAGATGTTTTAAAAGAAGCTTTAAAAAACTTTGACGGCACCTTAATTTTGGTGTCGCACGACCGCGATTTTCTTCAAGGTTTATCGCAAAAAGTATTCGAATTTAAAGACCAACGTGTTATTGAACACTTTGAAACCATTGACGATTTCTTAATAAGAAACCGAATTGAAAATTTAAAACAGATTGATTTGAAGAAATAGGTTTTTTTAGAGAAGGATTTATTGTAATTTAACAAACCATTTCACAATTAAAAATCAAAAAGTCATGTTTACAGTAGAACAAATCAAAGCAGCTCATAGCAAAGTAAAATCGGGAGCTGATTTTCCTGCTTACATACAAGACCTAAAAAAATTAGGTGTTACTTATTACGAAACTTTTGTGGCAGATGGACATACGGACTATTATGGCGCAAATAACTATAAAACCACATCTCCAGCAAAGTATCCTGATTTGGCAATTGCAGAAACATCAAACGAAGAGCAATTCAAATCAGATTTAAAAGCGCACCAAGAGGGTAAAACCAATTATCCAACGTTCTGTAGTGACTCAGCAAAATCAGGTATCGAAAAGTGGGCAGTATCTATGGATAAGATGACTTGTACGTATTTCGATATATCAGGAACCAAAATTTTGGTTGAAAACATACCACAATAAAAATCATTTACTAAAAGGACTTGGCAATGAGCTTTGTTCAGTGCTGTTTTTTGGTAAGAAACCATGTTGAGAATTTAAAACAAATTGGTTTTAAAAAATAATTAAGTATTTAAAAATCATATATTTAAAGTATTTCTTTTAAATTTAAATAATGCGCTTTATTTAGGTTACATTAGCCGAAAATTAATGTCTATAGAATCTAAAGTAAGGCAGATTGAACATGTGTTTGAACGTCTTGATGGTGAAATTTCTAAATTTCAAACCCAAACCAATTTACATTGTATAGCAGGTTGTGGTAAATGTTGTACCAAATCAGATATTGAAGCTTCTCCTTTGGAGTTTTTACCATGGGCTTTCCACCTTTTTTTGAATGGTGAAGCAGAAAAAACACTCACAGCGTTAAACAATACAACTAATTCTGTTTGCCATATCTATCAACCCCTGTCATTATTGGATAGTCATAATGGACGTTGTGGAAACTATAAATACCGCGGATTGATATGTCGTCTTTTTGGGTATGCCGGAAGTAGGGATAAGTATGGTCAACTTAGATTGGCAACTTGCACCATTATTAAAGAAAACCAAAATAGTAATTATAAAAGTACAGAAGAAGCCATAAGCAAAGGGCTTTATGTGCCTATTTTTACAGATTACTATATGAATCTTAACCAGATTGATTTTTATCTTGGAAACACCATTTTACCAATCAATCAAGCATTAAAAGTTGCTATTGAAGAAGTATTGAATTATTATATCTACAGACCATTGCCTAACGGATTTAAAAATGCTTCATAACTGTTTTATTGCAGGGAAAATATTTTTACCAAATCGTTTTTTGCGATAATTTAATTAAAGAACTCATGGGAAAAGAAGCGTTACGTCAAGATAAAACCTGTCTTAATTGCAATTATTTTGTAAAGGAACGATTTTGTCAAAATTGTGGACAAGAAAACACGGAAACCCGTAAAAGTTTTTATCATATATTTAGTCATTTTTTTAAAGACTTTACCCATTATGATAACGCATTTTGGAGAACCATTTATAACTTGCTATTCAAACCTGCCGCTTTATCTAAAGCATATATGTCTGGCAAACGTTTATATTATCTGAATCCCTTCCGACTTTATATTTTTATTAGCTTCTTTACTTTTTTTATAATCTCGGTTTTTCCAAATAAAGCCGCCGAAATTAAAATTGCTACAAACGAAAAATCTATAAATCAGCCCTATTATCCTTCAATAGATTCATTGCATATTGAAGCTCGGGGTATTGATGGCCTGACAAAAATAGGTGTGATTTCCCAAAAGAGCAATGACACTATTAAAGAGTTACTTAAGGAAACGAATGAAATTAATTCTAAAGGAATTATAAATTTGGGTTTCAAAAATATTAACGAATTGGATTCATTGGAAAAAAGTGGTGCTAAAAACATAAAGGTGAACTCAGTAAAAAATTATTTTCTTAAAAAGTGGCTTACTGTAGAAGAAGAGCATACGGAAGAGGAGATATTTATGGCATTTTCAGAGTCTTTTAAGCATAATTTCCCAAAGGTATTGTTTATTTATATGCCCATATTTGCTTTTATTTTATGGCTTTTTAATAATAAAAAAAAGTATTATTATTTTGATCACGCCATATTTACGCTTCACTATTTCTCTTTTCTGCTTATAATGATATTAGTGCTCTTTTTTATAGATAAACTAAAACCTTTATTAAGCATATCTCCTGTTTTGGGTTGGGCACATTTTAGTTTGAAAACAGTAGGTATTCTATTCATGTTTTATTACTTTTTCCCTGCCCATCGTCTTTTCTATGGAGATAAGTTTTTCCTTTCTTTTGTTAAAAGTGCTTCGGTGTATTTAATTAATCTGTTTGTTTTTAGTGCGATCTTGGTGTTGTTCAGTTTATATACCTATCTGAATTTAAAATAAGTTTAGGGATGGGATGTCAATTTATTGACTTACTAATGATTTCATTACCTTTTTTATTCCAATGGTTGCACTTTCTGCAATAACAGTGACATGGTTCTTGCTTTCCATAGCCGGTTTAGGGTCTATAAAATAAATGGGTGTTTTTGCAGGAACATAATGCCTTAAACCTGCTGCGGGATACACTTGCATGGACGTACCAATGATAATTAAAACATCGGCAGTTTCACATATCTTTGCAGCCTTTTCAATCATGGGTACATCTTCACCAAACCAAACAATATGTGGGCGTAGTTGATGGCCGTTTGGGCAAGTATCACCTAACTTAATATCGGTTTTACAATCAAAAAAAGTAAATGCATCCACGACATTTCTCGATTTTAGCAATTCGCCATGCAAATGAATCACGTTGGTACTACCTGCACGCTCATGTAAATCATCCACGTTTTGGGTAATAATGCTAACTTTAAAATGGTTTTCAAGCGCTGCTAAATCAAAATGGGCCTCATTGGGCTCTACCTCAAATAGCTGCCTACGGCGTTTGTTATAAAAATCTAAAACAAGTTCGGGGTTAGCATCAAAACCTTCGGGGGTAGCCACTTCCATGACATCATGTCCTTCCCATAAACCATCAGCGTCTCTAAAGGTTTTTATGCCGCTTTCGGCGCTCATGCCCGCGCCCGTAAGTACAACTAGGTGTTTCATGTGTTTATTTTATTTAGTTCACTAAGCTATTATTTGTTAGTGGTGTTCACTGATGTGCTTCGCAGTTGTTTTTCAATGGTCATGCTTTGATAAGCTTCACTTGCTACCTTCGCTGTAAAATATATTTTGCATCTCGCTAATGCTCAGCATTGACTTATAATCATTCCCTTGGGAGGAAAACTTTGCCATGGATGTTTCATGTTATAAATATAATAATTTTAGCAGACTGCGTTAGGGATAGAAACGGAAATCCTTTTTGTGAGGTACGAATAAAAAGATTGCAGTGTATAGCCCGACCACTTGCATTGGGCGGAGCGGGAGGCTGTGGTAACGCCCAAATAGTTTAATTGGACCTGAGCTCGATATAAATTTAAGGAAGTTCGATATTAGTTCAGAGTTCAAAGTTCAGGGTTCTGAGTTTGTATCGATGAAGTTTGTGATACACGATTCTACGGTTACACGCTTAAACCGTTAAAAGTTACAGGTATGTTTGTCAACCAGAACTCAGGTTTTGTAATGATTTTGTTTTTCTATTTATATAACTATTTAAATACTTGGATGTCAAACACGTTACATCGAAGTCACGTTAATTTGGTTGGAATTATAAAGATTGCTTCGTTGAACGCTTTTGATTGGTCGAAACTTTTTTAAATTTGAATTTAAACGATCATTATGATAGATTTAAAACTCCTGGAACATTTAGATACTTTTTTAACCGATTCACGCAAAGAAAAATTCACTAAAGTATTAGCGCAACGTACCAAACATTTTACGGTTGCTACGGAAGATGTGTACCAGTTGCACAACACAAGCGCCGTCATACGAAGTTGTGATGTGTTCGGCATACAGGAAGTTAATGTTGTTGAGGAGCGAAACTCGAAGCGTATTGACAGGGAAATTGCCATGGGAGCCTAAAAATGGGTAGATTTGAATAGATTCCATAGCGTAAAAGAATGCATGGCAGATTTAAAACAAAAAGGGTATCAAATAGTAGCTACCACTCCACATGCTAGCGATTGCGAGTTGCACGAATTTGATGTGACCAAAAAATCCTGTTTTTTCTTTGGAAGGGAAACGGAAGGCTTGTCGGAAGCCGTTTTAAATGCTGCCGATTGTTACTTAAAAATACCTATGGTTGGTTTTACCGAAAGTTTAAACATTTCTGTAAGTGCTGCCATTATTTTACAACATGTCACGACCAAACTAAAGCAAACAACCATTAATTGGCAATTGACCGAAAACGAATTACTTGAAAAGCGTATGGATTGGATTAAGAAAACGATTAAAAGCTATGATAAAATTGTTGGAAGGTACTATAGTCAGTAATTTTTATAATAGAACTCATCATTGTATTAAGCTAATAAGGCTGAATGTTTAGTCTTTTCCTTTTTTGTATTCGGATAGAATAATTAAAAATTCTTTACTATAAGTAATTAGTTTTTCTAACAGAAGGAGGTGATTTTCTTCTAATAGGAGTTTGTTATCTATGTTTTTGTTTTCACAATAATCAAAAAACAATGGGATGTATTCCTTTGGTATTTTTAAATCATTTTTTAAGAGCTTTTCATTCAAAAATTTGTGTTTTGTAAATAAGGAATCTAATTCTTTATAAGTTATTGGTATAACAGAAGTTGTTTTTGAGTTTTTATTATTCTTAAAAAGTTTACCAATAAGTGATGCTATTTTAACAAAATCGATATTTCCACTAGGTGGAGGACTATATAGATGCGGATTGTTCTTTATATCATTTTTTATTTGAAGACCAATATCAGCGGTATAGTTTTCTGCTTTAAATGTTTTTTGAGTTTTGTCCATAAGTAAAACTTCTTCAAGGCTATTCACGATTTTTGAGAGTTCTACAACTATTGTATTTTCAAAAGATTTTTCATTTAATAATACTTTTTTTTCTTCGTGAAAAAGTGAGGTGAATTTTAACGTGTCATGAATTGAAGCATTAATGGAAAAGTCCCCATATTCATTGCTATATGTGAAAATGTTATTATTAGTGTTTAAAATTTTAGCACCTTTTACAGAAGATTCATTATCATAAATTTTACCAGTGATTTGCTGTGATGTGGCAAAAGTTGGAATAAAAATCAAAACAGTTATTACTACTATTAATTTATACATAAAAAAACAAACAATGGTTGGTGAGGCTGTCTATAAATTTAATAAACAGAATGGTTTGTAAGTTATTATTTGTGAGAGTTTAACATAGTAGTTAACTATAATTTAAGATATAAAAAAAGGAAGTATTTGGTTCCCTTTTTATTTCCTCGACTTCTATTTAAAACCTTGTATTCTTCATAGCATTCACTAATCGCATCCAATATTTGAAGGTCGTTCGCCGTTTGAATAAACCCTTTTGAGTAATTACATTGGCTCACAATTTCATCTAAATCAACCCGATCTACATGTAATAATGCCATAAGCATTTCCCTATCTAAACGAGAAGTTAAAAGGTTTCTAATTTCATCATCTTCCTTCATCTTTTTTAATTTACGCATTTCATTTGGGTTTTTTCAACCATGCGATGTAAAAAATCGGCTGGATTGGATTAAAAAAATGATTAAAAGCTACGATAAAATAGTAACACGGTATTATAGCGGATAATTTTTATTACTTTTAAGAGGCTGTTAAATTTTGTTTTTGAAATGTTTTATAGCATATTTTTTGTCAGACAGGGCCGAGCGTATAAAAAAGGTATGGGAGACCTTTTTAGCGAAGGAGCCAGGCTGCCGCGAGGGAAAGGTACATAGCTACGGATCGAAAAAATAGCTGAAGTACATTGGAAAAAGATGCGTAAAAGAACCAAAGGATAAGATTTAGGCAATCTTTAAATTTCTAAAAGCTAATATGTTATGATGGTATTGTTTTATGTTTTTATCGGTATTTTAGTTTCGTTAATAATTATCATGTTTGTAGCTCCTCAAGACTATGAGGTGAATAGGAGTGTTGTTATTAAAAGACCTATAGCGGAAGTCTTTCAATATTTAAAGTATATTAAAAATCAAGATGACTGGTCTCCTTGGAAAAAGAAAGATCCCGATATGCAACAAACGTATGTTGGAACCGATGGTGTAGTGGGGTTTATTGCTAAATGGGAAGGCAATAAAGATGTGGGTATAGGGGAGCAAGAAATTTTAAGTATTAATGAAAATGAAAGCGTAAAATCGAAACTACGTTTTTTTAAACCTTGGAAATCGGAGTCTGAAGCCTATTTAAGGGTTGTTGATTTAACGAAAGACCAAACTAATGTTACTTGGGGATTTAAAGGTAAAAACCCCATACCGTTTAATGCCTTTGCACTATTTTTCAATATAGACAAAAAAGTTGGAAAAGATTTTGAAGAAGGATTGGATAATTTAAAACGGATTTTAGAGAAATAACGATTATTTATGGCATAAAAAAAGGAAGCATTTGCTTCCCTTTTTATTTAAGATACTGTTTAAATTTTATTTCCTCGACTTCTATTTAAAACCTTGTATTCTTCATAGCATTCACTAATAGCATCCAGTATTTGAAGATCGTTCGCCGTTTGTATAAACCCTTTAGAGTAATTACATTGGCTCACAATTTCATCTAAATCAACCCGATCTACTTGTAATAATGCCATAAGCATTTCCCTATCAAAACGAGAAGCCAAAAGGTTTCTAATTTCATCATCTTCCTTCATCTTTTTTAACTTACGCATTTCGTTTGGGTTTTTGCCAAACATGCGATGTAGAAAATCGGCAGGATTAAATATAGAACCAATAATTTTTGTAATAGTTGATGATTTACCAGCTTCATATCCGCTAGGTAAACCAGAAATACTATATCGGTAATTGTTGTTAATTATAGGAACTTGTTTAATGTCTACTTCCAAGTACCCCGTTAATTTTAATTGATTTATCACGACTTCTTCAAGTGCCAAGGCTAATTCGGTAAGCTCAATTTTAGAACTTCCAAACTTTAACCAGTCGTTAGTGACACGTACTTTTATAGATTTAAAACCTAAATACGATAAATGTAGTGTATCGTTTACTTTGGCAACAATCTGGAAAGTTCCTTCCCTATTGGTCGCTGTTCCCTTTACCTGATTAAGGTTTACAATATTTACGTTTTCAAGCGGTTCACCATTAGATGCGTTTACAACAACCCCCACAACACTATTTATTTCTTGAGACATTGCTGTTGTAGAAATAAATAAACAGATAAAAAGGAGTAGGTAATTCTTCATGTAATTAACTTGTTAACGTAAAATATGGTCATAAAAGTACTAAACGAAACACTAATAATGAATTTCTAAGTTTTTTTTTGACTTAAAATTAACAAAAGCAATTAACTAGCGTCTAGAGCGTCTTGGTCTTGAAATACCAGAATCACTAGGTTTGGAATCACTACCAGAACGTCTTGCCGATCTGTTTGGTACTGAACCATTCGGTTTAAAATCGCCTCCGCTTCTTCTGTCGCCTCTACTTCCAGAATCGCTTCTAGAACTAGAACGGCGTTCGCCTCCGCCACGTCTTTCACCGCCTTTTTTATCATCACGTCTTCCGCCACTACGTCTGTCGTTGCGTCTTCCGCCGCCACCGCGGTTTTCAGAAACTTCAACATTTACAAAACGTCCGTTGTGTTTGTAATCTGTAAAGAAAGCTAATATTTTATCTTTAAGTTCGTTTTCAGTATTGAAGAAAGAAAAACTGTCTTTAACTTCTACTTTAAACACATCGTCTCTACCTAGCTCTAAAATGTCTTTTAAAAAGTCTTTTAACTGCATCCAATCAAAACCATCTTTACTACCAACGTTTATAAAATAACGAGTAGAATCTGAATTCCCACCAAAATCACGACTGCTTTCACGTCCGCCATCTCTATCGCGACTATCGGCATCTGAAACATTTAAGTTTTTGGATTTTTGGTAATAGTTGAAGAAACGTGAAAACTCAACCGAGAAGAATTTTTTAATCAATTCATCTTTAGAAGTGTCTTCAAACAATTCATTGATGCTGGTTAAGTACTTATCGATTTCGTGATTTATTTCAGTATTGTGAATTTTATTGGCAAGCGACATTAATTGAACTTCGCAAATTTCCATACCATTTGGAATGTCTTTTTTCTCGAAGGCTTTATTGATAATGCGCTCAATGCTTTTTATTTTACGCACTTCACTTTTGGAAACAATAACCATAGAAACCCCAGTTTTTCCTGCACGACCTGTACGTCCGGAGCGGTGTGTGTAGGTTTCAATTTCATCAGGAAGTTGGTAGTTTATTACGTGGGTAATATCGTCAACATCAATACCACGAGCAGCCACATCGGTAGCAACAAGCATTTGGATTTGATTGTTTCTAAACGATTTCATTACCAAATCACGTTGGTTCTGACTTAAATCGCCATGTAACGCACCAGCACTATAACCGTCTTCAATTAAACGTTCAGCAACTTTTTGTGTATCGTTTTTAGTTCTACAAAATACTACCGAGAAAATATCTGGATTGGCATCTGCCAAACGTTTTAAAGCATCGTAGCGGTCTCTGGAATTTACTAAATAATATTCGTGGGAAACCTGACTGGTACTTTCATTTTTATTTCCAACCGTAATTTCTTGCGGGTTGCGCATAAAGTTTTTTGCAATGGCAGCCACTTCTCTTGGCATGGTTGCAGAAAATAACCATGTGTTTTTTTCTTTTGGGGTATAACTAAGAATATCGGTGATATCTTCTTTAAAGCCCATGTTTAACATCTCATCGGCTTCATCTAAAACAGCATATTCTATTTTAGAAATATCAACCAACTTTCTGTTAATCATATCTTTCATTCTACCTGGTGTCGCCACAATAATTTGCGCACCTTTTTTAACGTCTCTAGCTTGGTCTGTAATGCTAGAACCGCCATAAACAGCAACCACGTTCAATCCTTTACAGTACTTTCCGTAAAGTTTCATTTCGTTGGTGATTTGCAAACAAAGTTCGCGTGTTGGAGATAAAATTAAACCTTGTGTAGTGCGGCTATCCACATTAATTTTATGAAGCATAGGAAAGCCAAAAGCGGCCGTTTTTCCAGTGCCGGTTTGTGCAAGTGCAACTAAATCGGTTTCAGATGCTAATAAAATGGGGATGGCTTTGTCTTGTACTTCGCTTGGTGTTGTAAAACCTAAATCGGTAATAGCGCGTAAAAGGTCGTCATTAAGACCTAAATCTTGAAATGTGTTCATTCTTGTATAAGTATTCGATTATTTTATGTGGTGTTACATAAGAAGCGAATCGACATACTTAAACCTAAACTTCTAGCAACACATCCTCACTCTGAGGAATTAAATTTCAAGCGGCAAAGGTAATCAATTATTTGATATATCAGCTATATTATGATTTCCTTATGAATTATAGCTAAAATCTTATTCAAAATAGGGTTTTGGTTGTCTTTGTTCCAAATAACGGAAAGGGTGGTTCTTTGCGGAATTTTGCTCAGTTCAATAAATTTTATGTTTGAATTATTTTCCGTTTGAAGTGATTTAGGTACAATGGAAATACCGAAATTGTTTTCAACCAATTTATAAATGGAACCCGCATGAATGGTGTTGTGCGATACTAAAGGATTAAAACCATTGTCATCAAAAATCTCCATTACTTTTTCATAATAAGAAGCACTGTATTCGGGGTCGAATAGAATAAAATGTTCCTCTTTGCACTGTGATAATGTTTTGAAATTTGAAGCATCAATAGGGTGGTTTTTAGGAAGCACTAAACAAAACGGTTCTTTGACAATAGGATGGGTTTCTAAACCTCTCGGTATTTTTTCTAACCGCACAAAACCAATATCGATGTCTTGAGCCAGTAAGCCCTCAATTTGTTTGTTATTGTCCATTTCCTTTAAGCTAAACATAATATTAGGATGTGTTTTTGTGAATTTTAATAGTATCTCTGGAATTATTTGTTGCATCGCAGAACCTACGTAACCAAATTTTAAATGGCCATCTTTACCATCTTCAAGCAATTTAGCATGGTGTAAAATAGCATCTAAGTTTTTCATGTTTTTGGCAAGTTCTGTCTTTAGATACACACCAACAGGTGTTAGCTTTACGTTTCGGTTATGGCGTTCAAAGAGTTTAACTCCAAGACTTTCTTCCATTTCTTTTATTTGTCTGCTCAATCCGGGTTGCGAAATAAAAAGCGTTTCGGCAGCTTTTCTAAAATGTAAATGCTCGGCAACTGCCAAAAAATATTTTAAATGTCTAAATTCTATTTGATAACTCATAGTTATTAATATATTGAATAAATAGTCTTATTAAGTATCAAATTTATCGATAATTTTGTATAGAAAGTATTTTTTGCATGACAAAAAATTGAAGCGTGCCACATTGAGCGCAGTCGAAATGCGATCAAAAACAATACTTCCAATGTCTTCGACTGCGCTCAGACTGACATCTGAATATATTTGAATTTTTGTCATATAATAAAATATTTAACACCTAACTATTTACAATAAAAACCATGTTTGTTTACGGAACGGATAGATTAACAGCAGATAAAGTAATAGCCATAGCCAATGGATCGCTAAAAGGCGTATTGTCCGATCATGTGATATCAAAGATTAATGCTAGTAGAAGCAAGGTAGAGATTATGGCAGCTTCTAGTAAAGCTATTTATGGCATTAATACGGGGTTTGGACCTTTATGTGATGTGAAAATATCACCGGATGAAACCAGTTTGCTTCAAAAAAACTTACTAATGACGCATGCGGTTGGAGTAGGTAATCCCATTTCTAAGGAGTTATCAAAAATCATGATGATTTGTAAGGTGCATGCCTTATGCAAAGGGTTTTCGGGCATTCGGTTGGAAGTTGTTGAGCGTATTATCTATTTTATAGAGAACGATTTGTTACCTGTAGTGCCCGAGCAAGGATCTGTTGGTGCTTCAGGCGATTTAGCACCTTTGGCCCACTTGTTTTTACCATTAATAGGCGAAGGTGAATTTTGGATGGATGACGCTATTGTGCCTGCTAAAAGCGTTTTAACAGCACATAATCTAAAGCCCATACAATTAGCCGCCAAAGAAGGTTTGGCATTAATAAATGGCACGCAATTTATATTAGCCCACGCCATCATCGGACTAAGTAAAATGGCATATTTGCTCGATTTGGCCGATGTTGCTGGTGCCATGAGTTTGGAAGGTTATCAAGGTAGCGAATCACCATTTAAAGAATTATTGCATAGCATCCGTCCATTTAAAGGGAATTTGGAAGTCGCGAAGCGTATGCGTATGTTGTTTAAAAATTCTAAAAATATAAAATCCCATAAAAATTGTGCCCGTGTTCAAGATCCCTATTCGATGCGTTGTATTCCACAAGTGCATGGCGCATCCAGAAACGCCTATTATCATTTAAGTGAATTGGCAGAAATTGAAATGAATGCGGTGACCGATAACCCCATTGTGCTGAGTGAAACCGAAGCGATTTCAGGTGGTAACTTTCATGGGCAACCGCTTGCCATGGCATTAGATTATTGTTCCATAGCCGCTTCAGAATTAGGCAATATTTCCGATAGAAGGTGTTATTTGCTCATAGAAGGAAAATACGGATTGCCACGTTTACTAACAGCCAGTGGCGGATTGAATTCTGGGTTTATGATTCCGCAGTACACCACCGCTGCTTTGGTAACCGAAAATAAATCATTGTGTTTTCCGCCTTCAGCAGATAGTATTCCAACCTCGTTAGGACAAGAAGACCACGTATCTATGGGAAGCATCTCGGGACGACAATTCAACCAGATATTGGGCAATATTGAAAAAATATTAGCTATCGAATTAATGTATGCTGCACAAGCGATGGAATTTAGGCGTCCCAATACCTTTTCTGAAATTATAGAGACCAATTTTAAAATTATCCGAAGTAAAGTGGCTAAATTAGAAGAAGATCGGATGCTTAAGGATGATATTAATGCACTGATTATGTTGGTTAAAAATCGAAAAATCATTGTGAAATAGTAAGGCTATGACGTTTAAAGAACAACTATTACAAGGGATTCCAAATGAGTTGCCACCAAAATACAACCATTCGTTAGATGCTAACAGAGCGCCTAAGCGAAAAGATATTTTAACAAAAGAAGAAAAGCAATTGGCAATACGTAATGCGTTACGCTATTTTCCCAAAGATTGGCATCAGGAGTTGGCTGTGGAATTTGCCCAAGAATTACAGGATTTTGGACGCATTTACATGTACCGTTTTAAGCCAAGCTATAAAATGTATGCGAGACCCATTTCAGAATATCCTACAAATTGTACGCAAGCAGCGGCTATTATGCTCATGATTCAAAATAATCTCGATCCTGCTGTGGCACAACATCCTGAAGAATTAATAACTTATGGTGGTAATGGTGCGGTATTCCAAAATTGGGCACAATATTTATTGACTATGCACTATTTGGTACAAATGACCCAAGAACAAACGCTTCATATGTATTCGGGGCACCCCATGGGGTTGTTTCCATCGTCCAAGAATGCCCCTAGAGTGGTAGTGACAAACGGGATGATGATTCCTAATTATTCAAAACCAGACGACTGGGAAAAATTTAATGCCTTGGGTGTTACACAATACGGACAGATGACAGCCGGTTCGTTTATGTATATTGGCCCGCAAGGTATTGTGCATGGTACGACCATTACTGTTATGAATGCTTTTAGAAAGGTGTTACCTAAAACCGAAACACCAGCAGGCAAAATATTTTTAACCTCAGGCTTAGGCGGTATGAGTGGCGCACAGCCTAAAGCAGGAAATATAGCAGGTTGTATTACTGTTGTAGCAGAAGTCAATCCTAAAGCAGCTATAAAGCGCTATGAACAAGCTTGGGTAGATGTGTTGGTTGATACGCTGGACGCTTTGGTTTTTAGGGTTAAAAAAGCCCAAAAAAATAGTGAAGTGGTGTCCATAGCATTTATTGGAAATGTGATAGATGTTTGGGAACGTTTTTATGAAGAAAACATATTTATTCATGTGGGTTCCGACCAAACTTCGTTACATATACCGTGGACAGGTGGGTATTACCCCGTTGGTTTATCGTATGAAGCGTCCAATAAATTAATCGCTGAAGCCCCGGAAATATTCAAGGAAAAAGTACAAGCATCATTGCGAAGACATGCTGAAATTATTAATAAACATGCTTCAAAAGGCACATATTTTTTCGATTATGGAAATGCTTTCTTATTAGAAGCCTCCCGTGCTGGAGCCCATGTGATGGCTGCAAATAATATCGATTTTAAATACCCATCGTATGTTCAGGATATTTTGGGGCCTATGTGTTTTGATTATGGTTTCGGACCTTTCCGTTGGGTCTGTACGTCGGGTAAACCTGAAGATTTAGATAAAACTGATGGCATCGCGATGACTGTTTTACAGGAAATCATGAAAAATGCGCCTGATGAAATTCAACTGCAAATGCAAGACAACATCACATGGATTAAAGATGCCAAAAAGAATAATATGGTGGTTGGCTCGCAAGCCCGGATTTTATATGCCGATGCCGAAGGGCGTGCTAAAATAGCCGAAGCATTCAATAAAGCCGTTGCAAAAGGCGACATAGGCCCTGTGGTTTTAGGACGTGATCATCACGATGTAAGTGGTACCGATTCGCCTTATCGAGAAACCTCCAATATTTATGATGGTAGCAAATTTACCGCAGATATGGCCATTCACAATGTCATAGGTGATAGTTTTAGAGGCGCCACTTGGGTATCCATTCACAATGGAGGAGGTGTTGGCTGGGGCGAAGTCATTAATGGTGGTTTTGGGATGTTATTAGATGGCAGCAAAGAAGCCGTAGTGCGTTTAAAAAGTATGCTGTTTTTTGATGTGAACAACGGCATTGCACGCAGAAGTTGGGCAAGAAATGATGAGGCTTTGTTCGCTATTAAACGCGAAATGACACGCACACCCAATTTAAAAGTAACCATCCCCAATTTAGTAGATAATCAATTATTAGAAAATTTATTTTAATGCGAACGCTATTCAAAAATATAAAAGAATTATTGCAAGTTAGAGACCGAAGCGTTTCGTTTGTTTCGGGAAAAAACATGGCCAAATTACCTTCAATAAAAAACGCCTATTTATTAGTTGAAAGAGGACTTATTAAAGATTTTGGTGCCATGGCAAACTGCCCGAATATCGAAGTCGGTAAAACCATTGATGCGACCGGGAAAATGCTGTTGCCAGCGTGGTGCGATTCACATACCCACCTTGTTTATGCAGGAAACAGGGAAAGCGAGTTTGTCGATAAAGTAAAAGGACTTTCATATCAAGAAATAGCCAAAAAAGGAGGAGGCATTTTAAATTCAGCAAAGACACTTCAAGACACTTCAGAAAATGATTTATACGAACAAAGTAAAACACGTTTGGAAGAAGTCATAGCCTTAGGGACTGGTGCTGTTGAAATTAAATCGGGTTATGGGTTAACAGTAGAATCCGAATTAAAAATGCTTCGTGTTATTAAACGTTTAAAGGATAGTTATCCCATACCCATTAAAGCCACATTTTTAGGAGCGCATGCTGTTCCGTTGGCGTATAAAAACAATAAAGCAGGCTATATAAAGTTACTTATTGAAACCATGTTGCCACAGATAGCAGAAACGCTATTAGCTGACTATATCGATGTGTTTTGTGAAACAGGTTATTTCTCGGTGGAAGATACCGAACGTATTTTAGAAGCAGGAAAGCAGTACGGACTCATGCCTAAAATACACGTTAACCAATTCACATCTATTGGTGGCGTGCAAGCAGGGGTAAAGCATCACGCACTTTCTGTCGACCATCTTGAAGAAATGCGCGACGCAGATATTGAAGCACTAAAAAACACGAATACCATGCCTGTGGCTTTACCAGGTTGCTCGTATTTTTTAAGCATACCTTACACACCTGCACGCAAAATGATAGATGCCGGTTTACCCTTGGCATTGGCAACTGATTATAACCCAGGTTCGTCACCATCAGGCAATATGAATTTTGTGGTTTCTACGGCCTGTATAAAAATGAAATTAACCCCAGAAGAAGCCATCAACGCCACCACCATAAACGGCGCGTATGCTATGGGATTGGAAAAAGAGGTTGGGAGTATAACTATTGGCAAACAAGCCAATTTAATACTCACCAAACCCATCAATTCCTATAATTTTATACCATATGCGTTTGGTACAAATCATATAGAAAAGGTGTTTATAAAGGGAAAACACATAAAATAGTATTAAGGTTAGGCTTTAGGCTGTAAGCTTTATGCTTTAGGCAAAGGTTGCTTTTACTAACGTACCCAACACCCAGTATTCAGTATTCAGTATTCAGTATCCAGTATCAGTACCAAACCCCAAACCCTAACAACCAACAACCAAATATTACTTCTTCAAATTCTTAATCCGTTGCAACAGAGTTGGATGCGAATAATGCATAAACACATACGCAGGATGTGGCGTTAAATTACTCAAACTATTTTTAGAAAGTTTTTTAAGCGATGTAATTAGCGGTTCCCCTTTATAAGTGTTTTTAGCATAATCATCAGCTTGGTATTCAAATTTTCTGGAGAATAGGTTCATGATTAATCCTGTAATTTCTGAAATTGGTGCGTATAGTAAACCAAAAGCAATCAATCCAATATGAAAACTAGGAATTTCAACACCCAAAGCTTGAGATAATAACGGATTAGAGATAAACAATGATAAAATATAAAGTGTTAAACCAGTTAATAATATAGAAGCAAACAGGTTAAAAATAATGTGTTTCTTTTTATAATGCCCAACTTCATGCGCTAAAACGGCAACAATTTCTTCATCTTCTAAATCGTTAATTAGCGTATCGTAAAGTGTTACCCGTTTTTCACTACCAAACCCCGAAAAATAGGCGTTGGCTTTTGTGCTGCGTTTAGAGCCATCAATTACAAAAATTTTATCGAGTTTAAAACCAACGGATTGTGCGTATTCCGATATTTTATCACGTAAACTACCTGCTTCCAAAGGGGTTTGTTTGTTGAATAAAGGCACAATAAGTTTGGAGTAAAACATGTTCATAAACATGGTGAAAACCGCCACTAATCCCCAAGCATACAACCAAAAGTAACTTCCTGTAGATTGGTAAAACCAAATAATCAAGGCTAAAATACCCCCACCAACAATAGCCATCATAAGCCAGCCTTTTAGCTTATCAAAAAAGAATGTCTTAATGGTCGTTTTGTTAAATCCGAATTTTTCTTCAATAACAAAGGTACTGTAATAGGAAAAAGGTATGGTTAGAATATCACTACCAATCATGATAATTCCGAAGAATATCAAAGCAATAATTATAGGGTTGTCGCTATAGCTTCGGGCGATATTATCAACAAATTCAAATCCATCGAGAAACAGAAAACCTAAGGTTAAAACTAAAGAAAATGTGGAAGTGATGATACCAAATTTGTAATTGGTAGCTTTATAGTTTTGCGATTTTTTATATTCGGTGTCATCATAAACATCTTGTAAATCTTCCGGTAGTTTATCGTTAAAATGTTTGGCATTTAAGGCATCTAATATTTTATCAACTATAAAATTGATAACGATTATGGCGATGATGATGTAGAAAAGCGTATTTGCAGTCATAATTTATTTAGAATGAAATTTTAATATGTACTATAATAGAAACTATTTGTCACACTGAGCGCAGTCGAAGTGCTTATTTATCAAAATACTTGTAATGTGTATTGCATTTCTACATTCTGCTAATATTTGGAGCATATCAAAGTCTCCACTTATCAAGGCTTCTTTTTTGGCACGAGTCCATTTTTTTATTTTCTTCTCAAAATATATAGCCTGCAACACATCATTAAACGTTTCGTAAAACTTAACTTCTGTTGGTCGTCGATTGTATGTGTAACAATCTTTGTTCTTTCCAAATATATGTTCATTTATTCTTTTATCTAAATTATTTGTAATACCTGTATAATAAGAGCCATCAGAACATTTTAGAATATAAACATAATATGAGTACATTTTGTTTTGGTTTTGTGAGGTCTTCGACTGCGCTCAGACTGACATTAGGAGTAATTGTTACTTAAAACCTGTTTTGAAAGAACATATTCATTTTTAGCAATTAAAACTCTGCTTAATTTGATGATGTTAAGTGCAAATGCATAGGATTTAGTTGCTATTAAATTTTCTTTCACTATCATTAATTATTCATCATTAATTATTCATTATTAATCGTTTGCCGTTGTCTTTTAGCTTCAAAAATAAGAATTCCTGCGGCTACCGATACATTCATGGAATCTATATCACCTTGCATGGGAATAATAATGTTCTGAGTTGCATTTTTTAACCATTCGTCACTTAATCCAGTTGCTTCAGTGCCAACAACGATAGCCGTTGGTTTGGTGAAATCTTGTGTGTGGTAGGTTACCGAAGCCTGTAAAGCAGCGCAATAAATGTTGATGTTTTTTGACTTTAAAAAGGCTATAATTTCGCTAGTCGTTCCAGTGGCAATTTGATTGGTAAATACACAACCCACACTAGATCGGATAATATTTGGGTTGTACAAATCGGTTTTTGGGTTGGCAATAATTACGGCATCTACTCGGGCAGCATCGGCAGTTCTTAAAAGCGCACCGATATTACCTGGTTTTTCGGGAGCTTCGGCAATTAAAATTAACGGGTTTTTTGTGTTTAATTTTAAACTTTCAATACCGTAATTTTTGCTTTTAGCAACCGCTAGAATACCTTCAGTGGTATCACGATAGGCTAATTTTTGATATACTTCGGCAGTAATTTCGATGGTGTCAAGTTGTCTGGTCGTTAAGTCGTTTAGTTGTTCAGAACTAATTATCTCTGGATTAAACAAAATGGTTTCTAATTCGTAACCCCCTTTCAGCGCAAGCGTTATTTCGCGTACGCCTTCAATTAAAAATAAACCACTTTTTTTACGTTCGCGCGACTTGTCTTTTAATTGAACCAGTTGTCGAATAAATTGGTTTTGTGTGCTAGTTATTACCTTTGTGGGCATTCTATTACTATGTTTGTTTCGCAAATTTAAGCTTTATGAAATGACCATGATGAACCAAACGCAAAAAATTATGAAGATTTTCTTTATCGCATTGCATCTGACAATTAAAAAACAATAAAAAATACATATGAAATTAAAAATTACTTTTTTGTTTATTGGTTTGTTATCTTTTGTAGGTTTTTCTCAGATTGCAGGACCACCGCCGCCTTGTGGATATACGCCAGCTTATGCATGTGATGACAATGATGATGGTTTTTCGGTTTTTAATTTGGTAGATTTATTTGGCTTTTATTCTTTATGTCCACCACAAGGTGAAGTTCCAGAAGATTATGGACCATTGGTTTTTTATTTAACGCAAGAAGACAGAGATAACGAAACAAACCCAATAACTAATCCTGAAGCTTATACTAATATATCTAATCCACAAATCATTTATTTTAGAGCAAATGCAATCAATTCTGGGGGAACTTATGAATATTTGACGAATGAAGATCCTTTAGAAGTTAAAAGACTGTTGACTGATATACCAAGTTTAGATGTTTATGATAATGATTCTGATGGGATAGCTGTTTTCGATTTAACTTCTGTGAATTTATTTTGTGGAACAAATGATGAAAGTAATTATGTTGTTACTTACCATGAATTACAAGAAGATGCTGTTAGCGGTATTAATGCTATTTCTGACCCTTCTAGTTTTATGAATAAGACTAATGAAGATTACATTTATGCGAGGGTAGTGCATAAAAATTCTGGCTATGTTGAAGTAACCACATATTTTTATTTAAGAGTTTTATTTGCAGAAGCTAATAAACCAGCTGATATTAATATCTGTGATGATGATTTTGATGCCATTTATGCGTTTGATTTAGAAAGTCAAAATGCTGAAATTTTAGGAGACCAGAACCCAGATAATTTTACGGTTTCGTATTATTTAAACTCATCTGATGCTGAAACCAAAATAAATCCATTACCTGCAATTTATAATGTATCGAATTTACAAACTATTTTTGCAAGGGTTGATGAAAACACCAAAGGAAGCTATGCAATAACATCTTTTGGTTTTTCAGTTTTTACTCCACCAATGGTGAGTCCACTAGACCCATATAAGGTTTGCGATGATGAGAGTCAAGATGGAATGGAAACCTTTGATTTAAGTTCTAAAAACGCAGAAATTATTGGAGGGCAAACAGATGTTTCAATATCGTATTATTCAACACAAGCTGATGCTGATGTCAATACAAATCCATTGCCAACATATTTTACCAATTTTGTTAATCCACAAACCATATATGTGAGAGCTGAAAACCTTTTAACAGGTTGTTTAACAATTACCACATTAGATTTAATAGTTAAAGATTGTTCTACATCGGGTGTCATAAAAGTCAATGCCTTTTATGATGCTAATAGTGATACTACTTTCGATAGTGGTGAAATCAATTTTTTAAGCGGAACGCTTACTTACGAAAAAAATAACGATGGCATTCAACATGTGTTGTATTCTTCAACTGGAATTTTTAATATCATAAGTGATGTAGAAACGGATACTTATGATATTGGATATAGTATATATGATGAATTTCAGGATTGTTATAGTTTAGCAACGTATTTATACGAAAATGTAAGTGTTACTAATGGAAGCCGCGTTAATTACAATTTTCCGGTTACCAAAATTAAGGAATGTAGTGATGTTGCAGTTTATTTAACACCCGTTAGTCCTCCAAGACCTGGGTTTGATTATAGCACCAATTTGATAATTCGCAATTTAGGGATTGAAACGATAAGTTCTGGCTCCGTGGAGTTTATTAAGGATGATTTAGTAACGTTTAAAAGTGTGGATTTTGTGAATTCAGGAAATTCAATCACCAATACTTCCACAGGGTTTATTTTAAATTTTAATAATTTACAACCCAATAGTGCAGAACATGTTGTAGTAAATATGAATGTGCCTGTTTCTGTGAATTTAGGAGATTTATTAACAAGTACAGCAATCTATTCGGTTGATGATTTAGACATATCAAACAATACATCTGCGTTAACAGAAACTGTTATAGGCTCCTATGACCCAAACGACATAGCGGAATCTCATGGGCCAGAAATTTATTATGACGATTTTTCTACCGATGATTATTTGTATTACACCATCCGTTTTCAAAATGTAGGAACTGCCGATGCTATTAATGTGTCTATAGATAATACTTTAGATTCAAAATTGGATAAGTCAACCATTCAAATGCTTAGTGCAAGCCATGATTATGTATTTACAAAAATCGATAATCAACTTAATTGGAAATTCGATGATATCCATTTACCAAGTGAAAGCATGGATGAACCCAATAGCCACGGTTATGTATATTACAAAATAAAACCCACTGCTGGTTTTCAAATTAGCGATATCATACCTAATACGGCCGAAATTTATTTTGATTTTAACCCAGCGGTTGTAACCAATACGTTTGAAACAGAATTTATAGCAACGCTTTCCAGTAAACAATTTAGCAATATTGATTTCTCAATTTTCCCAAATCCAACAAACCATTTTGTTGAAATAACATTCAGTAAAACCACAAATAATAAAGTACGGTTGGGTGTTTATAACATTCAAGGAAAATTAATTCTTAATGAAGAAAGGGAATTGCAAAACAATACAGTAAAACTCGATATATCAAATTTAAGAAGTGGCATGTACTTTTTAAAAGTGAATGATGGTGTTGCTGAAATGATTCAAAAACTAATTGTAAATTAAATCGGGTTCTTTTTCAAAATAATTAACCAACAATGCTACAACATAGCTGTAACTTTCCATGCCTTTTGCTTGTTTATTGGCTTTTAGGTACGAACTGTATGTGCTTTTAAAAAGTGGTTCCAAAGGGTTTTCGTAGCTGTCCCAAAAATCGCGGGCTTCTTTATAATTATTTAAAACACCTTTGTTGACAGTTTGGTATAGTTCATCAAATAAGATTTCATCACGCTTCGCAATTTCATTTAAACAAAAGCGAAGTGCAAAAGTGTAGCCCGAGTAATTAAAGTAAATATCGTCGTGGTTTATGGCGGCTAAACAACCAATAAAATTGGCTTCGTTTTCGGCGGCATATCCTAATTGGTGTGCTATTTCATGCGAGGACGTTGTGGGAAACAAATAAACAGGAATCAGTGCATCAACCTGCGCTTCGTTTGTTAACGGATTTAAATACCCACTAAACCCCATGTAAGTTAAAGGGTAGCTAAACAACGATTTTTTAATGCTTTTTGGGTGGTATTCTAAATCAGGGAAGGTCTTCTTTAAGTTTGTATAGCCCAAAGGAGCCATCCTTAGGATGTTTTTTTTGCTATACGGAATGTCAATTTTTAAGGTGTCGTTTCCAGCTATTTGTGTGTAAATGCCGTTTGATTTTTTAATCAGTCTTTTGGTGACATTAATTAATTGTTCGGTGGTGTAATCAGCGTTTAAACCCAAGCTTTTATGCAGTGGCAAACGGTAATAATTCAGGCCCCAAAACAAATGAAACGCAAAATAGATCATGGACACTGCGCATGCCGCACTAACAATCCACAATTTAGTGTCTCTTAGCAGGTGTTTTTGGTTTATAAAAAACCATCTAATAATGTATATAATAGCGGCTGCATATACTAAATCACCAAATGAAAACGGTAGCCAGCCCAATGTATATCTGAATGCTTTGGAAATATAGGGGTAAACACCTTCGCTGTAATATCTTTCTATAACTTCGGGGTAATTTGATATCCATTTTACCAAAAGGTATTGTGGTATCAATAAAAGTGCAATAATAGTTTTTGTGTTTTTCAGCATGTGCCAAAAATAAACAAATGTTCATTAATGACGATTGATATATTATTAGTATTTAAAAACAGGATAACCGTTTTGGCATTCTATAGATGTAGGCTGTTGTGGAACATCACATGTTGATGAAATGGACCATTTAATATTATATTGTTTTTCAGCTAAATTGTATGCTTCAACTTTTTGCAAAAATTGCACGGTATCAATTTCATTTGAATAAGCAATAAAACCTTGAGGGCCACCACACGCTTTTGTTCCGTAGGGAGTGAAGCTCCAGTTATTAGAATCTGTACAAGAAATACTATGAGATAGTGTACTAATCTCATCAAACAAATTCATTAAATTTTGATGGTCTATTTCTTGTTCTGATAACTCTCTTTTAACAATTAATTGGTTATTATCAAGAGAAATAATTCTCCACTGAAAATTTCCAGGAAAATTTTCAAGAGATATTAATATAAGGGATTCTTGGCTTTTCCATGTTCCTTGATTATCATAAAAAGTTAATGGAGGCGTTCCACACCAGCCAGATGTTCTTTGTATAAAAACAGAATTTTCCTTAAAAGATATACCTGGAGCATTTTCATTTAAACTTACTGCTCGTTGAAACGTTATAGTTTCATTGTCATAACTTGAATCAATCCAATTACCAATTAGTAAATTTTCCGGGTTTACATCTATTTCAGTATTACTTTGACAAGCTAATAGAAGAAGAGCGATTAATAATGTGTATCCAGTTTTCATCTTTTATGATTCTTTATAACTAGATGACAAAAGAATTGAAAGGTTGCGTTAGCTTACATTGATCTTTGGTTTCTATAATAGGTGAATTAATAGTTAATGAAATTTATTAGATTTTCAAGGAACCTAAATGGTAATACTTACCTTTGTAAAACACTATTGGAAATATTATGAATTCAGAAATAAGAGACCTTCAACCACAAACCCTTTGGAATAAATTTGCCGATTTAAACGCTGTACCTCGTCCTTCAAAAAAAGAAGCACGTGTTATTGCTTTTATTAAGGATTTTGGCAAAAATCTAGGATTGGAAACCATTGAAGATGCGGTTGGCAATGTTATTATAAAAAAGCCAGCAACGTCTGGTATGGAAAATAGAACTACGGTCGTGATGCAATCGCATTTAGATATGGTGCATCAAAAAAACAACGATACTGAATTCGATTTTGAGACGCAAGGCATTGACATGTATGTTGATGGCGACTGGGTACGTGCCAAAGGAACTACTCTGGGTGCCGATAACGGTTTGGGTGTTGCCACCATTATGGCCATTTTAGAAAGTAAAGACATCCCACATCCTGCTATTGAAGCGCTGTTTACCATTGATGAAGAAACAGGTATGACGGGTGCTATGGGCTTAAAAGGCGACTTACTTTCTGGTGGTATTTTATTGAATTTAGATACCGAAGAAGATGATGAAATTGGTGTAGGCTGTGCGGGCGGTATCGATGTAACGGCAACGAGAACCTATCAAGAAGAAGAAACGCCCGAGTTTAAAATCGGGTTTAAAATAACAGTTAAAGGCTTGCAAGGCGGTCATTCGGGCATGCAAATCCATGAAGGTTTAGGGAATGCCAATAAAATTATGAACCGCTTAGTATTTGATGGTTTTGAAAACTTCGGACTGCGAATTTCTGAAATTGATGGCGGTAGTTTACGGAATGCCATTCCCAGAGAAAGTACGGCTATTGTTGCGGTTGATGCCATTCATGAAGAAACCTTTGTTACAGAAATTAACGAGTTGGCAGAAACCATTAAAACGGAGCTAAAAACCATGGAACCCGATTTAAAAATAGAAGTTTCTCATTGTGAAACCCCTAAAAGTATTATGGATTTAGGGGTTCAAGAAGGTTTTACAAGAGCTTTGTATGCAGCGCAAAACGGTGTGTATAGAATGAGTGTCGATATTCCGGATTTGGTTGAGACCTCAAATAATATCGCTAGGGTAGTAGTTAAAGAGGGGCAGATTCATGTGGGCTGCTTAACACGATCGTCGGTTGAAAGCTCTAAAATGGATTTGGCAAATACATTGCGTGCCACTTTTGAATTGACAGGTTGCGAAGTAGAATTTTCGGGTGATTATCCTGGGTGGACACCCAATATGAAATCGCCCATTTTGCAAGTGCTTTCTAAAATTTATAAAGATATGAATGGGGAAGAAGCCCATGTAGCAGCATGTCATGCAGGCTTGGAATGCGGTATTTTAGGGCAAAACTATCCAGAAATGGATATGATAAGTTTTGGACCTACTATTAAAGGCGCACATTCTCCAGATGAACGTGCTCAGATTTCATCGGTGCAAAAATATTGGAAGTTTGTATTGGAGGTTTTGAAGAATATACCAGTGAAAAACTAATTTTTTGTCATGTCGACCATAGGAGACATCACATAGTTTATGATGAAAACTTCTTTATACTTGCCGTCACGAGCGGAACGCTCGTGATAGCGCGGAGGATGCGATTCTGAAACAAGTTCAGAATGA
>LLBZ010024367.1_pt1 | contig 26846 bp, 27 predicted proteins | sample 1489421 | NCBI WGS metagenome assembly LLBZ01 (sample SAMN04092657, study PRJNA295927) | soil metagenome | biome: Soil prokaryotic community; feature: Bulk soil; isolation source: soil from tomato rhizosphere | host: tomato cultivar Moneymaker | place: South Korea | collected 2011-11-01 | reverse complement strand
GGCTTGATGTCGCGGTGGATGATGGAGACCGCGTGGGCGGCGGAGAGTGCGTCGGCGGTCTCGCGCATGATCCGGCGGGCCTCCTCCACCGGCAGGCGGCCGCGCCGCTTGAGCCGTCCGCCGACCGATTCGCCGTCCACGTATCCCATCACGAAGTAGACCAGCCCCTGGCCCTCGCCGACCGAGTGGATGGGGACGATGTGGGGATGGGAGAGGCGGGCCGCGGTCTGGGCCTCGCGGGTGAAGCGCTGGCGGATCTCCTGCTGGAATGCGAGCTCCGGCGGGAGGACCTTGATGGCGACCCGACGCTGCAACCGATTGTCGGTTGCACGGTACACCACGCCCATGCCGCCGCGCCCGACTTCACCCTCGATGGTGTACGCGTCGCCGAGGGCGTCCGCGAGTCGAGCGGCAAGCGGCTTGTCGTAGGGTTCGGTCATCGGCCTCGTTGCGCGGGGTGCTGGGAATCCGGAATCTGGGGGAATATGGGGCTGGGCGGTAGGGTAGACGGCTGGATGGCTGGACGGCTGGATGGCTGGACGGCTAGGCGGCGAGCTGGCTCGATGGCGTGGCGGAATTGCGCACCCGCCCCGTTCGTCGCCCTGAGCGAAGAGAAGGGGGCGGGAGGTCGATGGGTCAGCGGGATCGTCCGTGCTCGCGAATCGCCCCATCACAGGTGAATCTCAGGCTCGCGGGGTTCCAGGCGCGGCGGTGCGAAAGCGGGCGTTTGTCATGGGGCATCCTCAACTATGCAACTGTTGGTTCTCGCATTTGGAGGCGCACACCCAAGCCATAGACAATCAGGCTTGCCGCGAGCGGAAGTGCGAACCATAGCAGGACGTAGGCGGGCTGGCCAAGCAGGACGACCGAAGCCGGAATGATTGGTGTCAGGAGAACCGCCAGCCCGCGACGCACCGGGCGGTGTGAGGTCGCCTGTAGCACAATCAGGAGTATCTGGTACAGCACCCCACCAATCGCCACCGGCCCGATAAACGAGACATAGTAGAACGTGCCTGTCTCAAGCATGTAAGCGGGCTCGCGGCTTCCTTGGCCGCCTTGGAGGGTTACCTGAAGCCACGCAAGCAAAAAGAACAGCGGCAGGATACCCATGAGCAGCAGTGCAAGATTCCAGGCCGCTGCTCTCCAGTGTTCACGTATCATTGACTCAGAATTCGTCATTTGGGAATACTGGGATCAGGTTCCACGGTGTGAACTCCGGCCTCTGCACAATCGTTGTAGCCTGTCCGTTTCGATAATGATATGCCTCGAATGCCGGGAATGCATCCCGACTTCCGCTCGCTGTGTACGAACCTTCGCTCTTGGGAGAAAAGGTTACATCCGCGTCGATGGATGGTGAGAGCGGGATCACTGAATTCTGAAGGGATGCAGACAGGGTGAAGCTCCCATCGTCGCTGAACGTGACGTTGAGTCGATTGCTGGCGGATGGGGCCGCGCAGCTTCCGCCGGTTGTGCAAGTTGGGTTGACGTGCGATGTGAAGGTCTTGTTAGCGATATCCACATGTACATATGCCCGCGACTGAGCGGGGTCCGAGTCTGACGAGAAGCCGCGCCCGTCGCCCTTGAGGCCGAGCGCTTTCTCGGCCTGAATGAAGAAAGCGATGCACACGGTGCCGCTCTTCTTGACAGGTTCGGGGCAGAGCCCGAACGGATCCGCATACGCTACCGGATTGTTCCCCGCATACGCATACAGATTGGTCCCGCCAGCCAGGCCGATGGGATCCTGGGTGGGAAGGATCCGGTTGCGCGGTAACTAGGACGACCACCTGTGAGGCATCGCGGCGGCTCGGCCATCACTTGGCGCATCGACATGCATGAGCCCACCTAACAGTCTAGAGTCGCGTCAATCCGCCTTTCAGCCGTGAGAAGCTCGCCTTCAGGTACGAACATGACCTTCAACGTTTGAGTCTCGTAGCCGTTCGCGACTGTGGCGACCAGCGCATCGGGCGTACTGCGGCATCGATGGACGACCAGATCATCAGGCGCTCCGCCAATGAGCAAAGCAGCAGTTTGCAGTCGTTCCCGCTGCCCCTGTTCCGACCGGCCAGCGAGACTGTAGCGGGAAAGGACGCTTCCCAGACGTCGAACGTCCGGCGTATTCCGATCCACCGCTTCAATGGTTGTGTCCTGCCCTAGCAGTGTGATGCTTCCATCAGGGCCCAGCGCGATGAATGTTGCGTGCATATCCATGGGCCCAGAAGCTCTGACGAGATCGCCGAAGATCTGGACGACGATCACCGGCCCGATTTCCCCAATGACACGCGTGGAGAAGCAGGTCTTCACCGAGTCTAGTTCAGGGGATGTTCCAGACTGTCCATTCTGTACCGGCTGCGCGAACGACTCTACCGTGCGCGGGGCCATGATGGCGAAAAGCGCGCCTTGGGCAAAGGTCGCAAGTCGATCCCATTCTGCGCTTCCCAAGGCTGAGTCCGGCTTCGGCAACGACGCAGCTGTGCCCAATTGTGTGCAACGCACCGAAGGAGCGCTATGCCTGTCCTGCGCCACTCCGGATCGCGGCAGGAAAAGCGACACTGCGAGCCAGATGGAAAGTGCGTGTAAGACTAGCCAAGTCACGGAAACGGCACTCCTCCCGGCTCCGGGAGTACGGGGTACCCATTCAAGCCCATAGAGTATGCGCCGCGCGCTGGGAAGCCGAGGCCAGCGCGGAATGGGTTCTCGTAGTTCTCAATTGCGTCGTCCTCGTCTGAGCCGTCACTATAGAAGTGACCAACCTCGTGCGCGAGCACAATCCGTGCATCGTTGATATTGAGATTCCTGTTAATGTCGTCAGTGTCAATGATGATAGAGCCACCATCGTATGCCTTGCTTGGTCGCCGTACCTCACCGAATCGCCGCTGCACCGCTACCCCAGGTCGGCCGAGGACTGGCGTGGAAGATGGCCTGCCGAACCTTACTGCATAGGTGCTGTTGCTGTTGACCAAACCATCCATCCTCGACCGCAGTGTCTTATTGGCCTTCTCGTAGGTAGCCTTCCAGAGGCGCTCCGCATCCTTGTCGTCGCAGACGCCCTCTTTCTGCTTGCCTCGGAAGCAGACTTTGAGCCCAAACGGGTCGCTGAACCCTACCGGGTCATTCCCCGCATACGCATACAGATTGGTCCCGCCCGCCAGCCCGATGGGATCCTGGGTGAGAAATCTCCCTGTTGCTGGATCATACCACCGATTCCTGAGATATGTATAACCGCCCGAGGCGGTCGGTGCCCCGGCGCCCGTAAATCCCAGGCCGGTGTGCTTGTCGCTGGCGTCAGCCGGGTCGCCCCCCTCCACCGCACCGAAAGGGTTCCGAAGGTAGAAGCCGGTGCGCGTTTCCTCGAGCCCATCCGGGCGCACGGCCAGCAGGAACCCACCCTGGCGATCGGAGATGATGCCCAGATTCTGCTGGCTGCCATCCAGCCATATGCGCGCGGCTCCGGCCTCATCCAGGCCCGTGACCAGATACCGCTGCTGGATTCGCCAGCCGTTCGACCCCGCTGGCTTCATCAATGTGAACGCCACATCAGCGCCGTCATACACATAGTACGTGCGGTGACCCCAGGCTGAATCGGGCCCCGCCTTGATGGCGCTATTCCCGTCGGCCACATGCGCGATGGCACGGCGCCCCTCAGTGTCGTACCAGTTCCACGTATAGTTCCACGAGCCTGCCTGGGCCTGTGGCGTCAGCGCGAAGTACAGCTGCCCCGCCGCAGTATATGTCTGTGCGCTCTCCAGGCCGAGGTAGCCGCTCAGATTGTCCCGAAACGTGGCCAGCCGATTGCCCGCCTGATCCGTCAAGTAGCGCCGGTAAGGCGTGCACCCGCCCACTCCCTGGTTGGCGATGATGAGCCGGTTGTCCGGCCCGTACTCCGACGTGTAGTGCGGACTGCAGCCCGATCCACCGGGGACGGTGTGGTTCTCCTCGACCCGATTGCCGAAGCCGTCGTAGGTCCACTGATAGGTGTGCCCACTGGGTCCGTCCACGCTCTTAACCAGCCGCCGGGTCCAGCTGGTGGAGTCGTAGCTGAAACGCGAGATCCCCGACAGGCCCTTGCGATTCTCGGTGGCCGTGCGCAATTCGCTGATCGGACTCCATGCAGGACTGGTGAACGAGTACCGAACCGTGCTGCCCGACTTCTGAGTGACGCTCGAAGCCCTGCCTGCGGCGTCGTATGTCGTCGCCCGGGTGAGCACCATGGAGTGGTCATCCAGATAGACACTGCGGTTGGTCTCTCGACCTGCGACGTCATACTGGAACGTGACTCGCGCCATCGTGTCAAGCAGCGTCGACGAGAGTCGAACCAGGCCGACGATGGAGCTGAGTCGGCCCGTGGTCGGGTCGTAGGTGTAGCGGGTATAGCCACCTCGGTCCCCTGCGATGCTTTGGCCCGAGGACATCACGACCGTATCCCGCACCTCAAGCCGCTGCCCCAGCCGGTTGTACTGGAAGTAGCGTTCGACTCTCGCTCCGTCGGAGAACTCCAGCGTGTCGCCGGTCAGCGCACCCGAGGGGCTGTAGCCGTAGCGATGCACAATCGCCATGTCGCCAAGGAACTCATCGTGGGTGGCGCTGAGCTCCACCTGGCCCCGGTTGTTGTAGTAGTACTCGAGCCGCTGCCCCGCACTCAGCTGCGGCCCGACCGAGAGCTGCAGTGAGTCATATGCGGCCTCGGTCGCCGGGTCCGCGAATCGCTCGCCATCAGCCTCCATAACACCCACGTGGCTCATGTAGCGGATCGACGGCCGACCCTGCCAATCGTGGATCGTGGCGGTGAAGCTGCCATTGCCTGGGAAGGCGTACACCGGCAAGCCGCCCACGTCGTGTAGCCAGCTCTGTTTGCGTGCGATGTGGCCGCTGCCACTCCGAGCTCCCGGCCCGATCAGCGAGTCGACGGATCCCGCGCGGTCGTAGTAGCTTCGGGTCTTCTGGATGCTGTCCTGGGGCGCGAGCGATAGGAGAAGCGTCGCGTCCGCCGACGCGTAGACATGCGTTGAGTCCACCAGTCCACCATGCCCGTAGTAGACGCGTGTCGTCGGCGCGAGCGTGCCCGTCCCGGTCTTGGAGGCAAGTACCCGGCCCAGCCGGTCCCGCACGAAACGGGTCTTGACTCCAAGGGCGTTGGAGATCGAGTCGAGCTGGCCTAACGCACTGAGATTGGCAGTCGTAGTGCCGCTTGCCGGGGCCGTATGCGTCGCGGTATTCCAGGTGCCCGTGGCATAGGTGACACTCTGAGTCAATCCGGCTGCGTCAGTTGTGGATGTGGGACGGCCGGCGGACGGCGTTCCCGCCGTGAAGGAGCCGTAGGCGAAGGACGTGCTGGCACCGCCCGGCTCGATGACCTGGGTCGGGGCGCACCGGCCGAGACCGGTGCTGCCGTAGTTGATCGTCGTGACGCGCTTCATGGGATCATGCGAGCTCCTGAGCCGGGAGCACCACGCGCCATTCGCGGCCAGCGTTACCGAGTCCCAGGCGAAGAGCAGCGAGTCGTACCCCGGCGTCGGAGCGGGCCACGCCAGCGAGGTGCGGTCAATGCGCGTCACCCGGCTGAGAGCATCGTACTGAAACATCGCCGAGTCGGGCATGGTTGCGATCGGGTTGCCGGCCACGATCTTGGTGACGCGCCCGAGTGTATCGCGCTCGATGCGGCGGATGTCGTCGGCCATCGAACCCGGCAGGTACATCCCTCCCGGCCCCTCGCCGCTCGACACGCGACGAACCCACGTTGGGAACCCGAAGCGATCCACCAGGAAGTCGGTTGCGAAGCCGCGGACATCGACGGCCGTGCCCCGGAACTGGTTGGGGTAGAGCATGCGTTCGAGCGGGTCAGTCCCGCGGCCATAACCGCCCCGCGGAAGTGCCCGGCGTACGGCGCTGCGGTACTTGAATACTCCCCCGTTGGGGAGTATTGCCTGGCTTGGCGTCTGCGTGGCGCCGTCGAAGAAGTAGCGCGTTGCGAGGTGTTCGGTGCCGATCGCCCGAGGTTCCACGACAGAATCGATCAGGGCGCGCTGCATGCCATCTGTGGTGTATGTGTACCTGGTCGTGTCCCGCGCAGTACTGGAGGTATGCAGCATCACGCGCTCCAGGCGGCAGGCCCAGGCCCCGGTGCCGCTGCAGCTCGTTCCGTAGACCAGGTCGGCCATGCGGGTCGAGGTCCCTCCGCTCGACGGCCGAACGTCGATGCTGGTTACGTGGGCATTGGTGTAGCCCAGGACAAACTGGCGCCCCGTAGGATCGGTGATCGTCGTGAGCCGGGATGAGGACGGCGCGTAGGCGAAGTCGGAGTAATTGCCGACTAGATCCCGCGTCCAGACTTGCCAGCCATCGCCCCGAAAGCCGACACTGGCGCCGTTGTCGAGATACAGCACCCACCAGGCATTGCGCTGGGCGGTGGAAAGCTTGACCAGACGGGAGGCCTCACCCGGAGGTGGCGTCCAGATACCGTTGAGCTTCCGGTACACCGCGTACGAGCCGTCGCCGGAGACGAGCACGACGGCTGAATCGCTCCCCCACATCTGGCCCAGCTGCAGCCGCGACAATTCAGCCAGCTGCCAGCCAGCGCCGAAGTGAGTGACCGATGAGTCCACCAGCGCCGTCTCGACCACTTGCTGCTGGAGCGTATCGCTCCGGATGACGTCATTCGGATAATACTGGTTCACCGCGACGGCGATCGCGCGTACCGTCGCACTGGCGCTGGCTGTCGCCGTGAGTTCGGCACCAACGATACGCGTTTCATCAGCATGCTCCCACAACAGCGACGCGCCGATTCCGGAGACGGTCCCCTTGGTTCCCGCATACCGAGTGTGCGGTCCCGCCGGCGTCGAGCCCTCGAGCGGTACCACGGCCACCGAGTCCGGCGCCTTCTGGGTGCGAGCGATGTCGATCTCGACCGGGAGTCCGGTCGGGGCTCGCTGGGATCCGCTGCGGTACACCAGGTGCAGTGCCCGCGCCTTGTCGCGAGTCACGAAGCCGGGGATAGTCTGGGTCAGGAAGACCTCTCCGCACTGAAACAACCCGAACGCGGCGCACTCGCCCATGTCGCGCTTCAGGAACCTGCGCGTGGCGCGCAGATTCAGTGGCGCCACAGCGCCTGGACCCATGTGCACAAACTGAGTTCGCACGTACGTGCGCCTTCCGCCTGAGTCTGCAATACTTGCTACTATCTCGTTCCAACCGTGACCGGTGGAATCCGTAGGGTCATACTCGTTCAGCAATGGGTGGTCAGCCGGCACCAGTATCGTTGCGCCCGTTCGCCCCACTTGATCCACGACTATTCCAGCCACGTGGGCCGAATGCCCAGTCACTATAACTGTATCGTTCAGCGTGAGCGTGAACGTAGAAGGATCGATCGCCCCTGGGTCAGGGATGAGGGCATCCATGAGCGTCGCAGGGGTGACCATTCGTCTCGGCCGGCCCATGGGACGTGATGGGGACCGCGATTCGCGCTGCCGGGCGTGAATGAATGGACTTGGGGATGCGTGCGGGCCCGAATGTTGGCGTTCGATCATCGCCAGTTCCATTGGAGAATCGAACGCTGCCGGTGATGCGCGCAGAGTCAAGCCACCATACGGGTACTTATCCCACATCGGGTCGTCAATGTCGCTGCTTGTCCAGTAGTCCCAATTGAAGTCCTGCCGACTCAGGTAGGGATAGTCATCGCAGGTGATTGAGTCGGTTTCGAGCCGGTCGACGGTGAGTGTCGTAATCTGCAGGGGGTCGTTCATCGAGACAGATGCCGCGAATACCAGGCCTCCGGGCGTGCTCCCGGACGCAGGTTGCGAGAGGAAGCTCGAGGGCTGATTGATGCGAATCTCCGGATGTCCTACGCTTGCTGGGCAGCCGCGCAGGTTTGGCTCGGGAAGGGGAATCCCGCCGAGCAGGCCTGCGATGCCGTGGCCGACGGGAGGCGGAAGGGAGTCGTCGAGTTCCCAGGCGGTCGGCCCAGCCTGATCGAAATGGGTCGTCACGCTCTCGCATCGGTCGGTGAACGTGCAGGCATAAGTGGTCCACGCAATGGAACCAGCGCCCGCGAGCTCCGGCGCGAGCTCGTAGCCAGTTGCAGAAATGACGCGAGCAGGAGAGGTGCCGCCGACCGTCACCGTTAGCGAGGAAATATCGATTGCTTGCGTGAACACAGCACGCATCGTATCTGTGAGCTCTCGGACGCTGCCATCCACGGGGAGCACGTGCTGGACCAGCGGGACCCCAGTGACGATGGTAGCCGCCGTATCGACATCCTCTGATGGCTCGCTCCACATGTGAACGACAAGCTGCCGCGCACCGAGCCCCCCAACTTTCAAGTGAACTGTGAAGGTGAAGGTTTGACCCTTCTTGAGGTACTTATTCTCCGGAACAACGTCCAGGCAGCCGAACTGCCTGGCGACAGTGTAGCTGTCACAGTGCATCATGAAGGTCGCCGGTCCCGTACCCGCGTTCTTGACGTAGACGGGCACCAGGATCTCCTCGTCGACGGGCACTTCGGCGGGGAGTCCTATGGACAGGATCTTGGCCACCGGCGTGTCAGGTGGAAGCTCCTCGGTCATGGGAGAGATGCCGCCCCCTCCGCCATTGCCCTGCCCTTGCGCATCCACGGTGTTTGGACGCGACACTGCGAGTGCGAGCACGACTATCGTCGAGACCGCGGCCATGGCACGACCGGAGAGGTAGCGCATTTCGACACTGCTCCGCATGGGGTTGCCATGCTCCCAAAGCAGAGAGTGTGCCGCATCCAGTCACAATGCCATCGTGTTGTGACGCATTGACTTCAGCGCTTAGTGTGCCAGTCCGACGGTGCGGGAGTCGCATCGATGCGAGTTCGGCTCGCAAAGGTGCGACCGAATGCAGATCACTCATGATACGAGGGGCACCATGAACAGCCACGCCGTGATGGCCGTCTGGCGCAGGCAAAACTGCGCGGGACCAACAGCCATTTCACCCAAAGGCGGGCCGACATCATTGGCTCAGGCGGTCAACCAGTACCTCATGTCGCTCCTCGCCCGAAGGTATGCGGCGAGCACGGTGCGGAGCAGGCGCTCCGCGCTGATGCGATTCTTGAGATGGTGCCAAGCTGCCGCGCTTCAGCGTGCGGACGACGTCACTCCTAGCGACCTGGATCGCTTCTCGATTGCTCTGGCCGCCACCACCCTTCGGTCAGGTGCCTTCCCCCTCAGTTGGGCCAGCCAGCAGGACATCCTGACTGCGCTGAAGGGGTTCTTCCGGTGGGCAGTAGCCATTCATCTCGTGCCCTTTGATCCATCTGCCGACCTCGCCGTGCCGCGGCGAGGGGAGCGAGTTCCTCGGGCTGTGCTCAGCGCTCGGGAGGCGGAGGTTGTGCTGGCGCAAGCCGACTGTGCTACGCCGCTCGGCCTTCGGGATCGGGCGCTGATGGAGCTTCTGTACTCGACGGGGATCCGGCGTACCGAGTGCATTCGCCTGATCCTGGCCGATGTGGACTACGAGAGGGGTGTACTGCTGGTGCGGGAGGGGAAGGGGAGGCGCGACCGGGTCGTCCCGATTGGTACCCGAGCGCTCGACTGGCTTACGCGCTACATCTGGTCGGCCAGGCCCCTCCTTGCGGCAGCGCCCGACACCAGCACCCTGTTTCTGAATCGCCGGGGCAATCCGCTGCTAGCCAACCGGCTGTCGGAGCGAGTGCACCGCTACATCGAGGCTGCGAACCTGGGCAAGTCCGGCAGCTGCCACGTGTTTCGACACACCATGGCGACCTTGCTGCTGGAAGGTGGGGCCGACATCCGGCATATTCAGGCTATTCTGGGACATGTGCACCTGTCGACAACGGCGCTCTATACGCGGGTGTCCGTAGCTCAGCTCAAACAGGTCCACACCCGGACGCACCCGGCAGAGCACGGCGAGGATGCTCACGGCAGGGCGGAACAGGTGGACCTTGCATTCGACCTGATCGACCCGGTTTAGTTCCATGGGACCTTCCTCACCCAGGATCCCATCGGGCTGGCGGGCGGGACCAATCTGTATGCGTATGCGGGGAATGACCCGGTTTCATTCACGGATCCTTACGGGCTGTGTGTTCCGTGGTGCACAGCGCTGGCTGGCGCTGCGTTGGGTGGGCTCGGGACGATCGCGTACAATGTTTACAAGGGTAACGACTGGAGCAAGAACGTAGTCCGCAACACCCTTATCGGAGGTGCGGCAGGTGCCGGAGCGGGATTCATCTACTCCGCTGCTACTGCGTCACCAGTGACCACACTCGGCCTGACCGGTGCAGGCGCCGGAGCTGCACCGCGACTCGGGCAGCTGGTAAGCCAGGCAAGCGCAGCTGGCTCGAATCTACCCGACCGCATCTATGCGCTAGGCCGCCTAGTAGGTAACGCACAGCTTGGCTCAGAGCGCGCTACTCAGCTTCTGCAGCAGGGGATTACGAAACTCGGGGGTGAGTTCGCCCAGGAGGTAATCAATGGTACGACCTATCTCGTCGGTCCCCGAGCGCGCAACGGCGTCTATAACGCCTTCCGCATTGCGGACAGCGGCGCGACCGAGGTCGTGAAGATGAAAATTGTCGAGGGCGTGATGAAGGTGATCGAATGACGGCACCAGGACCTCGCGCACCAACACAACTCGATCTGTGGATCGCAGGGACGATGCACGCGAACCAGGATGCCTTGCGGCGCCTCGCACAAGCTGGCCTCTCCAAGGCCGACGCTCAGCTCGCAGTGACACAGCTCAATTCCTCCGGACTCTTCGACTCGCGGAACCTGAGCTCCTCAACCGTTCGGCGCCTGCTTGGCCAGCCAGCGAGGACGACAGACGACTCACTCTTCTACGATCTCGTTCTGTGGCCCGGGCACTGGTACAGGTGGTACGTCGGTGACGGAGGAAGGATCGCTACCGACGGAGGCTTTGTTCGGCGAAGCGGAACTAAGATTAACGCTCCGGACTCGGTTCGAATGGCTGATCTCAGGGCTCTGCTCCAGATATGGGAGCATACCGATGACGACGTCGTGGGCGCCTTCGGCCCCCCCCAGCAGGAACAAGCCTGGTGGCCGCAGGTCAGTTTGCACTACGTGTTGCCGGAAGGGGCGACAGCAGTGCTGACGTTTGACCACGGGCTGCTCTGTGGAGTTGAAACATTGCGGTAGTGGCACTCAGACAGGGGCAGCGCGTAGTTTGAGCGATCGACGCGGGTAATTGAACAGCCGCGAAGACCCGCTCATGCCACCCCGGGATCTCCCTCACCCAGGATCCCATCGGGCTGGCGGGCGGGGCGAATCTGTATGCGTATGCGGGGAACAATCCGGTCAGCTATGCTGATCCATTCGGACTCTGCCCGATTCCGCCGTCGAGCTGCTTGGGACGGAGCGGACTGTCACTCGCAGTTGGCCTCCTACCGGTTGTCGGAGATGCGGTCGAGATAGTCGGGGCCATCGCTGGGCAGGATCTCATTACCGGCGAGGAGATCTCGGGGGCAGCTAGAGCCGCAACAATCATTGGGACACTTGTCGGCTCCGGTCGCGGTGCGCGTCAGGCGCTTAATGTTGCCGAGGACGGAGCGGAGCGAGCGGGAAAAGCGTTCACCCGAGCGGGCAAGCGGCAGGTCATCGAAGCCAATAGGGGAGCGAACGGAGGCGTTACCGTTTGCGCTGGATGCGGCAAGCAAACCATTCCGGCCCAACGCCATACTAGAGGTGTAACGCCGCCTGGGAATGAGACGCATGTCGACCACGTTGTCCCGCGCTCCAAGGGTGGTGCTGGAGCTCCACCCAATGGCCAAGTCCTTTGCCGGGACTGCAATCTGGAGAAGGGCAACGACTGATGAGCGAAGACCTCCATCGGGAACAGCGAACCTCCACCGCTCCCGATGCCAACATCAGCAGGGTGGCCTTCTCATTGATACGGGATGAGGAAGGCTATCCTCCGGCCGACTGGGAACATCTTTGGGCCAGACCCATTGGTGATTCGCTGTTCGAGATCGACAATACGCCGTTCTTCGCCCGTGGCGTGAGCTTTCGCGACGTCGTGTTCGCCGAGAGGCAAGGCAGGTTGAACGTGTTCCGTGAGGTCGTGCGGCGCTCCGGGCACAGGACTTTGCGTGCGATCTTGTTCGACCAGACTCTAACGAGTGAACTTCGCGAACAGCTTCGCATGGTCGGTTGCGAGACCGAACTGAGTCATATCCCCGGGCTAATCGCGATAGACGTGCCTCCATCGGTTGAGTTGTCATGCGTTCGCGAACTTCTCGATGACGGAGAGAACGCAGGCCACTGGGAGTACGAGGAGGCCGCGGTGTGATGAGCGGCTCGCCCCGGTTAGCACCAGGGCATCGCGCACCAGTTCCGGCAGTGGCACGGCCTGCTCCTGCCAGCCCCCCAAGGCCCACATCCGCCGACTGAGCTCCCAGACCAGCGCTATGCGCTCAGCCGCCGTGGTCGTCCCGGACAGATCGTCCCCAGGCTCCTCGCCGAGCCGGTAAACCCGGACAACGGCTGGGCGCTGGGGGTGGTCCTGGAAGGAAGTCGGTGTGTCGCCCATACTCGAAATTTACCGGGGCGGCGGCAGGCAGCAACCGGAACGGATCCTGGCAAGTAGACCCTGGCGGCGCACACCGGCGCGCGGAACTGCCTTGCGGCTGGCCATTCCAACCGGATATTCCTCACCCAGGATCCCATCGGCCTGGCGGGCGGGACCAATCTGTATGCGTATGCGGGGAATGACCCGGTAGGGTTCAGCGATCCGTTCGGGCTGTGCAGGACGCCGGGAGATTCGCGCTGCCCGCCGTCCGTCGCCGACCGGATCTCGGGGTTCTTCGCTTCGATGGCCGGACGGGCCGTCACGGCAATGGCTCAGGCGGTCACTGTTATCGGCCGCATGGTAACGGCGGTGGTTCCGGGGGCTACCAGCGCCGCCGAAGGCATCACTGGCTTCAGTACCGAGGACGGCAGTCGGTTAACTGCCTCCCAGCAAGTTGGCGCGGGCATCCTCGCAGCTGGCGAGCTAGTAAGCGCGCCGATTGAGGTGCATCACCTCCTACCTCGGCAATTCAAGGGCGTCTTCAGCAAGGCTGGCCTGGATATCGAGGACTACACGATGGACGTGTCAAAGAGTGCTCATCGCCTCAACCCTGCCGGGCTGCACACCAAGTCTGGCGGAGATTGGAACGGCGTCTGGAAGAGCTGGCTCGGCGAGAACCCCAGTGCCACTCGTGATGATATCCTGGGGCAACTCGAAACCATGAAGACCGACTTCGGGTTGAAGTAGTGGTTGGTGAACAGTTCTGGCGCTTGGAGCCCCCCACCACCACACAGCGTCTCGCCGAGTGGGAGTCGAGTGTCCGATTGGAGTCGGTCGTCTGCCCCGAGCACCCTGGGCATCAGCGGGCAGGGCGGCGAATTGGTCAGCTCAGCGTCGTACTGCCGCCAAGCGTCAACGACGACATCATCTGGACTTGGCAAGGCGATTGTCTGATCCAAGCACCGGTGCTGGACTTGCTTGAAAGTCAGGGGATCACAGGCTACGCGGCTCGGCCTGCAGCTGCGCGCAGAGAGCTAGGTACCGCCGGAGTGCCACCGCTCTCCGAACTCATCGTCACAGGTTGGGGAGGGCTCGCGCGCCCGTCTTCCGGGATCGTGCTGGATCCGATCAAGTCATGCACCAGCTGCGGCCTGCTAGTGTACTCGGGCATGACGAACGCAACGGAACTTTTCGACCGCGAGCAATGGGATGGCAGCGACATTTTCATGATCTGGCCCCTGCCACGATTCATCGTCGTATCGGACCGGCTGGCCAGGTTGCTTCGTGCTGAGGAGTTTACCGGACTCTTTCTCAACCCGATTGAAGACTTGCCGGAGACGGCAGCAACTCTATCGCCTGGCCGCTTGTCCTACTGGATGCCAGACGACCGTGCCCAGGCGCTCGGCAAGCCGCTGGGCATCGACTAGCCTCGTCGCCACCGTCTCTACATGGCCACAACGGAAAGCAGCGCCTGGGCGGTCAGACTGGACGCGGACTGGACCTGGGCGGCAGTTCGGCTCGACCTGACAAAGCTGCCTCTCGCGTTGACCTCGGGGGGCCCGGACGACGCATCCGGCGATCAGTATCGCCAACACCCGGGTGCAGGGCGGCCGACAGGCCCGTTGCAATGCCGGCCTGGTTGCTGACTGCTTGACCTCCTTCCAACCTACTCACCACGATCCGTAAATCTCGCGCAACTCGTTGCCTGGGCTACTGTTAGGCGGCGACAAATCGTTCGGGCAGAGCCCTCCAGCCGAAAATGTTTGAACGCGCGTTGACTGGTTGACCCCACTTTGGTTGACCGTTGATTGACGCTGCCATCACTCCGGTTCGGCTCGCACACAGTTATGCGGCCGTCTCTGGCGGATCGCCCCGATAGCCGGGATGCGCATTCCGTAATCCGGGTGCAAGATGGCAGGACATGAGCCGATTCGGCACGACACATTCTCGCGCTGTCGTGTCCGGACCAGCCCCGAACCCCCGGAAACATGCTCCAAGACCTCTACTTTGGTTCGTCGCCGGCAATGCGGGCCGTCCTGGACGACGTGGACGCATTCGCCACCAGCCACGAAAGCCTGTTGCTCACGGGCGAAACAGGCACCGGCAAGTCGGTCCTGGCGGGCCTCATCCACAAGCGCTCGGGCCGAACCGGGCGCTTTGTGCCAACGTCCGGTCCCGAGCTGGATGTGCTCTCGCTGCCACGCCTGGTGGGGCACTGCCGAGGATCCTTCACCGGCGCCAGCGGCGATCAGCAGGGGCTGCTGCTGAACGCGCACCAGGGGACGCTTTTTCTGGACGAGGTCTGTCACGCGAGCATCGAGCTGCAGTGCCTGCTGCTGACCGTCATCGAACACCAGGAGGTCCAGCCAATCGGCGCTCGGCGAGCTGTGCCAGTGGCGGTCCGGTTCATTACTGCCGCCAACCGTCCCCTAGATCAGGATGGGTTCCTGCCGGAGCTCGTCGCCAGGCTCGACACTCTGGAGATCCGCCTGCCCCCGCTCCGCGAGCGCCGCCACGACATTCCGCGCCTGGCCGAGGCGCTACTTGGGTCGATAGCACGGGCACACCGTCGCGAGCAGCCCCGGCTCACCCAGTGCGCGGTGCAGACCCTGAAGACGGCAGATTGGCCGACCAACATTCGAGGTCTGTACAAGGCACTGGTCCGGGCTTTCCTGCACACGCCGAACAGCAGCGAGCTCACTGCCGACGCGATCGTGCCGGAGATGAGTGACACCGCAGTCCAGCGTCAATTCCGCAAGCACACGTCGCCTCCCTCAGCTGATCTGATCGAGCGTGAGCTGGCAATATGTGGCGGCGACTTTCGGCTGGCGGCGTCGCGGCTGGATTATAGCGTCAACCATCTGCGATTCATGCTCAAGCGCGGCCTCGCCGCTGGACTATCGAAATGATCGTGCCCGATCGCGCACGATCGTTGCCATCGCCGACGCGAAGGTGATCGCCAAGTCATTATTGGTCAGGCAGTTACGATCGTCGAAAGAAGCGGCATACCGGTTGCCTCTCCCATGCCGCATCTCAACCTGACCGCCGCATGCCTGACGCGCTCGCCAACGTCGATACGACCCTGCTCGAGCCCTTCGCCACCGAGTACTTGCGGCAGTACCAGTTCCTGCCGCTGCGGCGCGCAGATGGCATCCTGACTGTAGCGCTCGTACCTCCTGGCAATGCCGGCGCGCTGGAGCATGTGCAACGCTTCTTTCGGTGCGAACTGGACCTATGCCCGGTTTCAGCGCTCGAACTGGACGATGCCATCCGGCGTGCCGTCGCCGCCAGGGAATCTGTCGTCGAGCTGGTGAAGGACCTCGGAGCTGGTGACGGCCCGTTCCCGGACGAGTCTGATCAGGTGCTCGCAGATGCACGTGATCTCGCCCTGCAGCCGCCCGTCATTCGATTTGTCAATCTCGTAATCCGTGAAGCTGCCGACGCGGGTGCGAGCGACGTGCACCTTGAGGCGACACGTGACGGGCTGCGAGCCCGCCTGCGCATTGACGGCGTGCTGTCGGAGCTGCCATCCCCGCCCGCCAATCTGCACGCTGCCATCGTGTCGCGGGTCAAGCTCCTGGCGGAGCTGGACGTGGCTGAGAGGCGAGTGCCCCAGGACGGCCGCATCCGCATCCGGCTTGAGCACCGCGAAATGGACCTTCGCGTCTCCACTGTCCCCACGCTCTTTGGCGAGTCGGTAGTGCTGCGCCTGCTTGCCCGCGGCGAGGGCACTGTGACGCTCGACCAGCTGGGCATGCGCCCCGAGGTCCTCGCCCGTTTCGGTGCCATCGTGGCCCAGCCACACGGCATTGTGCTCGCCACCGGTCCCACTGGCAGCGGCAAGACGACCACACTCTATGCCGCAATGGGGATGCGTGACGCAGCGTCAGAGAAGCTGATCACAGTTGAAGACCCGGTCGAGTACCACCTGAACTCTGTCACGCAGGTTCCCGTTCATGCACGGGCCGGTGTGTCGTTCGCCTCGGCACTTCGAAGCATTCTCCGGCAGGATCCCGACGTTCTCATGATCGGCGAAATGCGCGATCCAGAGACGGCGCGCATCGCGGTCCAGGCCGCGATGACGGGTCATCTGGTCCTGTCCACCCTGCACACCAATGACGCCGTGTCATCTCTGACCAGGCTGGTGGACCTGGGCATTGAGCCATACATGGTCGCCGCGACACTCGATGCCGTGCTGGCCCAGCGGCTGGTGCGCTGTGTATGCAAGGAGTGCTCCCGCAGGGAGCCGGCTGATCCGACGCTGGTAGCACTGCTCGCCGAACGGCCCATTGGGCGGTTCACGGTGAATCGCGGGCTGGGCTGCTCGGCATGCCGCCAGACCGGGTACAAGGGTCGTACCGGGATTTTCGAACTGCTCGTGGTTGACGAGGACATCAAGCGCGCCGTGCTTGAGCGTCGTCCGGCTGCGGAGCTTCGGCGCCTGTGTACGGGACAAGGCATGGTCACCATGCGTCAGGATGGGTTGGCCAAGGTTGAAGCGGGCATCACGACCATTGAGGAGGTGATCCGTGTGGTGTGACCGGCGCGGGTTCACACTTATCGAGATGATTGTGGTCATCGGGGTGATCGCCGTGCTGGCCGCGGTCGTGTCTCCACTGGTGTTCCGTCATGTCGGCGACGCCCGAACGCAAGCGGCTCGCGCACAGCTGGAGATCTTCGGGCTCGCGCTCGACGCCTATCGCCTGGACAACTTCGATTATCCGACAACTAGCCAGGGACTCGAAGCCCTGGTGGCCGAGCCAGCTGGCGCAGTTGGCGGCCGGACCTGGCGCGGGCCGTACCTGCGCCGCCGGGTGCCACCCGACCCCTGGGGTCGCCCCTATCAGTACCGAAGCCCCGGCGACTCCATGCCATCGGCCTACGACCTGTGGTCGTTTGGGCGCGACGGCATGGCTGGCGGGGAGGGTGAGGACGCCGACATCGCGACCTGGGGATCATGAGGAATCGCTATCGGTTCAGGGCGGTGGGTCCGGACGGTGGACTTCACAGCGGAACTCAGGAGGCGGCGGACCAGCACGCGCTTGCCGCCGCGCTCGCATCGCGAGGCCTTCTGTTGCTGGACGTCCGAAGTGCCCGGCGCCCTCGCTTGCGCAGAGCTGCCACCCGCGAACTTGCCATGGTGTTCCGGAACCTGAGCGAACTCACCGGGGCGGGAGTGCCACTAAGGCATGCCCTTGCTACCTCGACCCAGCTATGTCGTGGACCGTTGCAGGCTACGCTGGCGTCATCCCGACAACGCCTCGCGGAGGGCCTCTCCCTTGGCCGGGCGCTCGATGATGGAACTGGTGCCATTCCGCAGGTTGTGCTCAGTCTGGTGCAAGCTGGTGAGCATGGCAGCCAGCTGCCGGTGGCGCTGGGCCATGTCACTCAGCAACTGGAACGGCAGGCCGAGCAGGAGGCTCGCATCCGGCAGGCTCTGAGCTATCCCGTCCTACTCGCGGCGGCTGGCGCAGTCTCGGTCGGAGTTCTCATTCTCGTAGTGCTGCCCCGTCTCGCGGAAATGCTGGCGGACGTGGGTGGGACACTGCCCGAGAGCACCAAATGGCTCCTCGCCGGGGCGAGTGCCATGCAACGGTATTGGCCGGCAGGGACGGTTGCGGTGGGCGCGGTCGCCACGGCCCTGATCGCATCTCTCCAGACCAGGTCTGGCAAGCTCAGGGCCCACACCGCGCTGCTGCGCATCCCCCTTGTGGGCCCGATTCGGCGCCGGATGGCAACGGCCCGCTTCTGCGGCATCATGGGTTCGATGCTCGCCTCGGGATCACCCATGCATCGGGCACTTGCGGCAGGCCGCCTCGTAGCCGGGGACCGAGCCATCGAGCTCCGACTGGAGGAAACGTGCAAGCGTGTGGAAGAGGGCCAGAGGCTCAGCTCCGCGCTGGAGGCGACGAACTCGGCAGATCCCGTGGCCATCCAGATGGCAAGGATTGGCGAGTCCAGTGGACGCCTGGGCCAGATGCTGGAGCGCGCCGGAGAGCTCGCGCGCAAGGATGCCGAGCACCAGCTTGCTCGCCTCGTCACACTGCTGGAGCCAGCGCTGATTCTCGTGTTCGGCGGAGTCGTTGCGCTGGTTGCAGCTGCAATGCTGCAGGCCGTGTATGGCCTGCGCGTATGAAGATGTGCGTGGGCAGGTCCGGCGTAACGCTGCTCGAGCTGATCGTCGTTCTGGTCATCATGGGCGTCATGGCCTCAGTGTCGCTGGTACAGATGCATCCAATGCCCACCGGTCAGCGCGACTCAAGCCAGTCAGTGCTTCGGCGGGAAGCTGTCATGGCGGGCGCACCCATGAGCAGTGGCTCCAATCGCGTTCTGCATGCTGTCCTGGCGCTGCCGGATGGCCGAGTTCTTACTGCCGACGGCATCAAGGAGGCAATGCCGTGAAGGGCCGTCGGGGTGCAGCACTCCTGGAGGCCATCACCGCCCTTGCCGTGGCGGCCACAGGCGGCGTGACATTGGCGGCGGTCGTCGCTCACACAGATATGGCGTTACGGCGAACAATCGCCCAGGAGCGCGAGGTAGAGTCCGCAGCGCGAGTGCTCACCGCGCTTTCACTCCTGCGGAAGGATGAGCTTGAGCACCGCCTGGGAGCGTCATTGATCGGCGAGTTCCGCTCCACAATCGGCCGGGCCTCGTCAGATCTCTATCGCATAGGCATCGCGCACGACTCTGCGCCGGGCAGGGAGCTGCTGGCCACTCTTGTCTACCGGGCCCCGCAAGGCGTGGCCAATCAATGAACAGACGTGGGTTCACGGTGATCGAGCTCATGGCAGCTATGGCGGTAGGCGGAATGTGCCTGGCGATCCTGGCTGGGCTGGGCCATACGGTTCTGGCCACGGCCGCCAGCCAGCGCACTTATATCGAGGACCATGAGCGCCGGATGGAAGGGGCGCTGTGGCTCCGCGAGGCAATCGCCAACGCGGCGACTGGGCTGGAGGGTAGCTCGCCGTTTGTTGGTACCGAGTCTTCTGCCACCTTCTCGACGTACCTGGCCACGGCGCGCGGCTGGCCTGAGCCTGTCACCGTCAGGCTGGCGCTCGAGGCGGACGGAATATGGCTTCGTGGTTCGCATGTAAGTGTCAGAGTCCTGCCCGACGCGCGGTCACTCGATGTGGACTATCTCGGTACCCTGGGAGCAAGCAGTCCGTGGTTGCGCGGCTGGAACTCCGCCGTCGACATCCCGCTGGCGTTGCGCCTTCGCGTCGAGCAGGGCGGCCGTCTGGACACGCTGGTACTGCGTACCTACGGGAGCCAGTCGTGAACCGTCGAGGTATCGCCTTGATCGCGGCGTTATGGCTCCTGGCGCTGCTCTCGGTGGTGGCGACCGGTGCGGTTGGCACTGCGCGGGTGGCCATGCGTGCCGCCTCGTACCGCTCGAATCTGGAATCTGCCCGCTGGGCGAGCTCAGCTTGTCTTGCCCGGCTACTGACGAAGGGCACGGGCGATTTCACTCGCTTCAGGGACAGCATTGCGCTGAGTTCTGGCGTCTCGTGCGTGCTTCAGGTTGAGCCGGAGGGCGTACTGCTGAACGTCAATCACGCACCGGAGGAGATGATCGCGGCCTACTTGAATGACCGGGCCTTGTCTGACCCTCTGCTCGACTGGCGCGACCCGGACGACATTCCACGGGGACAGGGCGCCGAGCGTGACTGGTACACTGCACAGGGCCGCGCCGGGCCCCGGAACGGCCCCCTGCGCTCTCCGCGCGAGGTGGCACTGGTACGGGGCTTCGAGGCCGTTCCCTTGGCGGAACTCGAGACCCAGTTCGACATCGGAATCAGTGCTCGTATCAGCGCGCCATACGCCCCGCCGCGGCTGCTGCACGCAACCGGATTGTTCCCGGTTGACGCTGGCTTTGCCAGCGCCGCGGCTTGGGCCGGGGCGGGCCGCCGCCTCGAGAGCATGGAGGCGCTCAATGCCACGCTGAGCCCGGCCGGGCAGGAGCTCCTTCAGGCCAGGTGGGACGAGGCTGTCCGGATGTTGACCTTCTCGCGCGGTGACTATCGCGTGACCGCGGTCGGGGTATCCGGAAGCGGGGCTGTACGTCATGTGCTGGAGGCGCGAGGTAGGCTCAGCGATAGCCGGATCATCCTTGGCGAAGTGCATGGTGATTAGGCCACGATCGCCTCAGCTCCTCTTGCATTGCGGCGGTTCGACGCTGGATGCCGAGATCTGCATTGGCGGGGAAGCCGTGTGGAAGGCGACATCGGGGTTCGATGGTCTCCCGGATCTGGAGCGCGCGATAGCCGAACTCGGCGGACTCCCGCAAATCGCCCAGCTTCGGGGGGACGCAGTCGTGCTGCTGGACTATCCATGGGTGGAGGTTCGAGACGTCCCCGGATTGCCGAAGTTGACCAGCCGTCGGCTTCGGAAGTTGGTGGCATCAAATTCAGGTCGATTCTTTCCGCGCTGCGAGGAGGCCCCTCTGATCGAGGCCAGGTGGCTTGATTCGGCCTCAAGCCGCGGAGCAAATGCCGTGGCACGCATGGCGGCTGGGTGCCCTGGTGCGCTGCACGCAATCGTGCGCGGAGCGGCCGAGGCCGGAATCAGCATTGTGTCGATTGAATGCGCCGCTGACCAGAGGCTGCGCATGGAGCCGGAGGAGCTTCTTGTCGCCCAGCGGGTCCAGGATCGCCGCAGGCTGGTTCGGGCCGCGCTGCTGACGGTGTCATGCTGCATTCTGGCCACGGCCAGCTGGATCGCCGATGCAAGTCGGCGCGACGCGGCAGGAAAGGGGGAAATGGAGCGCCTTCGTCCAGCGGCTTTGGCAGCATTGGAAGCGCATCGGAGCGTTCTCGATGCGGCGAAACTGCTGGACTCGCTTGCTGCAACGCGCGCTCGACGGACCGAGGCAGCCGAGGCAGTCGTGGCGATCGTTGCGGCCATGGGCGACGCGGCCTACCTCAGGGAGTTCACCTGGACCGAAGATGGTGTTGGTGAGGCGGCCGGAGCAGCGGCCAGTGCGGCGGGCGTCGCCGCGGTGTTCAATCAGCAGCCGGAACTTCGGCCGGCACGGCTGACAGCGCCAGCTACGCGCACGGAGTCACTGGAGGGCCCCAGGGAGGCGTTCAGGATCTCCTTTGGAACTGGTCCATGAGCAGGGCTTCGGGGCGATGGCTGATCGGGCTCGTGCTTCTCGCTGGAGCGCTTGCCGGAGTCCGATTGCTTGCTGTCACGGACACCTTGCCAGAGAGCTCGAGCCGAGAGGATGTGCGAGGACTGCTTGCGCGCTATCGTGGCGCTGTCCTCAGCATTCCGGCCATGGAGGAGGTCGCACGCCAACTGCAGGGACAAGTGGTGAAGAGCGGGCCCGATATACTCGATGGTTCCGATGACGTAGAGGCGGCTGCCGCGCTATCACTCTTGCTGGTCGCGGCCGGCGACCGATCACAAGCCGAACTGCTGCGCACCGCGTCACTGGCCGATTCATCGCGCGCCGGTGCGCTTCGGCGCGTAGCTGCCGCAGCGCTCTATGCTGGCGACGGCGAAAGTCTGCTCGCGGCCGTGGCATCTCTCTCCAGCGGCGAGCCGCTGGTGGAGATACGCAGGCTGGCCATCCGCTCGAAGAACCTGGCCTCCGGCGCTGCGCTCGAGGAGCGACTCGAGATGGAAGTAGAGGTTTCGGGCTGGTACCTGAGCGAGAGCGCGCCGTGAACTGGTACAGAATCGCTCACGCACTGTGCGTCGTTCCGGCGGTCATCGCCTGCGCGGCCATGCTGGTTCTGCTGAGCCGGGACCCTTCGGCTCGCATCATCAGCCCGGACATCCCGGTGCTGCATCCTGAGCTTGACGTCCGTCCTGATTCCATAAGTCGGCTGCTCGCCCAGGCTGCCGCGAAATGGCCATTCCGCGAGAGTCGCAGCTCCGCTGCCTCGGACGCGGCGACTGTCGCCGTCGCTGACGCAGCACTGCAGCCGCCGCGACCGCAGCTCCTGCTGGCAGGCTTGGTACATGCAAGGGAGGCTTCGGCCGTGGTTGCCGGCCTCCCAGGGGCCGCAACCGCGCAAGTCATCCAGATCGGCCAGTCCGTTGGTGGCATCACACTGCGCAAGCTGGTCGGAGAGACAGCCACGCTCAGCGGATACGACACAATGTGGCAGCTTACACTGATGAGACCTGAATAGCATGCAACGGATTCTGGTGTCGCTGATGCTAAGTACGGCAGCGCTGGCAGGCATGGCCAGCGAGGCGCAGTCGCTGCAAGTGGTGCCACTGACGGTGCCCAATGATACCTTGCAGATCCGCTTGGTTGACACGGATCTCAGGGCCGCCATTCAGGCGCTGGCACGCTATCTCGCGAAGCCGGTCCTCACGGCTGGAGTACCCTCGGTTCGCGTGACTCTGGAAACCCCCGGCTACGTGGATCGCTCGGCCGTACTCGGCCTGCTCGAGGGCCTCGTCGAGATGCACGGGCTGATTCTCGTGGACGAAGGCGGCTTCTACCGAATCTCTTCTGAGTCGGAAGCGACGCTGGAAGTGACCGCTGCTTCGGCCTTGGCACCCGACGGTGACGCGGGAAGCATCGCGCTGCGTGTTGTACGGCTGAAGCACGCCAGAGCGGCGGACGTGGCCGCGACGCTCGGCCAGCTGTTTGGTGGTACGGCCGCGATCCAGCCCGCGGGGGGCCTGTCATCCGGCACGCTCTCAGATGAGCTCAGGCGCACGTCAACTCCGGCACTGGCCGGCGGCACAGTGTCTTCATCCGCTTCCGCATCCCTTCAGATAGTCGCCGATCCTCAGACCAATACACTCCTGCTTCGCGCCACAGACGCCCAGTTTGCGCTTCTGCAGGAGGCGATCGGTGCCCTCGACGTCCGGCCGCTGCAGGTGCTCGTCGAGGTGCTGATCATCGAAGCCAGGCGCGACAGGTCATTCTCGCTGGGAACCGACCTGGTCCTCGCTCCACAGGATGTGGAAGGCGCGACGGTTGACGGCTCGCTTTCGGGCGCCGGCCTGGGAGACGTCATACTACGGATCATGGGCATAGCCAAGGGAAGACTGGATGCTCTTATTGCCGCGGCCGAGGCACGAGGAGATGTCCGAATCGTCTCGCGGCCAGTGCTGCTGGCCTCCAATAACTCGGAGGCCCGGTTTCTCGTGGGCAGCCAGCGGCCATTCGTGCAGGTCAGTCGCTCGCTGCCAACCGACACGCCCAGCCGCGACCAGGTCATTCAGTATCGCGATGTGGGCACCAAGCTGACGGTCAAGCCCACCATCAATTCGGACGGCTATGTCTCGCTGGTGATCCAGCAGGAAATCAACGCGGCCACTAACGAAACCCAGTTTGACGCTCCGGTCATCAGCACCCGGGAAGCATTCACCCAGGTCCTGGTGAAGGACGGGCAGACCATCGTCCTGGGAGGGCTGATGGACCACCAGCGCGACCGCACCAGGCACGGAATCCCGGTGCTCTCCAGCATTCCGCTGCTGGGGGGCCTCTTCGGTGGCCAGTCGAGCAGGGAATCGGAGACAGAGCTGTTCCTCTTCGTGACTCCACGGATCATTGACTCCGACGAGAAGGCGGCTGAGCTGACGAGCGAGCGGTATCCGGACGAGCTGGAACAGTGACGGCTGTGCTCGAAGTGCTGGGAGCTGAGGGGCCCGCGCTTCAGCACGGAATGGTCGGCCAGCACGCAACAATGGTATCGCTGCTTCGCCAGGCTTCGCAGGCTGCAAGACTGCCGCTGCCAGTCATCATTAGCGGCCCCACGGGATCGGGCAAGGAATGTGTCGCTGAGGCTATCCATCGGCTCGCGGCTACCCGCGGCCGTCTGGTGGTTGTGAATGTCACGACCATTCCCGAATCACTTGTGGATAGCGAGCTCTTCGGTTCGGTAAGGGGCGCGTTCAGCGGGGCGCAGGATCGGGCCGGGCTTGTTGAAGCGGCTCAGAGTGGCACGCTGGTACTGGACGAGGCATCCGACCTCCCGGTCACCGTGCAGGCGAGGCTCCTCCGTGTGGTTGAGCGCAGCACATTTCGCCGCCTTGGGTCTCCCCAGGAGCGCGCCGCCAGCTTCCGGCTCATGCTGACGACCCAGGATGACCCCGCCGCTCTGGTGGCCGCACGTCGCTGGAGGGCGGATTTCTACCACCGAGTTGCCGGCACGGTGCTTCGCGTGCCCGCGCTGAAGGACCGGGCAACAGACATTCCAGAACTGGTGGCGCATTTCGCCGCACGGGCTGGCCTGGAGGGGATCCGTGGCAGCTTCGAGCCCTTGCTCAGGCTTGAATGGCCAGGGAACGTGCGCCAACTCCAGCGCCTCGTACTGGCTGCCGCAGGCCGAGGTCCAGTGCTTTCCCTGGGTGATTTGCATGAAGCCGCGCTCGCCGAGAGCAGATTGTTAGCTGCGACGCCGCGGGCGGAGCTGTGTACTCTCGCTGAAGCATCAGCTCGCCACATACAAAAGGTCTGGCACTCGTGCGCGGGCGACGCCCCCCGGGCGGCAAAGATTCTCGGCCTGTCCCGAAGCCAACTCTATCGGAGACTCGCAGCAACCCGGCCTTGCGACGTGGATGTCGGCAATGGGTAGCAGAGGTGGAGAAGGTAGAAGAGGTAGAAGAGGTAGAACGGGTAGAAGAGGGTTTACGGGGCCACCTGTTCTACCTCTTCTACCCCTTCTACCCCCTCTACCCTTTCTAGCGAAGTTAGAGTTCCCGCCCCGGCCCCGTCTGGCTTCCCGGCTCGCTGAAACCTGTCGTGCTCCGGTAGTGCCGCCGCGCCACTTCGGTGTCATGCTGCATCCGGGTGAGCCACCCCTCCCAGCGCGAACGCATCGGCACGATCAGGCCGCCGCCCACGCCCACAATCAAAATGCCGCTGATAGTGGCTAGCACCGCGATCAGCACTGGCATCGTCACCGTGGTGGCGATCCCTATCTGATTCAGCGCCGCTATCAGTCCCAGCCCGATGACGAAGATCGCCGCGATCTTCGCCAGCGTTCTCCCGTACGACAGCCCGCCGAGCACGCCGGTCAGGATCTCCCGCACCGCGTTCGCTATCGCCACCGAGATCACCACTATCAGCACCGCCACTATGGCCCTCGGCAGCCACGCGACGATCTCGTTGACTATGTCACTGATCGCGTTGGGTCCGAAGGGCTGGAGCGCGAGCTGGAGCGCCAGCAGCAGGATCCCGTAATAGACCAGCCTCGCGATGAGCTCGATCGGCCCGAATGTGGGTGAGAAGAACTTCGTGATTCCGCTCCGCTCGATCACCCGGTTGAAATCGACTTTCCCCAGCAGCGCCGCCACCAGCCGGGACACTGCCTTGGCTACGAACCAGCCCAGTACGAGGACGATCAGGAAAATCAAAAGCTTCGGAAGGAAGGTCACTATCGAGTCCCAGGCGCGGACCGCTGCTCCGCGCTCCCAGGCCACCGACTGCACGGCGGTAAGCATGAGGCACTCTCCCGTCGAGGAAATGTTCCTTGCGAACCCCCAATGTGGCCCCCGGTGCATGGGAGAGGCAAGCACATATCCGGTTAAGGCCAGATTGGCAGGAACAGGCGAGTGAATTGACAGTTCGGCAGGAGCGGCGCTGAAATCGTCCCCCCCGTGATTCTGCTCTGGATGGCGCAACTGCTTCCGCGGGTGCACCTTACGCATTGCGGCGATCACTGGCACGACCGCTGCACAAGGAGGGTCCAATTTGCCGCCTCGCGAACCATCGCAATCGGCGGCCTCATACTGAAGGAGTCCGGATGTCCGAACGTCTGACATTGCCGGTGCTGCCCCTCCGCGAAGTCGTGCTCTTCCCCGGTGTCACCGCCCCGATCGGGGCCGGCCGGCCGGGAACGCTGCGCGCCATCGAGGCGGCACTCCAGCATCCTGACAAGCTCGTCTTCGCAGTGTCCCAGCGGCAGAACGTGGACACCGTCGCAGCCGAGTCTCTCTATACTATCGGCACCATCGCCCGCATCGGGCAGCTGCAGCGCGGCCTCGCCGGCATGCAGTTGCTGCTCCACGGCGAGCGGCGGGGCATTGCCATTCACTACAGCGAAACCGACGGCTACCTCCAGGCCGTGGTGCGCGACACCGAGGAAATGCTGCCGCTCGAGCCGGAAGACCCGGCGTTCGTGGCGCTCTATCGCGAGGCCCGCGCCCGTGCCGCCGAGCTGGGCCAGAAGTCGGGCCTGCCGGAAGAGGTAGTCAATCAGGTCCTTGCCGGTGTCACCGAGGCGGGCCGTTTTGCCGACCTCGTGTCCGGCTATATCGATATCACTCCGGGTGAGCGCCAGGCGCTGCTCGAGACGCTCTCGGTTGAAGAGCGGCTCCGGCGGGTGCTGGTGCACGTGCAGCGCCAGATCGGTGTGCTCGACGCGCAGGAGGACATC
>LLBZ010001366.1_pt3 | contig 27368 bp, 26 predicted proteins | sample 1489421 | NCBI WGS metagenome assembly LLBZ01 (sample SAMN04092657, study PRJNA295927) | soil metagenome | biome: Soil prokaryotic community; feature: Bulk soil; isolation source: soil from tomato rhizosphere | host: tomato cultivar Moneymaker | place: South Korea | collected 2011-11-01 | reverse complement strand
TAAAAATAATCTATATAGAATGAGACTGTATTACATTTCGATAAAGCCACAGAGGAACTGTCCTATGCAACTATAATAATTGACAGGATACAAGTTTTGACACTGCCAAAATAACAAACTTGACAGTATCTTTGTTTTTTATGAATAAATTAATGCATTACATGATTCTCTGATTAGTCCATCGGCAGTCACAAAGTAATCTAAATTCTGATGGGTAATCAAAGTCCGTGGTCTTTCTCTAAATTTAGAAATATCTTTAGAAAAAGCATCTAGCCTAAATGGCGCCGCGTAAATCATGGTCGGTTTAATAGATTTTATTCTTACGAAAATTCATGGATTGTACCATTTTTAGATATTGTAAGTAACCGTTCACTGTAGATCAAATACATTTCATTATAAAAAATATGTACAAGTATCTTGTGAAATTGTTATAAAGAATATCTAGATTATTTTTCTTGATTTCATGACACTTCCAGGCGGCGAAATTTCAAAGAGGGAACTTCATTTTATCTGGATCGTAGATTGTTCAGGTTCCATGAGGGATGATGGAAAAATACAATCTCTAAACTATGCTATTAGAGAGGCTATTCCTCATATGCAAAGGGAGGCCGAGAGTAATTTTCAAGCGAATCTTTTGGTTAGTGCCTTAAAATTTTCAACCGGTGCGCATTGGATTATCCCACCCACCGACGTAAACAGCTTTAAGTGGATAGATGTAGAAGCAAAAGGCCACACAGACCTTGGACAAGCTTTAGTGTTACTATCTGAAATATTGCATATTCCCCCAATGACTAATAGAGGATTACCACCAGTCCTGGTGCTTTTATCCGATGGACAACCTACAGATAACTTTGAAGACGGACTAAATAAGTTACTACAAGAGCCATGGGGTAAAAAAGCCATACGGATCTCCATTGCAATTGGAGAAGATGCAAATATGAAAGTACTTGAACAATTCATTGGAAGCGACGAGAGAAGTCCGTTACTCGCTAGGAATCCAGAGGTCCTTTCAAATTATATAAGATGGGTATCAACCGTAGTTCAGTCTGCATCGGCGCGACCTCGGAGTCAGCAAAAAAATGATGAACTTCATGATTCTAATGTAGAAATTCCAAAACCCCCTGAAATGATATCTACCGCAACGGATGTTTGGTAGCTTTGATGATGACTAGAAAAAATACTGATAAAAGTTATCAGTATGAGTATAGTGTTGGTGAATCTGTGCATATAAAAGAATTAAACTTGATTTGCAATATCGAAGCAGAGTTAGGATCCGGTACTCAAGGCAAGGTCTATTCTCTCATAACACCAAATAATTCTTCTCTTGCTTTAAAGTGGTATTTTCCTTCCATGGCAACGAAAGAACAATATGGTATTTTAAAGTCGTTGATTGACATCAAATCACCCAGCGAAAAATTTCTTTGGCCTCTGGCTTTAGTTGAAAATTCCGAAAAAGATGGATTCGGATATATAATGCCTCTTAAGGACAAGAGATTTAAAAGTTTCAGTTTATGGCTCTCTAGAAAAATAGACCCTTCGTTCAAAGTCCTTTTAACTGCCTGTTTTGAAATCTCGCAGAGTTTTCACCTTTTGCATTCGAAGGGATTTTGTTATCAAGATCTTTCAATAAATAATCTATACTTTGATCCGCATAGCGGAGACATAAGGATTGGAGACACCGATAATATTATCATAAATGGATCTGAAAAAGGAAATGTCATCGGGACTCCAAAATTCATGGCTCCAGAAATAATTACCGGAAATCAGTTACCAAACACACAAACTGATCTGTACTCGCTTGCTGTGTTATTATTCTATATTTTATTCTTGAACCATCCCTTAGAAGGCAAAGCTGAAAGCTCTATCAAGAGTCTTGATATTCCATCAATGACAAAACTTTATGGCACTAATCCTGTTTTCATTTTTGATCCAGATGATTCCTCCAATTTTCCAGATCCTATTTATCATAAAAACGCTTTGATTTATTGGAATATTTATCCAGAATTCTTTAAAAAACTATTCACAAAGTCCTTTACCAAAGGAATAAAGGATCCGCAATATGGAAGGGTTAGAGAAACAGAATGGCAAATTGCACTGCTTGAGTTAAGAGATTCGATGTACTATTGTAGAAAATGTGGTTCAGAAAATTTTCTCGATCCTAGTTTTCGTGAAACCTTGGGCTTAAGTAAATCAAGCACCAATCTTGTCAACCAAGATAATCTGTCGTCCACTATTCTGCAGAATTTAAATTGTTTCAAAAATAATGATGATGTTACTACATGTTGGAATCCAACTTGCAAAAACATAAACCACAAGATCATGTATATTCTAATTGATGAACGTAAAATGATTGTATTAAATCACGATACCCGTTTATTTTTACACCATGTGGATTTTTCACTTGGATATGATTTCACACGAATTGTAGCACAAATTACTAAGCATCCACACAATGATAACTTATGGGGATTGAAAAACTTGTCAGATACTACGTGGAAGGTAGAAACAGGGAATTCTAGTCCAATTGAAGTGTTACCAAATCAAAGTCTGCTTCTAACTCCCAATACAACAATCAACTTCGGAAAAACTAAAGGTATTATATACTATTAATTATATATGATTGCCTATGATCATAACCCAACCTGTTTCATTCCATGATTCTCATTCATTTAACAGCCGTAAGTGGATAGTTAATGGCGCCAGCGTAAGAGGCATTAGTCACGCTCGCGAACATAACTTGAATCAAGATTCTATTTATTGGATACGTTCTGATGATCAAAATCTTGGAATTTTATCCGTAGCAGATGGACATGGAAGTGAGACTCACTTTAGAAGCAAAATAGGATCGAAAATTGCTACCAAGATTGCGACAAGAACACTGCATAAATTTTTCACTGAATATCCATTAAATACTACTACTTTCCCGGGAATCCGAGATATTATTAGATATTCAATTCCTAGACTTTTGGTAAAAAATTGGAATGATGAAGTCTCTGAACATTTCCGCAGATATCCATTTACAAGTATCGAACTATCAAAAGTATCGGATAAAAAAAATACTTCCGTTTTGAGCAATATTATTTCTAATCCACAAATTGCATATGGATCGACATTGGTAACCGCTGTCTTGACCGAAAATTACGTTCTGTTCTTTCAAATTGGAGATGGTAATATTCTAATTGTTGATAATTTTAGGAACACAGCATCGCCATTCGATAAACTAGATGAAACTGGAGATGGGAATCAAATTGTAATACCATTAAACTATACCAGCTCATTGTGCATGAACTCTAGTTGGTTGGATTTCAAAGTGAGAATATATCCGATATCTGATCTAAAACCTAAATTAATCCTTCTTACTACTGATGGTTATTATAATTCTTTTGAAAATGAATCAGGTTTCTATAAAATAGGAGCAGATTATCTTGACATTCTTAATAATTATGGACTCGATCACATGCAGAACAATTTGAAATTAATGCTGAAAGCGACCTCATCAAAGGGCAGCGGTGATGATATTACTCTAGGTTACTTGTTTGAGAAAGACAGGTAATTTTGTATTCTAATTCTTCTTTTGAGTTGATTATTGATTTTTTTTAATTAAAATCACTCTCCATAGCTTTTTCTAACTCCAGCTTGAAGTTGTCGACTCTCTGAGTAATTTCGCCAACCTTGTCAGTGCCTAATTCGCTAGGCCTGATATCATTAGAATGCTGAATATCTAGCCCTTTGTTGATTGAATTATTACCGGAAAATCTTTTGTCGCTTGGTGCCGTAATTGTTATTTGATTCTCAACACTTTCCGTAAATTCACCTATTAACCCTTGGTCGAGTTTGTTTTTCGTTGTAATCCATGTACTATCTGTATTCGTCTTGAGAACCGAACCATCACTATCAAGATTTTGGTCAGCAATTAATGAATTTGAGTTCTCGTTATTATCTGCCCAACTCATTGAATAAAAAATAATCCCCAAACTAAGGGCAGAAACAACTACCATTATACAGATGAGATGTGTGTTAGATAACTTGGATTTGGAATTTAAAGAATTATAGCTTTTGGATTTATCTTGCGGGGAGTAGATATTATTAATCTGTTTTTGAAGGAGTGTCATCGTATTATTTCTCCTTCTTTTGATGAACTCATCTCGGCAATTTATTGATAAGGCTCTGTCATAACATTTTATCGCCTCTGAATAATTTCCTTCGTTATGCAGAGATAATCCCTTGTCAGACAAAATGGTATAGTCTCGGCAATTTATTGATAAGGCTCTGTCATAACATTTTATCGCCTCTGAATAATTTCCTTCGTTATGAAGTCTTTTCCCCTGATCGTGTATATACTTAATTGCACAGGAATCGATGAACATTAAATTCGAAACTGGATCATGAACGATCGGAACATTTGATTGAACTTCTTTCTTTTCATAAAGAGGAACCTCAAAGGTAGTGATAATTTGTTGACATTCATCGTCTGTCAACTTTTTGAGGCTCAACGCCCATACCATAGTCGTCCAAACAGCTGATTCCTCGTCCAAAACATTAGTAGAAACAAGCTTTGTTGTTATTTCAAATATTGCATTTTGAGAAGTCTGTTCTCCTGATTTATTGTTCAAGAGTTCAATAACACCTGACTTTGCACCAGTAACAATAAGAAAAATCTCTTTTTTGTGGGTGGAGCCATAAATATCTTTAAGGTATCCTTCAAGACGGCTATAGTCTTTTAGAATTTCAGGATCAATTATTGTCAAATTACTCAATGATCCTGATAAAGCAGTAATGGAATCTAACTCATGAACAAGGTTCGTACATTCGCCACCTCCGTGATTCAAACCAATAGGGGATTTGCATATGTATATTTAGTAACTTCTTTACCGATCGTATTTAATTCGTCAAATAGGTAAACGATTACCGTCTTTATCATATTAATTTAATGTCATCTTTTAATTAATATCGATTTAAATGGATTGTTTCAAACTTAATAATTTAACACTTTTCCTATTAATTCTGCAAGGAAAAGTATACTGAATATATTCAATTATGATGTAGGCTACATTTCAATTGATTCATTTCATCCCCCTAGTTATACTATTCAAAAGTTAACAATCTTTAATTCTGCTTGGGTCTATGGGGTAATATTCATCAAAGCATGTATTACATACTAAATTTCTAAATCGTAAGTATTTTGGATTTTCAACTACCTTCGTATTCAAACTATTCAGTTTGGTCTTACATAAAATACACTTATTCTGTATTTCGTCAGGGAGTATCATTCGATGATATTCTTAAGCTAAGACCTTTTTGAACTTAATGCTTGGAAAATCTTCAAAGCTTATAAATATCAATCACTCTTATATCGCAAAATTAATCTTCCATTCGCTTAAATAGATGGAGTCAAATTTATTACATGTTGTCAAAATAGTCAATATATCGTTTTCAAAATTCTTTACTATACCAAAACCTTTGACGATATCCCTTTCCCTAACTGATCCAAGACCCGCAAAAACATTTTGCATCTTGTTATTTGCTAATAATTTTAAAGAAATTAAACTTATTCTACTAATATCCCGATAGTAGTTTGATGAATAGTTTATTCTATGAAATCGGCCCTGATAATAAATCGACCTTACATCCTTAAGATGCATCTTGACAAGTTGTGTATTATTTTGGTTAAGGAATCTTGCCAAGGTGTTCATTCTTTTTTGATATCGGTCTAACCAGGATCGCCTGATAACAGAATTTGGAGTGCCTCCATACCTGATTTCAAATTTCCATCCATCAGGTGCCCTTTTATATCGACTCAAGTTTGCATGAATATTTGGTTTTCCCAAGCTCACAATGCAGTCCGGTTGAACCTTATGTAATAACTTTAGTTTATAAATTAGGCCTTTACCGTTCACATATCCATCGGTATTTACGATACATCTATCGTAGGAGCGCGTTTTATTAATTAATTTACTAACACTTTGGATTATTCTATTCTCGCTGTTAGATGGTTGGAGACTACCAATAAAGCTTATATGATCGGCTTTTATCTTTGATGAGTCTATGCATTGATTCTTCAAGACTGCCGAACCTATGCAAGTTGGAGGCGCTAAATCTCCTTGACCAACGTCAGCATCTAATAATAACGGCCTTTGACCACTATCGATGAATTTATTTGCAAGATACAATGAAAAGGTAGATTTCCCAGAATCTGTAGGCCCTACAACCACAATGGTTTTATGTCTTCGATTCAAAATATCATCGGATATTTCTTTCCAGATAGACATACCTAAATTTGAGCTTTCATTTTTACCAAAAGGTCCTTTTAATTGATATTTATTTCCGATTAAATGAATCCTTGTACTATCTCTCTTTTCTACGGGTAGTGTCTTAAAGTTATTCCAAATAATTTTTTGATTCTTGATTTTTACACCTAATATATAACATTCCCCGTATACAATCATTATTACCGGACCACGAACAAGGAAAATTTTCAATTTAATCCCATTATGAATGGGTGTCTTTAGGTTATAATTTTTGGTCTAATCCATTATTTTTCCAATCATCTTTTATGATCGTAAGTATAGCGGATAACTTTACCTTTTTTTCGGTTAAACGTAAATCTACTATACCTAGCCGTTAGCTAATGGCTTGTTATATTATTTGAATTCAGATTATCATCCAGTATATAGAAGAGGTATATTTCTTCCATTTATGATATCATGATTTAGTATTCTTATAATGTGTGAAACCTAGAGTTTATGCAAAAGTCTTGAATAAATTAAATAACCAGAGTTTGAACATAGATTATGCAAAGAATAAGAAAAATAATATCAGAAATTCTTGTGTCTATAGCATTTATCTTGTTGGTGGTGTATATTCTAGACGTAGGAGTTGCAATGATAAATCAATCAGACGGTTTTCTGCCTTTATCTGAAAAAGATAGAGGAATGATATTTGGTGGAGGTTCGATTCTTCTATTTGTTATTTCATTCGGGATCGGCATAAACATACCATCAAAAATATTAACTATTCTGTTAGTACTAGGTGGGGCTATCATGGGAACTACTGTTCTATTATCATCATTGTTTTTGCCTTCAGAGGACAATGTCCAGATGTCGCCTGCAGACTCAAAACAAATACCGATATTCGCACCACAGTTTATTGGAATAATAATTATCGGATACGTAATAATGGGAATGGGAATATTGAGAATCATAAGGAGAAAATAGAACTTTCGGATTTATTTCTAAAACTTTTTATTCAAATTTTTTTTCTATTTATTTTAGGAAATGGACTTTAATTCACATAAACAAAGTCTATTTACTTGCTGGCAAGAATTCTTTTCTTTGCTATACTCTCGTTTGCATATTCTATGTAGTTTAGATCAATTTCTGTACCAATAAAGTCTATACCTAGTTCTATACATGCTAATGCGGTGCTGCCTATACCCATGAAAGGATCATAAACTATGAAATCTTTGGTATTATTACCATGTAACTTGATGCAAAGTTTAGCTAACTTCTCTGGGAATATAGCAGGATGAGATCTTTCCCTCTGGATGGTAGGATACGAAATGAACCACACATTTCCTCTGTCTTTTCTGTCCTGGCTTACAGATTTCCATCTTTTAATATTTGTCTTGTCTTGATAAGGAACTCCTATTGATAATTTGTCAATAGGCAAATTTCCTGTTTTAGTAAAGTGGAAAACGTATTCATGAATATTGGTCAAAAACCTGTTACTTCTTATTGGTTTATAATGACCAATTGAGAAACCCTCAGCGCATAACGGATTTGAATTTCCTATATCTTCTTTTTCTATTGAAATTGACTTTATCCAATGGATGGTATTTTGCAGTTTATAACCTGCATTCAGGAATTTATTTACAGCGTTAAAGGGTACTAGCGGATTTGATGAAGTCTCTCCAATGTTTAAGAAAAAAGATCCATTAAACTTCAATACCGAGTAACTCTTTTGTGCTATTTCGTAAAGCCATTTTAAATAGCCATCCTCTTTCATCCTATCATAATATTCGTTGTATTTTTTCCCTATATTGTATGGAGGAGATGTGACAATTACATCAATCTTGAATTCATTATTCATTTTAATTCTATCCATGAATTTGATACAATCTTGACAATAAATCTGGTTACGAGAAATCACAGGTCCTATTGTCAGCAGATGGATTTATAATTTTATTATCTTTTATCCCGATGTTTGTTCTATTCCAGCACTAATTTCAGAAATATGATCTTGTATAGTATGAATTTGGGTCGGCCGCTGTTTCGCATCTGCATTAACCTAATTCAGGAATACCCCGCAGATTCAAAAAGAGTTTCCATAAAATGTAAGGTCATTGTTTTAGCTGATTGCTATAAATATTTAATACTTCATCAACAGTTGTGGTATCTTCAGGAGCTTTATCATCCCTCACGTTACCGGTAAACTTTGGAAATCTCAGTGCGAAACCGTATCCTGGTTTGATCAAGTTTCTTCCGGTTGTATATACCGGACTTAAAGTAATTTCAGATGTAACAATTTCTAGAATTATATTAGGCTCAAACCAAACGTCCATAGATAAAGCTCCTGCCTCTACTCGTGGGTGTTTTTTGTGAATAACAAGTTTATTCAGTCTGTTAGACAACGCAGTAAGAACGTCATCTTTAAAACCCGTGCCTACTTTACATATCGTATAAAAAGTATCCTCTGTCTTGCTATATGAACCCAATAACAAAGCACCATATTTTCCAACCCGTCTCCCTTTTCCATACAAGGCCCCTAGGATTACTAGGTCTAGTGAATCGGTTATTGTTCCCGAATATTCTCTCTTCAATTTTATCCATGCCCATTCTCGCGCTCCTGCTCGATATCGACTACTCGGATCTTTTAACATTAAACCCTCGCATCCATTCTCCAAAGCCTTTGTCATGAATTTTTCAATTTCGTCTATGGTTGATACTTTAGTTTGGTCTACTAGTTTAAGCCGATCATTCTTGATATTTCCAAAAGCATCTTCTAGCAATCTCCTTCTTTCAAAAAAAGATAATTCCATGGTATCTTGACCATTATAATACAATAAATCAAATAAATTCAATAATACTGGATACTTCTCCATTACATCTTGAATTTCATGCTTTCTCTTTCTTTTCATTAGACTTTGAAAGGGAAGATATTTTAGATTAGTAGAGTTAATAGCGACTACTTCACCTTCTACAATAAAATTATCCGTGTTTTCATCGGCAAACATCTTTACAATTTCTGGAAAATGTGGTGTTATGTTTTCTAAGCTTCTGGTAAAGAGTTCAATTTGGTTTCCTTTTTTATGAATCTGTACTCTTTCACCATCGATCTTAAATTCAGCAAAACATTCTCCTTTCATTTTATTTAGAGCTTCTCTTGAATCTCTTGCCCTTTCTGCTAACATAGGTCGAACTGGCACAAATAAAGAAACCGCAATTAATTGGACATCTTTAATAGATCCTTTAGCCAAAATTCGCGCAATATTTCCCAGATCACTGGAAAGGTTGAAGGCATTTTCTAATATGCTCTTATTTTTCTTATCGCCAGTAAAGCTAAGAGCAAGTGCGTCAATCAGTGTATAATTTGCTATACCTAGCCTTAAAGTTCCTAGAACCAGTTTCAATAAGTATTTCGCCTCTAAATTAGATGAATTATTCAACATACTTGTGATATATCTTCTTTTTAGATCCAAAGAGCCTGTTCCAGATGTGTTCGCTATCTTTACCATGGTATCGAACACTTTCTCGACAGTAAGGTGTTCTTGAAATAGCGTACTTTGTACTCTATTATATCTTAAACGATATGCGACATCTCCTAAGTCACCGATCCTATTATATAGTAGCTGAATTTCGTTTGAAGAATTACCAGTAACAATAGATAATGACCTAATAACCATTTTTTCAGCTATTCCCAATTCTTTTGAACTATGATCGGGCCCGAGTTTTCCTTGAATTAAATAGATAATCTTGTCAATTATATCAACAGGGGTTTTTTTTAAAAGTTCCACTAAAAACTGTGTTAGAGCGATTCTACTGCTTGTCGTCTCCATTTCCTTAAACGTTTGAGCAAGTTCTAGGAATAGCATCATTATCATTTCTTAAGGTCCAATAATTAGATTTGAAGATTACTTTCGTTTAAAGCAGTCAGTCATCTTTCCTAAACTAAAAAACCGGATGTATTGTTAATCATGTCTATGGTTTTTATACTTATTTTAATCACGCTAATGTAGAGTATGAGCACAGTAAGCGAAATAATGTCATCTCGTGAACCATGGACAATAAAAGCCTATTCCAATAATACCGCTCACGATGTTGCTACTATCTTAAGTAAAAATCGTATTGGGTCGGTTCTCGTTATCGACAAAGATATGACTCCCATCGGAATTATTACTGAAAGAGACCTAGTGAAGCGTATCTGTCTTGAAAGTCTAAATGCAAGTAAAGTATTAGTCGAAGATATTATGTCATCACCCCTAATAACGATAATGGCATATGACTCTGTTGATACTGCATCACGGATCATGATTACAAACAAAATTAAACGGTTACCGGTTGTGGAGGCTGATAATAGGATTATTGGCATTATAAGCGTGACAGATATTGCTAGGAACCTTGCAAAAATATTATTCGACGATTATAACAGATACAGATCTCTGAAGAAAATCATAGACATAGATGATATTGCAAATTAATATCTGTTGTACCAAATGGTTAAAATTGTCATTTTTACTAGCTATTGAACTCGAGCCCGGAATTTTTTGTGTACAATCTTTCCATCCTATCTCTAGACTGACATAAAATGAAGGGTTTAGTAACATAATAAATAACTATATCACCTGTCCATGATTATACATAGATGGTTATGCAATGAGATCATCATCTCTTTAAATCGGAATTCAATAATTCTATATGGACAAAATTGTGGTCCACAAAAAATTTTTTTTTTGGTCATAGAATATCAATCAAATGGAATGCTGTAATGAGATCTATCCAGAGACAATAACAAATCAAATTCCAATGGAAATGGTTAAATTATGTGTGCAATTTTTTATAATAAAATGCCTTGGTAGCTCAGCCTGGCCAGAGCGTTGCCTTGGTAAGGCAAAGGTCGCGGGTTCAATTCCCGCCCAAGGCTTTCTTTTTAGCCTAAATGAAAGCTAATCTGACTCCATATGTGAATATATTATTAATAAAATCAACAAACCAAATTCGGTGAGATTCTTGTTATGAGTCGATTGATTGGATGTATTATATACAAAATGCTGGAAAAAATCATAGCAAACATATTGTCAGTGCACAACTAAGATACTCTAAAAAAATTACAAATCATATTTGAATAGTGATACTCCGAGCAAGATCATCTTGTCCGATGATAAGAAGATGCACATTTTTAAAGTCACTATTCACGCCTTTAAAGTTTCTGGAAGGATACGGTAGATGGAAAAAACAGTTGAGACAAATCAATTGCAATGGCCAGCTAATGGAAATGGGAGCCTGGTATCTTCAAAAGGCTTAGGCTTTCACAATATCTGAGGAAATAATGATAACGCGCAGATGATAATACAACTAAATAATGTTTGTAAAAGATGTGAAAAAATATTCTTCGGTCCTGATAGAATATACTCTATCATGATTGGGACCCGCTAAAGCCTGTGAGTATTTGGTTACTTAAAGTAAGTAAGGATGAATGCATATCAATAGATGAGGATTTTGGAACATTATGGATTTCCGGAAAGCTCGATGGGAAGATTAAAAAATTACCTACTTTTCTATCTTATTTGAAAAGATACATGGAATCATGGAGATCTCAGAATCCCAATCTTATAGTTCGAACAGATTGCCTTAGGAAGAAAAAAATCTAAAGATGAGCAACTTGATATTTTGCCAAATATTCGCTACTTTTCTAAGTAATGAAGGTGTAATACAGTATATAATTGATTAATTTGAGGGACGAATATCAACATCCGCTTATGTATGACTCTAGCATACATCAGGTTCATCAGGGTTCAGTTGATAGGAGAATAGGTAGATAAACTTTATGCTGGGTTTGTTAAATGATTTATGTCGACAGCGTGATGCTATTGACATTATTTTCAGGACCGTTATACCTGATATGGGGGGTAGTTTTTTAAATTTCCTAATCTATTTTTGATAGTTACAAACACATTGTCATGCAATCTGGTTATACCAATGACAAATCTTTAATAATTCATTCAAAATTGATTTCTCATGTTAGAAAAATCTGGATTTGATGGTGCAAAGGCTGAAGCCTTTGCTGGAAAACTTTTAGAGATTATAAATGGTGGATGTCTTTCTCTCATGATAAGTGTAGGTCATAAAACGGGGCTATTTGATGTAATGTCTAGATTAGAGAAACCATCTACATCAGAAGAAATAGCAAAGGAAGCTAATCTTAATGAAAGATATGTTCGAGAATGGCTTGGTGGTATGGTAGTAGGTGGAATTGTTGAATACGATCCAGATGGAAAAAAATATCTACTACCCACAGAACATTCAGCTTTCACCACAAGAGCCGCGGGTATTGATAACTTGGCTCTCTTTTCACAATATATTTCTTTGATGGGTCTGGTGGAAGACAGGATTGTGGATTGCTTTAGATATGGTGGAGGGGTACCCTATTCTGAGTATCCCGCCTTTCAAACTCTTCAAGCCGAAGAAACTTCTAGGGTATTCAATTCGAGACTAATTGACCAAATAGTACCCCTCACTGGTCAAGATACGATCAGCAAACTTCAAAACGGTGCGTCTGTCCTAGAAATAGGTTGTGGGCGCGGCCACGCATTGAATCTTATGGCAAAAGCATTTCAAAATAGCAAGTTTATGGGGTATGACTTTTCCGACGAGGGAGTGGAAGCTGGGAAAAAAGAGTCTAAAGAAATGAATCTCACAAATGTTGAATTTGAAGTAAAAGATGTCAATACTATAACTGATACCAATAAATATGATCTTGTCATGGCATTTGACACTATCCATGATCAGGCACACCCCACCACAGTGTTGTCAAAAATCTATTCTGCCTTAAAAACTAATGGAACTTTTCTAATGCAAGACATAGCTGCTTCTAGTAACACTGAGGAAAACATCCAAAATCCTTTGGCCCCTACCCTTTATACATTTTCAACAATGCACTGCTTGACTGTTTCATTGGCTCAGGGTGGGGAAGGTTTGGGTACGGTTTGGGGACGAGAATTGGCTAAACAAAAGTTAAGAGAAGCTGGGTTTTCAGAGGCAATTGACATCAAACAAATAGATGGGGATATTTTGAATTACTATTACGTAGTCAAAAAGACGTAGCAAGTTCAGGTCGTTCTTGGAGATCTTCATAATTAAAGTACTGGCTTAAATACAAACGAGAACTTTGGTAGTGCAAGTGACGTTAATTTTAGTTCCTCATATAATAATTTACTGTTATGGAAGATGATTCTGACTCACTCGAATAATGTTGCTCCTTATAAGCACTTTTTTAATCCTGATCAGAGAGCAAGAGTTCGCAAAGGCACAAAATTGTATCAATTAGTGGCGTACTGTTGATCTTTTAATCGGTCCCCATTTTAGAATATAATTTGTACGTCATTCATTTAAGATAAGAAGGGGTAACTTTATCCAACTTCCATTAACAAATCTATGATTTTTCGCATGTTTGTCTACTCTTGTGGAAAAAACAGAAAATGAAAGAATTATCATCTTTCCTTGAGTTATCGGAAAGATTCCGTTTGTTTTAGAAAATCTTCGTTTTCCTTGTCGTTTCGTCAAAGTTGTAAAACTATTAAAGTTTATCCCATCTTAGGTTAAAAAATTAACACGAGCCCAAAAATTTTTTGTAAAGAACAAATCAATAATGTTTATATTTGTATGAAATTACTATTTCGTAATTTGTATAGAACAGATATATTTAAAAAAAAAATTTTAATTCCGTTCAATTTATCCATATGCGCAGCACTCATATTGCTAAGTTTTGAGGTAACTTCATCTTATTCACAAAGTTTTGAAGAAAATGAGGTGTCCTCAGTACAAATATCCAAATCCTCTTTTAATTCATATACAATTGTTAACGATACTGCTTTTATTAAACCATTTTTTGATATAACATACACTATCAGCGGGAGCAGCTCATCTATTAATAACTCCCAGAGCATTATTAACTCTACCATTATAAATGATTTCATGCTGTCACCAACTGTAGGATATGTAATACAGCCATCTAATGCCTCCGATTCAATTGGCAGTTCAAACAGCAATCTTTCCTCTTTATCTAATCCCTTTGTTGATATCGATACCATAAGTGCGAGTATTCAACAACAACTTAATACATCTATTGATAATGCTATAGATATCGATTATTATGATGTGGACATAAAGTGTAAATTTAGTGAGAATATCCAAGACTGGGATTGTCAGGCCTTCGGCTTACCTGCCTAGTAAATGAATATCTATCATTTTTGTTTCGGTCAGTATCATAATTTCGTTTTTTCTTGAAATGAGTGGCGGAAAAAGGATATGATGCAATGACACAATTCGCTTGACTATAATTTGCAATCTATCTTCGAGATCAAACCGGCTATGCATAACCCCCGACTCGACAGTCGGTTCATTCATTTTTTTTATCATATTAAATCTGGAAGGCAGCCGCTTATCAGTGAATGAGTTATTGATTTTATTGTTCCGTTTGCAGATTTATGATATATATATAAGTATTTCAGAAATAAGTGTTAACGGGCGGGGGTTGTAGAGCCTGGCCAAATAAATATATTTTGGAGACGCGGGACTTAAGATCTTTATAAGGGATCCCGTCTCTCAGGGGTTCGTGGGTTCAAATCCCACCTCCCGCACTTGAAGCTATCTTGTTAATAAATAACACGTTCGCATGATTGAAGATTATCACGAATGCATTAATAATTATCTTCCAAATCGGCTTATTTAAAAATACTGTGGGTGATGTTACAAATCAATATTGATTTCCTATCGGTTTCATCTAGATTGTGGCAGGACGTAAAATGATTATTATTTGAATAGTCAAACTCAAAAAGAGTTAAGGCTTTAACTTTTCAATCCGTCCTGACCAATTTCTTTTGATTTATAATACTTTATACATGTGCTCAGAAACTTATTATGAAACCGGTTGTCGCTTGCAAGCTCAGGATGAAAAGAGGTTGCCATAATGTTATCCTGCTTAACAGCAACTATCTTGTTTTCAAATCTAGTCAGAATCTGAACGTTTTTTCCTACCTCGGTAATTACTGGTCCCCTAATAAAAACCCCTTTGAAAGGCTCTTGTCCCAACATAGGAATTTCTAAATCCGCTTCAAAAGATTCGCGCTGCCTACCAAATGCATTTCTTTCAACAGTAACATCTAAAACCTGTAACAGTTGTTGTTTTGTTTCACCTAGTGTTTTGTCATGAGCCTTGTTTGCCATTAGAATGAGACCAGCACATGTACCAAGGACTGGAAGCCCTTCACTAATTTTCCTAACTAACAAGTTTAGATGGATTTTCTGGAGAGACAGTAGTATACCCATCACCGTACTCTCACCCCCGGGAATTACGAGTCCATGCAAGCCTTCAATACCTGAAGTGTTTTTCAGATGTATTATTTGTCCTTCAGTTTCTAGCTCTAGCAATGATTTCTTTACAGCCGACGCATTTTCCTCAATATCTCCTTGGATACTAAGTATTCCAATTTTAAGACTGTTCATTAGACTAATGGTCCTCTTTCTTGCATCCTTATATCTAGGTTTTTTGTATCAAGTCCAATAAGTGATTTTTTTTCATCAACCATTCTTTGAGCTTCTAATAATATTTTTTCATCATCATAATAAGTAGTTGCCAAGACTACTGCTCTAGCTCTCAATGACGGGTCTTCGGATTTGAAAATGCCAGATCCTACAAATACCCCATCGCAACCTAATCTCATTAGGAAAGCGGCATCTGAAGGTGTAGTTATGCCTCCTGCTGCGAAATTAACAACTGGAAGGCGACCGAGTCTTCCTACTTCTCTTACTACATCTAGAGATACTCTAAATTCTCTTGAAAGCTTTATCATCTCTTGAAAATCATTTTCAGAATATGCACTACAAAGCATTCGGACTTCTCTATTAAGGATCTTAATATGATTAACAGCTTCAGCAACATTCCCTGTTCCTGGCTCCCCTTTAGTTCTAATCATTGATGCACCTTCTTCAATTCTTCGCAATGCTTCGCCCAAATTTTTTGCGCCATTGACAAATGGCGTAGTAAAATCCCACTTCCAAATGTGGTTTTCTTCATCCGCAGGAGTCAAAACCTCGCTCTCGTCGACCATATCTACACCACAGCTTTCTAGCATTTGGGCCTCAGAAACATGTCCTATTCTACATTTTGCCATTATTGGAATAGAGACGGAGTTCATTATATCCAGTATGGTTTTTACACCCGCGGTTCGAGCAACCCCGCCTGCTTTTCTTACATCATAAGGTAATTTATCTAAAACCATTACTGCAACTGCTCCTGATTCTTCAGCTATTTGAGCCTGTTCCACATTTGTAACGTCCATAATTACTCCATGTTTTTGCATATGAGCAAAACCTCTTTTGACTAATACACTACCTTTTACAGTGTTATTGTCTTTTTCGATAAGGATTTTCTTACTCTCAGATTTTCTATTTGAGGGTACCAATGAAATAGCCACATATTCTATTTGTTAAAACGATATATAGGTATATTTTTTACAGAATTAGTTAGTAAGTTAGGGTTCATCTTTGTAGAATTGGATCTTCTCTTTAGGGGCAATAGATATTGTTTTTAGGGCTAAAGGTTCATAGCAATATTTAAAAAGGTATTATCTTTATTACAAATAATGACTTTACCAAAAGGGTATAAACCTAGTGGGCAAACCGGTTCCGGTAGTAGTGGTAGTAGTGGTAGTAGTGGTAGTAGTGGTGGTTCATCTGGAGCAAGTCGCGATGAAATCGAGCGTATGATCGGCCGAAGAGTCGAGAATATGAAGGGAATTATAGTATTGGGCTTTATATTATGTTGGGTTGCTACAGCTGGCGGTGTATATGTAGGTGTTACTGTATATCCATGGGCATACCCGTTACCAAGTGGCATCTATGCTCTCTCTGTTTTGACTGTAATCGAAATATTAGGCATGATCTGGATGTTAAAAATTGTTGGTGAAAAACCAGTAAGAATGTAGAATATTTCCTTCAAATTTATTTTTTTGAGTTTTATTCAACCTATCTTAGCAAAATTATTTAGATTCCTTATTAACTATTCATTTACTATCTCTCTGATTAGCCATAAACGATGTTATTTTTAAAATAATACACACAAAATCTTATATACTACCTATAAGAACAGCATAATAATGGTCTGGTTAAGACGTACAACTCACTATTTGTTCATAGTTGTTGTTGCAGTTAACAGTACGTTGCTTACAATCAACGCAGGAGATTACATCTTCTATACTGACTGGGCGTGGACATCATTTGTCGTATTTTCGATTTCTCAATCCACAATGCTTGTGGTTGGAGCTATATACTATATGTTGTTTACAGGCGTTCCGGGTACTGCTACGTATTATGCAACTATAATGACTATATATACATGGGTTGCCAAAGGTGCATGGTTTGCATTGGGATATCCATACGACTTTGTTGTGGTTCCTGTTTGGATACCATCGGCGATGTTGTTGGATTTGGCGTACTGGGCAACAAGGAGAAACAAACACGCGGCTATATTAATTGGTGGTGTGTTGGTAGGAATGTCGCTACCACTATTTAATATGATCAACTTGTTGTTGGTTGCTGATCCCTTGGAAATGGCATTCAAGTATCCAAGACCCACTTTACCACCATACATGACTCCAATCGAACCTCAGGTAGGTAAGTTCTATAATAGTCCTGTTGCGCTAGGGGCCGGTGCGGGAGCTGTGCTATGTGTTCCTATAGCGGCATTGGGTGCAAAACTCAATACCTGGACTTACAGATGGATGGCAGCCTGGAGTAAGTGGGACTAACTCTCCTTTTTTTTATTCTCTTACAAATTATAGTTATCTTTAGTTTCAATTTTGTCTTTTCATTGGATAGGTTCGATCTGACAATTCGATTAAAGTAAAAGTTCATCGATTGTTTGATAGGGATATTAATTAGGAACCGATCAAAATTTCTCAAATCTTATTTAGAAAATGCCTTCGCTACTTTAACTATATACCTAACCGCTTTTAAACAAAAAAAGATTTATTATTAATTGTCTTTAAGGAGAACTTTTTATTTTCAGATTATCCACCAAGCCGTCGACATTAATATTGGGATATCCTTCGTTATCCATAATCTTTTGGACAGCGGGGGGATACTCGTCGTAATTTTCTATTCTCGATTGTAATCTTTCTTCAAATGTAGGTACCAAGTTATTTTCATAAAAAACCCCAACGGGGATTCTATTCTCCCATTCCTTTGATTTCTCTATGGCGTTCATAATTTTAACCGAAGCTTCGTTCTGGTCGTTTACGTTACCATTAAAGCCTTCATCCTCCATCTTATACATTTTGGGAATCCTTATCTTGGGATTATTCTCCTCAGTAGTAAAACCTTGGTACCATTCTTTTGTATTAATATCGTTGTATGTTGGACAGGGTTGCAAGACGTCGATAAATGACAACCCTTTGTGCATAATACCTTTCTTGATCACTTCTTTTAGATGTCTGACATCGTAAGAATAACCCCTTGCTATAAATGTAAATCCACTAATACACGCAAGTGCGATTGGATTAATACTCTCATTCACATTGGGTTGAGGTAAAGATTTGGTTTTCATTCCTAATTTCAAAGTAGGAGAAGCTTGTCCTTTGGTCAAACCGTACACCCCGTTATTAAAAATAATATATGTCAAATCTATATTTCTTCTTCCCGCATTTACAAAATGCCCTGACCCTATTCCTAAACCATCTCCATCCCCGCCAACAGCAATAATTTTTAATTTTGGATTGGATAATTTGGCACCTTGGGCAAAAGGAAGCACTCTTCCATGAAGTGTGTGGATTCCGAAAGTGTTTATGAAATGAGGAGTTTTCCCTGAACAACCTATTCCGGAAAAAATAGCAGCTTTGTGAGGCAATATTTCCAACTCAAAGAGTGCCATTTGTATTGAATTGAGTATTCCAAAATCACCACAACCTGCACACCAATCGTTGTGAACGTCTGTTTTATAGTCTGCGATCTTATACTCCATTAGTTAGTATCACTCTGTCTTTAGAATTGTTGTTTAATATGTTAATCAATGAATCATGAATTTCAGTATGACTCATTGGTCTGCCATTATACTTTAGTATTTTGAACTTACTTTTTATTACAGTATTCTGCTTGATCAAGATGTCTAGCTGTGACAAAAAGTTCATTTCAACTGTCACATATATTACATCTTTTTCTAAAAATGATTTGGATTTTTTTCTAATCTGATCTATCTTGTTATTTATAATTTCTTGGAGTAGTTTACCTGGAAAGGGATTTAGCAATTTTAGTTGAATGAATAGAAATTGAACATCATGCATTTCTGAAACCAAGTCTTCCAACGAATCCAAAATAGCGCCTTTGGTAGACCCCCAGCTCATTATCACCAGGAGTTTCTTCATATCTGACTTTATGTCATTTTCAAATTCAATGGAAATCTGTTCTTCTAAAGGTATGACTTTTTGAATGTAATCTAGTTTTGACAAGCGTTTCTCCATCATCCTCATTCTTGTAATTGGATCTTCCGTTATATGCCCAAATTCATCATGTTCATCCCCTGTATTCCAGTATATCTTATCTTCCATCCCCAGGGGGGCACGAGGAGACACAGGTTCATCACCCAACTTGAATCTCTTGTAAATTTCGCTTTTGTCATTATTTTGAACTTCAGTCTTGTCGGTGAATTTTCCTCTCAGAATCTTTTTAGTTTTGTAATCAAATGGTGAGCAGGTAATTATGCTATTTGCTAAATATTTGTCTAACAAATGTATAACCGGAGTTTGAAAGATCTCTGCGTAATTGAACGCTCTAATGGTATCATAAAAACTTTCTTCAATATCACCTGATGCATATACTATCTTGGGAAATTCTCCATGACCTGCATGTATTGCAAATAATAAATCCCCTTGCTCTTGCCTGGTAGGAAGGCCAGTTGAGGGACCTGCACGCTGATATAAACTCACTAGCAAAGGTACCTCGTTGATACCCGCCCATCCGAGGGCTTCTGCCATAAGAGAAAATCCTGGACCCGAAGTGGTTGTACAAGATCTTACCCCAGTTAAAGCTGCCCCAATTGCCATAGTAATTGCAGCGATTTCATCTTCTGTCTGTATCACCACAACTGATCCATTAATATTATCCTTTTGTTTCAATATTTGGTTCGATTCCAAATATTCGCTATCGTCGGTAGCTGGTGTAATAGGATAATAAGTTTGGAATCTGCAGCCTGCAACTATCTTCCCTAAAGGTGAAGTTTGATTACCTTGTGCTAAAATCACGTGTTTTGCAGTTACTTTTTCTCTTTTTAAGAAATTTGAATACCTTTCTGGAATGTTTTTGAAGTTTCTTTCAATATATTCATAAGTATATAGCGCAGCTTCAACATTAATTTCGGAGATTTTAGGCTTGTTAATAAACGTCTCCTGTATGGCATGTTTCATCAATACCGTATCAAATCTCAAAACAGCTAGAGAAGCAGCCAGTGACATGACGTTAGTAATTCTCGCTAGTTTACTGAGAGAATTATCTTTTATTTGTTCAGAAAATTCTTTTATTAGCTGAAAATATGGCAATTCTACCAGTGTTACATTCCGTTGCCTTAATTCATCTAGTAATCCCTGAAAATCATAATTCTTTTTTTTCTCAAGCAAAATCCTTCTCAATCGATACTCAGAAGACATGTCTAATGTATGAATTTCTTCGATTTTTTTTGTAAGGATATCTGGATCATAAATAAGAACACCGCCATCCACCAAGAACGGCGAATGTCTCACTATTGACTCAGAGTCAAACGTAGTTAGTATGTCCACCTTATCAACATGAGATCTTAAGATGTCTTTTGAAAATCTGACTGAAAAGTAACTATGCTCGCCTTTGATATTTGAGTGATATTCTCTCCTTCCAAATACATTCATTCCTGACATGGCTATGGATTTAAGGAAAATGTGAGACGCAGAATCAACTCCACTTCCTTGAGGCCCACCGATAACCCAAGAAATGGACTCTCTAGAAATTAACATTAATTACTTTAATATCATCAATCGATCTTATTATAGTTTCAATTACATCCCAAGTGTATAGGCAGTTCTATCCTCCAGTCAAGGAATCATGGAGACAGCACTCACATTTATCTCCTCTCCCACAATACGGACATACACACATACAAGCTTCTAACATATTTCCACATAAATCACAGTTTAAGTTTTCCTCTTTGCTATTATTTGTGAAATTATTTGCCTGTTTCAATAAATACTTCAATGCAGATTATTATATTAATACTTATACTTCATAAAAAATTTGAATCAAGATTAATTAAATCTTGAACTATTTCATATTATGTTTAATTAGAAATAAAGAATATCAAGCCAAAAATCGATCAAATTTTCAAAATCTTATCCTGTCTTGTTTCTTGCATTCTACACCTGTCTTCTATCTTCTCTTACCTTGGCACACTGAAATTACTTAACGTAGGATCGGAGTAAATGCCCTTCTAGCTTAGTATTAGATATAAAAATTCGCTGTATCGATCTATGTAGATGTTGACATTGTAAAGAGAAAAGATAATTTTGAATAACATATCGTTCAATAGATACTTGGATTTGTATATTTGATTAGTTAAAAACAGCAAACTTTTTATCTATGTAGATAGTGGAATCCCTAGATGAATAAGAAGAGCGGCAACACAACCGCTATGGTGTTTCTAATTGTAACTTTTGTAGCAGGAGCATCCATATTAGCTAGTATTATTGCACTACTTCCATTGGCTGATGGACACGGTGTTCAGGCACAGCTTCAAAGTAGATTCGTTAGAATCAATAACGAAGCTTTCTCTGCACAATCCCTAAACACTGGTGATACTTTGGTAGTTACAGGAGAGCTTCAAAGTCTTGTAAATAGACCAATGCGAGGTTGGATATCATTGTTCAGTGAGTCTACCAATGCTGGTAATAGATGGGAATTCGTTAGTAGAGATCCACCAGGCAACATAATAGAAATTCAACCACAAGAAACTATTCCTTACAGAATAGAAGCAAAGGCACTTGAACCAGGAATATATCACGTCCACACCCAATTGAACTTGGCAACAGTAGGACCAGGACTAGGCCCCGGACAAACAATCCAAGTAGTCGGTGAACCAATACTTAAACCAATACCTTGGAATAACATAATTTACCAGAGTATAATCATCGCTGCCGGATTAGGAGTAACGTTTGCTACCAGACCATGGCAAGTAATCTAACCTTTTTTTATTTTAGTCTAAATTTTTAATATATATCAATTAATAAAATAATATATTTTATCACGAATATCTATCCCAGAATAACATTATCTGGTTAATTTTACTCATGTCTGGACACTAAAATAAGATTAGAGACACAGCTAGTGGGTTTATACTGTCACTTTATTTCTACGGGATGCTTTTATAAGGCGAATTACGCTAATTATTTTTGTAAAAAAGGACTTATTTTCCATATATATGGTAACTACCTACTAATTATTTTTAAATCTTGTTATGATCTTGAGCCAAGGGAAATCTTTTTTTATCCAATGAAATAGAAATTGTTATGCAAGAAGTGGTCAGTGAGATTATGTCAAATCAGGTTGTAACCATCGATTCTACTAAAACCGCTTTAGATGCCGCTTTGTTGATGAAGGAAAAAAGGATAAGTTCACTAATAGTCCAAGATAATGATCAATTACTGGGCATTATTACTGAAAGAGATTTCGTGAAGCGAGTTTGCGCACATGACAAGAAATCCTCGGATGTGATGATAACTGAATTGATGTCCAAGATTCAGACCTATGCTGCACCAGATACTCCAGTTGATGTGGCAGTTCAACGAATGATAAATAACAGGATCAGACGGTTACCTGTCATTTCCAATGGAAAAGTTGTTGGAATTATTACTGTGACTGATTTAGCAAAGGAACTGCGTCGCATAATGTTAACACAGGGGATTATAGAACTAATCGATTAGGAAATTGTTTACAACCTCTTACACAAAGCAAAACCATTCTAGAAATGATTGGTTTTAATGAAGTTTCCTCCATTAAGCGATGGATATATGTGCTATTTCTTATTATAGCTATAACCCTCGTCATTGGTCTTCTTTTAAATATTCCTATCAATCAACTTGCCGGATCAATACTTATTACATCAGTGTTGGTAATCTCGGCAGTTGTTTTTCAGAAACTCGGCAAGCAGTATCATAGCCAAGATGACGAATCTGGCACTCGGTAAACAAGAATGGAGTTAGATATTCGATCTTGAATTTAGTTACTTACATTTAAAAATTTTTAATTTTTTCTAGGGAAAATACTCCAGTTGATATTGTTATATATATTTCCACTCTTGAGGCATTATCACTATGTCTATTTATAAATACATATCTTGTTTCTTATTGTTAGGTCATGTAAGCTAGATTTATTTACTTTTATCATAATTAAATCAAATCACTAAAAAATGTGATCTTTATTCTACATTTCTTAGATTCTGAATATGTTCATTTACAAAGTCAAACCCTTTTTGCCAAAAACTCTCTTTTGTAATGTCGATTCTATTTTCTTGTAATAAATCTTCAGGTTTCCTCGAGCCTCCGGCAGAAAGAATGCTTAAATATTTTGGAATGAATTCGTCTCCTTCTTTTTTAAATTGTTGGAAAAGTGATAAGACTAAAAGATTTCCGAATGAATACGCATAACAGTAAAACGGTGAGTGATAAAAATGAGGTATGTATAACCACTCGTACCTAAAATCATCAGACAATTTCATGGACATACCGAACTGCTCTTTCAAATTATTCATATACAAATCACAAATCTGATCACTAGTTGTTGAACTGTCTTTACCAACCAGATTGTGTGCATCGATCTCAAAAATAGTAAAATAAGCCTGTCTCATAATGGTTGCATAGAAATCATCTATCTGTTCTGCCAATAAAATACGTTTTTCCTTCTTATTGACATTATTTAACAGTCTATTATTTAGTATCATTTCACCAAATACAGAGGCAGTTTCAGCTAAGGGTAAAGAAGGGTGTTGAACACTTATGGGTTTATCGGATGCTAATACACTGTGAATGGCATGTCCAAATTCGTGGGCCATTGTTGAAATATCTCTTAAGGTTCCATCAAAATTGAGCAAGACATATGGATCTATAGATGGACTGACGGTTGAACAAAATGCACCACTTTGCTTATTATCTTGTAATTTGGAATGAATGTGTTTTTTGGTTACTAGTGATTGAACGATAGTTCTAAATTCTGGATGGAATTCTTCAAAAGCTTCCAGCACTATTTTTAAGGCTTTGCCATATTCAATTTTCTCTCTCTTCTGCTTTTTTAAAGGTGCATACAAATGGTATCTTTCCAATTTTCTAACCCCAAGCATCTTCGCTTTCTCTGTAAAATATCTTTGAAAAACCTTGGAGTTTGCTCTACATGCATTTAATAACGCTAAAACAGAATCATCACTAATATTATTTGAGAGATTCCTTACTGATATGGGAGTTGGAAATTTTCTGAGTTCGATAAATTCATTATGCCAATTTAGAATCCTATTTAAATAAATTTCACCTAATACTCCGCTATTCTTCTTATAAGTAGACAATAATGCCTTGTATGCCGCCACTCTTTCTGATGATTTTGAACTTCTTACTAACGAAATTAATTTCTCCTTATTGGTAAAACGCTTTCTAATTTTTTTCTTACCTTTTGATTCTATATATTCAAACTCAAATGAATTGGACATTCTATCATAAACTTTGATTAAGGCATTCATTCCAGTAACATCTAATATATTGATTATTTTTTCTTCTGATTCATTCAAAGTATATTTAGACATAGATCGTTCGTGGATTAAATAATCTCTATAAACTGGTGGTGCGCCTTTAACTAATCTATTCGCATTATCCTTATCAAGAACTTTCTTAAACCAGAGATCAAAAAATAGCAATCTGTTCGCCGCTTCTGTCGAAAAATTACTCATCTTAGTAACTAATCCTGCATTACTGTTCGAAGAAGTGTTTTCGGCGTATTTAAGATATGCATAACTTGTAATTATGCTTAAATTTTCGGCTATTGCTTCGGAATCACGAATCATTCTTATAAAATCATTTGTAGATATATTAGAATTAAGTAAAAGTTTATATTCTTCAAATGAACGTATCATCGAATTAATTTTATCTAATTCATCATTGATCTCATCAGCCTTGGGATTTTTGACGAGGTCCGATAAATCCCACTCTCCAGTTTTCAATTTAATTAGGTTGGACATAATTTTAGTTACATATCCAAGCCTTTATTTGTCTTTTTGATATTTTAATTGCCAGGCGTTACTATTTGTCAGCTTGATTTGGAATAATCCTATCTTAGAAATGGTTTATCGTTTAAAAATTAGATTTTGCAACAAATCATATGCTCTAATCGCTTGATTACGCTCCAAGATTATTGCTATTTCATTACTAGTAAAAAACACGTTATGAATAATTATTTTGTGATTTCCTAGGACATCAAATATTCCAAATAAAAGGTTTCTTATCACATCTATATCCTCATAGATTAAACTAATGGTGATCTTGGAAAGTCCCTCGGTAACTTTTCCTTGCCAATCCTCCGCCAAAGATGCTATTATCTTTCGTGAATTTAACATATCTTCCGTAATAATCCTTATCTTTTCTGCAGTCCGGACCAAGTTGTAGTCAAACAGGTGTTCTCCCGACAGTTTGTTCATCATATCATATACAGCGTTGAACGAATCCTGATTTCCCAAATCAATATCTATTATGCTACCTGTCAACTTCATTCTCGCATCTTGTGGGGTTATGGAAGGACCTTGTCTTGATTTAGCGTCTTGATTGTTATACTTGTTATTATCTGATGTGTGACTATCATGTCCACCAATCTCGTTAGCAATCATAGCATCCGCTAATCTTTTAATGGCTACTACAATAGTACCTATATTTACTTTATTTCCCGTTGAAATTTGTACTTCTGTCTGAATTTTATTGGCTATTGCTGTATAGTTAGCGATACCAGACTTGATTGCTTTTGAATACAAATCATTTGAAAGGATTATTTCCTTGACGGCCTGAGGTACGGATGCGTCACGGATGTACATATTAATATATATTAATCGTAATGCAAATAAACCTTACTGAATGAAATGACGATTACAATATGTATAAACTATTACAAGTTAATACTGGTCTATTATAAAATAAGAGATTAGCGAATAAATCATCATAATTCATCCGTCGGATATTACTAAGCTGTTTATTAATCAATCCACTTCATTAGAAAAATGCTTATTCACAAGCTTTTCATCTGAAATATGAATTTGATAAGCCTACTGCAGTTTTTATTTCATGCTACCTTTCTTGTATCGTTTTTCGCCTTCTTTGGCAATGCGATCAATTGAGTTTGTAGTACCTTTTAAATTATGTTTCTTAATTGCGAAGCTAAACAGTCTCATATATCCATGGATCTGGATATCCCATTTGACTTCAAGCATGCATTGTACATGAGAAATTTTTGTAATATTCAAAACCTTCTCACCAGTGATTGGACCTTTGGTTATTTGTGTTAGTATTTGATTTGTAGGGTACAGTGTTATTACTTCTTCGCATCTAGAGTTTCGAAATGAGATACAGCTTCTCGTACAATTGTATTTCCATCCGTTGTTAAGTTCTTTACTTTCTTTATTCCATACCAGTAATGTGGATCATTATCAATTTCTGATACGATTTGCCAGATTATCTCCAAAGGGATGTCTGATTTATTCCTTATTAGCATCATCACAACACTCGTTCAAGTTCTTCGTTTCTGTAATTAATTTGCATTCATTAAGTAAAAAGATCATTTCATAAAATTGGACAGATTTTGAAAAATGTAAGCATAAATTGATACGACCCACATGTATGTAGGGATTAACAAGAGATTTTTACAACCTTAGAATTAATCCAAGTTTGATTGAAATTTTTGTTAGTTATCCTATCCCTAGATGATGATCTTTCTTACTGAGTCCTCCCAAACTGACTTTTCCTTTTCCTCTCTAATTTGGCTATTATGGTCCACGTCAAACTTGTCCGTGCTTATATTAATATTTTCTACTTTAGAGAAGATTTGTACTACAGACTT
>LLBZ010005083.1_pt4 | contig 29853 bp, 20 predicted proteins | sample 1489421 | NCBI WGS metagenome assembly LLBZ01 (sample SAMN04092657, study PRJNA295927) | soil metagenome | biome: Soil prokaryotic community; feature: Bulk soil; isolation source: soil from tomato rhizosphere | host: tomato cultivar Moneymaker | place: South Korea | collected 2011-11-01 | reverse complement strand
GCCAGCCGGTGGTCCAGGCGGATTGGAAATTGAAGCCGCCCGTCAGGCCATCGATATTTAGCACTTCGCCTGCAAAGAACAAGCCATCTATCAGACGGCTTTGCATGGTTTTGAAGTCCACTTCATTGAGCTTCACGCCGCCGCATGTGACGAACTCCTCTTTAAATTGTCCCTTGCCTTCGATCTGAAATTCACCTGCCGTCAGTTCGGTCGCCAGTTTCCGCAATTCGGCCTTGGAGACATCCGCCCAATTTTTCTCACCCATGAATTCCGACAATTGATTCCATAAGCGGACGGGTAATTGCGTAAAGGCAGGTTCCGTGCTCACTTTTTTGCGGGCATTTTCGTGCCAATCTTTATGCCGCCGCAAAACCTCAAGGGTTCTATCAAACGTATAGTCACCAAGCCAATTGACGATCAAAGGAACACGATATTTCTTATCGTGCAAAATCCGCGCACCCCAGGCCGAGACTCTCAGCACGGCGGGACCACTCAGGCCCCAGTGGGTGATGAGCAGCGGTCCACTCTGGACGATCGAGTCCATCCTCAACGTGACCGACTCGACCGAGACTCCCGCTAGACCTTCGATCCGTCTATCTTTTATATTGAACGTAAACAAGGATGGCACAGGCTCTTCGATGGAATGTCCCAGGGATTTGACGATCTCGCGCGTTTTCGAATCGCTTCCCGTGGCGATCAATAGCTTCCGGGCCTGGAGATGAAAAACATCCGCCTCATGTTGTGCTGTCAGTCTGAATCCGTGATTTGGAATTTTCTCGGCAGACTTGAAATTCATCCCCGTCCGCACGGTGACGCCGGCGTGCTTCGCACTCTCACGCAGACAATTCGCGATGGTCTCCGACGAATCTGTCACGGGGAACATGCGTCCATCCGATTCTGTTTTCAACTTGACCCCGCGTTCTTCGAACCAGCTTACCGTATCGGCCGCCTGGAAGCGGGTGAAGGCACCGCGCAGCTCCGCCGCGCCGCGCGGATAGTAGGTGACAAGCCCGGCAGGGTCAAAACAGGCATGTGTGACATTACACCGGCCGCCGCCCGAGATCAGCACCTTTCCGAGAGTCTGCCGTGCCTTTTCGAGGATCAGCACCTGTAAACGCGGCTGCAATTCCGCGCAACGGATCGCGGCGAAAAATCCTGCCGGTCCGCCGCCCGCGATGACGATGTCCCAATTGGGTCCGAGGAAGCTGGAAGGCACCCCGTCATTATAAATGGGTGTGATGATGACTTTCTATAGAAGAAACGCCCGAGCATCTCGGGCGTTTCTTCGTTTAGTAGGTGTTCGTCCTACCTGTATATTCTACTTTCGTTTCGTCGGTAGAGGTCTTTCCTTCCTCCAAAAGCGTCTTGAGGCGGATCAAATCTTCGTGCATAGCCTGGCGCGGGTCTACGCCGAAGAGCTGCGCGACCGCGTGGCCCGCCACGCCTGCCGGCGGCAGATAGGTCATCTGGACGGTCACACGCGTGCTGCCATCGCGGTTCTCATCAAAGCGGACAAAACCGGCGCTACGGACCTGCGAGTCCGGCAGGGTTTCCCAGGCGATCAGGTCATTCGGGATATCCTGCGTGACGCGGGACTGGAACTCAACCGTGGAACCGGCGGGTCCTGCGACCTTCCAATTGGATACATCGCCCTGGGTCGTGATTTCCTTGACGTGGTTCATGAAGAGCGGGAAGTTCTCGAAGTTGCGCCAGAACTGATAGACCTCGTCGATGGGCGCAAAAATGTTTATGGCTTTATTGACGCGGATGCCGTTCTCGCCGCTACTCAGTCCCAGCAGACTGCGGGTATCCAGGTTGGTCATGCCGCGAGCGGTCAGCACCAGGCCGGCCGTGCTCAGAACAGGCTTGGCAACGCCTCGACGCGTAAGGCCGTACAGCGTCAGCAAACTTCCGCCTACGCTGCTCAACAAGCGGGTGGCAGGGGACCAGCTCTGCTGCTGCCAATCGAGGCGGGCTTGCCGCTGTGGGGATGGATCACCCTGCAGGGCGGGGATATTCGCCGGGGTGTCCACGACCTGAAGCTGGTTCTCGACGCCATGTACGCCGCGCGTCCGCAGTGCGGCTTTGACGATGGCATCCTCATCTTCGCGCAGGACGGGGCCGCTTAGATGAATCCGACCGCCATCCGCCGTGACAGTGACCGCACGGGCATGTCGCGCCACGCGTCCCAGGTTACTGCGTACACGCTCCTCGAGGATCCAGTCGGGAGCGCCCTGGTCGCTCAACCTGGCGGTCATCTCCGAGAGGACGCCCCTGGCCCGGTTGCGCGAATCTTCAACAGCTTTCTCAATGGATTCATCGATGTTGTTTACGAATCGGTTTGCCTTATCACGCACCATGATTCGCCGGCGGGCTCCCTGCTGGGGATCCATAAAGTACATTAATCCGGCCCCTAATCCAATGGTCGTCAGTAGTGTTTTAAGTTTCATTTGTGCCTCCTAACAGTCTCTAAAATCAGTCGCCTGTATCTCTCTCTATTCCCTTGGAGTCTATACCTTATCTAGGATTTGCCCATCACGCAAGTGGGATTTTCCCTAATATGAGATTAGGCAGAATTAATCCTGCAGCTTTATTCCTTACATGGGAAAATCATGGTTAAATTACGGATGATTTACACGTTGCCCCTTATCTGAGCTTATCGATGCCATCTCCTCGACCGCCGAGCCTGCTCCAAACCAAGCTAATGCCCCCACACCTGCCTGTGGGTACCCTTCCGCGCGAGCATGTGCTTGCGCGCCTGGACGCGGGCCAGACGAGGAAAGTCAGCCTCGTCTGCGCGCCGACCGGATTCGGGAAAACGACCCTGGTGCGTCTGTGGCTTGCGAACCGCGAGCTCCCCTCCGCCTGGGTGACATTGGATGAGCACGACAATGATCCGGTCCGGTTCTGGACCTACGTCTGCTCTGCCTTGCGGACGCTCGATTCGAGTCTCGGCAAAGCGACGCTGTCCATGCTGATGAGTCCGCAGCCACCGTCGTTCGCGACGCTGCTGACGCCTCTCGTCAATGACCTGGCGAATCTACAAGAGTCATCGGTGCTGGTGTTAGACGATTTTCACACAATAAAGTCGAGCGATATCCAGGAGGGCATGGCATTCCTGATCCAACAGCTCCCCGAATCTTTGCATCTCATCCTCATGAGCCGGACGATACCGAACCTGCCACTTGGACTCTTGCGGGCGCGAGATGAGCTGGCCGAGGTCGACGCCACGGATTTGCGTTTCACGCGGAAGGAAGCTGAAGAGTTCTTACAGGCAAACGTACAGGCAGACCTGCCATCTTCAGCGGTCGCCAGATTATTCGAAAAGACGGAGGGCTGGCCGGCTGGCTTGCGTCTGGGCGCGCGGGCAGCCCAAAATAAAGCAAGCGCGGCTGAGATCCAGAAATGGATCGAATCCTTCTCCGGGAGTGAGCGTTATATTGCCGACTACCTAATCAATGAAGTCTTTGAAATTCAGCCTCGGGAAATCCAATCCTTTCTCATGAGAACATGCTTCTTCCCGCGTTTGACGGGTTCCCTGTGTGATGCAATCCTGGGGACCGATCACAGCGCGGCGACGCTCGAGCAGCTCGAACGTGACAGTTTATTTCTCCTGCAGTTGGAGCGCGGGGGCCATCAGTATTGGTACCGTTACAGCCCGTTGTTTGCAGAGTCGCTGCAGCACTTCGCCAGAAGACATCTGGATGAGGCCGAGATCAGAACCCTGTTCGAGAAAGCGACAGGCTGGTACGCGCATCATGGTCTGTTCGACGAAGCGATCGAAACCGCACTCAGGGCAAAGTCGTTCGACCGGGCGATGCGTTTGATCGAATCCTTCATAGAGATCCACGACTTAAGTGAAATGCAGACGATCGGCCGCTGGCTGGAGAACATCCCGCAGCCGGAAATCTTGAGTCATCCTGTCATATGTTTTACCTATGCCCAGGTACTTCTTTATTCCGGTGACCGGTTTGCACCCGCCACGGCCGCTCATATCGAGCCGTTTCTGCATGCGGCGGAGGCTGCCTGGCAAAGCGAAGAGCATCATGGCCGGCTCGGCCAGTTGATCTCCTTTCGTGGCAACGTCATATGGTGGCAGGGCGATATGCAAAAGGCGTTTCTCTACGCCCGCCAGGCTCTGGCGTTGCTGCCGGAGCAGGATATCTTCTGGCGCGGTAACAGCCTTTTGAGCCTGAGTTATGAGGCGTTAAGCGCGGGCCGGATCCTCGACGCACAGGACAAGGCTCTCGAGTCGAGGGCGCTACTGGGCGCGGCGCAAAATATCTACGGTGTGTTAGCGGCTAATCAATTCCTGGCCGAGATCTTTTACTGGCAGGGAGAGCTCGAGCAGGCGGACCAGTTGAACCGGCAGATCCAAAATGAAGCTGTCGGGAATGAATCCATGTTGGACGATCAGGGGACTGCCTCACTCAATCTGGCTCATATCGCGTATGAAAGAAACGACCTCGATCAGGCAGAAGAGTTTGCGAGCCGCGCTTTGAATGTAGCGCAACAGCGCGCGAACGAAATGCTGGAAGTGCAGGCGACCATCCGGCTTGCGCGGATCTTCTCTGCTAAAGGTGATTCGCCGCGTGCTTATGATCTCCTCAAGTCGCTGGAGGCGAAGATCCAAAACCCGGCTTTGCTGCGCGAGATCCAGAACGCCCGGGCACTCGTGTCCATTCGTGCAAATGAAGCTTCGACTCTGGAGTGGTGGGTGAAGCTCATCTCTGCGGAGAATCAGAATGCTCTGCCACTGCAAAGGGAGAGTGAGGCGCTTACACTGGCACGCCTTCGAATCGCAGAGGGGAAGCTGCAGGAGGCACTCGATGTGTTGCAGCCCTGGTGGGAAGATGCCGTTCAAAATGGACGGGTGCGCAGCCAGGTGGAAGCGCTGTGCCTCAGAGCACTGGCATATCACGCAGAGGCAGACCTGGCAAATGCAGCGTCGCCACTTATTCAAGCGCTGGCTCTCGGGCAGGCAAAGGGATTCCGCCGCATCTTTCTCGACGAAGGTCGGCGCATTGCCTCCTTGTTGCAAGCAACTCTATCAGGGCTATCTCAGCGGGGCCTCAATCTGTTTGCCGCGACTCTGCTGCATTCCTTCCCGCCTGAGATCGCATCGACGACGGAAGCTGGACTCATCGAGGCGCTGAGTCATCAGGAACTGCGCGTCCTGCGCCTGCTCGTCGCCGGCCTATCCAACGCGGACATTGGCCGAGAGCTGGTGGTCTCCACCAATACGGTTAAGACCCACGTGAAGAGCATTTATCGTAAGCTGAACGTCAGTTCGCGTAGCGAAGCACGTGAGGCCGCGCGAGAGTTGAGGTTGGTTTGATTGCCCTCACCCCAACCCTCTCTCACAGGGAGAGGGGGAATCACCCGCCTAATCACCCTCGTTGGGTGAAGCGTATCCATGAGACAAAAACTACAATGCATTCAACAAAATTGCATAAGTAGGATAAACATGACACAACGATCGATTCTGGCAGGTACAAACCAAACCATCGTCATCAAGGCGGGCGGCAGTGTGACCGTCCGAGGGCAGGAGGGGGAGCGGCTCAGTGCAGAGACTCAGGACACGGGCGGCTTGAGCGTAGAGCGACGCAGCGAATCGGAAATCGGGCGCGCCCGGGCTGCTGTCGGCGATCGCGTCCTTTTCGATGTGCGGATCAAGCTGCCTTCGCTGACCGATAAAAAAACGGATGAAGTGATCGAGATCCAAATGAGTGGGAGCGGCCAGGTGCTGGTACCCTTCGACTCGAACCTGAAAGTGTATGCGGGAAGGGATATTGATATTCAGGATATCCAAGGCCACGTGGATGCATATTCCAGTGCGAATCTACATTTGAAGAATGTAGATCAGCTGGGCAATGCGTCGGCCGGTGGGGCGATGGATATCGACTGCCAGACGATGTCCGGCAAGGATGTTACCTTTAGCGCCGGCAGAGACCTGCGCTTTCACGTGGCCGATCTGACCAGTGTACGTTTGCGGGTAAAAGATATCGGCGGATATTGGGAGGCCAGGGTTGGGGAGGCAGAGAAATCCGTTTACTTGAAATCGGGCGGAGACGTCACATTTGTAACGGATCAGGACGTACGAGCCTTGCCGCCGAATTACATCCTGGGAAAGATTGAGAAACCAGCCAGAGCGTAAGATCTTTTCTTTTTGCAGAAATGCCTCGCATTCGCGAGGCATTTTGTTTGAATCACCCTTTCAATCACCCCTCTCGGGTGATGCCTACTCACTCCGGTGAAAGATAAGATGCCAACAACTTCATTCAGTAGTTCGGATTGTCAACCCAACCTACTGACTTACAAGGAGATATCGCATGATTTTAGTCACAGGCGCAACAGGGAATATCGGCAAGCAACTCGTGCCTCTATTGCTCGAACTAGGGCAACCTGTGCGTGTCTTGATACGGGATGAGCGCAGAGTGGCTCATCTCGACACGTGTGTGGAACGCGCGGTGGGCGATCTGGATAAACCCGAAACGCTGGTTCCGGCTGTCAAAGACATAGAACGGATCTTTCTCGTCACCTACGAAACGCGGCAGGATATCAACGTGCTTGAGTCCGCGAAACGCTCAGGCGTTCAGCATATCGTCAAGTTATCCACGCTCGAAGCCACAGACCATAAGATACTGGTGGGTAAATGGCATTACGAGCGTGAAGAATTGATCCGCGCATCTGGACTGGATTGTACCTTTCTGCGTCCAGGCATGTTCATGAGCAATAGCATCGAGTGGTGGGCGGAAACGATCAAGACTCAAGGCAGCGTATTTTTTCCGGGCGGGAAGAAGGGCAAGGTCGCGCCCGTGGATCCGCGCGATGTAGCAAAAGCCGCGGCGCTGGCCCTGACTCGGCCCGGCCACAACGGGCAAGCCTATGAATTGACTGGACCGGAATTGTTCACGATGGGCGAGATGGTGGAGGTCATTTCACGCGTGCTTGGAAAGCCTATTCAGTACAGGGATATCCCGCCCATCGCGGCAAAGTTGTTCATGCTCAAAACTGGCATGGACAAGACGCTGGTCAACGCCTTGATGGAGATGCTTACCATGCTGCGTCGAAATGAAGGCGCGATCCTGACGGATACGGTTCAACACCTTACAGGAGATCAGCCGGGCACCTTTGAAGCCTGGTGTCGTGAACATATGGAAGCATTCCTTGCTTGACCTGGAATCACCCGTCCAATCACCCCTCAGGGGTGAAGTCAAATCACCCAACGGAATAATACACTTGGCGAAAATTCAATAAGGAGAATTCAACATGGAAACTTTACTTCAACAGTGGCTCAACCCGATCAACCTGGGGATCTTCTTCCTGTGTGTCACCATTGGGATTTGGATCCTGGCTCACAGTGATCCTACTCGAAAGGATAAATAATTTTATAGGAGGTTTTGTGATGAACAAAATTAGCAAAACGAATTCCAGGGCCGGCAAAGGTGCCCTGGGCTTTATCTTCAGCGTGGTCCTGCTGGACGTGATCGGGCTTGCCATCCTCATGCCGGTGCAGGCCTACATCGTCCGCCAGTACAGCGACCAGGCGATCATGGTCGCGATGATACCGGTGCTGTATGCAGGCGCGCAGTTCTTCGCTGCGCCACTGCTGGGCAAGCTCTCAGACCGTTACGGCCGGCGGCCTGTGCTGTTGATCAGTATCCTGGGCTCTGCCCTTGGTTATTTTCTGTTCGGGATTGGTGGAGCCCTGTGGGTGCTGTTCCTCTCGCGGGTGATCGACGGCTTTACGGCAGGCAACGCCTCGACCGCCTCTGCCTATGTGGCCGACGTGACTCCGCCGCAGGACCGTGCGAAAAATTACGGCTTCATTGGCATGGCGTATGGACTGGGGTTCATCCTTGGTCCGATGCTGGGCGGCCTGCTGAGCGAGATCAGCCTGCATGCACCTGCCTATGCCGCGGGAATCCTTTCCCTGTTGAGCGCGATCGTGGGCTACTTCATCCTGCCCGAGTCCCTGCCAGCGGAAAGGCGCGAAAAGACCCCGTTGCGCCTGGCGGATCTGAACCCGTTTGCCTCGGTGTTCGAGCTGTTGCGACGTCCCATCGTTGGCGGTTTGCTGCTCACACAATCTCTGTTCTTCTTCGTCTTCAACGGGAATAACAGTATCGTCTCAGTATTCATGATCGAGAAGTTCGCCGTCCAGCCCTGGCAGATCGCCCTCTTGTTCGCCGTCGGCGGCATCACAATGGCCGTCATGCAGGGCGGGCTGGTCGGACCGCTGGCGAAGCGTTTCGGCGAGAAATCGCTGGCTGTGGACAGTCTTTTGCTCCAGGGCGCGGCGACTGTCGGGCTGGTGACTGTCCCGGCGCTGTGGATGCTGTATCCCGTCAGTGCGATGAACAGCCTCGGGACGGGACTGATCTGGCCGACGCTGGGCGCGCTCCTGGCGAACAGCGTCTCCTACGACGAGCAGGGCAAAGTCAGTGGCGTAGGAACGGCCCTGGGCAGCCTGATGAGCGTGTTTGGCCCGCTCTGGGCCGGGGCAGCCTACGACCGTATTGCCCCTGCGGCGCCCTTCTGGATCGGCGCGGTTCTCTTCGTGCTGGCGGGTTTGCTCCTGAGCCGGGTCAAGATCCGGACGCATGAAAGCCATCCTATAGATGTGAAAGCGATGGCAGATTAACGAATACATCTATTGAAACCGCTTCGGAAGTCCTCAGGGATTTCCGAAGCCCATCCGGAGAAAGTTAACTGAATGAAAACTACAAATCTCAAAAATCAGACAACCCTCACGATGGCGGAAGACTATGTAACTGGCTTCGTAACCTCCAAAGATGGCACGGTCATCGGCTACCGCCAATTTGGACGGGGGCCGGGTTTGGTGCTGGTACAAGGCACCATGGGCACCGCGCATAATTTCCTTCATCTTGCCCAGGCACTATCCGAGGCATTTACTGTCTATACACCCGACCGGCGCGGCCGCGGGATGAGCGGACCAGGAAACCAGGAATACAATATTCAAAAAGAAGTGGAAGATTTGGAGGCTGTCCTCGCCGCCACCACACCTCACTATGTCTTTGGGCTCAGTTCTGGCGCCATCATCTCACTCCAAGCGGCGTTGTCTCTGCCCTCCATTCAAAAACTGGCCATCTTCGAACCGCCTCTGTTTATCAACGGTTCCGCGCCGACGGCTCTGATCGAACGTTATGAAAAGGAAATGAGCCAGGGCAAGGTGGCCGCAGCGCTGATTACCGGGATGAAAGCGGGACAGTTCGGTCCGCCGATTTTCAATGCCATGCCGCGCTGGTTGCTTGAGTTCCTCACGACCATGCTCATGAGAAGCGAGGAAAGAAACGGATCGAAGGGCTATGTACCGATGATGCAACTTGCGTCCACACTTCATTATGATTTTCAGCTCATTCAGGAAATGAGCGGTTCACTAGAACAGTTTGCGGAGGTACACACCCCGGTGCTCATGCTCGGAGGGAGTAAGAGTCCCACATATCTAAAAGCCATCTCGGATGCCTTGGAAAAGGTTCTGCCCAACGTATCCCGAATTGAGCTTTCTGGCCTGGACCATTCGGCTGCGTGGAATAGCGACCGAGGTGGTCAGCCAGAGGCCGTGGCGAAGGAATTGCGTCGATTTTTTGCCGGATGCTAGGAAATGAAAGGAAACATGATGAGCACGACAAAAGCTTACAAGGGCCTTCCCATGGAAGGCATCATCGCAAGCTGGTATGCCAAAACGACCCTTAAAGATATTAAGCGTCATAAAGGGATGGCAAAGCAAATGATGGAAAAAATTCCGCCTCACGGCAAAGTTTTGGAGATCGCACCGGGACCCGGGTACTTTTCTATCGAGCTTGCGAAACTGGGTGACTACCAGATCACCGGTCTGGATATCAGCCAGTCCTTTGTGGAGATCGCCCGCAGGAACGCGGCAGAAGCAGGCGTGAAGGTGGATTTCCGGCAGGGGAATGCTTCGGCCATGCCATTCGAAGATAACAGGTTTGATTTCATCTTCTGCCAGGCCGCGTTCAAGAACTTCTCGGAGCCCGTGAAGGCAATCGCGGAAATGTATCGCGTCTTGCGCCCGGGCGGAGTCAGCGTCATTTCAGATCTGCGCCGGGATGCCTCGGCCGCGGAGATCGAACGCGAGATCCAGGGCATGGGCATCGGACCCATCAACCGGTTTCTGGTGCGGTGGACATTCAAGAATATGCTCCTGAAAAGCGCTTACAGCGTCGATGAGATGAAAGCTATGGTTGCCCAAACGCCTTTTAGAGAATGCAGGATCACAGCGGATGGCCTGGGATTTCAGGTCTGGTTGGAAAAAGCAAGCTGAACGGAATGCATCGCCCTGCCACAACGGCAGGGCGATACGTTTCGATGCCGTTCTACCGAGGCAGGGTTTTCCATACTGGTCTTGAAGCTTTTCCCCATTGCTGGAGATGTTGATTTCTCTATAATTTTGCATAGTGCCGCATACTATAGCAAACTTCCCACCTACATTGTTAATGGAAGAGTTGACTTAGTAATGAGAGAAGCGGTAGGAGAAGGAGATTGGCCATGGAACTAAGAGAAGGAATGGGTGTGTTTACCCCCGGTGGCGAGCAGGTGGGAACGGTCAACCGCTTTGTTTTGGACCCGGGCACGAATGAAGTGACACATATTGTGATCCAGAAGGGATGGCTGCTGCCCGAGGATAAGGTGGTGCCCTTTGAGATGGTGAGCTCTGCTACAGGTGAGAGAGTAGTGCTCAGCGAGGAGGTTGGCGACTTCGACAAACTGCCACCTTTTGAGGAGACTCAATTTGTCCGGGCGGCGGATGAGGAACTTGGCGATCCTACGCCGACCGCCGACCCTGCCTATCGATATACTCCCGCCTATTACTGGTATCCGGCCCAATCGAATATCGGCTTCCCGGGCATTGCCCTCAGACATTACGCCTGGGCGAAGGGCGAGACCAAGAGGAACATCCCGGAGGATACCGTCCCCTTGAAAGAGGGCACTAACATCGTGAGCTCCGATGGGGAGCACGTCGGCGATGTGGAACGCCTCTTCCTCGAAGAAGGCTCGAACAAGGTCACTCACTTCGTGATCTCCCAGGGCCTGCTCTTTAAGGATCGCAAGCTTGTCCCGGCGCACTGGGTGAAGGCGGTGGAGGAAGACAGGTTGCATCTGGTCGTTTCCTCCCAACTGCTAGAGCGCCTGCCATCTTACGAAGAATAGCAATCAGGGCTTTGCTTATATTTGCTTATATAATGAAGAGTGCCGTCTCAGGTAACATTGAGACGGCACTGTGTCATTTCAACAGCTAGCCGGGTGCTTCACCAGAAGCACTACGGAGGTCTATGAATGTGCGTATCTGTAGGCTATCTGCCTCACTGCCCTAACCGAAATGAGTAGGTAGAAAATACGATACAAAGCGTGTAAACCAGCTTAGTTCAGGTGCTTTGCCCATAGTCGTTCCCTGCCGGATTAGCAAAGTGCCATTCTGATAGATCTCTACTGTACCATCTTCGAGAGCACGGGCTTGGAATACATCGCCATCCGCAAACGTAACAAACATATCTTCGCCGCGCTGCGTCCAACCGGTTTCGGCTGAGTAGGTCCATACCTGAATACGCTGGCTGGGTGTATCATATAAGACTTGGATTGAATCCTCACTCCATATCCCATTGCTGTGCTGCTCGCCCACAGGAGTGTGGATATTTGTAAACGTCACAAAAGAGTCTTGGCTCGCGCCCGGGATCAGTCCCTGCCAGAAGGGAGAACCGTCCTCGATAGTGATGTCAAAGGGATCAAAGGTAGCCTCGGTTTCACTGGCAGACTCTATTTCAAGGGAAGCTCCTCCTTCCAGGACCTCACTGAGTTCACTGCTCATGCCCGTGAAGCCTTCCTCGCCAGAACTTGTTTCGCCTCCAACCGCCAGGATCAACTCCGTACTCAACAGGTCAAGATTGTTGTACCACGGCATCCAGTAGGTCGTGTCCAGCTGGCTGTCCGGTAATCCCATCATTTCCGACAAACTGGTGTAGACATTATTGACTTTATACGCCACGCGCGCCGCAGCCACGATATTCGTATCGCTTACAACTTTCACCGGACCATTGTTCACTCCTGAGCAGCTTATACGGGTGCTCGCTCCGGCCGCTAACGGGAATGGACTGTTGAAAGGCGTACAACCACTGGTTATTTCTACGCCAGCGACATAAATCCGGACGGTTGCTGTGGAAGCACTGACATTCGCAATACGTAGCTGCGTATCCAGTTCAACATTGTTGTAAGAGGGAAACCAAAACGTCGTATCCAGTTGGCTGTTCGGCAGTCCCATCATCTCCGAGTAGCTAGTCTGCACACCGCCCACATAATAGATCACCCGCTCGGCAGCCACAATCGGTACATTGCTGACGATCTTTACAGGTCCCGCATTGATGCCTGCAAAGCTTTGCCTGAGGCTCGCGCCCGCGGCAAGGGTAAAGGGGCTACCTGCCATTTCTGTCCCACCAACGTAGACACGTACCGTCGCCGTCGAGCTGCTCACGTTTGCGAAACGGAGCTGGGTATCCAAGTCCACGTTGTTATACCAGGGGAACCAGAAGGTCGTGTCCAGTTGGCTGTTCGGCAGTCCCATCATCTCGGAGTAACTGGTGTAGACATTATTGACTTTATAGATCATCCGCTCGGAAGCCACAATCGGTACGTTGCTGACAATCTTAACCGGTCCAGCGTCGATAGCTGGGAAGCTCTTGAGCATGCTCTCCCCCGGCGCGAGGGTAAAGGGGCTGCCTGTCATTTCTGTTCCACCAATATAGACATGCACCATTGCCGGGGTATTCGTGGTGTTCGCAAAACGCAACTGCGTGTCTAAACCGATGTTGTTATACCAGGGGAACCAGTATGTTGTATCTAACTGGCTATCCGGCAGTGCCATCATCTCGGAGTAGCTGGTATCGACATTATTAACCTTGTAGATTACACGCTCCGATGCAGTAACAGGTACGGTGTTCGTACTACGGATCTCCACCGGTCCCGTGTTCACGCCCACATAACTTTTTCGTTGGCTGATATTGTTCGCCACGAAATCGCTTCCCTGTCCAACGCCGCCAATAATCGTATAGATTTTTGCCCCGGGGGTTTGCGTTAGCAAATTATCAGAGTCAATAGGATACGCCTGGCAGCCATCCGTTGCCAGATTGATCCGAATGTTTTCGCTTCCGTCAGAACGATCATAGGCCTGGTGGAAAGTAAATGCAATGGTGGATGTACCGGACGGAAGGGTTGCATTTGTTGAGAACGTGTAGGTCGGACCTGCCTGGCTTCCACTCCAAAGTGTTGTGCTGCCTAGAGCGACCTGCTGCAAAATCAAACTCTTGTCGAGTCCAACTAAATGCCCTCGATCATGATCCCAACGGACGAAGATATCCTCCAGCTCCAATGCCACACCAGTTGGATTCGTGATCGTCATCCACATCGTATTGCCAGAAAACATCCTGGGGCTGTGAGTGACCAGATTACAACTCGGAATTGTGTACGTTTCGCCGCCGGTAAATCCGCCATTCAACGGATTCCCGGCTAAGTCCAGGATCGTGTCATCATCCAGCACATCCAGGCGGATCGAGCCATCTCCCGTGCCAATGTTCACCGATACCGTATAGGTCGTACCTGAGCCGCTCACGCTGTTGATCACCGCGCCGGGCGCATTGGTTGTTGTAAGGGTAAAGTGAGGGGTGTCCACGCCCGTTACAGGTTCTGAGAAGGTCACTGTAAAGTCTACAGTACCCGATTGGACACTCGCAATCTGAACGGACGAGACAGTTGGCGGGATCTCATCCATGTACTCAAATGCGCCAATATCAATTTGTGCTATACCATCGTTATCGCCGTCATAGAAAGTCTCGTGTAACAGGCTAGGGTCGCCAGCGTCAATTGCAGGTGAACCTGCTGACAGTTGATAAGCGCCATTCGCAGCGTCGGTGAAAAGTGGGTCCAGATCGAACAAGTTATCGTGTTCGCTTGAAGAACCACTCATATTCCCCACGCGCCAGTTGGTAGCACAATTGCCTGTACCACAATCATCAAATAGGTTATAGCTGTACTCGACCTTGCTATCATCCCACGAAAGGATGTGAATGGGAGCGACGGCCTGACCGGAGAAAATATTGTTACGGATAATAGATGCATCAGCTGGCATCTCGGGCATATCGATGGTAACCCCAGCTGCCCCGCCAATGAAGGTATTATTTTCGATCGTGTATTTTATTGGACTACCCCCGGTGAGACCTTGAATTAATATACCGCCCTGTGCGTTGTTCTCGAAAACGATATGGTTTATCTGGATATTTCTTGGACTGCTGGGTGAAGTTTCAATCAGTTCAATACCGTAACCCATGCTGCCACTTATTTTCATGTTCATAATAGTAACATCGCTGGATGTAACTCGAAACACAGGTTGGCTATTTATCGTTTGAATAATAGTCTGATTCGAATCAGAACCAACTAGCACTAAGGGTTTGTCAATAGTAACTGACTCACTGTAGATACCCTCGGGAATAAAGATAATCGATCCTGCTACTGCTTGGTCTATCACACTTTGCAGCGGGACAGAGACACCAGACGCACAAACTACTGGATCAGAGTTACTGGGATGCCATTCAGCCATGAAATGGCTATCAAAGTCATCAGCAGCAGTATTGGTTTCCTGTGTACTGTCAATAGCTAAACTGTATTCGGCCAAGTCGTAATCTGCCCTTGAGAGATCAAGCTTATCTCCAAAAGCAGTCCAGTCAAAATTCTGGCTTCCTATAATAACAAGCGAATTATCAATGGAAAGCGCTTTGGTATGCATCGGGAATTTTGAAAATCTAGCCTCAAAATACTGAAGCTTGGATGAATCTTCCAAAGCAAGTTTTTCCTTAAGACTGCATATCCCCATTGTATTTACAGCTGTGTTTAGAATATCGCCAGGTTCAGGCGGATAACCGGTTTTTTTAGAAACGAGTAGCTTAACATTAACCTGGGAGCCTTCCTTTTCAAGAGCATCCAATATAGCTCTTGCGTACTCGGCAAGAACTATATTGTACGGTTGATGCTCAACATAGGGATTCATAAAGCGGTCTTGCATGATGTGGACATTAGTGCTCGCTGCCTTAATCGCCGCAATAATCGCTCTATCAGCAGTTTTATCTCCATTGCCAAGAGTTCTATCTCCATCTCGGTAGAGAGAAAAGACAATGTCATTTCCAGTGCTGATAATTGCTGGGTTGTGCGAAATTAGACCAACTGTGGCTTCTTGAATACAATGATTAGCATCATATTCCACACATTGCCTAGCTCCTGCCCACAATTTATCAAAAACTTGCAGAGAATGAGCAGCGATCGGGCCGCTAACTTGAAGTCCCATGTCGCGACGATTACTTCCATTCAAATAGCTATATTGCATGTTATAGCCAGTTACAATAACTTCTCGCCCATCAATAATCATCATCTTAGCATGGCTATGGTTTGCCTTGATCTCTCCATCTCGATAAAGTGCTACCTCAATATTTAATTTTGGATCATCTAGTAGGCTAAGCGTCTCTAAATCATCCAAGACGCGCAATCGCTGATCTTCATGATGAGGCTCATCAGACGGTTCGCGATAAGCTCCTTCCTTAAGCCCCAGAAGGATTCTTACATGTACGCCCTCTGGGGGATAGTTGAGCGGATTATTTTGAATCTTGACAGCGAGTTCCTGGAGACCTTTGAGTAAAATTATTCCTGGACTATCTCCCAATTCTGACCTATCTGGCCTATACGCATCCCATATCATAGTTGTAAAATCGATTTCATACTTAGCCTCTAATACTAGATTAAAAAACTGATCAAATGCCTCCTCTCCTGGAGGGAGAGTAATTAATCCATCGTCGTAATGGTTCCCGCAATACTCCTTCTGATCTACTTCAGCTTGTATTGCCTGTGCGATAGGAGATAGTACTATATCTGAACAATCATAAGCGGGATCAATGGTGTAAAAGATTTCCCAGTTTCCTGTACGTAGGTCGCTCCATACCATATGTAAGTTGCCAAGTACATCACTAGCAATTGTGGGTTGCCCAGCATTGCCTTCATTTCCTGTGATTATTGTGGCTTCTGTCCATGCGCCAGCCTGCCGGGAAGTTTCATAAATAAAACCATTGTTTCTACAAGTCAGTCGTGGTGAATTATCTCGATCTACCGTCAGGCTTAAATCTATGCAAAAGGCGTTGTCAAATATGTTCTCGGTTGATGACCATGATGCTCCGGCTTCTTTGGTTTTATACACTGGAGCAGTAGTAGTCAACCAAGCCGCATGGACTGTGTTATTTTGATCAACATAGATGATTGGATCAGATCCACTTCCCAAATCTTGCAGCGATGACCAGCTTGACCCGCTAAAATTGCTATAAAGTATGTTGACGAGAATATCGCCTTTCATAAGCAGGTGGAAAGATCCATTGGAATCTCCCGCCACGACCGGATCTCTATACACCCCAACATTACTATGGCAACCTGTTCGATTCGCCGGGGGCAGTCCTGGAGCGGGCCAAAGACTGTACATGATACCTATGAAGCCTGGCTCATACGACATCCACACAACCATTAATCTATCACTAGAGTCAATACCTATCGTAGGTTCAACAGCTTTCCAATCAAAAACATAGGAATCGCATGGCACACCATCTGACAGTATTGTTGGACTGGTGCAACCTGTTTCGTCGCATCGGCTGTAAAGAATTTCGAAATCGTCCCCATGATCATTATCCTCCTCTTGCCAGACGACATGTGCGATTCCACCACCGTCAACCACAAGTTTTGGGGAATCTGATGCAAAAGACGTGCTAAGGGAGACGTTAACAGGCGAAGACCAATTCGTGCCGTCAAAACGTTTATAGAAGATATCTTGCTTCGCTCCATTGACTGCTTCTCTCCAAACAACATGCACGCTCGCATCATCGCCTATTGCTAATCTCGGGTTGAACGATTCTTCAGCTGTATTCGAAATATTGACATGTGGTGACCATGCTGTGCTCAGAGGCGCTTCGACTTGCATCTCAGGCAGAAGTTGTGCTTCGTTGTTTTGTAGATCCTCTTGGATGAGTTGTGGAGTTGGTTCTATAGTTGGTAACGGAGTTGGTGTAATTTCCCCTTGTGCTGATACTGACGGCGAAATTAATGCAAATTGCACAATAATAAAAGACAAAAGGGCAGCAAGACTGATAACCTTACGCGGTAAAAGATTAGACATATAAGTCCTCCTAAATGAAGTTTTGTTTTTCCAGGTGGGTTGTGTGCTGTGGTGTTTCCCCCTGGAGGGAAGTGCACAAGATGTACGGCTTTCTATGAATTGCAAAAGCGCAATAATTGAAAACAACGTGTTATCAGGTCATAAATTCCTCCAGAAAGATATTTAATATAGTGCCCAATTAAAAACAATTACACGCGCTATTCAAGGTGTTGCTCTGAGCAAAAGATATTCTTCAGGTACTTTTAACTTTATTAAAGGCTGTGGCACTGGTATAGAGCATGTTCCTCCATCATACGAAGGAAGCTGAAGTAAGCAGGCGTCAAGAAACTTGTAGTAAATTACACCGCTGCTATCCGAGGCCCAGCCTTGTACTGAAAAATATTTCCCAGTAATGCCCCTAGCCGTATACGATTCAACAATTTTCTCACCACTTCCAGCCAGGTAAATCCCATCCTCACGAGCGATAAGTCTTCCATCTGGAGATAAAGCTTCTTCTTGAAAGCGACCTGGGAGAGCATGGTAATCAATACCATTCTCCTGTAGAAATTGCTCCCCACGATTTGGATCACGTCCTGGAAAGACCCTTTGATCAATATAAAAATTCCTTTCAGGAAAGGTTTGAAAATCTGATTTCAGAGCAACAATTATGTCATCGTCAATGAGATACACATCCTGAGCATCCTGTAATTCCATGGTAAGTACCTCCAGGTTTAGATCGCCGTTAGGATATAAAGCATCGCTCCGCAAGGATATAAAGCGTTGAATCGGATATTGTTTTCCTGTTGTACGGTCTAGGATATAGTCTCCACCTTCGTAGCCACGGCCATAGTGCAACGAAAGAAAAAGCAGATCATCGGTGAGAAAATAGTTGGAGCCTTGTCCGATGGCAAACGGGATTTTCTCATTTGACTGCAAATCCAATAAATAAGTTGATGAAAACTTAGAATTTTGCTCAATTACATAAAGTAAGCGTCCACTGGGTGCCAGGATCGAGCCTGAATAACGGCAGGCCGAAACAACCACATCTACATCTTCTGGGTAGCGCACTTCTTCGCTAGCGGGAGGGCAGCTGCACTGAAAAAGATATTGCAACAATAAGCTCTGTCGTCCCCACAAGCCCCAGCAGTAGCCATAATACAGCAACAATGGCGATACTAAGAGGATAGTGAAACAGCCTAGCCATAAGCGGCGTCTCTGTTGTTTGGAAGTGTCTTTGGTTTCTGGTGACAAAGCTTTCATTGTGTTCATGCAAACTCCGGATTCTTGGTGTGCAGCAACATATCAAGCTTGTGACGCAAAGTAACTGGCGTAAAAAGAAGTTTTGGTTATAGCTACAATTGTACCGGTAAAGCCGCCCGTTCATTTGGCTACCACTAGACACGTTCACTCGTTTCCCGTTACAGGCAAAACGTCACATGCAAATAGGATGTTTGTCATACAAATCGCGATCGAGCTGTTAATCATCCCCGCTCAACATGGATGTATCCACTGTCATCGACTGCCATACCTGGCTGCGAAGAGTCAGAGCTCATAACAGATATATTGACTGGGGTTGTCCAGCCTGAGGCAGGGGTAGTTGATGGGTCTGTGATGTTCTGTGCTTCAAGCGGCAACGACGGATCCTCTGTGGGAGGCGTAGGGGTATCAAGCATAGGTGTTGGAGTCGAGGTCGCGGGCGGAGGCATTTCCCCTTGTGCTGATGCTGTTGGTGAAAACAATGCAAATTGCATAAGAATAAAAGATAAAAGGATAGCAAGACTGATCAGCTTGCGCGATGAAAGATTGGACATATAAGTCCTCCTAAATTAGATGAAGTTTTGTTTTTCCAGGTGGATTGTGTTCTGTAGTGTTTTTCCCCCTGGAGGGCAGAGCATAGAAGTGCAGTTTTTTATAACTTGCAAAAATGCAATGATTGCGAACAATGGGTTATCAGTTCATCAATTCCTCCAAACAGAGTCTGAATAAAATGGCCAATCACAAATAATTACACACGCTATTTAAGGTGTTTCCCTAAGTAAAAGATATTTCTCAGGTACTTTGAGTTTGATTACAGGCTGAGCCACCTCGTAATAGCACCTACGATATTCTATGCCCAATCCCAACTCGATCAAACAGGGCTCAGGAAACTTGGAATAAATTACGCCACTGCTATCAGACACCCAACCCCATATCGAAAAGTACTGCCTGCTCAAAAGCCTCCTCACGAAATAACCGTCTTCAATCTTTTCACCTGTCTCAACCAGGTAAATTCCATCTGGCCGCGCCACGAACCTGCCATCTGGAGAAACCGCCTCTTCAATTAGACTACGTGGAATGAACTGGTAGACAATATTGTATTCCTGCAAAAACTGCTGTAGACTATGGCTTCCTCCTCCCGGAATATCAAACCGATCAGTAGTGAAGCTGTGGTCTGGAGTAACAGCAAAATCTGGCGCAAGAGCGACTACAGTATCAATATCATTGATCAGGAAAACGAATTCTGCCTCACGTAATGCTTCAGCAAGTAACCTCAGGTCCGCATCTCCATTTACAATAGCATCAGGGTGCAAATACCTAAATCTCTGAAGGGGATATTGTTCTCCAGTAGTACGATCTAGGATATAACCATCTGCTCCAAAGTTAAATGAAAAGAACACCAGATCATCCGTCAAAAAGTATATAAGATTTCCCGGAACGGTAATTTCTATTTTCTCATCTGTCTCCAGATTCAATATGTAAGACGAAGTAACACCATTCCATTCTTCATTCACATATAGCAAACGCCCGCTGGGAGCTAACCTCACACCAGCGTTACGACAGGCAGGAACAATCACATCGACCTCTTCTGGGTAGCGCGCTTCGTAACTAGCAGGCGGGCAATTGCACTGAAAGAGATATTGCAACAATAAGCTCTGTCGTCCCAACAAACCCCAACAATAGCCATAATACAGCAACAATGGTGACAACAGAATAGTAAAACAACCCAGCCAAAAGCGACGTCGCTGTCGTTTGGTAGTATTTTTAGTATCTGATGGCAAAGTTTTCATTGTATTCATGCAAACTCCAGATCCTTGGTGTGCAGTAAAGGGATATCAAACTTGTGGCACAGAGTAACTGGCGTAAAAAGAAGTTTTGGTTATAGCTGCAATTGTACCGGTAAAGCCGCCCGTTCATTTGGCTACCACTAGACACATTCAATGGTTTCCTGTTACAAGCCAAAGGTCATGTTCAGGCATGATGATTGTCATCCTAATCATGCTTGAGCTATTAATTGTCCCCACCTATGAAAGGACTGACATTCACTCTATGCAGTGCCAGGGGGAAGGCGGCAGGAGCAATTCTCGGTTCACCAGTACAATAGCTCCATGTTGCGAAACCATCCTCTCTTCCAAACCCTGCGCGAGCTGAAAGGCAATCCGCGCGTCACCGTGCTGACTGAGGTCATGTTCGGGATCCCCTATAATCTTTTCGCTCCATTCGTCTCTGTGTACATGTTGGCGCTTGGTCTGACGGACCAGCAAATCGGGAGCATTGCCAGTATTGGCTTGCTCCTTCAGATCTTTACTGCTCTGCTCAGCGGCGTCATCGTCGACAAGTTTGGGCGGCGCTTATCGCTGCTGGTCTTTGACATTTTATGCTGGAGCGTGCCCTGCCTGATCTGGGCCGTCGCACAGGACATCCGCTATTTCGTGCTCGCGGCGATGATGAACAGCCTGTGGCGTGTCTCGCACACCGCCTGGACGTGCCTGATGGTCGAAGATGCGGAGGAACGCCACCTCGTGCACATCTGGACCTGGATTATGATCTTTGCCTTTTGCTCCGCATTTTTTACGCCAATCGGTGGCTGGGTGGTGGAGCGATTTGGCTTGGTCCCGGCGGTACGCGGACTCTTCGTCTTCGGGTTTGTGGTGCTGACGGCGAAATTCGTCATCCTGTATATCTTCTCTCATGAGACTGTACGCGGCGTCCAACGTATGCAGGAGACCCGTCATCGCTCCTTTGTCAGTTTACTGGGTGAATATCGAAGTGTCCTCCGCCAGCTTCTGGGCTCGAAACCCCTCCTGGCGGCCCTAGCTCTGATAGCCATTACCAACATTTACACAACGATCAGCAATAACTTCTGGGGTGTGCTCTTCACCGAAAAGCTTGGCTTCTCCAGCGCACAGATCTCGACTTATGTGGCAGTCCGTTCCATCGTCATGACGGGCTGTTTCTTTCTGATCGGTCCGCGCCTGACGAACCTGCGAGGCTTTCGTCTACCGTTATGGATCGGTTTTGCCGGCTTTCTCATCAGTCAGCTACTGCTCGCCGTGATGCCGCCGCAGACCGTCACCCCGCTTGTGGTCAGCGTGGTACTGGAAGGAGCGGCCTCTGCCCTGGTCAGCCCGATGACCGAATCGCTGCTGGCAGTCTCGTTGGAATCGGACGAACGGGCGCGGGTCAGCGCGATGGTCTACGTCATCTTAATGGTACTGATCTCACCCTTCGGCTGGATCGCGGGCCAGCTCTCCGCGCTGGACCGCGCCCTGCCGTTCGCCTTGAACACGGGATTGTTTGCGCTCGGGATCCTCTTCGTGTGGTTGATTGGCAGGGCGGAACTCCTTAGCTTCACAGGCCCCGCTGCGGAGTCGCCTCAAGCTCTGACTACGACAGATCTCCAGTAGAATCAACTAGACATCTGTGAGGACAGGTGACGGTACCCACTGTCACCTGTTTTCTATTGACTCAGAAAACGTTTTCTTATATAATCTTTTTATCCAGAAAACGTTTTCTACATCCCGCCTAATTCCAAGTCGAGTACAAATATGTCTGTGAAGCTGGAAGATATAGCCAGAGAAACCGGTTTTTCGATCTCCACTGTATCCCGGGTGCTTTCGAATAGCAATTACCGTGTTTCGGAGCCCATCCGTGAGAAGGTGCTGCGCGCGGCCGACTTGATGGGCTACAGACCAAATCTCGCGGCGCGAAGTCTGCGCACCGATCGCACCAACACCATCGGGATCATTGTGGACGATCTCCTCAGTCCTTTCACACCCCCCATTGTCCGTGGCATCCAGGATTATTTAAATGAGCATGGCTTCCTTAGCCTGATCGTCAACTCCGACTGGGATCCTAGTCAGGAGCAGGCCGCGATTAAGACCCTGCTCAGCCGCCCGGTCGATGGCATCGTCTTCGTGGAATATTCCCACCAGACGCATAGTGACGATCTGGAGCGCTCAGACAAACCGCACGTATTCGTCCACCGCTTGTTCGGCTCTCCGATCAAGAACTCTGTGGTGCCTGACGATTATTACGGGGCAAGCCTGGCGACCGGGCATCTCATTCAACTGGGACATCGCCGCATCGCCTACATCAATGGCCCCGAAAACTGGCACACATGCCGGGCCCGTCTGCGCGGCTACCAGGATACACTGGCGAGTCACCACTTGCGTTTCGATCCGTCCCTCGTACAGCCAGGCGATTGGGAGATTGAAAGCGGCTACGCAGCGGCGAAAAACTTACTGAGTTTGGCCGAGCATCCGACAGCGATATTTGCTGCCAACGATGCCATGGCTCTGGGGGCCGTATACGCAATCCAGGATTCCGGACGGAACGTTCCCGCCGATGTAGCGGTGGTGGGTTATGACAACCGCAACTTTACGAAAACGGTCCGGCCCCGAATCACGACCGTCAGTATGCCTGTCATCGAAATGGGAGGAGTGGCAGCTGAGCTGTTGTTGAGGCAAATAGCCGAAGGGCGAAAGGAGGAGGAAGAAATCAAAGTCAAAGGCCAATTGATCATCCGTGAGACGTGTGGCGCACCTGAGGAAAGCCGGACCCAGCAGGAACCGGACCGAACCCTCTTCAGGCGCGTGTTGTTCAACAAGCAGCCCGAGGATTGATTCGAATCCATCGAGCGGTCGGTCACGCAATGGAGGTGAAGAGGATCAAGAACTATCCCTGTGCCCCAAGGACTGTGAATGAGCCTATTCACAGGATCGCTGTCCCAAAATCCACAAGAAGGAGAGAAATATGTCTCAAACGAGAAAGATTTCACGCCGAGACTTTATGAAACTGGCGGGGCTAGTTGCGGCAAGCGGGACGCTGGCGGCTTGTGCCCCTGCAGCCACCGAGGCGCCGCCCGCGGCTGCGACCACCGCGCCTGCCGTCGTCAAGGGAGGAAATGTCCGTATCGCGGTGGGCGGCTGGGCCGAGCAAAACCTCAAAGATCTTCTGGCCGTTACCGAATTCACCAAGAACACAGGCATCAATGTCGAGGTCGTACTGCGGACCGATACAAAAGAGACCGAGCTGGCGCGCCTCGCGAGCGCCGTCCAGGCGGGCGATACTCCCTATGACATCCTTGATTTTGAGGATGAATTAACGACCACGCTGTCACAAGCCGGATACATGCTGCCGCTCAACGACCTGATCTCACAGGAAGTGTGGGATGACCTCTCGCCGTCCATGAAGGCCTACACGGATGTGTGGAGCACCCATAACGGGGAGGTCTTCCGCATGATCCATAACTGGGAAATGCCGTACTGGTTCTATCGCAAGGACTGGTTCGACGAGAGGGGCGTAGACGTGCCCAAGACCTGGGACGACGTCAAGGCCATGGGCGAAGCATTCACCGACGAAGGCGCGGGTGTGTGGGCGACGGAAGACGGTCTCATCAAAGGCGCGTTCCTGAACGTCTACCTGGCCTGGATCACCCTGCAAGCAGGCGGCAACCCCTTCGACGTCGGTCCCGAATACCAGCAATCTCTCGAGTACATCCATGACCTGATGTACACGAGCAAAGCTCTCAACCCGGCATCTCTCCAGAAGGACTATAACCAGCAGAACGCAGACTATATCGCCGACAAAGTCGCCTTCATGCGCCAGTGGCCGTTCTTCGGCGATGTCGCTCGCAGCGACGATAACAAGGCCTGGTTCAGTGATGACAAGGTCGCGATTGGCCTTCCGCCGGTTGGGCCGGGTGGCCCGGGCGGGTCCACCTATGCGGCAGGCTGGGGTTGGGGCATCGTGAAGAATTCCCCCAATCTGGAACCGGCTAAAGAGCTGTTCAAATTCCTCATTTCCAACGAGGCAGCCGCAGAAGCGGTGAAGGTCGGCTTCTGGTTCTTGAGCGCGCGCAAGTCAGTCCTGGCAGTTGCTCCAAAGGACAGCTGGCTTGTCCAGGCGCTCAACATGTACACCGATGCAGATGTGATCGGCGTGCGCCCGCATCACCCCCAGTTTGTCGAAGCGCTCACAATCCTGGAAGACACGGCGGCGGCCTATCTGACAGATCAGATCAGCCTGGAAGAGTCGATGCAGCAAGCCAAAAACCAGTTGGCAGGGCTGAGCTAAACAGACACAAAAGTTTCTTCTCTTTTCCTTACCTGGATGGGGATGTCGGGTCCTCATCCAGGCACCGCCGTGTCTTGCGAGAAGGATCGGTTCCGTGCAGGCTCCGACCCAGACTCAATTCTACACTATGGAAACGAACCCATTAAGGATTGTCCATGGATAAAGCGATCGACAGACCCGAGAGGAATCGGGCTGTATCCTCGCGCTGGATTTCATTGTCGAGGACAACCCGCCGGCGTTATTTGCTGTTCCTTTTGCTGGTCGCGCCGGCCTTTTTATTACGCCTGATCACGGCGGCCTACCCGATCCTACAAACTATTTATCTGGGGTTCACCAATCTTTCGATCCTTAAGGGGACGAATGAGTTTGTCGGGCTGGAGAACTACCTGGCGATGGGCAGCAACATCGGGGTACGCAGTGCTACGGGCTTTACGATTGTGTTTATCCTGGCGACCACCATCCTGGATCTGGTCATTGGCATGTTGATCGCGCTCCTATTGAATTCGAAGTTCCGCGGCCTGACGTTTGCGCGCACGATCAACCTAATCCCCTGGGCGATCCCTACGATTGTAGCGGGATACGCCTTCCGCTGGCTGCTGGACGACCAGTTCGGACTCCTCCCATTCTGGGTGACGCAGCTCACGGGTCTGCGGCCGGCCATTTTTATCGATGCTCTTGCATCACAGATCACCGTGATCCTGGTCCATGCCTGGAAAGACGCCCCGTTCATGGCGATCATCTTTCTGGCCGGGATGCAGGGCATCCCCGAGGATCTGTACGATGCGGCCCGCGTGGATGGCGCCAATGGCTGGCAGCGCTTCTGGAAGCTGACCGTTCCCCTCATCATGCCGCTGACGATCACGATGGGACTCTTCCGCCTCGTCTGGTCGCTGGGAAGCTTCGACCTTGTATACGGTCTGACGTTTGGCGGGCCCGGTGTTTCGACTTCGGTACTGGCCTTACAGGTCTTCCGGGAAGGTATTCTATTCTTCAAGTTTGGGTTTGCCTCCGCCATCAGCGTGATCCTCCTCATCCTGGTGGCTGTCATTGGCGTGATCGGTTTATGGTTATTCCGAAAATCGGAAGTCACCTATTGAGGCTGGAGATTCACCATGAACATAAATAAACCTCTTCCAACAATCTCGTGGCGTAAAACCGCCTCTTCCATCCCGCTGTATCTTGCATTTATCCTCTTCACCATTTTGGTCCTGCTGCCTGTCTACTGGATGACACGCTCTGCATTTGCTGTTTCGACAGATCTGATCAAGCTTCCATTGATCTATTTCCCGCATCCCACGCTCAAGAATTTTGCGACATTGATCGAGCAGGTGCCGTTTGGCCTGTACCTCCGAAACTCATTTTTGTTCGCCCTTTCTACTACCCTGGCGACCTTACTGGTCAGCTACCTTGCAGCCTATGCATTTGCCCGCATCCGCTTCCCGGGCAGCGCCGTTCTCCTGTGGGTCTTATTACTCTCCATGGCGCTTCCGGACATTGGCACGATTGTGCCGCTTTATCAGATTCTCAAGACACTCCATCTTTCGGACAGTATCGCCGGTATCAGCCTGGTGTTGACCAGTACCCTGACACCCTTTACGGTGTGGGTCCTGGTCTCATTCATCAAACAAGTGCCATACGAGATCGAGGAAGCCGCTATCCTGGATGGCGCGTCGCTGCCGCAGATCCTCTGGCATATCCTCCTTCCGGTGACAGTTCCCGGCCTGGTCACCATGGGGCTGATCAACTTCGTGAATGCCTGGAACAACCTGTTGTATCCACTCTCTTTCACGACCTCTCCCTCCGCCAAGACGCTGAGTGTGGCGATCACCGAAATCTATGCCGGCTATTCTCCGTGGGGAAAGCCGTGGGAATTGATCATGGCCGTCGGCGTGACCATGACCATCCCGATCGTGATTCTGGTCCTTCTTTCTCAGAGGTCCATCGTCCGGGGTCTGACGGGTGGAGCAATTAAATAAGGTGACAGTCACTTTTTGTTGATGCATGCCGGACAGGCTGCATGTCAGGTGACTGTCACCGGTCAATTTGAGGTTCCAGGAGATCATCATGTCGGATGCGCCAGAGAAAGCAACAGGTCCGGTCGATAATTCGAACAGTCCGAATAGCACATTTAAAGTTTTACACAATGAGGCAATCCGCTTCACCAGGGGATTTTGGTTGGAGCGCCAGGATTTGAATCACAAGGTCAGTCTCAAGCATGGGTATGCCATGCTGAACGAAGCAGGCAATCTTCATAATCTTAAGATGGCCGCCGGTCTGGAGTCGGGTGGTTATTGCGGCATGAATTTCGCGGACGAAAATGTCTACAAGTGGCTCGAGGCGTTGGGCTGGGAGCTTGGCCGCGCCCCCGACGACGATCTGCAGATGCTGGCGGACGAGGTGATTTCTCTCGTCAGCGCGGCGCAACAAGCGGATGGTTATCTAAACAGTTATTACCAAACCGTGGAGCCGGATGGCAAATGGTCGGACCTCGACTTTGGTCACGAGCTATATTGTGCCGGCCATCTCATCCAGGCGGCGATTTCTTTCAAACGCGCGGTGGACGACGAACGCCTGCTAAAGGTCGCCTGTCGCTTCGTCGATCACATCGAAACCGTATTTGGCCCGGGGAAGAGAGAGGAAACCTGTGGGCATCCTGAAATAGAAATGGCGCTGGTGGAGCTGTCGCGTCTGGCGGGCGAGAAACGGTATCTCGCGCTGGCACAATTCTTTGTGGATCAACGCGGCAAAGGGAAAATGCGTGGAATTGGGGCCAACGGCCCGGCCTATCATCAGGACCACGCGCCGGTTCGAGAGGCCGAGGGGGTGATCGGCCATGCCGTGAGACAGATGTACCTGGCTACGGCGGTCGCCGACCTGTATATGGAATCCGGGGAGCAAGCCTTGCTGGAAACTTCCCAACGCTTATGGAATGACATGACGCGCGGAAAGATGTATATCACCGGCGGCGTTGGCTCGCGCTATGATGGCGAAGCGTTTGGCGAATCGTATGAGCTGCCGCCCGACCAGTGCTACTGTGAGACCTGTGCGGCCATTGGAAATTTCTTCTGGAACTGGCGGATGTCCCTGATCACGGGCGAAGGTCGCTACGCAGATTTGATGGAGCGGCTGTTATACAACGGCATCCTGAGCAGTCCCAGCCTCGATGGGACCGGCTTTTTTTACGTCAATCCGTTGATGCTGCGCGATGGAAAATATGTGCGGCTCTCCTCAAATCCGGACCAGGCGTATACAAACGCTGGTCGCCCCAATTGGCACAGCGTATCCTGTTGTCCGCCGAACGTGATGCGCCTGCTCGCCAGCTTATCCAATTATGTTGCGACGCAGAACGAGAGGGGCATCCAGATCCACCATTACAGTAACATGGAAATTTCATCTCCGTACGCTAGCCTGACCGTGGAGACGGATTATCCCTGGGATGGGCGTGTCAAAATCACCGTCACTGAAAGCCGAGATGAGCCCTGGACGTTATCCTTACGCGTACCGGGTTGGTGTCAGAGCTTTGCATTGAGCATCAATGGCCAGAACGTAAACAGCAATCTGCAAAAAGGATATGTAACGATCGAACGAGTGTGGAAGACGGGCGATGCAATCGAGATCGATTTCCCAATGACTGCGTTCCTGGTGGAGGCTGATCCGCGCGTGGACAGCCTGCGCGGCTGTGTCGCCATCCAGCGCGGCCCCGTTGTGTATTGTATTGAGGAACACGATCAGGAGCCTGGCGCGAATCTGCTGGATATAAAAATCGATCCGTCTGGAGAATTCTTCAGCCGCTGGCAGGGCAGTTTGTTAGGTGGGGTAGTGACGCTGGAGGGAACCGGTTATCAGATGGATCGATCGGCCTGGTCGAACAATCGGCTTTATCGTCCTCTCGTTCCTGGAAATGAGAATCACACCCTGGATCGAAGAGTGAAGTTAACAGCGATCCCTTATTATGCCTGGGGGAACCGTGGTCTGAAAAGCATGCGGGTGTGGATACCACTAGCGATGGTCGAGTAGCCTCGCTGCTGACGGGGTACAGTTAAACGGGGAAGTCCGAAAAACGGTGCAGGTGTTCGCGCGGATTTTTTCACCTTTTAGCGAATGTCGCTGGAGCGCTACGAGGCAAAGCAACGATTTAGCCTGATTCCATCCCGCCAGAACCCGAAAGCCGCAAAGACTTAAAGATAAAGTCGTGAGATTTCGAAGCCGCATTACTGCCCCGAATCTTTGAGGTGCTTATGGGTGGATGATCAGGGTGTAACCTTTTGTAATGGTGCTTTGTGAAATTTCGTGCTAATATGCAGTAGAAAATTATTCAGGTCTTTAGAACGATTCATCAAGAAGTTCTCTTCTGGGGGACATCACAGCTCCAACGCCCCAGACATCACAATTTAGACAATCAGCGGTGGGTATCTACCCCTGAACCGGTTTCTTTCAACCAGCCGGTGTTCGCAGAAGAGATGAAACCTGTTTCGTATCGGCTACCGAGTGATTCTGTACCTGGCTTGCCAGACCCCGCCCTGCGCAGTCCCGGTGTTCTTCCGGGGAGCCATATCGAAGGGATGCCGCTGGCCGATCTTCCCTTGCAGCCCTCGCCCCTGCTGATCATCGACTACACCTACGATGCTCTCCACCGCCTGACGAGCGCGGCTTACAGTGATGGCAGAAACTTTGGCTATACCTACGACGCGGCAGGCAATGTGCTTGAATTAGAGCAAAATCTGGGTCCCGGCACGGTGATCACAACCTACACCTACGACGCCGCCAATCAACTGGACACCGCCCAGCAGGGAAGCCATTTCGTAGGGAACAACACCAGCCAGCGGAAGAGTTATACCGGCGTGAACACTGGTCCGGTGAAAATTAGCAGTACAAATGGAGTTCCCTTCATCCCCTCTGCGCGAGTGATCTACAAGATAGGCGGCGTCGATACCAGCTACTCCGAGATGATGGCACTACCAGACAGCCAGTTGGACACGACCTTCTGGTTCCCCTGGTATAACAATATCGGTTTGGACACGCAGTTACGTTTTGCGAATACGACGAGTACCCAGGCGACGGTGCATGTCTATATTGGTGGAACAGAAATGACAGGCAGCCCCTTTACCCTCGCGCCGGGTGAGAGCATGCTCAAGAGCTTCCCAGCTATCGACGCTGGACCGGTGAAGATCGTCAGCAATGTACCGATTGTGGCTTCCGAGTGGATGATCTATAAGGTCAATAATGTTTACACCAGCTACTCCGAAATGATGGGACTACCGGACAGCCAACTGGACACGACATTCTGGTTCCCCTGGTATAACAAT
>LLBZ010000602.1_pt8 | contig 29909 bp, 25 predicted proteins | sample 1489421 | NCBI WGS metagenome assembly LLBZ01 (sample SAMN04092657, study PRJNA295927) | soil metagenome | biome: Soil prokaryotic community; feature: Bulk soil; isolation source: soil from tomato rhizosphere | host: tomato cultivar Moneymaker | place: South Korea | collected 2011-11-01 | reverse complement strand
GGGTCGAAAATTGAATTCCGAGTATGTCAATAACACCACTTTTTGTTACCTGGCATTCCATTGTTCATATGACTGGATCTTAAGAAACGTTGTCGAGCATTTCCTGCTATAGCGAACTCAATCCCAAACGCGAAGCCCAACCCTCAATACAGTCCAGATCAAGGTCATTTTGCTTTGAGAATGGCCGCACTATCTCTGGAATGCTTCGATTGTTGGTTGAGCCCAAAATACATGAGCTTGTATAGAATGGGATCTTCTGGTGAATGGATGTAGACCTTTCCAATAGGCGATTTGGCGTTGGTCCACTTCAGCCGCGCTGCCCTTCAATACCTGCTGGATCTCAGACCTCAAGGCGGGTTGCCCCTGCAGGTAATCGCCGGGTTGTTTCTTCTTTCGGCTGTACAGAAGTCGATACCCGCCTGCTTCACGAGACGCATATCCCGGTAGAAGGTGTCTTCCCACGCCGAAATCCCAAAGCAGTTTTTCCCCAGCCGGAGTTCGACGCTAGCGATGAGCGGTGGCCGGGTGAGATAACGCTCATGCCACAGGATCGCCAAAGCGGCGACGCGCCGGGCAGTAGTAATATCCCGCTGCATCGCATCGTGAAGGATACATCGAGGCCGCCAAGGATAAAACAAATATAACCAAGGCTATTGGTTCTGTTTGTTTTTCCGCCTATTTTCAACACGGAAATTCATAGGTCTACGAGTGATGCTTCATGGGTTCCATGCCACTGATCGTTTTCACGCTATCCAAGAATCAGAAAATCAAGAGGCTCGATCCTCATTTCACCACAAGCTGTAATTTTGCTGATTCCATGAAGGATCTTTTTCGTGTGGATCGAATATTGTTCACAAACCCGTGATGGAATGCTTTGCGGACTTTCGGAGAAGTTGGCGAAGATGATGGCACGCTTGCCCATATGATGCCGCATGAAGCCAAATACATGGTCATTTTCGGTGGGGATAATTTCCAGTTCGCCACCGAAAAAGACCTCATTGTCCTTTCGCAAGGTAATCAGTTTTCGCAAACCCTGATAGACGCGTCCTTCGATACAGCTGGGATCGTTACGCTTCGCATATTTTTCCCAGTCCGCGCGTGGCCGGTGCACCCAACGGCTATCGCGCTGGTGGTCAGGATCGTCGCGGTAGGTGTAATCATTAAGCGTGCCAATCTCATCCCCCAGATAAATGAGAGGAATCCCTCCTACAGTGAGAATTATGCCATGAATGAGCAGGATGCGGCGGACCGCGAGCCCCACTTCGTTTTCGCCCTCTTCATGCAGCGCCTTTTCCAAACCTGCCAGCGAGGCGCAGGTTCCGCAGATACGGCAGTCTCCGGTCAAGAGATTTTCCTGAAAAGGCAGTCCGCGGGCAAAGCTGCCCGGGAATCGCCCACAGTAGAACTCATTGAGGAAATGACGGTGGTCCTGCCCGTTCACGCCAAGGAAGGCCGCATCTTCATCGGAAAACGTCCAGCCGATATCATCATGCACACGGACGTAATTGACCCATGCCGTGCCAGGGTTGAGCCTGAACCGTTTCGCCATTGCCTGCGAAAGTAGGCGTACCTTACGCGTGGCAAGCGAATTCCATAGAAGCGCCATCAAAAGCGGATTATAGGAAATCTGGCATTCATCCGGGGATATATATTTCACGACCTCATCAGGATGAACGATAGCTTCAGATTTGAATGTGAGCGCAGGCGCCGCGATGCGCGCCACAGCATTGAAGGCTTTAATGAGTGTGTGCGCCTGCGTCAAATTCTCGCAGTTGGTACCAAGTTGTTTCCAGATGAAGGCGACCGCGTCGAGGCGCAAGATCTCCACACCCTGATTGGCAAGGAAAAGCATTTCCTCCGCCATGCGGTTAAAGACAGCCGGGTTGGAATAGTTCAGATCCCATTGATAGGAGTGGAAGGTTGTCCATACCCAGCCGCCTCGTCCACTGAACAGGGTTGGGAAGAAGGTGAAAGCACCAGAGTGTTCGTCGGGAAAGATCTCTCTGAGATTCCGCTCATAGCGATCAGGCAGCTCACGGTTCGAAAAAATGCGGTAGAAATCCATATATTCATCATCCCCCGCTTTTGCACGTTGCGCCCACAGATGTTCGTCAGATGTATGATTGAAGACCAAATCCAGCACAAGGCTGATGCCCGCTTCACGTAAGTTCCTCGCCAGCACGTTAAGCTCTTGCATCGAACCAAGGGCAGGATTCAACTCACGATAACTACTCACGGCATAACCACCATCATTCTCACCTTCGGGCGCTTTGAAGAGCGGCATGAGGTGAAGATAGGTGATGCCCATTTCTTTGAAGTATGGAATCCTGGATTGAATTCCCTTGAGATTTCCTGCAAACCGGTCCACGTAACAAACCGCGCCAAGCATTTGATTGGACTCAAACCAGCGTAGGTTCTCCTCACGGGCGCTGTCTAGCTCTCGCAAGTCCTGGGGACGGCTGAACCAGAGACGAGCCATGCTGAGGATCAGATCTTCAAGATAAAAAAAGAAATCGTAACGATCACCGTACACGTCCGCATACAAGGTGAACAGCATAAGGAAATGCTTGTGCAACCGTGAGGAGAATTGCTCCCAGCCCAAACGGTCTTTTTTGATTTCCGATCTTAGAATTCCTTTTACTCGCGGCAGGATGCGGGTAAGTGAACGACGGGCTTCACGTTCGATATTTTGATTTTCAATCATTGGTTAGTGGGTTGTGTTGGAGGGCAATTGCTTGACCAGTCAGAATCGCATTTACAGATCCAGGGTTCTTAAGTGCTCGCTGTATAGGTCAAAGATCGAGAATTGCAGGTCTCTACACAGTTTTGAGATCTACGAGAGAACTACCGCTGCTCACCCCTTGACCGAGCCCTGGAGGAGCGCCCTGATAATCTGGCGTTGGAACAGCACAAAAATGACGAGGGTAGGTAGCAGGGTCAATATCGTGCCGGCGCACAGCAGGGGGACATCCGTTGCATAGTGACCCTGGAACGCTCCCAACGCACCGGCCATTGTTCTCTGCGTCGGATCCTCGACGAGGACCAGTGCCAGAAGGAACTGGTTCCACGTCCAGACAGCCATGAGTATCCCCAGCGATGAGATTGGCGCACGCGCGAGCGGGAGGTGAATACGCCAGAACAGGTCCCAGGTCGTCGCGCCATCGACGCGGGCCGCCTCTGAAATCTCTGGCGGCATGTTGACGAAGTGGGCACGCATCCAAAAGACAGCAAATGGCATATACAAAGCAATCAGCGGCAACACGATTGCTACCCGAGTGTTGTAGATTCCTATTGCTCGCTCCAGGTAGTAGAGAGGGACGATGATTCCACCGAAAGGTAGTGTCAACCCAAACACGAACAAGAACAGGAGCGCACGCGAGCCGGGGATTCGCAAGAGACCAATGGCGAATGCTGCCATTGTCGAGATGATGAGCGCAGCGGGCACCACGGCCAGCACGATGAACGTGCTCGAGGTTACGAGTGCCGTCATGTTCGCTACGTGGAACGCTTCGATGAAGTTGCCCCACTGTGGATCCGCGGGCCATTCGAGTCCATTGGGCACCGTCCCGGACGGATGCAGCGCGGTCGTGAAGATGCTGATGAAGGGTAGCACCGTGATCGCCATCAGCAATATCAGAAGGGTCCGGCCTGCAAAGAGTTCGCCGCGTGCAACTTTCATCCCGGAACCTCCCGGCTCAGGCGCTGGATGGGAAGGACGACCACGAGCACTAAAACCATAAGCATGACGGCAAGAGCCGACGCCAGGCCGATCCGTTGCTCAGTGAAGGCTAGGATGTAGATCTGGATACCGGGAACCGCCGTCGAGTTACCGGGTCCGCCGGCCGTCGATACATAGACGATATCGAATGCGGCCAGCGCAGCAATGACCGTGACGGTGAGGCACACACCGATCTCTTGTTTGAGAAGCGGGACAGTGATCTGGATAAACTCCGTGAACCAGCCAGCGCCGTCAATTCTCGCGGACTCATAGAGGGCCGGATCGATCTTCGTAATGCCAGTCGATAGCAAAACAGTACAGAATCCGAGCAGCACCCAGACGCCAATGAGCCCGACTGAAGGGAGCGCCCAATCGAAATCTCCGAGCCAGGCACGAGTGAAGGCACCGAGTCCGATGGATTTGAGAACCTGGTTAATCAAGCCAGGAAGGGCCAACAGCCAGCCCCAGATGATCCCAGCTGCAACGAGCGGTATGACCTGGGGCAGGAACAGAACGGTCCGGGCAACCGCTCCAAGCCGCCCGGTTGCCACGCGGTGGATGATGCTGGCGACAACAAGCCCGAGCGTCACCGGGATGAAGCTGAAAAACACGACTAGTTTGAAGGCGTTGAAGATCGTTCCGAGCAGATCGGGATCGTCCAGGACGGTCGCGTAGTTCCGAAGGCCCACCCAAGTCATGGACCCAATGCCGTCCCAGCGAAAGAACGAATACTGGATACTGAGCACGAGGGGAAGCAGGACGAATGCTGCGTACATCAGCAGCGCGGGCAGAACGAACAGCCAGCCGATTAGAGTCTCCCGGCGGACCCTCCTATACGGGAAGGTTCGCCGGGAGAGCGCGGGAACCGCGGGGCGATTGTCTGAGGTGACTGTTGATCTAGGATGTATCGTCACGCGGTACTCACCATTACTGAGTCAATTGCCGCTCATACTCTTCCTGGACGGCCTTGAGGAGCCCGGCAGCATCTTGCTGGCCGCCGACCATCTTCTGCAGTTCGGGCGTCCAGCCCTGGGCGAAGATCGCGCCGGTGGCGTTCGCGATGAAGTCCATCGCCGTGCCCGCCTCCCCGACCACCGCGCCGGCTGCCAGCGTCTCGTTCGTCACCGAACCCTCGGCCGCGGACGGGATCTCGAGGTCACCCGGGCCACCGGGGTTCGAGCCGCCCACCTCGACCAGGATCTGGCGCGCCGCGTCGTTCGTGGCGACCCAGTCCAGGAAGAACGCCGCGCAGTCGGCGTTCGGCGCATCGGCCGCGATACCGTAGGTCAGCGGGGCCGACATCGCGCCGGGCGCGCCGCCCTCTTCCAGGGGCGGGAAGAGGAAGAACCCGACGTTATCGGCCATCTCGCCGTTGTACGACGCGTTCTCCCAGTCGCCGTTGAAGATGAAGAGGCCATCGCCGCCGCGGAAGCGAGCGTTGGCATCGGTGTACTGGAGGGCGTTGGCGTCCTCCGGGAAGTAGCCCGCCTCGATCCAGCCCAGGAGATGCTCCGCTGCCTCGCGGTTCGAGTCGGTATCGATGGTCGCGCCGGGCTTCTGGAAGATCCAGTCGTTTATCGGCTCAACGGGGCCGTAGGCGGCCATCAGGTTCTGAAGCGGGAACGCGAGCCCCATACCGCTCTTAGCGCTGCCCCACTGCATGATGGGCAAGAGTTCGGCCTCCTTGGCTTTGGCAAGCAGGTCATCAAACTCTGCGAGGGTTTTAGGCGGCTCGGTCATGCCAATCTGCGCTGCCAGTTCTTTGTTATAGAAGATACCGGTTAGACTATAGTTAAGCCCCATAGCATAGAGCGAGCCGGAACCGCGGGTGCCATCTTCCGCGACGCGGTTCTGGTTGAGCTGCGGCACGGGCCATTCGTCCCAGCCGAAAGCTGCGGCATAATCGTCAAGGTTCTTGAGCAGCCCCTGCTTGGCAAACGAGACCATTGTGGGTAGCCGAAGCAGGTCGGGTGGATTATCACCAGAGAGCAGCCGCGGCGTGGCGTTGATGAGGTTCGTGAACTGGTCCTGTTTGATATCCCAGGTCACATTTGGGTACTGCCTGGTGAATTCCTCGGCGAGTTTGAAGGGAATATCGAAGCCTGTCTCGAAGTAGGCGTTAAGTACGATAGGTTCCGTCCCGCAGCTCGGTCCGGCGGCTTCAGCAGGTTCTGTCGCTGCTTCAGTAGCCGCCCCTGACGGGGCGTCGGTCGCAGACGCTTCCGTTGCAGCGGGGGGCTCGGTGACGACTTCGGTGGCGGGAGCCTCTGTTGGGGCAGGGGCAGCCGTTGATGCCGGTGATCCGCATGCAGAAAGCAGCATGGAGATCAGGATCAGCAGACTTACTAGAGACCATAATACGGATTTCTTATTCATTTCTCTCTCCTAATTTGCTTGAGTGTAAAAGACGGGGGATTTTGTTTTTAGATGAAGCAGACCTCCTGAAGCTCGAATACCAAAAGAAAACATACTACGTCTGTTAGTGGTATCTTGAAAGCACTTTCATAAAGAGTATACAAGTTTTCAATATTTGAGTCAATATCCAGTTTTATGCAGTGCGTCGTTCTATTAATCTGAGAGGTAATTTAACGTGTCTGGGGGGTCTGGAAGGCGACTGTATTTGTGCGAGCAATATTTCCACTGCCAACCTGCCAGACTCATCCAAATGTTGAGAAATGGTTGTGAGGTCAGCATATTCAGCCATATCCAGATCATCGAAACCAATGACCGCGAGTTGTTCTGGTACCTGGATATTCAACTGTCGCGCAGCCTTGAGCACGCCCAGTGCCTGGAAATCCGTTGCAGCGAAAATAGCAGTTGGAGGATCTGTCAGATTCAACAGCTCTTTGGCAACCTGACGTGTTTGTTCCTGTGAATAAGGAGCAAGGCGAACGAAAGTATCAGGCAGCTTAATCCGCGCTTTCTTTAGCGCTTGCCGAAATCCGCTTAAACGCAAACTTACGGGGTGAATGGAGTACTCCGGCAAATCGGTGTCACCTAAAAAAGCGATCCTGCGATGGCCCTTCCCCAGCAAATAGGTGGCTGCCATCTTCCCACCCCCCACATCGTCAATCTCAACACAGTTCAATTTGGGATGTGGATATTCAATGAGGACGGTCGGCAACCCATGATCGATCAAACGGCGTACCTGAGGATCATCTATAGGCAATGAAAGAATAATCAACCCGTCCAAGTTTCCGGTCAATGGCAGGCTGGATAAATATCCCTGTAAGTGATCCTTGGAATCAACCGTATAGATCACCAGTTCATAATTCTCAGGCGATAACGTCTCAGCAATTCCTCGTAACCGCTGTATGAACGATGGCGCAGTAAAGAAAGGAGTAATTACGCCGATACGTCCGGTATGCTGCATGGCACGCGCTCGAGCCTCTGCTTTCGGGACAAAGCCTAATGCATCGATCGCTGTGAGCACTTTCTCGCGCGTTTCAGAATTGACTTTATCTGGCGTGTTGAGCATGCGAGAAACAGTTGTTATGCTTACTCCGGCACGCCTTGCAACATCATAGATCGTAGGCTTTTTGGAGATCGTCATGAGATACCTCGGCTGAAAGAAGGAATATGAAAGCACTTTCATTTTAGCACAATCACCTGAAAGGTACCACTGCATATGTCCGGTGGCTCCTGAACGCCCGCACCCTCTTACTAAGGAGACCGTATTTTGTAAGGGCAGGATTGATCTCTCCCTCGGCAAAACACTATCGATCCAAATGGACAAAAAATTACGCTTTCCCATAAGAAAAGCGTAATTTCTAATGTGTTGGATGGCGTGCAAAAGATTTTGATTTCTCCAGCTCATATCGTGGACGTCTGATTCGAGAGCATCACGTCAGTGCCTCAGCCATGGTGCGGATTTGGACCTCGATAATCCTCGAGCGAGGCGATTGCGTGCATGCCATGAGAATCACCGCAGCGATATCTTCCGCGTCGAGCATCCCCGAGGCGGCAACGCTTTCTTCTGTTCTGCCTTTTCCCAACGCAAACTCAGTCTTCACCCCACCCGGACAAATCGCCCCCACTTTGATACCGTGCGGACGTAACTCCTTGTCCAACGCCTGTGCAAATCCCACCTGGGCGAATTTTGTAGCGCAGTATACGGCTTCGCCGCCAAATCCATAAATGCCAGCTATCGAGGAAATCATCAGGATCGTGCCAGAGCCTTGTTGCATCATGACTGGCACAGCGTAACGCGTGAATAAAAACGTGGAGCGCATGTTGGTATCCATCATCTCGTCATAGTCTTCCGCGGATGTATCCACGAGGTTTTGGTAGTTCCCGATACCGACATTGTTGATCAAAATATCTAAGGACCCAAACCTCTGGAGGGCGAGATCCACCGCCCGGCGCCCGGTCTCTTCTTCTTTTGCATCTCCGAGCAATGAGACCGCTTTACCACCTAAGTTTTGTACCGCTGACTCGAGGTCTGCCAAACGTGCCCGCCTGCGCGCGTTGAGCACGAGATTGGCTCCTTCTCCTGCCAATGCCAGGGCGCTTGCCCAGCCGATACCGGCACTGGCTCCTGTAATCAAAGCTGTCTTTCCGGATAATTTTCCACTCATGGAGTCCTCCATTTGTAAAGTATAGTGAAATGATTTTCTTGATGATGGTATTTCTTTCCCAAGAAATCACGATCAGGTGATCGTGAAGGGATAGGATGTTCTTTGAGGTAGGTCAGGTGGCGTTCGTGGTCTCACTTGTCGTAGATCCGGCTTTAGGGGCAGCTTGTCAATTTCACGCTCGGCGCGCTGCCCGCAGGACGCGACGCATCTCACCCTACGAATTCTTATGCAAGACATATATTAAACACCACCAAACGCCGAGAATCCGCCGTCGATGGGGATCACAATTCCGGTCACGAAAGCGGCCGCAGGAGAGATTATCCACATGGTCGCACCGAGCAGGTCTTCGGGAGTCCCGAAGCGGTTCATGGGCGTGTGCGCCAAAATGGATTGACCGCGGGAGGTTAAGCTGCCATCCTCGTTCAACAGCAACCGTCGGTTTTGCTCCCCTATAAAAAAACCAGGCGCGATGGCATTAACGCGGATGCGCGGCGAATAATTCTGCGCCATATGAACAGCCAACCACTGGGTAAAGTTAGTAACCGCTGCCTTCGCCGCCGAATAGGCAGCAACGCGCGTCAACGGACGATAAGCGCTCATCGAAGAGATGTTGAGAATCGTACCTTCGCCGCGCTCTGCCATACCACGCCCAAAGACCTGACACGGCAAAATCGTGCCAAGCAGATTTAATTCGCTGACATGCCGAAGGGCTTCAGGAGGCAGATCAAAGAAGGACAGATCCGTAGAGGTTGTTGCGGAGGGATGATTGCCGCCCGCGGCGTTGATGAGGATATCCACGGCGCCGAATTCTGCTTTGACAGTTTCATTTGCCTCGTGTAACGTCTCCACTTTCAGAACATCACCATAGACACACCGCACGAATCCCTTGCTCTTCACTTGTTTTATATATTCTGCTACGGACTTCGCTGCCCGTTCCCGATTACGACTCAAAATAATGACATTGGCGTTGCATTCCACAAGTGTATGGACTACTTCCAAACCAAGCACACCTGCTCCACCAGTGACCAGGACAGTGCGGTCTGTGAAATCGTAAAAGGACTGAAGTTTTTCGAAATTCATGCTGGTGTCTGGAGCAATCGTAAATGTTTTTCAAAGTGAGCTTGCAACCCCTCCAGATAGGCTGTTTCATACTTGACCAGCGCCTCTTTCAATTCTGTGCCAAACTTCGCGAGTGCAGAACCAAACGTAACATGCAGAATTTGCCGTGCATGAAAATCATTTAACAAGGAAGGTAAATCATCTGAAGAAGGCAAATACTCTAACTGTGCTGAAACATGATACGTGCGTTTATCGATTTCATAGCGCTCACATGCCAACGAATAAATTTTCAAGAATAAATCAGGTGTATATCTGGCCAGGACACGCAATGCCTCGAGATAACTGGTTCCCGCGGTTTTGACGTGAATGCTGTAGCTCCAATATTTTGTGAGCAAGGGATATACGCTGAACTTGTCCGAGCCAGAATGCAGGCTCAATTTATAGGTCCCAAAGTGTGCTGTCACGCCGGCATGTTTTGCCAGTTCTGCATCCAAAGAATCTACATCTCCAACATAATCGACGCCTTTTTCAAAGCGACCGCTAAAACGCGGTGCAAGGGAAGTGAAGCGTACCCCAAAGCGAGTCAGCTCATTGGCGATGAAATAATGTTCAAGAGGGGTGGTCGGCAAATCGGTTTCATCCACCGAGACTTCAAAATCAAATTCATCTTTCATTTGGGATAGACGAGTAAACATCGCCACCGTATGTTGAATCGCTCGCCCATATTTGACGATCGCCCGCCTCAGGGTTTCCGGTTCGAACTGACCCCATACCCGCTCATCGGTTCTATACAGATACAACGCCGATAATTCATCCCACTCAGGCCCCCTGATCTTTCCGCTCAATACGTCAACAGAGTCCGTGTCTGCCATGTTATCGGCATATCCACCCGGGTCAACGGTGAAGAATGTGTAACCAGCTTCGACAAATGGCGCGAGGTCCTCCATGGTCTTCAAATGGTCGGCATCGGCGCCCCAGGGCAGATCCCATCCTGCCGCCTCGACGGCGCGCTTTGCATCATCCATCACTTGCTGCGGGGTGCGCCGGGTCCGCTCATTCTCGCGGACCGATTGCTGGGCAAAGACAGGCGCGAATTTTGTTCCGCGCACGGCAGCGATATGGCCCGGTGTCGCAAGTCCTAGACGGTCACCGAAACCAAAGGAAGGAGAGAGCGAAAGAGGAGAAAGCATAATTATGTCCAATTGAAAATAGAATGTAGAAAGTGATACATGGCTCAGCTTTACTACGTCCTAATTTACGCGCCCACGGCGACCAGATTGATTGGAGTTTTTTCGGCAAGAATATTGTGAACAGCCATATCCTATGGTGGAGGCTGGATTAACTCCAGTGTGATTCCATCGGGATCATTGAAGTAAATGGTGTAACCGCCTTTGTTCACCCCGGCTTGAATAGCGATCGGTTCCTCGGCCTTGAACAGCACACCCCGAGCCTTCAATCTCGTGAACTCTGCCTGTATATCATCGACAATGAATGCCCAATGACCTATACCGGCGCGATTGGTATCGAGTGGAATATCCTCTCCCCGTGGGTGAACATATTCCACCAGTTCAATGTGATGTCGCGAGATCGGAACCGTCTGGCCTGGCACGCGCAGTTGCGCCACCTTAAGATGTGCATCTGGGAACCCCACCAGCCTGCTAGTGTACGCATTGTGCTGGACCTGACTGCGTACAAACTCGAGGCCCAATACTTCGGTATACCATTTCACCGATGCCTCAAGATCACGGACTGTGAAGGAAACGTGCCAGAATCCGTGGATCATTGTAGAACCTGTTGTACTTTTCGCTCCATGAGGAGCAGGGATTCTTTCGGGCTTTGTTTGCCGGCGATTGCCTCCTGTACCCCGGCCCATAAGATGTCTTCGATGAAGGGATATTTCGCAAACTTGGGAGGGATCATCGCATAGTGAGTGATCGTCTCTTCGAGCGCGATCATTCGTTTTGCATCCTGTTCTCCAGACAGGGTTGCCTTCGTGTTTTCAAACACACTCTGACGTACAGGAGTATGCCCGGCTGCGCTTGCTTCGTACCATTGCACTTCCGGGCTGGTCAGGTATTTTGCCAGTGCCAGGCCGCCCTCTGGATCGCGCGCGGCTTTGGGGATAGCAAAGCTATGCCCACCCGCGTAGGATCTGCGAAGGCCGGCTGGCCCCGCCGGATAGACGGCCACATCGAATTGATCGCATACCTGGCAAGTTTCTCGCTTCTGGTACAGGCCGTAAAATCCGGGCCAATCTCCGACCATCAATAGATCTCCGCGGCGGAAGCGATCAGAAATTTCGTCGTAATACCAGTTCTCGATGAGATCGGGAGGGGTCACCTGTTCAACGGAGTGCAAACGGTAGAGAAAATCCAGGGCCCATTCGCCTGCCTCACTGTTGAATATCGGATTCAGATCATCATTGAACAGGTCACCGCCCGCCATGCCAAGCATTTCATAAAATGTACCGAACAGACCGGAATGCCGGCCCGGAAATGCAAACCCGTAAAAATCCTCCTTTTTATGCTTGATCATCTGAGCAAGCGCTTCGTCCCATGTTTGCGGCGCGGAGATCAGATCGGCGCGGTAAAAGAGGAGCCGGGCATCCAGGTTGCGCGGCAGCTGCATCAACTTGCCTGCTATCTGGCATAAACCGAGGACGCGCGGTACAAAGTCGTTGAGCTCATCGGAATTTACAAATTCATCTAGCGGCATCAGGTATTCAGCTTGCGAGGGAGAGTACTTCGTGTGCGTGGAGATCAGATCGTAGCGGCCATATTCCGTGCCCAGATCGTTCGCCATGCGCTGGTTCAACTCCACGTGCGGCAGACATACGTCCACAGACAGTTTATATCCATGCTGCTCCTCAAATTTCGGCAGCATTTCCAGCAGGCCATCATACTGCGGCCCGCCGATCAAAGCTAGATGTAATTCTTTCATTAGAACATTGCCTCCACCGCGCGAAGGATATCGTCGGGTTGGGGCAGGACGGCATTCTCCAGCGGCTCCGCGACGGGAATGGGGACATGCTTCGCTCCTAAACGGCGAGCAGGCATGATCAACCGCTCTGGGGCCTGCTCATTCACTCTTGCGAGGATCTCAGCGCCCAAGCCGCAATTGCTATGAGACTCATGCACGACGAGCAGACGACCCGTTCCCCTGATCGATTCTAGAATCGTTTCCATATCGAGCGGCTCAATGGTACGCAGGTCAATAACTTCTGCTTCGATACCCTTTTTTGCGAGGCTGTCGGCCGCTTCTAATGCAAACAATAATGTGCGTGAATAAGACGCGATTGTGACGTCGCGCCCATCGCGTTTGATTTCCGCTTTGCCAATAGGAGTGATGTAATCACCATCAGGCACCTCGCCTTTGGTGTTGTAGAGCAGCTTGTGCTCGATGAACACGACCGGGTTTTCAGCACGGATGCTGCTCCTCAATAATCCTTTCGCATCTGCGGGCGTGGAAGGCGCGACGACGATCAAGCCCGGAACCTGTGCAAACCAGGACTCAAACGATTGCGAGTGCTGCGCTCCATTGCCGCGTCCGCCACCCTGTTGCGCGCGTATTACCATCGGAACCGATACGGTGCCGCCGGCCATATAACGGAGTTTCGCCGCCTGATTCACAATCTGGTCCGCGGCCACCAGTGCGAAATCCATGAATAAGAGCTCTACAACTGGGCGCATCCCGGCCATCGCCGCGCCGATGCCGATTCCTACAAAACTGGATTCGCTGATTGGCGTGTCGCGCACGCGGTCTGGGCCGAATTCCTCAATCAAGTCTTTCGTCACACGAAAGATCCCACCGTGATGGCCGATGTCTTCTCCCATCAGGAAGACGCGCGGGTCGGCGCGCATCTCTGCGCGGAGTGCATCGTTGAGAGCCTGGGCATAAGTAAGAGTTGGCATACGATTTATTAACCTCAAACAACCACATCCATGAACGCATCATCCGGTTCCGGCGCGGGACTCGATTCGGCAAACTGGAGTGCATCTGCAATCACGGCATCGGCTTCGCTGTCGAAGCGTGCCAGATCTGCTTGACCACATCCAAGTTGGCGAAGTCGTCCCCCCAGACGAACGATTGGTTCATTCTCACGGGCCTGGGCCACTTCTTCCCTGGTGCGATACACTTCCGGGTCGCCCATCATATGTCCCCACAAGCGATAGGTCTTTGCTTCAATATAGGTTGGGCCGCCGCCGGATCGCGCCCCGGCCGCAGCTCGCTCCACGGTGTCATACATCAGCTCGAGATCATTTCCATCAATTTGCAGCGCCTCGATGCCGAATGCCGCAGCCCGTTTGTACGTCTCGACGTTGGAGGTCGTTTCATGGGAAGGGGTCATCTCTGAATAGAGGTTGTTTTCGCAAATCAAAATCAAAGGAAGTTTCCAGATGGCTGCCAGATTGAGTGTCTCAAGAAAAACACCTTGATTCACCGCGCCTTCTCCAAAGAAGGCAAGCGCGATGCTGTCCTTTTTTTGTAATTGAGAAGCCAGCGCAGCACCGGCCGCGTGAGGAACCCCGGCCCCTACAATTGCATTTGCCCCAAGCAGCCCCACAGACGGGTCGGTAAAATGCATCGAACCGCCTTTGCCTTTGGAACAACCGCCTGTCTTGCCCAGCATTTCCGCCATCGCCGCACGAACACTTAAGCCCTTTGCAATTGCCTGCCCATGACCGCGATAGGTGCAAGTCATAAAATCATCCTGGCGCAGCGCCCAGCAACCTCCTACCGCGGTCGCTTCCTGCCCGACACACGGGTGGAACGAACCACGAATTTTTCCCTGTTGGTAGAGGCTGCGAATCGTCTCTTCAAATTTGCGAATCACCAGCATTTGGCGATAAGCGTCCTGCAATCGCTCTGGGCTCAACGGCATGGAGTTATCTCCTTACTCCCTATCTATTAATCTTTGTTTCTGATGTCGTAGCGAGGAGGGTGGTTGTCCCGACGAAGCAATTCCCCAGCCCAAATTACCTGTAAGTTCACATGAGGGGATTGCTTCGCGAAGAGCGCTCGCAACGATATATTGGCGGCAAAACATTATGCTGTGATCTCCGATGGGCGCACACTGCGCGCCTCGCTCATAGAGCGATACGATGCTTCCACGACCCGCAACGTGCCAAGGTTATCCCTCGCGGAGGTGACCGGCTCGCCACCGGTTTGGATGGCTTCCATCAGCGATGCCATCGGGCCATAGAACGCGTCGGGGATCCATCTTCCCGGCAGGGTGACAGAAAAATTACGATCCAAATGGGTACGGCTGGTAAACCTTAGGGTATCGTTGCGACCCTGGGGATAATCGTAATTCGTGCCGATCGTACCTTCGATCACGCCCTCTGTACCCAACACACGAAACAGCGAATACAAGGCCGGCGACCAATCAAAGTGACAGATCGCAATCAGGATCTGCATGCCGTTCGGATACTCCCAAACAGTGATGGTTTTGGTCTCGCCTCTGGCTTGCTGTGCCGGGTGTTTCGTATGGCGACTGGTGACGAGCGCCGGGTCACCAAAAAGAAAGCGCAATGAATCTAAATAATGAATGGAATGGTACAACACCTCGAGGCGCGGCTGGCTGGCGATCCAGGGCCACATGTCCCAGGGTGTGTGAATGCTTACCTGGATTTCTGCATCCAGCACCTCGCCGACCCAGCCCTCTAAGAGCAAAGCTCGAACGGACCGAATCAGGGAGCTCCAGCGAAACTGTTGCTGTACAGCGATCTTTAAGTTGGCTCGCCGTGCAGTGTCTGTCATCCTTACCGCTTCAGAATATTTATCTGAGAGTGGTTTCTGGCAAAGCATATGCTTTCCTGCCGCGCTCACTGTTTCGACGATTGCGCGCCGATCCCAGGCCATTGTCGCGATGTCGACGATTTGAATGCGCGGGTCATTTAACACATCGTCCAGAGTGACATAGACTTTTTGCAAACCATGTTCTTGTACAGTTTTTCTTGCCGCTTCCGGATCGATGTCATAGCCGCCGATCATATTGAAGCCATGCGTTTTATACGATGGGATATGACCATAGTTCACGATCCCACCGCAGCCGATAAAAGCGATGCCATAATCGATCTTGGGCGGTAGTTTATGCTCGAGCGCAGATTGAATTACATCAGGGATAGAATGCACGATCATATGAAGGATCAGCCTTTGACCGCGCCAATTAATAGACCGCGCGTAATGTAGCGTTCGAGGACGATGGCGATAACGATCACAGGGACGATCATGATCAAAATTAAGACGGACATGTTCCACCACTGCGGACCACGGGTCGCATTCTGCGCGGCAATTACCAGGGGCAGGGTTTGCGAATTGGCACTCGAGAGGAATAAAGCCAGCAGATATTCATTCCAGGTAAAGACAAGCACAAATAAAAATGTGGCAACCAGGCCGGGGATGGCAAGCGGCAAGACAATCGACCAAAAGATTCGATAGCGCGAGGCGCCATCAATCGAGGCGCATTCCTCCAGCTCGATGGGAATCGTGCTTATGTAATCTCGCATCAGCCAAATGACGATCGGCAGATTGCTGACAACATATGTGATGATCAAGGCCGTATACGTATCTAATAAATGCAAGCGCTGGAACAGGATGTAGATCGGGATCACCACGGCAATCGGCGGCAGCATACGCTGGGAGATCATCCAGAAGGCGATATCCTCGTTTCCCAATGCGCGCTTGAAACGATGCCCAATCGTGAGCAGCACGATGAAAAACACCGCGATCGACACCGCCACTGCCACCTGCCAGGGCACACCGAAATAAATGGCAACAATACTCAGCGCAACACAACCAATAAAGGTCAGGATCGCGCCAACGCGCGGACGGTATTCGAACCGAACCAGGGCATAGGATGCTGTTGAGCCGAGAATCAAAGCCAACAAAGCGCTGACGGGCGCAACAATGGCGGTGTTCCGATACGTCCGCAGTGTGTCGTTGCTGAGATCTCCCAACAGAATATATTTCCAGGCATCCAGAGAAGGTTTGAAATCCACGAATGGAATATAGAAAGGGCCTTCGGCAACCTGGCTGGGAATCTTAAGGGAAGTGACGATCAACCAGTACAGCGGAAACAAAATCAGGAATGCCCAAAACCCCAGCGCCAGGTAAGTCAGAACCTTGCCGATCGGCGAGGGCGTATTGTAGGATCTGCTGCGCAACCAATATGTCATTTCTGTTCGTCCCTTATAGCTTTTCCAGCGTCTGCTGCCGGATTAAATTGACAAACATCATGCTAAAGAACGTGACGAGAAAGAGCAGCATATACGCCACCGCGGCCGAGCCGCCCACATCCAGGGCGCGCCAATTAATGAAAGCGTGATACGTCAAAGATTGGGTTGCAGTACCTGGCCCGCCGTTTGTCATCACATTCGGCAAATCGATAATCTTAAAGGCCTCGATCAAGCGGATCAAAATCAGGGTCATACTGACGGGCAGGATTCCTGGCCAAACGATATGGCGGAAGATTTGCCACTGATTGGCGCCGTCTACGGTCGCAGCTTCCATCGGTTCTGTCGGCTGACTCTCCAGGGCGGCCAGCAGCACGACAAACATGAAAGGCGTCCACTGCCAGATATCGGCAATTAAGATTGCTGTACGCGCCCCCCAGGCATTATTCACCCATGAAAAATCAGTCAAACCCATCGCCTGCCAGATGGGTGTGAATGGACCTTTGCTCGTGTCCGTAAGCATTCGGAACATGTAGGCAACACCAACGGGCGTGATCATCATGGGAAGCAAAAACACCACGCGGAAGAAGCGCCGCCCGGGGATATTTTGTACGGTAAGCATTGCCAGGCCCAACCCTATGATGTATTGGAAGAAGATACCGACAAAAACATAGACGAGAGTAACCGTGACCGTTCCCAATCGACCGCCATTCCACAAGGTGCGCGTGAACATCCAGGCCAGGGCTCCCAGGCCGAAAACCAGCAATAGGCGGCCGATCAAGCCGCCAGCCGAGACCCTGGCATTCAATAGATAGCGGGCCAGAAATATCGCGAGTCCGATGACAACGATTCCAAATACGAACCACGTCGTGGGTGTAACAGGTGCAAAGGCCCCCAGAAAGTGCGCCTGTTCCGTGCCGAAAAACAATTTTTTATAATTATCTAAGCCCACAAATGTGAGCGTAAAGCCCCCTTTGGCAATTTTGAAGCGTGCCAATGATACATATAGGGATGCCAGCAGAGGAAAGACAGACAGGAACAAGAGGGCGATTACTGCCGGCAGTAAGAAGATGGGACCAGCTCGACGCTCGGCGGCCGCGATCACGGTATGAATGCGGGAGGGTTCCTGTTCCTGGGAGCCTGGGTTCATCGCATCAGCGGAGGGCACATGGCCCAACCCGATTTGAGTTGGGTCATGTGCATTGGCGTTCAGTTCGTGCTTCAGGTTCATTCCAATCCCAGGGTAGCCTTATAGGATGCCAGTTGGGATTCGCGGCCGACTTCTTCGGTGATCGCCTCCCAGGAATCATATAACTGTTGGGCCGCTTCATCTGCGGTCAGGTTGCCAGCGATATATTCTGCCAGGATACGGTCCAGTTCCACCTGGATGTATCTCTGGTTCGACGGAATACGCAGGTCGGCTACCATGTTGGGGCTGTTCAAACTGGCCTCGATACCGCTCAGGTAGCCCTCGGCTGCTCCCGGGCTAAAGCCGGCATCGATCCAGGCCTGTGTGTTTTCAAAATGCGAGATCCGGTAGGGGTTGTAGCCGGTTTTCCCAACGACCACATCGGCCATGGACTGAGCAGGCTGGGCCATGTAAGAGAGGAATGCATAAGCGGCGTCTTTCACCTTCTCGTCAGCGGCAGCATTGACCGCGCCGGCCCATCCTCCAAAGGAGGCATAGGGCGCATAGTTCACGCCGTCAATGGCATGGGGGCAAGTGGTCTCGTCGCAGGGCACGAGCTCGCCGGTTTCTCGATCTAGAACTTCTCTGGAGCCGGGCGTAATGATGGCGCCCACCTTGTCGATGACCTTCGAGTTCTCCGGATCAATGGCCAGCGGCCCAATATCGCCCCAATCGATCGACAGAGCGCAGCGACCGGAGATGAACAGGCCGCGGGAATCGCCAACACCCTGGTTTGTTTCGTCCGGGGGGCCGTATTGGCCAGTTTCCTTGTAGACCTCTAAAGCGCGTTTAAATGCGGCGTTGTTGACGAGAGGTGTCATGTCTTCCGTATTGAAGAATGCGCCCTGGCTGCTACCCTGGGCCTGGATATAAGGTGCCGCGATCGACCAGATCCACCAGTAGGATTGCTGCGCAGGAGCCTTGGAGATACAGGAACCATAATCGGCTTCCCCATCGCCGTTGAGGTCTTTGCCGTTCAGAGTTTTTGCCACGTTCAGATACTCATCCCATGTCTTGGGAGGCTCGAGTCCGGCCTCCGCGAGCGAGTCGGTTCGGTAATAGACCATGTGCATATCGCCATCGAGCGGAATGCTGTAGACCTTTCCCTCATATGAATTAAAGTCCCGGAAGAATGGGGCAACATCATCCCATTCGATGGCCGGATCGGCCTCGATGCGCGGCGTGAGGTCTTCGATGTAGCCGGCGGGAGCAAAGTCCACGATCCAGGAGGGGGCAAAGAGGAAGGCATCGTAGGCATTCGTGCCAGTGGCCATATCGGTCAGGGCCTTCTGGTACAACTCGCTATTCGGGACCGTGATCACATTGATCGTCGCGCCGGTCAGTTCCGTAAAGTCTGGGCCGCGGCGCTGCAGTGGTTCAGCAACTTGCGGACCCACAAAGGTGAGCAGATTGACAGTCACACCCTCAAACTCTTTTCCTGTCGCTTCTGTAGTAGGGGCATCTGTGGCCGCGGGTTCTTCAGTTGTCGCGGGTGCTTCCGTTACTTCGGGGGCTTCAGTTTGAGCCGGCGCTTCTGTAGCTGCAGGTGCTCCACAAGCGGTGGTAAGTACGCCAAGAACAATCAGGGTGCTCAGTGCCCTGATCAACATCTCCTTGCTTTTCATGACTTCTCCTTCTCTGTCTGTAACCTGAATGAGGTTTGTTTATACGGAAATCGTTTAGAATAGAAGGAAGCGGTACATACTATCGTCAATAGGCTAGTTCCTTTCTATAACAGAAATGATCACCTGCTGGCAGCGGGATCGAACCTGCGGGAAGGAGTGAAAGCTATGAGCACTGGTATGTGCCGCTTTTTTGTTCAGGCGAGTGGAGGGGTAAAGAACGTCAGCAGTTCCACCAGGGCCGGGCCTTCATTTCGCAGAGCGTGTTCAAGACCGATGGGGATCGCGATTATTTGTCCATCTCTAAGAGACACCTCCGTCTGATCTAAGGTTAGGATCGCATTCCCCCGAATGACCCAGACTGTTTCTACTTGTTCGGTATGTCGGTGACGCTCAATCCTGCCGCCCGACGCAACCCTGACGGCATTCACATTGGCGAACGGATTATCCAACCTGGTCAAGAGTCCCTGTATCTGGATGCCCGGGAAGCGAGCATGCTCTTGCCATACTTCGGGCAAGAGATCAACCACGCGCGGGAGAGCCATTAATCCATTTCCATTCCGCCGCACACATTGAGCGATTGGCCGGTGATATAGGCCGCGTCTGGGGAGCAAAGGAATGAAACTGCGCCAGCGACATCCTCTGGAGTCTCGATTCGGCCCAGTGGAATACGAGCAATCATCCGAGACAACGATTCTTCCGCCGTAATACCGAGGGCATTCGCTCGGATCTCATGGATTCGGTTTGTCATAGGTGTATCCACTACACCCGGACAAACTGCATTGACTGTAATGCCTCTTGGCGCAAATGACAGCGCCGCCGACTGCGTCAAGCTGATCACAGCACTTTTCGCCGCGGCATAATGGGCCTGGTCGGGCCGACCCGAGCGGCCTGAGATGGAGGAAAGATTGATAATTCGCCCGCCCACACCCATCTTTGAGACGGCAAACTGCATCGCAAAGAAAACCGTTTTGAGATTCAACGTCATGATGGCATCCCACTCATCCTCCGCAATTTCGAGAAACGGTGTAATGAGCACGCGACCAGCATTGTTCACCAGCACAGCTATATGTCCCCACTCTGCCGAAAGATCGATTACTTTTTGAATTTCATCCAGCCGTGTTAAATCAGCCGTTATGGCCAAGACCCTCGTCCCGAGATCCTCGACCTCCTTTTTGACCCTATCCAGGGCAGCAGCATTGATATCAACGACAATTATCGAAAACCCGTCGCGAGCCAGGCGGCATGCAATAGCCCTGCCAATCCCCTGGCCAGCACCCGTGACAATGGCAACCCTTGGCCTGGAGAAATCATTTTCCATGAGGCGCATCCTGGTGAGCTTTTGAAATATCCTCCAGAACCTCGCGCGAAAATATCAGATGCTTCATCATGGCTTGACGCGCCGCCTCCGCATCTCCGTTCTCGACGGCAGCCACAACCGCCTCATGCTGGTCAAAGACCTGGTCAACTGGACGCGGAAAATCCTCCCAGGTCAATATGATATGGTTGCGTAATTGATTAATGAGGGGGGCCAGCAATACTTTAAATAAATCGTTTTGAGTAGCTTCCGCCAGGGTAACATGCAGACTGAAATCCAGTTCTGCCATTTGTTTGGCTGTATGCCGATTCATCCGCATTTGCTTGCAGATGTGACGCAATTTAGTCAGTTGTTCCGGAGTTCGGCGCACCGCGGCGAGCGCAACCATCTCCACTTCCAGAACCCGCCGCACTTCATTAAGACGGATTTCAAAATCATCAAGATTCGCCAGCTGCATATATGTTTGCAGAGACTGAGATACGATATTGACATCAGCACGTCGTACTGAGACGCCACTCCCTGTTACGGACTCGAGAACTCCACGCGCCTCTAGCGCTTTGACTGCTTCGCGAACCACGGTGCGGCTCACACCGAATGCTTCAGATAACTCACGCTCAGGAGGCAAGCGATATCCAGTTTTCCATGCGCCAGAGGAAATCAGCTCTAATACTTTGTCCACCACTCGTTCGTAGAGGCGTTGTTCGCGCTCTAGCGGCTCAATCGACGCGGCTTCGCTGAGGGAATTTGTATTCGCCAGATCGTCTGTCATTCGAAATCTCGAAAACAACTAGCCTTTGTATGATGGTATACCATATTATGGAATACTATACTACTGGAAGTTTAATCTGTCAATGCCGATAAAGATTCTCCGTTTAATTATTGAACGTTTCCTGGCAGTTGATTTATGGCCTCCGCATGTTTCTACCGTATAAGGTACGCAACCCTCCCCTGACGTAGAGGGACGCGCGCTGGTCATATGGGTACAGGTTATGGACCAAGCCCAGAGGCAGTCATCCTTTGTTTGCTTCAGGTAATAGCAATTGGATTCACCCAGGATCCCGTTGCGCCATAGATACGCAATGGGGCAATCATCAGCAAGAATTCGTAGACTTTTTCTGCGGCAAGCATTTCCAGGAACATATTCTCTACCAATGTAACACCGTTGTGCACAAGCAGAAAACGATGCACACGATGATCCAGGGGCGGCAGCGCTTCTACGGTCATGTTGTCTGCGCCGACCAGATTCACTCCCGCCTCAATGAGACATTCTGCTACAGGCAGCCCCGGCCCGGCGATGGCGTCCAGATAAGCCGGGTTGCCCTCACGGAAGTGCTTGTAATAGCCTGTGCGAAAAATAACGGCTGTATCAGGCGTGATCTTCCTCCCTTCCCACTCCAGGGTCGCCTGCAGGTCTTCGACGGTGATCTCATACGCATCAGGCAGCACCTCCACTCCTTGATATCCTGCCACATCCACCAGAATGCCGCGTTGGATAATAGGGATCATGTCGCCTGCGCTCAGGTGGAGCTGTCCCTGATATGAGATCGTGTCTTTCGCCGCGACCGTTTTCCCTTTTCCCGCATACAGGCGCACCTCTCCTCCTGGCTGCGGGTTGCCCAAAGCACCCTGGTGCTCGCCGATGTGACAAAGTGCATCGATATGTGTCGCCGTATGGACCGGCATGGTAATGGTCTCAGCAGCGGCGGAGGCCGGTGCAATCGTCTCCAGATCTCCGTGCCGCAAACGCGGTGTGAGTGTGAAAGGGACCATCGCTCCGGGCTTTGGCAACCCTTCAAAATGAGGAATTCCTAGACTGTAAACTTTGCCAGTATTGATGAGGCTTAGTAATTCAGGAGTCATACGCGGGACAGGCAACGCTCCATAGGGAGTCATTTTTCCGGGTTCGACCTGGGCTGCATCCATACACTGTTTCCTTTCTCTTCCGGGTTTACGTTTTGCTTGGGAGACTTTACTTTTCGAATTGCAGGTATCGGTCAAGAGCCACCACGCAAGAACAATTCATGTTTAATCTTAGGCAGCGGGGTAAGCGAGCCTGAATTGCATTCAATCCATAAGGTGCAAGCATGAGGATTTCAAAATCGAGCTAGCGAAGCAAGCGGCAAAATGGATTGAGTGGTTGACCCATCTCCGGTTGAATTCCTCAAAACTTAAACTGAAACTCGCTCCCCTTGCGCCAATACACCGGTATCCGCTCCAGCGGCGCGTTTGCCTTGAGCTGCTGGCCGCCCTGGAACTCCTGGCCGTTCCAGGCTTCCACCCAGGTCGTGCCAGTTGGCAGATACACCTCGCGCGAGATCGCGCCCTGCTCAGTCACCGGGGCCACCAGCAGGTCCGGCCCAAGCATGAACTGGTCGGCAAGATTGACAGCAGCCGCGTCCGTGGGGAAATCGTAATAGAGCGGGCGCATCGGCGGCGTGCCATGCTCGTGAGCTTCCCGGTTGAGCTCGCGCAGATAGGGCTTGAGTTTCTCGCGCAGGAAGAGCAAGTGGCGGATAATCTCGTAGTTTCCCTCACCAAAGGACCAGACCTCATTGTCCGCCCCGGAAGATTGCGCGCCGTACAGCCCATTGAGCGGCTCGCGAACACCATGTAGGCGGAACAATGGGCAGAAGACACCGTACTGGAACCAGCGCACAATCAGTTCTTTGAAATAATCGGTGCGAATGTCGCCGTCCATGAATCCGCCAATATCCGTTGTCCACCAGGGGATGCCGCTCATGGCAATGTTCAGCCCGGCTGGGATCTGCGCGCGCAGTACCTCGAAGCGCGAGCGAACATCTCCTGACCAGACCGCCGCGCCATAACGCTGGGTACCGGCCCAAGCCGAACGGGAGAGAGTGATGATCTCCTCCTCTCCCGCGGCTTGCATTCCGTCGTAAAAACACTTCTGGTGTAGCAGCGGGTAGATATTCAAGACCTCCAATCCGGTGCCCAGCGCAAAGCGGATGTTCTGCGCGTGCATGGGCATCAGCTCCGGCTCATCGGCATCCAACCAGAAGACACGGACGCCGCAGTCAAGATAATTTTTCTTCACCCGCTGCCAGAGGAATTCCCGGGACTCGGGGTTGGTCGCGTCGTAATAGGACACCATGGAAACCCCTTCGGGGGTCGTATCGGCAATGGCCATATGGGCATGGACACCATGGACGGTCTGTGCCAGCAGCCCACGCTCGACCATTTCTCCAAACACCGAGTTGCTGGGATTAACCGTTGGCCATATGGAAACCATCAGCTCGACGCCCATTTCCTTCAGTTCCTTCGTCATTCCAGCCGGGTCCGGCCAATGGCGCGGATCCATAGCCCAATCGCCCATCATGTGCCAGTGAAAATAGTCCGAAACGATGACCGCCAACGGCAGCCCGCGCTGCTTGTACTCGCGCACCACGCTTAACAGCTCTTGTTCCGTGCGGTAGCGCAGCTTACACTGCCAGAACCCGAGGGCAAAATCTGGCAGAAGGGGTGGATGGCCGGTTGCATCGACATATTTCTCCAGGATTTCTGCCGGGGTATCACCGGCAACAATATAATAATCGATACCACGCGTAGCTTCCATTACCCAGCGGGTCAGGTTGGTGCCCAGCTCCACACGTCCCACCCCAGGGTTGTTCCATAGGAAACCATAGCCCAGGCTGGAGAGATAGAAGGGGATGCAGACTTCGGTATTGCGCTGTTCCAGGTCGATTACCGCGCCTTTGTTATCCAGAAGTCCGTGCTGGTGCTGTCCCAAACCAAAGATATGCTCTCCCGGCTGTGAGCTAAAATGGCTATCGATTTTAGAAAGGTTGCTGCCCGCAAGTGGACGATACCAGCGCGCGGGCGGCTTGTTGAAAATGGGCTCGGGCTCCTCCAAAAGGACAGAGCCCGACTGCGCACTCAAGAAGTGCAGCGTCCCATCCCGCCAGATCTCAGCACGCAGCTTGCCATTGGTCAAGATCCCCTTACCATCTTGCACTACAGCCGCCACATCGGGAATAGCTGGGCTTTCGAGCAATGCCCCCGGGATCGCTGGGAAATCGGACAGGTTGGTGGCGCGGACACGCACGCCATCTGGCCCCCAGGGCTCGACCTTGAGGATCTCGCCATTCAAGCGCCAGTATAGAATATTGTTGTCAGTGGAAACATGGGTTTTCATGTGTCGATTCCTGTTAAGCCTTAATCGGCAATACTTTTCCTCTCTCAGATAAAGTGGCAAGCGTTTCAGCGGGGCATCGACAGGGATGATCTGACCGCCTGGGTCGCACCAGTGCGTCCGCGCTAATTTTGCGCAGGAAAGTTAACTGTCCCTGGTCCTGCATAGCTTTGGGCTGGAAGTCCCACCAGTAGGCGAGGAACGGGCTCCCGGGTAGCCGTTCGCGTGAAGACATTTACACAAGAAAATCCTATCTATTCCCACATTGCCAGGAAAGCGTGGGGTTAAGGTTCTAGCTTGGTTTGGCGAAGGCATAGCTGCTTTGCCCCTGTGCTTCCACGATACACCTTTCCTAAATCGCTGATCGTGGGATTTTGGAAAAGGGAACAAAGTAGCTCAGGGGCGGGAGTCGAGTAATTTAATAACGGTACCTTCCCTGATTGAACCGGTGACTGATGAGCGACAAAATGATAATCAGCCCGTAGAAGAACTGGGTATAGTACCCGGTCAGCCCGGAAGCGATAATTCCGGTCTCGATAAAACCCACAATGAATGCGCCGATGACGGCGCCGACCACAGTTCCAACTCCACCCCACGTGGGGGTTCCGCCCACAAAGACTGCCGCCAGCACGGAAAGCAGGTAGCCGTCGCCGGTTGTAGGGTAGAAAGTGGAGTTGATCAGGGTGGAGAACACGCCCGCCACCGCGGCGGCGATGCCCATGTACACGTAGGCCATCGTCTTCATCCGTTTGACGTTTATGCCCATTTCCTTGGCGCTATCCTGGTTATCGCCGATGACCGCGATTTGCGCGCCAAAGCGGTGACGCGAGAACAACAGCCAGCCGATCACGGCGAACAATGTGCCCCAGATCATCTGCACCGGAAAGCCGTTGATGTCACCGATGAAGAAGTTGGAGAAGGACGTGTCGCGTAGCTGCGTCACTGAAATGCCATAACCCTGGTTGCCGATATGGATCATCCCACGCAGTAAGAAGTTCATGCCCAGTGTGGCTACTAATGAGGAGAGCCTGACCCGCGTCACCAATAATCCATTGACCAGCCCCGAAAGAACGCCCACCAGCAACGCTGTGGCCATGCACAGGAAGGGGTTCCAGTTGGCGCGCGTCCCCGCGGCAAAGGACCAGGCGCAGATGCCAACCACCGAGGGGAAGGAAAGGTCGATCTCACCAGCAGTGACGATGAATACCAGAGGCACCACCAGGATGATCGAAATCGGCAGCGATACGAATACCGCGTTGTAGATCTGCGGGTTCGTGAAGAGCCTCGGGTTCGCCGCGGTAAAACAGGCGATCAAAACGACGAAGAACACCAGCGCGCTGATCGGGCGGCGGTTGCGGCGAATAAACTTGGTAAGCGGCGAGACGGGCCGTGGGGAAGGCAAAACGACAGATTGGGGAGTTTCTTCTGACACTGACATAATATTCCTTGTCCTTCTGCCGGCGATCAAGCGGCGTGCCCGCTTCGGGCGATATCCTGCATGCTTTTCACCAGCTCGTTGGCGGTGGTCTTCGCTTTATCCGTTTTCAGGACAACCCTCCCACGATCCAGCACTACAAACCGGTCGGAAATGTCGTACGTGTGATAGATATTATGGCTGATGAACACAACCGAAGCACCGCCTTCCTTCGCCTGCCGGACGAAGTGGAAAACTTTCTCTGACTCGGTCAGCGAAAGAGCCGTGGTCGGCTCATCGAGGATGATCAATTTGGCTTTGAAATAAAGCGCCCGGGCAATCGCCACGCCCTGACGCTCGCCGCCCGACAGCGTAAAAACCTGCGAATCCGCTGCGAATACCCGCGAGGTGAAACCTATGCTGCGCATCAGATTATTGGCTTCCTCGTTCTCTTTCTCAAGGTCCAGAAATCCCAGAAATCCTCCCCGCTCGCGGCCCATGAAGATGTTGCGGGTAATAGTCTGCTGTTCGGCCAGCGCACGGTCCTGGTAGACTGTCTCGATGCCGTGTGCGCGGGCGATATTAACGTCCCATTTCTTCTGGGCCTTGCCGCGCACCAGGATCTCGCCTGAGTCGGGGGCGTGCACCCCCGAGATGATCTTGATCAACGTTGATTTGCCCGCGCCGTTATCGCCGATCAACCCCAGGACTTCATTGTCGTTCACCTGCATACTGATACCGGCAAGGGCTGAAACGCTCCCGAAGGATTTTGAAATTTTCTCGAGTTCGATAATCGGTGGTTCGTTCAAGGCGACCTCCAGAGATGTTCAGAAGAGTCCAGCAGTAAGTTGTAATGTTATTTGATGACAGCAGGACTCGATTGAGCAACCTCACATGCCCCGATCCTCCCTCCCCTGGACTGCTTCGCAGATCCAGGAGAGGGAGCCAGGCAGCGGGGTTGTAAACTAACGGATTCCCTTTTCAGCCAACTCAGCCACCGTCTTGTAATTATTGACGTCCACGAAGCCAGCGCCGGTGTCGAGGTTCATGGGACCCATACCATATTTCAGCGTCATGCACAGGCTCAGGATCGGCATGTAGCCTTGCAGGTAAGGCTGCTGATCTGAGGTCAACTGGACGTAGCCGCGATTGAAGGCATCAATAACCTGCGGGCTGGTATCATAGCCGATGGCGATCAGTTCGCCTGGCTTCTTCTCCATTGCATCCCAGTAGGTGGGGACGGCACCCAGCAGCTGTCCGCCGGGGAAAACCACGATCTTGAGGGCGGGATCCTTCAACACCGCAGCAGTGATTTCACCGGTCCCCTTATTCGGGTCGCTAGCCCATTCAGTCAACGCCCTCAGGCGGGTTACCTCCATGCCAATGTCTTCGAAGGCTTTCGCCGTACCCTCTTCGCGCAGGAAGCGACCCGGATCACCCCAGGCGCCCAGCACCAGCGCGTGATCGCCGGATTTGAGACCATACTGCCGGATGGCTTCCTCGCCTAGCGCGTAGCCCTGCGGGGTAAGCTGAGCACCGACATACCCACCGCCGTATGTGGCGCGCACCTGTGGAACGTCCACATTCTGGTACATCATCATGATGCCGGCCTTCGACGCTTCTTCAGCCAGGGGCATCACCGCATCATCGCCAGCGTGTCCCATGAAGGCAATCCCGTCTGGTTTGGCCGCGATTGCTTCGCGCAGCTGGCTGGTCATTTTTTCTGTATTCCAACCGGAGAAAATATAATCCACCTTTGGTCCTAGGTCTGCCTCGGCGGCTTTCGCGCCTCGCAGCACGATCGAAGCAAAGCTGTCACCCTCATCACCACCTGCAAAGAAGCGGATGGTGACACCAGAGCACCACTGGCCTGACTCGGTTTGGGAGCCACCGCTGGCAGATGGGCTTTGCGCAGCGGGGGCAGCAGGGCTGCACGCAGTTGCCATGACGATGCTGAGGATCACAACCCACGTGAATAACAAACTCCTGTGACGAAACATCTTGCGCTCCTTGCTTATTATTTTCGTTTATACTTAAGACGTCGAGACTCCTAGCCTGGCTAGGAGGCTGACACACTTGAGAAGTGCTTCTTTCTCTGGAAAGGCGAGAGGCACTTCTCATTTTCTTTCATAAATCACCAAATAAACCACCTCCTTCTCAAGTGAATATGGGCGCCTCGATCTGGTAGTCAAGCTAGACAGTGTTTCTGATGAGGCCTGTACTGGAACGGATCACTAGTTTAGGTTCGACCAGTATCTGCTTAACGGTTTTTGTACCTTTCTCCAGTTCATTGATCAGGATCTTGGCTGCTTCATATCCCATTAAGGATGCCGGAAAATCTAGAACCGTAAGTGAAGGGGAAGTCAGTTCTGTTCCCTGTTCGTCTCCCAAACCCACAAATGAAACATTTTCTGGAATACTCAAACCCAAGGAGTTAATCGCTGAATAAATTCCCGCCGTGGCCGTGTCAAAGATAGTGACAATTGCCGTTACTTCTGGATGCTTTCTCATGAGGTTCAATGTGGCAAGTTTTACTCCCTCGAACCCATTCTCAGCCTCATGGTAAAGGCTGGGGATATTGTGTTGAGCGCATGCTTTTTCATAGCCATCCAAAGCTCTGACACTCGGGCCATAATGATTTTGCTCAGGGTCCGTGATCACCGAAACAAACGCGATATTTTGGTGTCCCAGATCTCTTAAGTGATCCACAGCAATGGTCATGGCAGATTCAAAATCAAAATCGACAAAACTGACCCCGTCATTTTTTTCGCAGCGCCCGATCATCACAAAAGGCAACTTCTGCTGGCGCAGCAATTCTACACGCCAATCATCCGTTTGAATTTCCATCAGGATCAAGCCATCACTCTGGTTCGTACGATAAAAATCCAAGAGGCGGTTTTCATTGAGAAACTGAGTTACCAGATGCAGAGAATAACCATGCTCCTCGCATGCTCTTGTCACCCCTGTTATGAAGTGGAGTGATACTTGATTGGATATAGCCAACTTATAAGGATAATGCAAAGTAATTACTTTTGTTTTGCCAGATGTGATTTGCTTCCATTGCATGCTACGCGCATATCCTAGCTCGCCGATCACGTCCAAAACCTTCCGCCGTGTCTCTTCCGAAACATCTGGTTTGTTATTTAATATCCGTGATACCGTGGCAACTGACACATTTGCCATTCTGGCAACATCTCTAATCGTTGCATTTTTTTTCATTACCATTCAACATTATCCAATTCTTATGTAACTAGTTACGGTACTAGTTACAGTATCGCGCAAAGGATGGGCTTTGTCAATATGCATTTCATAAAGCCACGGCCCTGCAACCACCCACCAAGGCAGCCTGCGACCTTTGGGTGATAAGCTCGGCAAGACCTTTGTCTCACCAGTTGAGCTTGTCTATGATCAACCCGGGTACGCTCGACGAATCCAAAGAGGACAAAACCATGAGGTCTACAATATGGCATCCATTTCTTGTTTGGCTCACTCCAGACTTCATGGCTGGGTGTATGGATAAGCTATCAGGACGATGATCCTGGCAGGACTATATGAACTTGAGATCTCACGGATAAGAGCATTGAGATCGGCAGTTTTAAGCCCCCTAATTCGGAGCCTACTTAAGATCACACGGCTAACCCTTTGGGCTAGCCGTGTGATCTACTGTCGGGGTGCCGAGATTTGAAC
>LLBZ010001935.1_pt10 | contig 30390 bp, 23 predicted proteins | sample 1489421 | NCBI WGS metagenome assembly LLBZ01 (sample SAMN04092657, study PRJNA295927) | soil metagenome | biome: Soil prokaryotic community; feature: Bulk soil; isolation source: soil from tomato rhizosphere | host: tomato cultivar Moneymaker | place: South Korea | collected 2011-11-01 | reverse complement strand
TTTAAAATTAGGACTTCGACAAGCTGTCTGACAAACTAAATGTTATTTTAGATTGCTTTTTTAGAATAAAACCTTAATATGACACTCTTTAATTTTTGTCATGTACTAGATTAAAAAACATAAGCTGAATTTTTACAGTCTTTAGAATATTTTCTACGTATTCTAATCTGACAATTCTAAGTTATTGTGATTTATTTTACAATAATTTCAAAGATCAAAACGGTATAACTTTCTTAGAAATTACTTATTCATTTGTTGATTTTATAGCAATTTGAAGTATTTAAGCTTTCGTTTTCATTGCCAATTATAGATAATCTTTTATTTTATTCTTTTATTTTTTAATAGATTCACAAAAAGCCATTTTAATAATTACCAATACTGCATTTATTATATAATACGTAATTTATATTTCATAAATTACGTATTTATACTTATTTTTGTACGTATAAAAAGTAATTATCATGAAAAATTCAGAATCACTTAAGGCTACAAAATTAAATTTATTCAATTTTAAATCGATTCCAACACGCACATTTTGGATAACGTCCATATCGTTCTTCATGTGCTTTTTCGCATGGTTTGGTATCGTTCCTTTTATGCCAGATGTGGTAAAAGATTTGGGTTTAACACCAACACAAAAATGGAACTCTATCATTTTAGCAGTTACAGGTACCGTATTTGCTCGATTACTTATCGGCAAATTATGTGATAAATATGGACCACGTTTATGTTACACGGCCCTTTTGATTTTAGGCGCCATTCCTGTTATTGCATGTGGTTTAGTACAAACACCTCTTCAGTTTTTAATTTGTAGATTGTTTATAGGTTTTATTGGTGCTTCATTCGTTATTACGCAAGTACATACCTCTTTAATGTTTGCCTCAAATGTGGTGGGAACTGCCAATGCAACATCTGCAGGATGGGGTAATTTAGGTGGTGGCGCCAACCGTTTAGGGATGCCATTAATTGCTGCTGCGGTGGTGAGTTTTGGAGTTGCCGATGCCGATGCTTGGAGATATTCAATGGTTATTGCGGGTGTGGTTTGTTTTTTAATGGGTTTGGTATATTACTTTTTCACACAAGATACTCCTGAAGGTAACTTTAAGGATTTAAGAGCTTCAGGAAAAATGGTGACTACTAAAAAAGATCAGGTTGGGTTTTTAACTGTGATTAAAGATTATAGAACTTGGATACTTTTTATTGTTTATGCTGCATGTTTTGGTATAGAGCTTACCGTATATGGTACCATGGATGATTACCTTCAAAACACGTTTCAATTAGAGCGTGTTACCGCAGGGAATTTTGTATTGTCTTTTGCCTTGATGAATATTTTTGCACGTACACTGGGCGGCTTTTTTGGCGATAAATTCGGAAAACTTAAAGGCTTAAGAGGTCGTGTACTGTTTCTTTCTGTTATACTGTCGTTGGAAGGAATTATGTTGGTAACTTTTTCAACAACCACAAGTATTGTTGTAGGTATTATATTCTTAATATTGTTTAGTTTAACAGTTCAAATGGCAGAAGGTGCGACGTTTTCGGTAGTACCGTTCATTAATAAAAAAGCCATAGGTTCTGTTTCTGGTATTGTAGGTGCAGGTGGAAATGTGGGTGCTTTTTTAGCCGCATTATTATTGAAATCTAAATCGGCAGCAGCAGAAAAAGCAGCTATTGTTGCAAACCAAGGTTTGGGAGATGAATTTGTAAAATCGGCACAATCTGCTGCTGCATCAAGTGCTGTTTCTAGTGGGTACTTCATAATTGGTTTTATCGTTATTTTATCAGGAGTCCTTGCTCTGGCTATTCGTTTTTCTACTAAAGAAGAAAAAGTAGCTGACATAGATTTAAGTGAAACAGCTAATGAATTGATTCCCGTAAAAGCAGATTATTAGTCTCATATTTTGCATATCTTTAAAAATCAAATACCCTTTTTATTGTATTTGTAATAATAGATTGGTAGCTTGTTTGGTGTTATTAAATTGCCTTAATTCGTATTAAAACGCTAGTGTAAATGTTAAAAAAGGAAGTAAAAACAACGTGTTCGTATTGTGGGGTTGGTTGTGGTATTATCGTTAAAAAAGATAATAACGATCGGGTTTTTGTTGAAGGCGATAAAGACCACCCTGTAAACAGAGGCATGCTTTGCTCTAAAGGCATGAATTTGCATTACGTAGTTAACGATACTTCCGATAGAATTTTATATCCAGAAATGCGTTGGAGCCGTTCACACCCTCGCGAGCGCGTTAGTTGGGACGATGCTTTAGATAGAGCAGCAAGCGTATTTAAATCTATTATAAAAAAACATGGTCCAGATAGCGTGGCGTTTTATGTGTCCGGACAAAGTTTGACCGAAGAATATTATATTGCCAACAAACTAACAAAAGGCTTTTTAGGAACCAATAATATCGATACCAACTCACGGTTATGTATGAGTTCTGCAGTGGTAGGATATAAAAAAACCTTTGGTGAAGATAGTGTTCCCGTGTCGTATGAAGATATTGAGTTGGCTGATTGTTTCTTAATTACAGGCGCAAACCCTGCCTGGTGCCATCCCATACTTTTCAGACGTATTGAGCAGCATAAAGAGAAAAATCCCGATGTTAAAATTATTGTTGTCGATCCTCGTAAAACAGATTCAGCAAATTTCGCCGATTTACACCTTCAATTAATCCCTGGAACCGATGTTATTCTTTACAATGCCATCGCGAGATGCTTGTTTAAAAGAGGTTTAATAGACGACGATTTTATAAAAAACCATACCGAAGGATTTACAGCTTATAAAGAGCAAATATTTTCAACGTCTATTAAAGATGCATCCAAAATATGCGGTGTTCCAGAAACAGATATTAGAAAAGCTGCCGATATTATAGGACTTTCAAAAGGCTTTATAAGTATGTGGGCCATGGGGCTTAACCAAAGTGTGGTAGGCACCGATAAAAATACAGCCTTATTAAACTTATCGCTTATAACAGGGCAAGTCGGTAAACCAGGTTCGGGACCGTTTTCGTTAACAGGGCAGCCTAATGCCATGGGTGGTCGTGAGGTAGGTGGTATGGCAAATCTTTTGGCAGTGCACAAAGATTTAATGAATGAAGAACACCGTAGGGAAGTCGCCCAGTTTTGGGGTGTGGACAAAATTTCACCAAAGCCAGGTCTAACAGCAACCGAAATGTTTGATGCTTTAGAATCTGGAAAATTAAAAGCTATTTGGATCGCTTGTACCAATCCGTTGGTAAGCTTACCAAATACACATCGTATTGAACGTGCCATGAAAAACGCCAAGTTTGTAGTGGTTCAAGATATTTCACATAAATCTGATACGGTTTCTTATGCCGATTTAGTACTTCCTGCTGCCGGTTGGTTGGAAAAAGAAGGTACCATGACGAATTCTGAGCGCCGTATATCTTATTTACCAAAAGAAATCAATGCGCCGGGTGAAGCCAGACCCGATGTTGAAATTTTCTGTGATTTTGCACAGAGAATGGGGTTCCGTGGATTTAACTTTAATAGTACAGAAGAAATTTACGACGAATATAGTTCGATGACTAAAGGCACAAAAATAGATGTGTCCTTTCTAAATTATGATAGATTAAAGAACGAAGGCACGTTCCAATGGCCAGTACCGGAATACAGACATGCTGGAACGCCTAGGCTTTTTCAAGATAAAAAATTCTATACCCCATCGCAAAAAGCTATTTTTAACGTAGCGACCAGTATTGAAAACACATCGCTACAGCCTAACGAAACCTATCCGTTAGTTTTAACTACAGGTAGGGTGCGCGACCAATGGCATACCATGACCAAAACAGGAAAAGTATCACGTTTAAAAACACATTACCCAACACCTGTTTTAGAAATTAATCCTGTTGATGCCTATTTATATAAAGTTAAAGATGGCGATATTACCGAAATTAAAAGTGAAAACGGTACCGTTCGTGTGCGGGCAAAAGTTACCGATAACATTGTAAAAGGCTGTGTGTTTTTACCAATGCACTGGGGAAAACAGTTGCAAAGTGATTTAAATAGAGCCAACAATTTAACCAACACGCACATCGATCCTACATCAAAAGAACCTGATTTTAAATTCACGCGTGTATCGGTTTCAAAATATAAAAAACCTGTTGAAAAAATAATAATTGTTGGGGCAGGAGCTGCGGCATTTAGGTTTGTTCAAAATTATAGAGAGTATAATGAAGTTGATGAAATCCATGTATTTTCAAAAGAGCCTAATTTATTCTATAATAGGGTATTGCTTCCTGAGTATGTCACCGAAGAATTAAGTTGGGAACAACTTCTTAAAATAAAACAGAAAGAATTAAGCAAGTTGAATATTAAGGTGTATCCTGAAACGTCTATTAAGGACATTGATTCCGATAATAAAATAGTTACAGACACTAACGGTGACCAACATACATTCAATAAACTTATTTTGGCTACAGGTAGTCGTGCGTTCATTCCTAAAGATGTTCAAATAGATTTACCGGGGCGTTTTACCATGCGTAATAAAAGTGATGCCGATAGTTTTAAAGCCTATTTAGATGCTACAGGTTTGCCTCCAGAAGAGCAACATGTGGTTATTGTTGGTGGGGGGTTATTAGGCTTGGAGTTGGCAGCAGCCATGAAGCACAAAAACGTAAAGATGACCATCATTCAGCGTGCATCAAGGTTAATGGAACGTCAATTAGACATGGTTTCCAGTAAATTATTAGCTTTAGATGTACAAGAACGTGGTATTCAAATATATTTTGATAACGAGGTGAGTACGGTGTTTGATGATGAAGATACAGGTGAATTAAACATTACGCTTAAGAGTGGTAAGTTTATAACCGCCAATGCCATTGTATATGCTATTGGTACCATTCCAAATATTGAAATTGCTAGGGAAAACGGTCTTGTTTGCAGTCGCGGGGTGAAGGTAAACCAGCATTTACAATCGTCTAACCCAGATATTTTTGCCATTGGTGAAATTGCCGAATTTAACAATCAGTTATTCGGAATCACATCGGCAGCCGAAGAGCAAGCCAATATTTTAGCAAACTTTATTGCAGGCGATGTTAGTTGTGCTTATAACGGTTCGGTTTTAATGAATATTTTAAAATTCAACGACCTAAACTTGTGTAGTATTGGTAATATAGATGTCCCTGAAAATGACGATTCGTACGAAGAAGTTATTTTCACAGATATATCAAAACGCTACTATAAAAAGTGTATCGTAAAAGACGATTTGTTAATAGGTGCGGTTTTAATGGGCGACAAAAACGAATTTGCCGAATTTAAAACTATGATTGAAAGCAAAATCGAAATGTCCGACAAACGTAACACCTTATTACGGGGGGCTTCCAACACCGTGCCAGTTTTAGGTAAGTTAGTGTGTTCTTGTAGTCAGGTAGGTGCGGGTAATATTGAAGAAGCTATAAAAGGAGGCTGTACAAACTTTACTGAGCTATGTAATAAAACAGGCGCAGGTTTAGGCTGTGGAAGTTGTAAAACAGAGGTTAGGGAAATTCTTAACAACACAAAGATATTAGCATGAGCGAATCGTATAGATTGATAGTAAATGGCGGTGTACTATCTCCAGGTGAGTTAAAGTATATTTGTGAAGCTGCCGAAAGTTTGGGCTTAAGCGCTATTTCGTTTGGCTCCAGACAGGATATTATTTTTCCCGAACCTATAGATAAAGAAAAACTAAAGACTTTCAATAAACTACAAATTGTGGCGCCAAATCATGAGCGTATTGAAAACATCGTGTCATCTTATGTGTCGTCAGATATTTTCCCAAGTACGTCATGGCTTACTAGTGATAGGTATTTATATGTTTTAGAGCAATTTAAACACGAATTAAAATTACGGGTTAATATAACCGATCCCAAACAGCGTTTAGTGCCGTTGTTTACCGGGCATATCAATTTTATAGCTTCCGAGCATGAAGACTATTGGTATTTATACATCAGACTTCCAGAATGGAAAAAAACAGTGATGTACCCAGCACTTATTTATAGTTGGGATTTAGATAAGGTGGAGTTGGCTATTGAAAATATGTTACAGGAAGAACCAGAAACTATTGAAACCATTTTCGAGTTGGTTAGCGATGCGATAGACACCAATAACAGAACCGTGGATTATCCATTAGAAGTGCCATTTTACCCGTTTCCTTACTATGAAGGTATGAATAGAATAGGCGACAAATATTGGTTAGGGCTGTATTGGCGTAACAACCTATACGATCTCTCTTTCTTAAAAGCCATGTGTGATCTATGTGCCGAAAACAAAATAGGAAAAATATCCATAACCCCTTGGAAATCCTTTATTGTTAAGGGGATTCCAGTGCAAGCTAAATTACAATGGGAGAAATTTTTGGGTAAATTTGGTATCAATGTACGCCATTCCATGCTCGAACTAAATTGGCATTTGCCAGTGAATGATAAAGATGCTTTAAGCCTAAAAAAATACTTGGTTACAAATTTCGACCAGAACGATATTAGTACCTATGGTTTAACATTCGGACTCACCAATTATGCCAGTAATGCCTATTATTTTACATCGGTTGTTATCGAAAAGAACAAGCAACCCGAAGCGTTAAATGGTTTTACAATTCGTGATACCTACAACTTATTATACGCTAAAAATTTCGACCCTAATACGCGCGACTACATCATGCATGTGCAAGATATTGATAAAGTGGAATTACCGGGACTGTTAATGGAATTGAGTCAGTTGTATTTTGATCAATTAGGAACTGAACGCGAAGAGGTATCTATAAAAGATGTAAAGAAAGAAAGTATTGAAGAAGAAGTATATCAATGTAAAGATTGCTTAACGGTTTATAACGAGGTTTACGGTGATATTACTCAAAACATCCCTCCAAATACTTCTTTTGAAAGTCTTCCAGAAACTTATGAATGTTCACTTTGTGAGGCACCAAAAAGCAATTTTGAGAAGAAGGTTTTGGTTAAATAAACTGTTTCGTTATTTCGTATAAAGCAATATTGGTAGCCTGAACCACATTCATACTGCTATTTAGTCCGAACATATCAATATGAACAACAAGATCTGAAATATTTAGAATAGCTTCTGAAACCCCAAAATTTTCATCACCAATAACGAGTGCAATGGGTTTTTCTGTTGAAAATTTCAATGTATGAAGCGGTTTACTTGTAGATGTGATTTCGAGCGATATCATTTGATAATTTGCTGCCTTTAAATCTTTAACCACTTTTGAAGCCGATTCGCAAATTTCAAAATCCACCACTTTTTCGGCAGCCCTAGATGTTTTTGTTATTTTTCGTCCTAAAGAAATACCAGCACCACAAAGTATGAGTTTTTCAACCCCGAAAGCATCGGCAATTCTAAATAAACTGCCAATGTTTGGCGCATTGGTAACGTTATCACACACCAGTGTTATTGGAAATTTACGTTTTTTAAAGTTGGTATTGTAGTGGGTTAGTTGCATTTTTTAGTTGGCAGTTTTCAGTAGCAGTAATCAGTAATCAGTATTCAGTAATTATTGTTTTTTTAGCGGCTTTGTGAGAATCGTAAATCGCAATTTTTAAATCAACTCTCAATGTTCAAACGCATATTTAACAATATTTGCACCCATTTTCAAGGCTTTTTCTCTTACATCGGCGGGATCGTTATGCACCTCGGGGTTTTCCCAACCATCGCCCAAGTCGCTTTCAAAAGTAAATAACAACACCAATCGGTCTTCAACATACATACCAAAAGCCTGCGGACGTTTACCGTCATGTTCATGTATTTTAGGCAATCCGTTTGGAAATTTATAAGCAGTATTAAAAATTTCGTGGTTTGAAGGAAGCTCTATTAATTCCTTATCTGGAAATACTTTTTTAAGTTCTTTGGTAATATAGGGTCGCATCCCGTAATTATCATCAATATGTAAGAAGCCTCCGGAAATTAAATAGTTACGGAGGTTTTCGGCATCGGTTTCACTAAAAAACACATTCCCATGTCCTGTCATGTGTAAAAAAGGAAACTGAAAAATATCCGAGCTTCCCACTTCTACATCTTGTGGTTTTGGGTTTATTTTTGTGTTGATGTTCGTATTGCAAAACGCTATTAAGTTGGGTAAAGCAGTCGGGTTGGCATACCAATCACCACCACCTTTGTATTTTACCACTGCTATTTCTTGCGCAGATAAAGTTAAAAGTAGAAAGTTAAAAGTTAAAAGTATGATGCCCTTTTTCATCTGCTAATTTTTATTGTTTTAATTTGGCTATGTTTCGACAAGCTTCATTTACTACCTTCTTTGCAAAATATATTTTGCATCTTGCTAATACTCAGTACAGGTTTTGAACACCCTGAATAATTATCCTCGCGTGTAAAAATGACACCCAAGACCCAATACCCAAGACCCAAGACCAAAAATAAGAGGCAAATATGAATTGACTTTCCCATAAAGTTGACAAAATAGTTAAAATTAAACATAAACCTCATTTACAAAAGCTACTGAATGACACGCCACGATGGCTGCTGTTTCAGTTCGCAACCTGGTGTCTCCCAAAGTTACGGGAATAAACTTGTTTTTTAGGGCCATTTCAATTTCTTTGCTGCTAAAATCGCCTTCGGGCCCAATTAAAATCGTGATGTTTTGTTTGGGTTTAAGTTGTTGCTTTAACGATTTTCTATCGGTTTCTTCGCAGTGCGCAATAAATAAATCACCATTAAAATCTTGCTTAATAAAGTCTTTGAAATTGATAGACTCATTTAGTTTTGGCATATAGCAACTCAGCGATTGTTTTGTTGCCGATTGCAAAATTTTTTCAAACCGTTCGGGCTTAATTATTTTACGTTCGCTGTGGTCGCATATAATAGGGGTGATGGTATCAATGCCAATTTCGGTGGCTTTTTCTAAAAACCATTCGTAGCGGTCGTTCATTTTGGTTGGTGCAACGGCTAAATGCAAACTGTAATCCCGTTTCGGTTGTTGGGATTTTGAGATAATCGTTACAACACATTTGTTAATATTAGGAATGGCAACTTCGGCAGTAAATAGCCAACCGTTGCCATTTGTAATATGTAAGGTATCGCCCGTATTTTTCCGAAGCACTTTTACAATGTGCTTGCTTTCTTCTTTTTCAAAAGAAAATTGCGTCGTGTTTTCAGTGATGTTCGGGTTATAGAAAAGTTGCATTAATTTATGGCTTCAACAATTTTTAAGACTTTAATTTCTGAAATTTCTTTTGGTTCATGCGTTTTTAACACCACATAATACCAGTTTTTTGAAGGAATGTCAATCGTAAATATAGCATTCAAACTATGATTTCCATTGATGATTTCGTTTTCAAAATCGGGGTACATATCGCCTTGTGCAAACCATCCTAAATCACCACCTTTATTAGCATTTTCATCCATAGAATAGCGTTTTGCTAAAAAATCGAAAGGCGCACCATTTTTATATTCGTTAATTATTTTAGTTCTTAAAGTATTCAAATCGGTTAAGCTATATTTTGTACCGTCTAGATAAATATAAGCAACACGGTAATTAGTGGTTTTTGTTTTTTCAACCACTTTATAGATGGTTTTCTCAAAATTTGTCTTTACGGTTTTTATGTCACCTTTAGAAAGCCCAAAAAGTTCTTTAGCAAATATGGTTTTGTGCTTTTCTTCATTAAAAGTAATCAATTTATTTTCTTTGAAATTTTTCAATTCCAGATAGTTGGTTATTTGCTCGGGCGTTTCAATAAATTCTAATTCTTTTTCGGTTGAATTTTGGGCATTTAAAAAAGCAGAAATGCTAATGGTTACTGCAAAAAGTAGGTTTTTTGTCATAATTCGGGTTTTAAATTTAGTTCCAAATTTAAAATTATTGCCCGAACATATAAATGGAAAAAAAATAAGTTTTTAAGAATGTATTGTTTACAACTTATTTATTTTTCTTAGCAAGAATTTGTTTTAGAGTTGATGCAATTAAATTGAGGATTAATAGAATTTGAGATAGAAAGAAAATTGTAAAAACTAATATAATAAAAGTGTTTTCGTCTAGCGAATCATAAAATAGAGGAAATTCACTTTCTGTTTTAATCTTATTAAAATACCATATGCCTATTATAAATACTAAAAAACACCCCATACTTATAATGAGATGAATTTGAGTTAAACGCAAATAAAGCTTTAAGGTTGTTTTATCTAGAATCCAATAAGCAAAACCAATGATTGAATATATGATTGCAAATATTATAGAAATATGAAGATTTGAAATTACATAATATGTATCATGGATGTTTATAACAATACCATCATCATTTGTTCTAAAATATAAGCCAATAATGAATATGATGAGGGCAACAAACCAAAAAAGTTTAAACGAATTCATGGTTTTAAATGTTTCATTTTAAAATATTCGTATTAGTAGCTAAAAATTAAATCTTCAATCTAGCCGAAGCTGCTATATTTTGTTCAGCAAAATCGCCTTCTAAATATTTCAAATACCCTACAATGGCAATCATAGCGGCATTATCGGTAGTAAATTCAAATTTAGGCACATAGGTAGTCCAACCAAATTTTTGTTCCCCATCCTTTAGTGCTTGTCGGATGCCCGAATTTGCCGAAACACCACCTCCAATAGCAATGTGTTTAATGCCTGTTTGTTTTGAGGCAAGCTTTAATTTGTCAATTAAAATTCCAATAATGGTGTATTGAATAGAGGCACAAACATCGTTCAGGTTTTCTTCAATAAAATTAGGGTTGGCTTTGGTTTCATTCTGAATGAAATACAGAATAGCCGTTTTTAGCCCTGAAAAGCTAAAATTCAACCCATCAACTTTTGGTTTGGTAAATTTAAATGCTTTCGGATTTCCTAATTTGGCGCGTTTATCGATTTCCGGGCCTGCAGGATAGCCTAAGCCCAAAATTTTTCCACTTTTATCAAAGGCTTCGCCAACAGCGTCATCAATAGTTTCACCAATAACAGTCATGTCAAAATGGTTATCAACCCTAACAATTTGGGTATGTCCTCCCGAAATGGTCATTGCTAAAAACGGAAAAGGAGGTTTGTTAAACCCGTCTTCATCAATAAAATGTGCCAGAATATGACCTTGCATGTGGTTCACGTCAATAAGTGGAATATCCAACCCGTAAGCCAACGATTTTGCAAACGAAGTTCCAACCAATAACGAACCCATGAGTCCAGGGCCTCTAGTAAACGCAATGGCATGTAATTGCTCTTTGTTGATATGAGCTTTTTTTAATGCCTGAGCTACTACCGGAACAATGTTTTGTTGGTGGGCTCTGGAAGCTAATTCGGGTACTACGCCACCATACTCTTCGTGTATGTTTTGGTTGGCAATAATATTACTTAAAATGCGTCCGTTGTGTATTACGGAGGCCGCAGTGTCGTCGCAAGAAGACTCAATTCCTAGAATATAAATATTTTGTTCAGCCATTAATTAAAATTAGGCATAATAATTGTTAATTTTGAAAAGAATAAAAGTCTAGCGCATTACTTTTATTCGTAATTGCAAAGATAATGCATTCCTAATAAATCAATAACTTAAAAAGTATCAAAAAGGCTTTTAAAATAGCATATAAAATAGCAGCTATATTGTTGCTTATTTTCATCATTTTGGTGTTGATACTTTCTATTCCTGCTGTTCAAACAAGTCTTGGTAAATACGCCACAAAACGTCTTAACGACGAGTTTAAAACCAACATAAACATTAGTAGGGTTAGTTTGCAACTGAATGGTGATGTAGAGCTTAAAAATATTTATATAGAAGATTATAAGCAGGATACGCTAATAAATATAGCCGAATTAAACACTTCTATTATCAGTATTAATAATTTAATTAAAGGTGAATTAACTTTTGGGGATGTTGATATTCAAGATTTAATTTTTAATATTAAAACCTATAAGGGTGAAGCAGAAACTAATTTGGATGTATTTGTTCAAAAATTTGAAGACGATAATCCACGAAAAAGTCCAAGCACCTTTTTATTATCGTCTAGCGATGTGTCTATTTATAATGGTATTTTCAGGCTCCTTGATGAAAATAGAGAAACTACAAAATTATTAGAGTTTACGAAGCTTAATATTAATGCCACTAACTTTTTAATTAATGGTAGCAATGTTAGCGCCCGGATAAATACTCTAGCGTTTAAAGATAGTAGAGGATTGGTTATGAAAAACATGATGACCAATTTTAGCTATACACTTACCGATATGACATTTGCTAATTTAGAGGCTAAAACAGAGCATTCAGTATTAAAAGGTGATTTAAAGTTTTCTTATAATAGAGAAGATTTACAATATTTTACCGATAAGGTTTTGGTGACTGCAAGCTTTAAAGATTCCCATGTTTTTTTAAATGAAGTTAACGTATTCTATAACGAGTTTGGGAAAAATCAATTGGTTAAATTAAGTGTTGATTTATCGGGAACTTTAAATAATTTACAAACAACCAATTTAAAGCTAAACTCTGGTAACTATACAGAAGTTGATGGGGACATATATTTCAAGAACCTTTTTAATGAGGAAGAAGGAAACTTCTATATGGATGGAAATTTTAGAAATCTATCTTCTACCTACAATGAATTAAAAGCATTATTACCCAATATTTTAGGAGCTTCCATTCCTTCTTCGTTCAATAAGCTAGGGAAATTTACTATTGTAGGAAACTCGCAGGTAACAGCTGCTTCTGTTATTGCCAACATTCAAATAGATACCGACTTAGGATATGTAGATTCCAACTTGGAAATCTTAAAAATTAATGATATTGATAATGCCTCTTATAGTGGAAATGTAGCCTTTGAAAGTTTTGATATTGGAGCCTTTTTAAACGATCCTACTATTGGAAAAGCGTCATTGGATTTTGATGTAAAAGGATCTGGTTTTACTGCTAAAAATCTAGACACACAAGTAAAAGGCGATGTTTACGAAATAGAATACAATACGTATAATTACACAGGTATAAAAGTGGTAGGAAACGTTAAGAATAGAATTTTTGACGGAAATCTAGTGGCAAATGACCAAAATTTACGATTAAACTTTTTAGGACTTGTAGATTTTTCCGAAGCGGTTAAAAAATATGATTTTGAAGCGAAGGTTGATTATGCCAATTTAAATGCCCTTAATTTTATAAAAAAAGATAGTCTATCTTTATTTAGCAGTCATGTTAAAATGAACATGAACAGTAGTAATCTTGATGATGCCTACGGAAAAATTTCTTTTAAGAACACCGTTTATAAAAACCAAAACGATACTTATTATTTTGATGAATTGGATTTAACCTCAAGGTTTGAAGACGATGTTCGTTTTATAGAAATTAAATCACCCGATGTTATAGAAGGCGAACTTAAAGGACGTTTTATAGTAAAGGATATTAAAAAGCTGTTCGAGAATTCTTTAGGATATATTTATACCAATTACATTCCACATAAAATTAAAACCAATCAGAATATTGATTTCAATTTTAAAATTTATAATAAGATAGTTGAAGTTTTTTATCCTGAAATCGAGCTAGGAAAAAATACCTATATAAAAGGTCGTGTTGAAAACGATCAAAGGCAATTTAAATTCACGTTCAAATCGCCTCAAATTAAATTGCTTGATTATTTTGCTAACAATATTGAGCTTCAAGTGGATAATAGTAACCCACTTTTTAACACCTACGTAGAGGTCGATAGTTTAAAAACAAAATATTACAATGTTTCCAAATTCAGTTTGATTAATGTTACAGTCAACGATACCTTGTTTATGCGCTCAGAGTTTAGGGGCGGAAAACGTAATAATGATATTTTTAATTTAAGTTTCTATCACACTATTAATAAAGAAAAAGAGTCGGTTATTGGTTTTAAAAAATCCGATGTCACCATAAAAGATAACACATGGTATATTAATGAAAAGAAAGATAAATTCAATAAAATTTCATTCAATAATACCTTCACAAAATTTAATATCGACAAATTAGTAATAAACCATAAAAATGAAGAAATTAGGTTTTCGGGTTTTATAAAAGATTCTACACAAAAAGATTTAAAACTCGATTTTAAAAATGTTGATCTTGCTAAAATCATTCCAGAGATAGATAATTTAAAATTAGCAGGAAGCGTTGATGGAAAGCTGGATATATTGCAAAAAAATGGTAGCTATTTACCAAATTCGAACATTGTTATAGATAATCTTAAAGTTAATGATATTGAATTCGGTTCTTTTAACGCCAATATAAAAGGTAACCAAAACTTAACCAATTACAATGTAGATGTTACCATAAAAGACGATGTTAATAAATCGTTCAGGGCCATTGGAGATATTAGCGTTAATGGAAAACAATCAAACATTGATGTAGATTTTGAACTTAACGAATTTAATATACAGCCTTTAAATCCATTTTTACAAGATGTTTTAGCCAATATTAGAGGGTTAGCTACCGGAAAAGTAAATGTTGTTGGTAACTTAAAACGTCCCACTATTAATGGTGATCTTGTGTTAGATAAATCGGGGTTTGGTATTCCGTATCTCAATGTCGATTATCAGTTTGCTAATAAATCTTCTGTAACACTTAAAAACCAGAGTTTTATTTTTAATAGAATCCAACTAACCGATACAAAACATAAATCCAAAGGACAATTAAATGGTTCATTAAATCATGTGAATTTTTCAAAATGGAGCTTAGATTTAGATTTAAATACCTCAAGATTATTGGTTTTAGATACTAAAGAAGCCGAAGATGCGCTGTATTATGGGACTGGTTTTATAGGTGGTAGAGCCAGTATTTCGGGACCAACAGACCAATTGGTAATAAGTGTCGTTGGTGAAACAAAATCAGGAACCGTTTTTAAAATTCCACTTAGCGATACGGAGTCTTTTGGTGATAATTCATATATACATTTTATTACTAAAGAAGAAAAACGAGCAAGAAAATTAGGGGGCGACTATGTTTTTAATGAAATAAAAGGGCTTGAATTGGATTTTGATTTAGATGTCACCGAAGATGCCGAAGTTGAAATTATAATAGACAAGAACTCAGGACATTCGTTAAAAGGACGCGGTCGTGGTGGTTTATTGGTTGAAATTAATACGAATGGTAAGTTTAATATGTGGGGGGATTTTTCGGTATTTGAAGGCGTATACAATTTCGCCTATGGCGGTTTAATCCAAAAAGAGTTTATAGTACAACCCGGTGGTACCATAGCCTGGGAAGGCGACCCACTAAAAGCACAAATAGATATGCTTGCCATTTACAAGACGCATGCCAATCCATCACCCTTATTAGACAATCCAATAAACAGAAGTATTCCTGTAGAATTGAATATTAGCTTGATAGGCGATTTAGAACGCCCAAAACCAATTTACGATTTTAAGTTTCCTACGGTAAGTTCTACTTTAAAATCCGAATTGCAATACAGATTAGAATCTGATAATGACAAACAGAACCAAGCATTATATCTGTTGTCTACGGGCGCTTTTTCAAGAGGTCTAAGCGAACTTAATTTTTCAGGTACTATTGCGGAGCGGCTAAATGGTATTATAAATGGTATTTTTACAACGGGCGATAGCAAACTTAACATAGGATTGAATTACGAAGCAGGTGAAAACAGACCAGATTATCAAACCGATGATCGATTTGGTGTTACCCTACAGACTCAAATAAGCGATCGTGTGCTTATTAATGGTAAGGTAGGTGTGCCTGTTGGAGGTGCAGGAGCTTCGGAAACCGTTATTGCAGGTGATGTTGAAATAAACTTTTTGCTGAATGAAGATGGCACATTGACCGCCAATGTATTTAATAGAGAAAACAGCATCAGAAATTTTGGAGAAAGAATTGGCTATACCCAAGGATTAGGTATTTCATATAATGTAGATTTTGACACCTTCAAAGAACTGCTTCAAAACTTCTTTAAAAAGGCTAAAAAGGAAGAAGAAATTGTGATAGAAGAAGAAGTTGAAAAAGACAGTGATCCGCTTCCTGAATTTGTAAAAATAAAGACAGATTCAGATAAATAATTGCCTCAATTCCATACAAAAGGAATGGCGTTTAGAATTCTAAACTATTTTTTTTATCAACTAAAACGTTATAGTTTCGCATGTAGCATTAAAATAGAATAAATGCTATAGATATATGATTTTTGTTTAGTAATTTTACCTGTGAAAAATTAAAATTTAATGTCAAAACCAATCAAAAAAATAGCAGTTTTAACTTCTGGAGGCGATTCTCCAGGAATGAATGCAGCCATTCGTGCTGTCGTTAGAACATGCGCTTATCATAATATAGAATGTCTTGGTGTTTACCGTGGCTATGAAGGCTTAATAGAAGGCGATTTCGAACAAATGAATGCGCGAAGCGTCAAAGGTATTATAAACAAAGGCGGTACATTTTTAAAATCGGCACGTTCAAAAGAGTTTAGGACCATAGAAGGCAGACAAAAAGCCTACCATAAATTAATTGAAGCAGAAATAGATGGATTGGTAACCATAGGTGGCGATGGTACATTTACGGGAGCCATGATATTTAACCATGAGTTCGGCTTTCCTGTAATGGGAATACCCGGAACTATAGACAATGATATTGTTGGTACCTCACATACTTTAGGTTTCGACACCGCTTTAAACACCGTTGTAGATGCCATTGATAAAATCAGGGATACAGCAAGTTCACACAACAGGCTATTCTTTGTGGAAGTTATGGGACGCGATGTAGGGCATATAGCTTTAAATGCAGGTATTGCTGGAGGTGCAGAAGAAATATTAATACCAGAAGAAGATTTAGGGTTGGAAAGATTGGTAGAATCTTTAAACAGAAGTAGAAAATCTGGCAAAACATCAAGCATTGTAATTGTTGCAGAAGGTGATAAAATTGGAAAAAATATTTTTCAATTAAAAGACTATGTCGATGAAAACATGGAAGGGTACGACGTACGTGTATCGGTGCTTGGGCACATGCAACGTGGCGGTGCACCATCATGTTTCGATCGTGTTTTGGCAAGCAGAATGGGGGTTAAAGCCGTTGAGTCTTTATTAGAAGGAAAAACCAATTATATGGTTGGTTTGATGAACGGTAAAATGGAACTAACACCATTAGAACAAGCCATAAAAGGGAAATCAAAAATAAATTTAGAATTATTGCGTGTCTCAGACATTATGAGCACTTAACATTTATAAACAAGAATATGTCAAAATTAAAATTAGGAATTAACGGGTTTGGAAGAATAGGTAGAATAGCTTTTAGAGTAGCTGCAAACAGACCAGATATTGAAATTGTTGGAATTAACGATTTATTAGATGTAGAGCATTTAGCTTACTTATTAAAATACGATTCAGTTCATGGACGTTTTAACGGTACCGTTGAAGTAAAAAACGGAAACTTAGTAGTAAACGGAAACGAAATTAGAATTACTGCAGAACGTAACCCAGAAGATTTAAAATGGGATGCCGTTGGAGCAGAAGTTGTATTAGATTGTACAGGTATCTTCACAACTTTAGAAGGTGCGCAAAAACACATTACTGCTGGAGCTAAAAAAGTAGCAATTTCAGCACCATCGGCTGATGCGCCTATGTTTGTAATGGGAGTAAACCACGATAAAATAACTGCAGAACATACGATTGTATCTAATGCATCTTGTACTACAAACTGTTTAGCGCCTTTAGCTAAAGTTATTAACGATAACTTTGGTATCGTAGAAGGTTTAATGACAACAGTACACGCTACAACTGCAACACAATTAACAGTTGATGGACCTTCAAGAAAAGACTGGAGAGGTGGTCGTAGTGCTTTAGCAAACATCATTCCTTCATCTACAGGTGCAGCAAAAGCCGTAGGTAAAGTAATTCCAGAATTAAACGGTAAATTAACTGGTATGGCATTTAGAGTTCCGACTCCAGATGTATCTGTAGTTGATTTAACTGTTAGAACAGAAAAAGCTGCTTCTTGGGCAGAAGTTAAAGCTGCATTGAAAAAAGCTTCAGAAAACGAATTAAAAGGTATCTTGGGTTACACTGAAGAAGCAGTAGTATCTCAAGATTTTGTTTCAGAATCTATGACAAGTATTTTTGATGCCGATGCAAGTATTGCGCTTAACGATAATTTCTTTAAATTAGTCTCTTGGTATGACAATGAGTTTGGTTATTCAACGAAGTTAGTTGATTTGGCACAACACATCAGTAAAGTGTAATTATAAGAAGTTTAAACGCGTTCTTAAAGAAAATAATATATTAATTATGAACTCCACAGATTTATTGTGTTACTACAAAGTCTGTGGAGTTTTTTCATTTAAACAAAGCTCATGATTTTAATTGTTGATAGCGGCTCTACAAAAAGTGATTGGATTGCTGTAGATAGTAATGGTAAACAACTTATAGAAAAGTTGCGCACAAAAGGTCTTAATCCCGAAATTTTAAAAGAAGACAAGCTAAAGAAAATAATTAAAAAACACCCCGATTTAAAGGCGCACAAACTTGAAGTTACGCATGTATTCTTTTATGGTGCGGGTTGTGGCACAGACAGAGGTAAAGAAGCCGTTTATAATGTTTTAAAAGGCGTATTTATAAACGCTGTTATAAAAGTTGAAGAAGATACTATGGCTGCTGTTTATGGCACCATTACCCACGATACAGAAGCTGCCGTTGTTTGTATTTTAGGGACAGGCTCCAATTGTAGCTATTTTGATGGTAAGCAACTGCACCAACGCGTACAGTCTTTAGGATATATTTTAATGGATGATGCCTCGGGAAATTATTACGGTAAAGAATTAATTAGGGAGTACTATTTTAATCAAATGCCAGAAGATATTAAAGTATCTTTTGCTAGCAAATACAATTTAGAAGCCGATTATATTAAATATAATATTTACAAACAGCCCAACCCCAATGCCTATTTAGCAAACTTTGCAGAGTTTATGTTTTTAAATAAAGATTCGCAGTACATTGTAGAGCTTATAAAAAAAGGCATCCGCAGTTTTGTAAACAATATGATCATGCAGTACAAAGAAGAAATAAAAACCGTTCCTGTGCATTTTGCAGGTTCTATAGCCTATTTTGCGCAAGAAGAAATTAAAGCCGTTGCACAGGAAATGGGCTTTACGGTAGGTAATTTTGAACGCAGACCTATTGAGGGATTGGTTGCCTTTCATATTAAAAACTTATAAGTAAATATTATACAGATTAATTTTAGTTGTAAATAAGCTTTTCAAGTAATTATAAAAGACCTCACAGGTTTTTAAAACCTGTGAGGTCTTTTTGTAAACTATCATTAAATTATATTTGTTAGTTTAGAACTCTAAAACAACTATTTAAACATTTGAAAAATCACATAGCCATATATATATCCAATAACGACGATAAGCTTCTGCTTATAGAACGCATTGTTTCTGGTGACATTCTTGTTGATTTAAAAGGCTTAAACCACGCACTTTTTTCTGAAATAACCTTAAATAAGTTTATAGAAGAAGAGATTGTTCATGGGCATTTTGATGTTGTTACCGAAACAAAAAACAGCTTATTACAGTCATCTGAAGGCGAACGCAAAAAAGCCCTGTTGGATTATATTATTTTACAAAACCCCGATTATATTATTGCAGACAATGTTTTTGGCAATTTAGATGTAGAAAAGCAAGCTGTAATTAAAGAAACGTTTACCAAGTTAAGTAATAAAACAACTATTGTTCAAATTACAAATAGAAAAGAAGATATTTTATCTTTTGTACACAAAGCCTATAAGTTACAAGCCGGTGTTTTGGTAGAATTCAATCAGATTGAATCTTCAAAAACAACCAATTCGATAACTTTTGTTGAAGGATTGCCGCAACCATACCGTCCTATTTCAGAGCATATCAATCCGTTAGTGAAATTTAACAAGGTGTCCGTAACTTACAATGAACGCCCTATTATTACTGATATTTCTTGGGAAATTAAACAAGGCGAATTTTGGCAATTAATGGGCGCTAATGGTTCGGGTAAAAGTACCATGTTAAGTATGATTTTTGGCGATAACCCAAAAGCTTATGGGCAAGATATTACCTTATTTGGTATAAAAAAGGGGAGTGGTGAAAGTGTTTGGGATATCAAAAGAAAGATTGGTTATTTTTCATCAGAAATGTTACGTGGTTTTAAACGATTGGATTCTATAGCAAACATGATAGTTTCTGGTTTTTTCGATTCGGTTGGACTTTATAAAGAACCTACTAATGAACAGATAAAAATTACAGAACAATGGCTTCATGTTTTGCAGATGTATACTATTAGAAAGCAAAACTTTTTAGAATTATCAAGAGGACATCAACGCTTGGTATTAATAGCCAGGGCCATGGTAAAACACCCACCTTTGCTTATTTTAGATGAGCCCACAAACGGACTTGACGATTTTGATGCAAAACTGTTTACCGAACTTATAAATAAAATAGCAACAGAAACCGACACCGCTATTTTGTACGTCTCGCATCGTAAAGAAGCTGGGTTAAACCCCGATTTTATTTTTGAATTAAGACCTAGCGGAATGGGGTCTATAGGAAAACAAATTAAGTAACTTAGGGTTTTTAGAACACTGCTATGTCGAGCGTCACACTCGTGAAGGTAGTAGTTGTCATGGCACGAGCAAGATGTTCATGCTATCGAGCTTTTTTAGTAAAATGAATTACTTCATCATCTGTATTCTTAATAATTTCAATATAATAATAAGTAAGATCTTTTAACTAATTTGGTTAAGACTTTTTGTTTTGGCAATCGAAGCTATTATTTTTTGCATACATTAGAGTATTAGTTTTTAGAACTTGAAATAAAATTTTTACTCTTTTATGAAATACTATTCATTTTTATTAGTTGTTTTAATTTTCAGTTGCAACAATTCACAAAAGCAATCTACAATTCCAGAAATCAAACAAGAAACAATACCCATTCTAAATTTAGAACAAGCAAATAAGTTGGCACAATTACCTTTGCATTGTATAAATATCGAATATCCAAATCGATTATCACAAACCTTGGGAAGCGCTGCCGATTTGAAATCGCCTAACACCTTACATCCGGCGTTTTACGGCTGTTTCGATTGGCATTCCTCGGTACATGGGCATTGGAGTCTGGTAAGTTTGTTAAAACAGTTTCCAGACCTAGAAAACGCCAAAGCCATTGAGCAATGCTTGCTTCAAAACATATCCAAAGAAAATATCCAAACCGAAGTAGCTTATTTTTTAGGCAATCACAACAAATCGTTTGAGCGGACCTATGGATGGGCGTGGTTATTAAAATTAGCTGAAGCATTGCATACTTGGGATAGTGAAACAGCAAGACAATTAGAAAGTAATTTGCAGCCCTTAACCGATTTGGTTGTTGGGAAATATATCGAGTTTCTACCCAAGTTAAATTACCCCATTCGGGTAGGCGAGCACCCAAATACAGCATTCGGGTTAAGTTTTGCGTGGGATTATGCTAGTACGATAAATAACACCGCTTTAAAATTAATCATCGAGCAACGCGCAAAGGATTTTTATTTATCAGATACAGACTGTCCAATTACTTGGGAACCTGGTGGTACCGATTTTTTATCACCATGTTTAGAAGAAGCGGCGTTAATGAAACGTATTCTGACTAAAGAAACGTTTAAACCATGGTTAGATGAATTTTTACCACAATTGAAAAATAAAAGCTTTATATTAGAAACTGGAAAGGTTTCCGATAGAAATGATGGCAGTTTGGTGCATTTAGATGGTGTCAATTTTTCTCGAGCTTGGTGTTTAAATACCATTGCGGAAAACTTGCCAGAGTATAAACACTTAAAAAATATGGCGAATCAGCATATTAATTATTCATTACCTAGTATTTTTGAAGATAGCTACGAAGGTGGACATTGGCTGGGTAGTTTTGCTATTTATGCATTGAACACTGTTTCTAAATAATGAACTCATCTTAATTTTTTGTTTTTAACCGAAAATGAGATAAAATTTGTACAGATGAGGCACTTTTTGAAAGGCATAGCAGAGTTAAGCATAAAAAAAGAAATAAAATATGGACGAATTTTAGCCATTCCTGCCTGCCGGCAGGCAGGTTTTAGAAAATAGAAAGTCAAGATGAGTTCAATATAAAACACAACTAGTGCAAATCCAAAGTGTTGATATAAATGTAGATGTAGGAGAAGGCATTGGCAACGAATCGCTATTAATGCCTTATGTATCGTCATGCAATATTGCTTGTGGCGGACACGCAGGCAACAGTAAAACCATGCGTAAAGTGGTTGAACTAGCAAAACAGCACCGCATTAAAATAGGAGCCCATCCTTCCTTTCCTGATGTGAAAAATTTTGGTAGAAAACCAATGGATATGCCCTGTGTAGCCTTGTTTACCTCATTAAAAGAGCAAATAAGTAATTTAATGACCATTGTGCAAGAAGAAAACGCCCTATTGCATCATGTGAAGCCTCACGGCGCCTTGTATAATATGGCGGTTAAAGATACTAAAATTGCGACTACCATTATTGAAGTCATGAAAAGTATAGCGCTACCAGTAAAACTTTATGTGCCTTATAAGTCGGTTATTGAAACCTTGGCACTTCAAAATAATATCCCTGTTACATACGAAGCATTTGCCGATAGAAATTATAATGATGACTTAACCTTGGTATCCCGTAGTGAAAATAATGCGCTTATTCATGATTCTGATGCGATGTTTGAACATGTGTTTCGTATGATTGATAAACGGAAAGTAAAAACAGTTACTGGAACAGAAGCGGCTATAAAAGCAGAAACTTTTTGTGTGCATGGCGATCATTTGCATGCGGAAGAATTACTTAAAAAATTACGTATGAATTTGGAAACGGTAGGCATTAAAATCTTGTAAATTTAATGGCCTTCAATCTTACATATAAACCGTTTGGTGAGCGTTCTATTTTGGCGGAATGGCCAGCGGTTATTGATGAAACAATCCTAAAAGATATTATTGCGTTTAAAACGGTTATAGAGAAAAAAAATATTAAATCTATTGTTGAATTAAAGCTTGCATATAACTCGTTATTAATTATTTATGATTCTATTTGTAGGAATTTCAAAAATGAGGTAAACCATCTTGAAACTTTATACAAATCGTTAAAATCACATGATGACAGTGTGTCAGTTTTATGGAAAATCCCAGTATGCTATGATGCTGTTTTTGCGATTGATTTAGAGGCGATTTCTTTGGAAAAAAAACTATCAAAAGAAACCATTATTAAGCAACATTCCCAAGCTGTTTATACCGTTTATTTTATTGGTTTTTTACCCGGATTTTTATATTTGGGTGGTTTGGAAGAATCGCTCTATGTTCCCAGAAAATCAACTCCAAGGTTGCAAATTGAAAAAGGCGCAGTAGCTATTGGAGGTAACCAAACGGGCGTTTACCCAACGGTGAGCCCTGGAGGTTGGAATGTTATAGGCAATTCGCCTATCGATTTTTTTAATCCGAAATTAGAGCAACCCTGTTTTGCAAAAGCAGGCGATAAGATTGTTTTTGAACCCATTTCTTTAAATGAATACAAAGATATTAAGGCTTTAGTAGAAGCTGGCGTATATAAATTAGAAAGTGAGGTATGGCGTGATTAAAGTGTTGAGCCCGGGGTTATATTCAAGCATTCAAGATTTAGGGCGTATGGGCTTTCAGCAGTATGGTGTGCCCTATTCGGGAGTTATGGATGCGTATTCGGCAGCATTAGCTAACCATGTTTTAGGTAACGAGGAAAGCGCTGCGGTTATTGAAATGAGTATGACGGGTGCTACACTTCAATTTAACAGAGAGACATGTATTTGTATTTCAGGTGCAGATATGTCGCCCAAATTGAACGATAACCCTATCCATCTTAATAAAATTATAAAAGTAAATGCAGGAGACGTGTTATCTTTTGGTAAATTGAATATAGGGTTCCGTAGTTATTTAGCTGTTTTGGGTGGTTTTAAAACTGAAAAAGTAATGGATAGCAGAAGTATGTATAAAGGCATTACCGAGCGATTTAAACTTTCTAAAAATAATGAATTGAAAATTCTTATAAATGATTTATTTACAGAGTCTAAAAACGCTTTAATTAAAGTAAAAAACGAACATTTTATAACTAAAGATATAGCTGTTTATAAAGGCCCTGAATTTGATTTCTTATCTAAGGATCAGCAAGCATTTTTGCTTCAAAATGAATTTACCATTTCAAAAGATAATAGCCGCATGGCATATCAACTTTCAGAACCTTTGGAAAACAATCTAGAGCCTATTATAACATCGGCGGTACTGCCGGGAACGGTTCAATTAACACCTTCTGGTAAACTGATTATTTTAATGCGCGATTGCCAAACAACAGGCGGTTATCCCAGAGTGCTTCAGCTAAAAGAATCGGCTATTAGTGTTTTGGCTCAAAAGTTTACTGGAAGTGCCATACATTTTAAATGGGTCTAGGCGAGTTCCAGAGCTACTTCAATCATGTCCTTAAAGGTGGTTTCCCGTTCTTTGGAAGTAATTCGCTCACCCGTTACCAAAGAATCTGAAATTGTTAAAATACTCAACGCATTGACACGATGTTTTGCCGCTACCGTATATAGGCCAGCAGTCTCCATTTCAACACAAAGGACTCCAAACTTAGACCATTTTTTATAGGATTCAAAATCATCAGCATAAAACTCGTCTGATGTGAAAACATTGCCAGCTTTAATAGCGATGTTTTTAGATTTTGCAGCTTCAACAGCTTTTTGAAATAGTTCGAAATTGGCAGTGGGCGCATAGTCTGCACCACTAAAGCGTATTTCATTTACCCCGGAATTTGATGATGCCGCCATAGCCAATACAATATCTCTAATTTTCACATGGCTTTGGTATGAACCTGCGCTACCAACGCGAATTAAGTTTTTTACATCATATTCGGCTATAAGTTCGTGAGCATAAATTGAGATAGAAGGTACGCCCATGCCCGTTCCCATAACCGATACACGTTTGTTGTTGTAAGTTCCTGTGTAGCCTAACATGCCTCGTATTTGGTTGAAGCAAATAGGGTTTTCAAAAAACGTTTCCGCAATCCATTTAGCTCGTAATGGATCTCCTGGCAATAAGATGGTTTCCGCAATATCGCCTTTTTTTGCTTCTATGTGTATGCTCATTGGTTTAAGTTGAAAAGTTAAAAAGTTAAAAAGTTGAAAGTAGGGAATGTATTGGATTTGAAATCATTGGTTAATAGTTGTTTTCTGTTGAGGTTTCTCCTGTAACTATGGCAATTCCAGAAGAGGTTCCTAAGCGTTCGACACCTAAATTAATATATTCCAATGCTGTTTGATAGTCTTTTATGCCTCCAGAGGCTTTAATTTTCACGTTTCCATTGGCGACACTTTTCATGAGATTTATGTCGTGAAAAGTGGCTCCTCCGGTTCCAAAACCAGTTGAGGTTTTTAAAAAATCGGCGCCACTCTGTACAGCCAATTTACTGGCATTAATTATTTCGAGATCTTCAAGATAACATGTCTCTAAAATGACTTTTAAAGTTTGATGTGGCATGCATTTTTTTACCGCTTCGATATCTTTCCCAACGGCATCAAAATCTTTGCTTTTTAGTAAACCAATGTTCAATACCATATCAATTTCATCTGCACCATCCTTTAAAGCTTGTTTTGTCTCGGCTACTTTGGCTTGGGTACTTATAGCGCCTAAAGGAAATCCAACAACGCAACACACGCTTACTTCGCTGTTTTTTAGTTGGTTTTTGGCCAATGTTACATAACAGGAATTGACACAGACAGCATGGAATTGGTATTGCTTTGCTTCGTTACAAAGCTGTATAATAGCGCTTTTTGTGGCTGTTGCTTTTAAAAGTGTGTGATCTATATAACTACTTAAGTGTTTCATGATGTAGTTCAAATTTAAGGCATATCGACCTATCCAAATATGTTAAATATCATATTTTAAACTTATTGGCATGCTTGTATGCCAAAGGTATTAACAATTCTTTGAATTTACTCGATAATTGAGATTTGAATACTCCGAGGCTTGCCTCGAATTTTGAATGTTCTTCCTGTATATGTCCCGTGGGCTTGCCCCGAAGTAGTTGGCCATTGGGAATTATAAATAGACAATTTGATTGTTTTGAATTTACAATCAAACTGTCTATATCAAGTTTATGTGAAGGACTGTTGTGTGTATCTGGGCTTTTAACAATTACCCATTGTAGCTTGCTGTATTGGTTTCCAGAACACTTTCTTTTTGGGCAGCTTCCAAATATTTTCTATAGACTTTTACATTTCTATTTTGAAGTGAGCTGCTGGGTGTTTTTATATTGTTGATATTGGTTGAGGTTTCAATTCTATCGGCACCAGCTTCTAGGTATTTAATAGCTGTATCAAAGTCATCTATACCACCAGAAACCATTATTTGGGCTCGATCTCTTATGGTCTTTTTGATGATTTTTGTAGCGGTTAACGTAGCTCCTCCTTTTGAAAAGCCGCTGGAAGTTTTAATAACATCTACCTTAGCATCTAAGCAGATATTACAGGCTTTGATAATTTCGTTTTTGTTTAATTCGGAAATCTCTAAAATCAACTTTAAAGGCGTATTTTTTATGGCTATTTTTACATCGACAATATCTTTTAAAACCGATACGTAATTTTTGCTTTTAAGATATCCTAAATTCATAACCATTTCAATTTCATCGGCACCGTCTTCAATCGCTTTTTTTGCTTCAAAAACCTTGGCGGCAGTAGACATGGCTCCTAGTGGAAAACCAACAACAGCAGATACTTTTATATCTGTGTTTTCTAGAAGTTGTTTTGCTAATGCCACATAAGTGGTGTTGATGCAAATGGCGTAAAAATTATTCAGTTTAGCTTCGTGGCAAAGGTTTATAACATCACGTTCGGAGGATGTTGCTTTTAATAATGAATAGTCAATATATTTGGGTATATCCATGGCTATAAGTAGGTTTTTAGGATTAATTTTTTGTATTGCTTGGGGCTTTACAATATACAAAACTACGTAATTTGGTCGATATTAAGCTGCCGTTTATCGATTTCAAAATAATTTTTGTTAACCATCTTATTAACTGAGTTAAAATCAAAATATTGTAAAGACAGATAAATTAAGTGACTGTCTAAATTTGTTGAATGAAGGTAAAAATAAAAAGCAACAATCATCTTTTGAAAGAATCATGTTGCTTTTGCTAACCAACCAATTATAAGACTATTATTAAATTGTTTTGTTACAGTAATTTCAACGCTTAAATGGTATTATTTGTTTTGATTTTTTTCGGTTACCAAATCACTTTGGTTTCTAAATACTAATTTATCATTAAAAGCATCTAATAATATAATACTGTCTGTTGTTACTTTACCTGCTAAAATCTCTTTGCTTAAAGCGTTTAAAACGTCTTTTTGGATCACACGTTTTACAGGACGTGCTCCATATTCCGGATTGTATCCCTTATCTGCTAAATATTCAATAGCTTCTTGGGTGGCATCAAACGTAATGCCTTGTTGTCCAATCATTTTTGAAACGCTTTTTAATTGTAGCTTAACGATAGCTGTTATGTTGTCTTTGGTTAAAGGAGTGAACATAATGGTATCGTCAATCCTGTTTAAAAACTCGGGACGTACACTTTGTTTCAGCAGTCCTAAGACTTCAATTTTTGCCGTTTCAATAGCGGAGTCAATATCTTTTGTAGCTTCAAAACGCTCTTGTATGATCTGGCTCCCTATGTTGGAGGTCATAACTATGATTGTGTTTTTAAAATCCGCAACGCGTCCTTTATTGTCTGTTAAATGACCTTCATCCAGTACTTGCAATAGAATGTTGAAGGTGTCAGGATGTGCTTTTTCAATTTCATCTAAGAGCACTACGGAATATGGTTTACGTCTCACGGCTTCTGTTAATTGTCCGCCTTCATCATAACCTACATATCCAGGAGGCGCACCAACCAGTCTGCTTACGGCATGGCGTTCTTGGTATTCGCTCATGTCTATACGAGTCATAGCGTTTTCGTCATCAAATAAATATTCTGCCAATGCTTTAGCTAATTCGGTTTTACCAACTCCTGTGGTCCCTAAAAACAGAAATGTTCCTATGGGTTTTTTAGGGTTTTGTAACCCGGCACGACTTCTGCGAACCGCATCACTCACCGCTTCAATAGCTTCTTCTTGACCAATCACCCGTTTGTGTAGTTCGTCTTCTAATTTCAATAACTTTTCACGTTCGCTTTGCAGCATTTTGGTAACGGGAATACCGGTCCATTTTGCGACTACTTCAGCAATATCATCATAAGTTACTTCTTCTTTTATAAGAGAATGCTCTGATTGTGCCTGTAATTCCGTTTGAAGTATTTCCAGTTGTTCTTGGGCTTCTTTTATTTTACCATAACGTAATTCTGCTACTTTACCGTAATCACCTTCACGTTCGGCTCTTTCTGCCTCTAGTTTGAAATTTTCGATGGCTTGCTTGGTGTTTTGAACGTTTTCGACCGCCTCTTTTTCACTTTTCCACTTGGCGTTTATTTCGTTGCGTTGTTCTTTAATGTTTGCTAAATCCGAACGCAGTATTTTTAATTTGTTTTCGTCTTTTTCACGCTTAATAGCTTCAATTTCAATTTCCAGTTGCATCACTTTTCTGTCTAAAACATCCAATTCTTCGGGTTTGGAATTGATTTCCATACGCAATTTAGAAGCCGCCTCGTCCATTAAATCGATGGCTTTATCTGGTAAGAAACGATTGGTAATGTAGCGTTGTGATAGTTCTACCGCACCAATGATAGCCTCGTCTTTAATACGTACTTTGTGGTGTGTTTCATATTTTTCTTTAATACCACGAAGTATCGAAATAGCGCTTTCGGTATCTGGTTCGTCTACCATTACTTTTTGAAAACGACGCTCCAAGGCTTTGTCTTTCTCAAAATATTTTTGATACTCATCTAATGTGGTTGCACCAATAGCACGCAATTCACCTCTTGCTAAAGCAGGTTTTAAAATATTTGCAGCATCCATAGCGCCTTGTCCACCACCAGCGCCAACAAGGGTATGTATTTCGTCAATAAAAAGCACAATGTCACCATTGCTACTGGTTACTTCTTTTATAACGGCTTTTAAGCGTTCTTCGAACTCACCTTTGTATTTAGCACCTGCTATTAAGGCGCCCATATCTAAGGCGAAAATTTGTTTGTTTTTTAGGTTTTCGGGGATGTCACCATCAATAATTCGGTGTGCCAACCCTTCGGCAATGGCGGTTTTGCCTGTACCGGGTTCACCTACTAAAATGGGATTGTTTTTGGTTCTACGTGATAGTATTTGAAGGATTCTTCTAATTTCTTCATCGCGACCAATTACAGGGTCTAACTTGCCGTCTTTTGCAAGTTGATTTAAATTTTTAGCATATTTATTTAGGGAGTTGTATGTTTCTTCCTGACTTTGGGATGTTACCCGTTCCCCTTGCCTTAGTTCGTCAATACTGGCGGTTAGGGCTTTTTCGGTAACACCTTGGTCTTTTAACATTTGCGCTATTTTACTGTTCGATTTAAAAATAGCAATGATTAAATGTTCTACAGAAACATAGTCATCTTTCATTTTTTTAGCAATAATAGCGGCTTCATTAAGTGTTTTTCCTGCTTCGCGAGAAAGCATGAGTTCACTACCGGTTACTTTAGAAAAACTTTCTAATTGTTTATTTAAAGCCTGTTCAAGAATGTTGATGTTTACATTCAATTTTTTTAAAATGAATGGGAGCACATTTTCATCAACTTCAAAAATGCCCTTAAAAAGGTGTTCGTTCTCGATTTGTTGATGTCCGAAACCTTGGGCAATTTGTTGCGCTTGCTGTATGGCCTCTTGCGATTTTATTGTATAATTATTTAAGTTCATCTTTGTATATTTTTTCACTCCCTCGAAGGAGGGAGTCTATTTTTATTGTTTTACTTTTACAAACTGATTAAGTCAATAATCTTACCAGCGCGATTTTAAAGACAAAACGTCAGATTAAGACTAATTTTCCAGTGACTTTTAGTCAGTTTGTAAGATTTCAAAATGATTACGACTTATCATCCTTAAAGTACAAAATATGGGATTATTTAACAAATTATTTAGCAATTCGTCCGAAGAAAAAGAAACAAGTGTATTACCATGGGTTCCTTTAACGGAATTGGGGCAATTACAGGATATTGAAAGCAAATCGGTAACCAAAACACAAGTTATTTTTAAGCATTCAACCCGTTGTGGTATTAGTAGAATGGTAATAAAACAGTTTGAAGCCGATTATAATGTCACCGAAAAGGACCTCGATTTATACTATTTGGATATATTGAATTACCGTGAGATTTCAAACAACATAGCAAGTACATTCCAGGTTATGCATGAATCGCCTCAACTTTTGGTTATTAAAAATAGGGTAGTGGTGGCGCATGATAGCCATGGTGGGATTAACAGTTTAGATTTAAGCACGTTTATTTAATGATTTTATAGTTGAACTCATCTTGACTTTTTCTA
>LLBZ010001745.1_pt6 | contig 30772 bp, 22 predicted proteins | sample 1489421 | NCBI WGS metagenome assembly LLBZ01 (sample SAMN04092657, study PRJNA295927) | soil metagenome | biome: Soil prokaryotic community; feature: Bulk soil; isolation source: soil from tomato rhizosphere | host: tomato cultivar Moneymaker | place: South Korea | collected 2011-11-01 | reverse complement strand
AAACAACTCCTTCCCTTTTTTTCAAGGGAAGGTGGATTTAAATCTGATAAGATTTAAAGACGGAAGGGTAAAGAATATAAACAGTGAACAAAATAACTACTTACATTAAACGTCATAAAATAAAGTCGGCAATAATTGCCGTCATTTTAATTGCTTATTATTTCTGTTTACCAAGGCAACTTTTTAAAGACCCAACAGCAACAGTAATTACCAGTGCCGACAATGAACTTTTAGGAGCGCAAATTGCTGACGATGGGCAATGGCGGTTTCCTCAAAACGATAACCTTCCAGAGAAATTCAAAACCTGTATCCTTCAATTTGAAGATGAATATTTTTATAAGCATCCTGGTTTTAACCCTGTTTCTATTTTTAAAGCGTTGCGAGATAACCTAAAATCCAACAGCGTAAAACGTGGAGGTAGCACCATAACGCAGCAAGTTATTCGCTTATCAAGAAAAGGTCAAAAACGTACTTATTTTGAAAAAGCCATCGAAATTATTCTTGCTACAAGATTAGAATTAAGAGCATCAAAAAACCACATTTTGGCATATTACAGCAGCAACGCGCCTTTTGGTGGCAATGTCGTGGGGTTGGATGCTGCTTCATGGCGTTACTTTAATAGAAATGCCAATGAGTTATCTTGGGCAGAAAGCGCTACACTTGCCGTTTTACCGAATGCTCCAAGTCTTATTTATCCTGGAAAGAATCAAGAACGGTTAATTAAAAAAAGAAATCGGCTGCTTAAAAAACTTTTAGAAAATGAAATCATCGATTCGTTAACCTATAATCTGTCAATCGCTGAAAGTTTAGCTCAAAAACCATATCCATTACCACAAATAGCACCTCATTTGTTACAAAAAGTATCGCAATTACATAAGGGAAAACGGATACAGACCAGCATTGATATGCGCTTACAAGAACGTGTTAACTATGTTATAAAAACCCATTACAATCAATTAAGCCAAAATGAAATTTATAATGCTGCTGTACTGGTTTTAGATGTGAAAACCAGAAAAGTGATGGCGTATGTTGGCAATACCCCAACAGACAAAGCCCATGAAAAAGATGTAGATGTTATTGATAAACCCCGAAGTACCGGAAGTATTTTAAAACCATTTCTTTATACTGCCATGTTGGATGCTGGTGATATTTTACCGCACACATTAGTTGCCGATGTTCCCACGCAATTTGGGAGTTACAACCCTGAAAATTATAACAAAACTTATGATGGTGCAGTTCCTGCAAGTCGCGCCTTATCACGCTCGTTGAATGTTCCTTCGGTTCGTATGCTTCAGGAATTTGGGTTAGACCGCTTTCATCATTACTTAAAAGTACTTCAGCTTAAAGATTTAAAATACCATGCCAATCACTATGGCCTCTCGCTTATTCTCGGTGGTGCCGAAAGTAATCTGTGGGATTTATGCAAAAGTTATGCAGCATTGTCATCAACATTAAATCACTTTTCTGAAACCTCAAGCGAATATTACACCAACGAGTTTTGTGAACCCACTTTTTTAGTTTCGGAAACCATTGACTTCGGAAAGAAAACAACAGACAAAACACTTTTTGATGCCGCTTCCATTTATTTAACTTATGAAAGTTTAAAAGAAGTGAATAGACCGGAAGGCGATGAAAGTTGGGAATTTTTTGATGGCTCTAAACAAATTGCTTGGAAAACAGGCACCAGTTTCGGCTTTCGCGATGCTTGGGCTATTGGCACCACTAAAGATTATGTTGTAGGCGTTTGGGTAGGAAATGCCGATGGCGAAGGCAGACCCGGTTTGGTAGGCGTACAAGCAGCAGCTCCCATTTTATTTGACGTGTTTGACTTATTGCCAAAAAGCGACTGGTTTTCAAAACCTTATGATGAAATGCAAGAAGTCTCAATTTGCAAAAAAAGTGGTTATAGAGCGTCTCCTAATTGTGATGATCTTGAAGAACGTTTTATTCAGTTAAGTGGATTAAAAACCAAAGCCTGTCCGTTTCATATTTTGGTACATTTAGATACTTCTGAAACATATCAGGTAAACTCATCGTGCGAAGAACTTAGTCGCATTAAAAACAAATCGTGGTTTGTGCTGCCTCCTACAATGGCCTATTATTACAAAACCAAAAACCCCTTTTACAAACCTTTACCCAAGTTTAAAAGCGATTGTTTGAGAGATAATGCCATTACTATGGAATTTATTTATCCAGAGGAAAATAACAGCATTTTTTTACCTAAGGATTTTGATGAAAAACCCAATGACTTGATTCTAAAAATAGCGCATTCCAAACCAGATGCAACCCTATTTTGGTATTTAAATGAAACGTTTATTGGAAGCACAAAAGACATCCATGAGTTGGCTATAATTCCTAAAGAAGGCAAACATATCATTACCGTTGTTGATGAATTTGGAAATGAGGCAAAAAGAAGAATCACTATTACCAAATAATATGTGACTTTGTGTGAATCAATTAATTAATAATGTCACCCAAATTACAGAAGATTTTGACGGTGATTGGTGATTATTTTATTACAGTAAAAAAACAATTCTTGAAAAATCTATATAAAATATTAATTAAATTAAACAAAAAAGAAAATGGCATTACATACTTTGCGTATTCTAAACTTGTCTATTTTTTAATTATTGTATATCTGTTTCATTTTCATTTAGTTACCTTATATGGGACAACTTGTTTTAAAATGTACTTGGGAATAGCAGGGTAACACAAACGACCTCAACTAATGTTTTCCTAGAAAAGAACCACAACTTTTTTATTGTAGTTCTTTACTCTTGTTTTATTTCTTACTCGTTACGGCACGGAAAACATTTCCGCGCTAGCAGGGGAGGACAATTAACTACCATCCCTTGCTTAGATAATTAAGCTCTAGAGGTTCAGTTATATAATAACAATCATTAAACCTAGTTAAATTGACTCTCAAAGTCCACTGATTATTTTTATCATCCTCAAGCTTCATGATGTATTTTTCTCTAAAAAAATAACTTGACACTTCCTCTATACTTTCCATTTCAAAGTTTTTAAGTTCAAAATGCCATTTGTCAAGTTTATGTATTTTTTCCAAAGTGCCTATTAACATATTGTAGCTTATTGAATACATTTTTATAACCTGCGGTTTGTTATTAGTTAATAAGTCTGCCATATCATTATAACCATTGTCCTTTTTACCAGCACCTTTCCAAACTTTCAACACACTATCAAACTCAATCAAAGAGATATATTCTTCTGTGTTTTTATTATTAATAGCTTCAACTGAATTTTCCATTAAATCCTTTGCTGTTTTACAAACCTGACTTGGTGAGTTTACACATGTCAAAAATAAAAACATGGAGACGAAACAACTAATATTAATTTTTGTATTCATAGTTATACTTTCAATTTAGGTGTTCTTTATTTTTTTAAAATTATTTCCGCACCCATCCTCCCGAATAGATATCATGTGTATAATTACCTTCTTCAAGGTTTCCAGATCTAGTATCCTCTAGTAATTTTTTAGTTTCCTTATCCTTTTCTCTTCTTTCTTTTTCTCTTCTTCACTTTTTCCCTTCATCTTCCTTCTCTGAAAATGAATTATAAACATCTTAAAAGGTCAGCTTAAACACAAAAACTCCTTTTAAGGAGTTTTTGACATTGTTTTCATGTTCTTTAAAGGCTTGTGCAACGACTACGTACATTAGGGAACAGCTAAAATACTACCTATTTTCTATATAATTTATAATTCTTTTCCTATGTAAATCATTTTTTGAGTTTTCAGGGTATTTTTGTTCATTTAAAAATTCAATTATAGTAAGTTCCTGCCTAGGTGTATTATTATGCGAAGGCCTAACAAAAATATAACTTGGTATTTCTGCTTTTCTTTCTATAATTAAATATTCCAGTATGTCTAAATTATCATGTACAATACAATTAGCCAAAGGTCCCTTTCCATTAATATAATTATAGCCATTAATATCCGCTCCTAATTCAACTATTTTTTTTACTAAATCAATACAATCTGACTTAATAGCAATCATTAAAGGTGTTTCTTTTGTTATATAATTAGAATTAAGATACTTTACATCTATTTTATCATCTATTTTACCTCCATGTTTAACAAGCAATTCTAAAATATCTGTTTCACAATTTCTTTTATAGGCCTTATCACTAGCAATAAAAACAGCAGTTGTAACTTCATTATTCATATTAGAGGGTGGTTCTGATTTCTTATTTGGGTCAGCACCAAACTCTAGTAATTTAGAAACTGATTTTTGTAAATTATTAGCAACTGATAGCATCAGAAGTGAGTGACCAAACTCAGGGTCTAAATAATCTACTAAAGATTCATCTTTTTCTAAAATTCTTTCTATTTCACCTAAATTCTCATTTTTAACCGCTATAGCTAAATCATAAGCTTTAGTATTTTTAAAGGATTCAAAATCAAAACCAGGTAGATTTTCTTTACAGCCATTTAATATTATTACTAAAAAAATTATTCCGATTTTTCTCATTTTAAGCTTTTTAATTACCAATTAGGCATTGCAGTCGAAAATGTTCCAAAGATCGACTGTTTGGGGACATAAGGCTTAGGATTATTAGCCAATCCATCAATCATACTTGTAATACTATGCCCTCCTTTACCACTAATTCCTGGTTTAACAAGTATCGTATTCCCAAGTGCAGAGGCAGATGTAGATATTTCTGCTTTAGCGGGATACAAACTTCACCAGCAGGGGAATCACTATTACCAAATAATATGTGACTTTGTACAAATCAAAGACCATAGCCCATTTGGATCCAACTAGCGCTATAAAATTATTTTCTAACATACGTTTTAAGTATACAATGATCGCTTTTAAACGTATTAATTTTTTGAGTTTTAAGAATCTTTAAATCTTTAGAAACCCAAATATGGTCGAGAGAAAGCAACGGTATGTTCCATAACCACGTTTCTCTAAAACCATTTCCTTTTTCATTGAAAGCGTGGTTGAAATTTTCTTTAATTTCTTTTAAATTTTTAGATTCAAAAGGCACATTAAAATCGCCCAAAATAACAGTTTTTTGTGTTGTTTTAATTGATTTATTAACAAAATCTAGCTCCCAAGTACGAGGTACATCGGGGCTTCCCGTAACATCAACTGCATAAAAATCAATACCCCTCGTTTTAAATTTTATAACCGTTGAGCTGTAATTGGATGTATTCTCACTTTCAATGTGTACTTCAGTTTTAGAAAAAACACATATTTCCCTTCTTAATTTATAAAAAAAATATTCTGGATATTTTAGTTGGAAGGAATCCATGTTAACTCTTTTAGACTCAACCAGAACCATTATATCTGGAATACTATTACTCTCTTTAAATGCTTCACCAAAACCATTCTTGCGGGATGCATTCCAAAAAACCACCTCTAAATCTAAATCATTTACTGGCTCTGGAATATGGATCTTAAAACTTCTTCCCAGCCAAATTAGTAATAAAACACCTGCTAAAACGAAATGATATTTTCTTTTTTCAATAAAGATAGATAATATTAAAACGACTAATATTATCAACGGTAAAGGGTGTGCATAATAATTTAAAGAATCCGAAAAACTGCGTTCTTTTAAAACAAAATGTACTACCAAAAGCGCTGTGATTATTACAACATTTACAATCCAATAAAGAATTTTAAAAATCTTAATCATTACCTAAGCGAAAAGCCCTTTGCCGCCCACCAAGGGTGTATTTCTATAACCAAACGCCCAGCTTTTACCATGGGGTCTGCATTCGCTAAACTATCGGCCATTTTAAGGGTTGGCACATTATAGATTGTAATACCTCTAATATCACCTTTGTCTCCAAAAGGCCCAGAAATATCAGCATAGCCCAACTCGTACATTTTGCCTAAATAAGCCAAATGTTCTTCTTGTAAAATCTCTGCTTCTTCTTCGTTTTGCGTACGAATGGGACCGTTTTTTAAAAACGCTACAAAATATTGCTGCATTAAAATGGTATCTTTTGTTTTTTCATCAACATAATCAAAGGTTTTAAACCCTTTAGCTTTTAGGTCTTCTTTAATTTCTTTTGTCGATTTTTTAACGGGTTTTTCTACAATTTCAAGTATTACTGTGTCTTTGGCGGTTTCTTCTACGACGGTATTTTCCTTTTCTTTTTTTCTACATGACACCATTGCCAATATTGAAAAACATATTACTATAAATTTTTTCATCTGTTTATATTTATTGTTTTTATCTGTCAGATGGTGCATCCATAATCATGCTCCTGTGTGTTAAAGGTATTTTTAGCATGGATGGTTCATCTTCTCTCTTTCAATTATTTACGTTACCATGTTTTAAATGGTCTTTTGCTTAATTGTGAATTGTAATATTTAATAGTTCCAGTAACTTCTTCACCTAACCAATCGGGTTTTAAGAATGCCTCATTTTCGGTATTTAATTCAACTTCAGCAATGACTAATCCTTCGTTTTCACTATAAAATTCATCCACTTCAAAAATATGATCTCCAAATTTTACTTCATAACGGATTTTATCAATAACACCTGGTTCACATAGCTTTAAAAGTGCTTCGGCCTCTTCTTTTAATAGTCCTTTTTCCCATTCAAAACGCGATAAACCATCATTAGTAGATAATCCCTTTACAGTTATAAATCCAGTATTTCCTTTTAATCGAATTCTCACGGTTCGGTCTTTATGCGTATTTAAAAACCCTTGTATAATCCTTGTGCTTTTAAAAGCTTCATTTTTATAACTATTTGAAGTTACTAAAAATTTGCGTTCAATTTCTACCATTAACTATCTCCACTAATTTTAATTAATTTGCTCGTTAAAAATGCCAATAAAAAATCACATTTAATGCCTAAATTTACACTATGTTGACCGATTTACCAATACGAAAAATTATTCATGTTGATATGGATGCGTTTTATGCCTCTGTGGAACAAATGGATGACCCAGAACTCAAAGGGAAACCCATTGCTGTTGGTGGAAGTGGTAAACGCGGTGTCATTAGTGCAGCAAGTTACGAAGCTAGAAAGTTTGGAGTAAAAAGTGCAATGGCTGGAAATTTGGCTGTAAAACTATGTCCAGAACTCATTTTTGTGAGACCACATTTTGAACGTTATGCTGAAATTTCAAAAAAAATCCGAAAAATTTTTCATGACTATACCGATTTGGTAGAGCCACTCTCTTTAGATGAAGCTTATTTAGATGTTACCCACAATAAAAAAGGCAACCCAAGCGCCTCTTTAATTGCAAAAGAAATAAGGGAGCGTATTTTTAATGAAGTGGGCTTAACGGCATCGGCAGGTATTTCTATTAATAAATTTGTGGCGAAAGTAGCCAGCGATTTTAATAAACCTAACGGACAAAAAACAGTAAATCCTGAAGAGGTTTTTGAATTTTTGGAAGCACTTGATATTAGGAAATTTTATGGCGTTGGTAAGGTAACTGCTGAAAAAATGTATCAATTAGGTATTTTTACTGGAAAAGATTTAAAACAAAAATCCATTGATTATTTAGATGAACATTTTGGAAAATCCGGTCGGTACTATTATTATGTGGTTAGAGGCATTCATAATAGTGAGGTAAAACCAAACCGAATTAGAAAAAGTTTAGCTGCCGAACGGACCTTTAGTGAAAATTTATCGAGCGAAGTATTTATGCTTGAAAAGCTAGAACATATTGCCGATGAAGTTTCCCGACGCTTAACAAAAAGCAAAGTATCTGGTAAAACCATAACATTAAAGATAAAATATAGCGATTTTACTTTGCAAACCCGAAGCAAAACCTTGCACTATTTTATTAGTGATAAATCATTAATTTTTGAAACTGCAAAAGATTTACTCTACCAAGAAAAACTGAGCAATTCGGTGCGGTTGCTTGGTATTTCTATGTCTAATTTAAACACCGAAACAAAAAAAACACATGAACAAAAAAGTGTGAGCGTACAACTAAAGTTTGAGTTTTAATTAATTTTAAATCATTGTTGTCCAATAAAACTTTTACAATTCACTGCAAACACAGTGATAAGGGCTTTTTAAAGATATTACTGATTTGTGGCCTTACTCTTTATTATAATTTGTTACTTAGTGATTCTTAAAACAGTCATGCAAATGGACATTTGAATATCAATTTGTTGTCATTTGGTCTATATGCTATGTTCTTTGAGTGAAGCCTTGAATCTTTAATCGGATACTAATAATTTCAAATGGGTTTATTTACTATTTTTATTTGAAATCAAAAAAATAAGTGTATAAATAACATTTATAAAAATACACTTGGTTATGTGGTTTTTTTAAGTTAACTATGTAAAACAAAATAGGTCTGTTAATTACAATTAAAGTGGCAAATCTAAAATTGCCTGCAAAAGTGCTGAAAACTTAGAAGTTATTTAAACTTTTTGTTTGTAAGCGAAGAATTTAATCCTGCGACAGCTGGCTCGTTCGCTAAAATAACCCACTGGGCTATTTTTTACGCTCCGCCCTGTTTCATAATAAACCTTTTTTGTGTCGCATAACAGCGCTACGGGACTTAAAAAAGTCAAAATTAGGGAGCAAAATGTGAATTTTGCAAGTAAAAGAAAAAGTTTAAATCACTTCTTTTTAAAAATAGTATTAGTTGAGATAGAAAAGCAGATTATTGATTTTAATTCAACAACTTTGAACACTCATAGCGAACCATATCAGCTTACATTAAAAGAGTATAAAAAAACATTTGACTCTTTGTATACATTGCTATGTTTATTCGCTAACAAATATTTAAATGATATTGAAGCATCAAAAGATATTGTTCAAGTAGTTTTCATTAAAATTTGGGAAGATAATATTGAGTTTCGTAGCGAAGAAAATATTAAATCCTATTTATATACTTCAGTAAAAAATAAATCGCTCGATTATATTAAGAGTAAACGTGTTACATCAACCGAAAAATTGTCATCCATAAAAATAGAAGACATGGAAACAGAGCCTTTTTATTTAAGAGAGGTTGTGGTTTTAGAAACCCACAGTATTGTTGAAAAGGCTATAAAAACATTGCCTAAAAAGTGCGCACAAATTATTAGGTTAAGTATTAATAATTTTACGAATCCAGAGATAGCTACCGAACTGGGCATATCGATAAACACCGTTAAAGCCCAAAAAAAAATTGCATATAAAAAACTAAAGCCTATCCTAAAAGATTACCTCATTCTTATAGCTTTTGTTTTTGATTTAGGTGATTAGCCTTGACTTTTTCAATTGGCCGCAAAATGATCTTTTTACCCCATATTTTACCTTTTTTTACTCCGTAGCACTGCTATGAAGTGATAAAAAGCTAAAATCTGAAAGAGGACGGAGCGTATAAAAATAACCCAGCGGGTTATTTTAGCGAACGAGCCAGCATACGCAGAGGGCATTTTTGCTTCAATCAAAAAAGTCAAGATGAGTTCAAATAAAAAAGTTTTTCACTTTTTTTTAACCCTATCTTAACATTCTGTCGTCTTAAGGTTAAATAAGCATATTTTCAAGTTAATTAACCATACATCGCATGTCTGTTTTCAATAAAATCATTATACTATCCAAAAAACTTGCGTCCTCATTATTAAAAGACGAAAAGCCTACAGATTTAGAAGCTTCCGATATTTTTAATGATGCTGATAAAGCATATATATTGAAGAATCTTACCGATGAGACTTTAATAAAAGAACGTCTTAACCTAGCAAATCAAGTTAAAAAAAAGGAAGATTGGGAAAAAGTAAAAAGTAATATTACAAAACCATCCGTAAGGTTTTTATATTGGAAATATACTGCCGCTGCCGCTGTAATAGGATTATTGGCAACTACATATTTTTTTAGAGGAACACTTTTTAACAACTCTAATGAGTGCATGCCAATAATTGTAAATAATAATATAAAAACAGGTACCGATAAGGCTACCCTAACATTAGAAGATGGAACCATTATAGCTTTAGAAAAGGGAAATAATTATGAGGCTGGTAATTTTAAAAGCAATGGCGAAAAAATAATATACCAAGCAAATAATCGCTCAAATTCAAAAATTGCATATAATTATTTAACTATTCCGAGAGGCGGGCAATTTTTTATTGAATTATCAGATGGCACAAAAATATGGTTAAACTCAGAAACCCAACTTAAATATCCCGTATCTTTTATTAAAGGTGAAACCCGAAATGTAGAACTTGTTTATGGAGAGGCTTATTTTGATGTATCACCTAGCGTTAACCATAAAGGATCGAAATTCAAAGTAATAAACCAAAATCAAGTGGTTGAGGTTTTAGGAACAGCGTTCAATATAAAAGCCTATAAAGACGAAACTAATATTTACACCACTTTGGCAGAAGGCAAGGTAGAATTAGACTTTAACGGGAAAAAACAAAAATTAAGTCCAACACAACAATCTAATTTTAATTTGAACACCAATGCTTTATTGGTAGTAAATGTAGATGTATACAACGAAGTTTCATGGAGACAAGGTGTTTTTAGTTTTGAAAATAAACCATTAAAGGAGATTATGAAGGTATTATCCAGATGGTATAATATGAATGTCGTATTTATTAATGAAGAAATAGGAAATGAAGCGTTTACAGGGGTTTTGGGCAAAGATCAAAACATAGAAGATATTTTAGCTACCATTAAAAACTTTGGAATCATCAACAATTATTATATAAAGAACAAAACAATAACATTGAAATAAAAAAAGGGAGCGAAGTTTTGACATTTAGCGGTATCTAACTTCGTCCCTCCTAACTAAATTAATTAAACTAATGTCTAACTAATCTTAATGCTAAATTATGAAAATTAACTTAATTGAGGCCCGTTCTCTAACTCGAAAACGGCTACTACTATTTATTATGAGAACATTTTTCTTCTTATTATGTACAACCGTATTCAGTTTCACTACTGAAAACACATTTTCTCAAGAGAAGGTTGTCATTGACCAAGACCAAACGGTAACGGTTGATAAGGTGTTCAAAATAATAAAAGAACAAACGAATTATCGTTTTATTTACCCAAGTAATCTATTTGAAAATGCTCCTAAAATTCAATTAACAAAAGGGGAAATTGAAATTCAAAAATTACTAAACCAAAGCCTTTCAGGAAGTAATCTTAATTTTGAAGTATCTAAAAACAACACCATTGTAATTAAAGAAAATGTTGTTAATTATGTTAATGAAATTCAACAAGGTATTCAAATATCTGGTACTGTTGTAGATGGTTCTGGGTTTCCTTTACCTGGGGCAAATATTCTAGAACAAGGTACTAAAAATGGTGCACAGTCAGATTTTGACGGTAATTTTTCCTTAAAAGTTTCAAGTAAAAACGCTGTTTTAGTAGTTTCTTACTTAGGATATTTAACCAGAGAAGTTGCCTTAGAAGGTAAAACAAAAATTGATATTGTGCTACGTGAAAACGCTTCAGCTTTAGATGAAGTCGTGGTTGTAGGTTACGGTACGCAAAGAAAATCAGACTTAACGGGCTCTGTAAGTGTTGTAGATATTGATAATGCTAAAAAAACAGTAACATACGATGCCGCTAAAATGTTACAAGGTCAAGTTGCAGGTGTAACAGTACAATCTTCAGGAGAACCAGGAGGTTTTGTTAACATTAAAATTAGAGGAATAAACTCGTTTAGCAACAACAACCCGCTTTTTGTAATAGACGGAATGATTATAGATAGCCCTTTCGATTTTGCTCCAGGCGATATCGAATCTATGCAAGTGCTTAAAGATGCATCGGCAGCAGCCATTTATGGAGTACGTGGCGCTAACGGTGTTGTAATTATCACCACAAAAAAAGGAAAAATGGGCAAATTTGATGTGAAATTAAAGTCACTTTATGGCGTTCAAAATGTAGCTAATACTTGGTCGGTAACAGATAGAGTGGGCTATCAAAACATAACTACTGCTGCCGAGTTAAACGCAGGTTTAAGTATTGCACCAGGAAACGACCCAAACAATCCTTCATATATTAGTAACGTAGACACCAATTGGCAAGAAGCTGCTTTTCGTACAGGTTATATTGAAAACCACGCCCTTACTTTTAGTGGTGGTGCCGAAAGTTTAGCCTATAACATGAATGTAGATTACTTTAAAAATAGTAGTTATATGGATTCTCCACAAGACTATGAAAGAATATCTACCAATCTAAATTTAACAGGGAACAAAGGCAAGTTTAAGTATGGCTCAAAATTGGGTTATACACAATCTAATAAAGAAATTTTTAACGAGTATTTAGCTGGCCAGTCGCCAATAAGTGATTTATTGGGAGCTATTCCAACAATGTCAGTTTATGATGAAAACAATATAGGAGGTTATGGCGGCACAGACAACTTAACCCAAAGAGCTATTTCCATGAACGTCATTGGGTTTAATAATGTAAATGAAAATTCAGGACAAAGAAATCGTTTTATCGGAAATATTTGGGGAGAATTAGAAATATTTGAAGGATTTAAATATAAATTGGATGCCAGTTTTGATAGATTAGATTGGAAAAATAGACTGTTTATTCCTGAAAGTGAATTAGGATGGTATTACTTAACAACGCCCGAAGAAGCGTCTTTAGATATTGCAACAGGAAGTCAAACCAGAACCTTCCTAAATCATTTACTTACTTATGATATAACTCTAGCAGATAAGCATAAAATAGGTGTTTTAGCTGGTTTAGTACAAGAAAGAAACGACTATTACAACCATTGGTCAAGAGGTGTTGGATACCCAACAGGAACGATTAGTCATTTAGAATATGCTACCGATACGAGTACAGGTGAAAACGAAAACACTATAACAGGTATTTCTTATTTAAGCAGGTTAAACTATGGGTACGACGATCGTTATTTGTTAACTGTAAACTTTAGACAAGATAAAACATCGCTTTTTAGTGAAATCAATAATTCAGCAAATTTTTATTCCTTTTCAGGTGCTTGGAAACTTAGCAACGAAAAATTCATCACTTTACCAGAGTGGTTAAATACTGTTAAGTTAAGAGGTGGTTATGGCGAATTGGGCAATAACACCATTCCACCATACTTTTTCGCAACAACCACAAATCAGTTTGCCGGATATAATTTCAATAATGCTTTAGCTCCTGGAACCACAGTTGTAAGCTCGTTGGACCCTAATGTACATTGGGAAAAGACAAAAACAACCAATGTGGCACTTGAATTAGGTTTATTGGATAATGATTTACAATTTACGGCAGAATATTATATTAAAAAATCAAACGATTTATTAATTGGTGTACCACTACCTTTTTCTACTGGTGCATTTCCTGCAAGTATTACCACTAATGCAGGCGCTGTTCAAAATAAAGGTTTAGAATTTACGGCTTCTTACAGCAATAATCGCCATGAGTTTAAATACAATATTTCGGCTAATTTAGGAACACTTAAAAATGAAGTACAACAAATAGGCATCAATGGAAATCCAATTTATGGTGCTGCTTCAAAAACAGAAGTTGGAAGATCTATTGGAGAAATTTATGCTTATGAAACCGATGGCATTTTCCAATCGGATGCTGAAGTTGCCGCTTCACCAACACAAGTTGGTGCGGCTGCTGGTGATATTAAATTCAAAGATCAATTAACCGTAGATACAGATAACGATGGTGTGTTTGATTCGGCAGACGGTATTATTAACGATCAAGATAGAATTTTTCAAGGAGTTACTATTCCTAAATACAGCTATGGGTTTAACTTTAATAGTACTTATAAAAACTTTGATTTATCATTCTTTTTACAAGGTGCTGGCGGAAACAAAGCATTCAATGGGATGTATAGAAACTTGATGATTGGTCAATATGTTAATCATCATACAGATGCATTAAATTACTGGACACCTACCAATACCGATACGAATGTACCACGACCAATCATCGGAGATCCAAATGGCAATGCAAGAGATTCTAACAGATTTATTGAAGACGGTGATTATATTAAACTTCAAAATATGGAGATTGGGTATAATATTCCTTTAGGAGATAATAAATTAATCCAAAGTGTTAGAATTTATGCCAATGGCCAAAACTTATTTATTATAAGTAAGTACAGAGGATATGATCCAGATTTTAATTCAAATGACGGATTGTTTTCTAGAGGGTACGATGGTGGGTCTTTACCAAATCCAAGAACATTCTCATTAGGTGTTCAAGTAGATTTTTAACAGAAGTTAACAACAATTAAAACGAATTAAAATGAAATATATAAATTTTAAATACTTATCAATATTCCTTTCGCTGTCTATGGTGCTTAGTGGCTGTGTAAAAGAAGATGATTTAATACAAATAGACCCTAATAACGATGCCGTTGATTCTTTTTGGAAAACTGATGATGATGCGCTTAAAGGTATTAATGCTGCTTACGGCAGTCTATTAACCGATGGAACCTACATGAGAAGTACCCCATTATTATTAGATTTAAAAGGAGATGATTGTAAAAGCAACAGCCCTTGGGGCGCTATGTATGTGGTGGGTAAATTTAATTCAAACGTTACCGACGCAGCCATTTATGGATGGGCTTATGAAACTTATTACCAAGGTGTTTATCGTGCCAACCAAGTTTTAACACATGTTCCAAGTATTGATTTTGAAGACAGTGCTCTTAAAAATAGAATTTTGGGTCAAGCCTATTTTTTAAGAGGTTTGTATTTGTTTCATGCAGTAAACTTATTTAAAAATGTACCAATTCCAACAGAGTTAGCAGCCATATATCCTCAAAAAACAGAAGCTGAAGGATGGGCACAGGTCATTGAGGATTTTAAAACTGCTGCCGATTTACTTCCTGTTTCTTACACTAATATTTCAGGTTTAGATGCAGGAGAAAAAGGGCGTGCTACCAAAGGGGCGGCCCTAGCTTACTTAGGAAAATCGTATTTATTTACTAAAGATTTTCCAAATGCAAGAGATACTTTTAAACAGGTTATAGATTTAAATGTGTACGCATTGGTTTCTAATTACAGAGATAACTTTACAGATGTTAATGAGAATAATTCAGAATCTGTATTCGAAGTACAATTTAGTAGAGATGCAGGTGGTGTAGATTTAGGTTGGGGCGGTGCTCCAGCTTCTGGATGGGGAAAAACATCAGCTAGAGCTATTACTTATGGACCAAGAGCATTTGGATGGACAGACGTTCAGCCTACTAGAGCTTTGTTTAATGAATTTCAAGAAGAATTGACCATATCCGGGGAGGTTGATCCCCGATTGGATGCAACCATGTTCTATAATAAGCCAGGAGGTATGATGCTATACGGTCAAGATTTTGCGACATTTTATGGAGGGAACCCTCAAGATTTAAACGATCTTTTCTGTAGAAAATACCAAAATTCTGATGGCAATTATCCAAATGAATACGATTGGCGCTCTGGAATTAACGAACGTATTATGCGTTATGCAGACGTGCTGTTAATGTATGCAGAATGTTTAAACGAAACAAACGATACGCCAGGCGCATACACGTATATAAAACCCGTTAGAGACCGTGTGGGTTTACCAGACTTAAGTGTTGTAAAGCCAAATATGACAAAAGAACAAATGAGAGAACAAATAGGGCATGAAAGATATTTGGAGTTCGCTCTAGAAGGGCACCGTTTTGATGATATCCGTCGTTGGGGATGGTTACAAGACCAAACCAAGCTTACTTGGTTAAAATCCAGAGATCCAGAATTTGACACCTATTCACCAGGAAGGGAATATTTCCCAATTCCACAATTAGAAATGGACAACAATCCAGGAACCGTGCAAAACTCTGGGTACTAAATATTTTTTGAGTTAGTTTATTTAATGAACTCGTTTAAATTTCTTAGCCAATTATGAAAAATTTAAACGAGTTCAATTCCAATAGCAAGCTTTTAACTTGCTATTGGATATTATTTTTTTTAGTTCCAATGCATTAAGCATATTAACTAATAAAATGAATGCTAAAATTATAAAATAGATTTTATCAACGTATTTCTTGGTTTTATTAAGTTTTTTCAATTTATTTGTAAGTGTATATTAAACACTTATAAAGTAAGATATTAAAATCTTAATAAAAAAGGAATAATTAAATTATATAAAAAAGCAAATGGTTGAGTTTAAATTTAAAAATGGATTTTTAAAAGTTCTTGTGATTAACTTTATAGCATGCCTGAGTGTCTATTCTCAAGATAAGACAACTCTGGTAACAATAAATAAGACTGAAGATGCCCCCGTAATAAGCAAGCATATTTACGGCCATTTTGCTGAGCACTTGGGAAGATGCATTTATGATGGTTTTTTTGTTGGAGATACATCTAAAATAGCTAATACAAACGGTGTACGTAATGATATTGTTGAAGCCTTAAAAAAACTACAAATACCTAATTTAAGATGGCCTGGAGGCTGTTTTGCAGATACCTATCATTGGAAAGATGGCATTGGCCCTTTAGACCAACGACCAACCATAGTGAACACTTGGTGGGGAGGCGTCACCGAAGACAATAGTTTTGGTACCCATGATTTTTTAAATATGTGCGAATTACTTGAAACCGAACCATACCTTTCTGGTAATGTTGGTAGCGGTACGGTACAAGAATTGGCAGATTGGGTACAATACACCAATTTTGGAGGCAAGAGTCCAATGAGTGATTTACGAAAGAAAAATGGTAGAAACGAACCATGGAAAGTAAAATATTGGGGAATTGGAAACGAGGCTTGGGGCTGCGGTGGCAATATGACAGCGGATTATTATGCCAATGAGTATAGAAAATATGCCACATTTATTTCCGATTGGGAAAATACAGGAGGAATCGTACGTATAGCTTCTGGAGCAAGTAGTGATGATTATAATTGGACGGAAACCCTTATGAAGAATATTCCGAGAAATATGTTAGGAGGCTTGGCATTGCACCATTATTCTGTAATAGACTGGAAGAAAAAGGGAGATGCCGTTAGTTTTACAGAAGAACAGTATTTCAAAACTATGACAGAAGCCTTAAAAATGGAAGAATTGGTTACCAAACATGCTGCCATTATGGATAAATATGATCCAAACAAAAAAGTTGATTTAGTGGTAGATGAATGGGGTGGCTGGTATGAAGTTGAAAAAGGTACAAATCCAGGGTTTTTATATCAACAAAACACGATGAGAGATGCCGTTTTAGCAGGTGCAACCCTCAATATATTTAATAACCATGCCGATAGGGTTCGTATGGCAAATTTAGCGCAATGCGTCAATGTGTTACAGGCTGTAATTCTTACTAAAGAAGCCAAAATGATTTTAACACCAACATACCATATCATGGAAATGTATAAAGTGCACCAAGACGCTAAATTATTGCCAATTGCATTTGAAAGTCCTTTATATACATTTAATAATGAATCACTTCCTGCAATTTCTGTTTCAGCTTCAAAAGATAATAACGGACTCGTTCATGTATCCATGGTTAATGTAGATTCTAAAAAAGAAAACAAAATTGAAATAGACCTAAATGAACTTACCGTTAAAAATATAACAGCTAAAGTACTTACTTCAAAAACATTACAAGATCATAACTCTTTTGATAATCCAACAAAAATACAACCAACCAATTACAAAGGGTTTGAAGTAAAAAAAGGAAAACTGACTGTAATAATCCCTCCTTTTTCAATTGTAATGATAGAAGGTAAATAATTATAAAAATGACACGAGCCTTGAGGCGAACTGGCGTAGCAAACACCCATGCAAAAGATACTTTTAACACATAGAACATGATTATGGATGTAACATCGATAGGAAGAGTTATGGGTTATGAATTAAGAATTATGAGCCTAGCCAAGGGTTAAAGATTAACAATTAATCGATTAAACAGAATTAAAATAACAAACACAACCCTTAAGCCAGTATGGGTTCTCCCTTTGGGAGTTAAGGGGCTAAATATAAAAAATGAAAAGTATAAAAATAGTGCTTAAAGTGGCAGCCATATTGGTGGTGCTTTTTGTTACAAGTTGTTCAAAAGATGACCCAACAACAGAAGAATCAACGCCCACTCCTACACCTACACCAACGCCTACACCAAGTACGTTTGCAGGGCCTACATACCCAGATAACTACACCTCTACAGCCTCATGGAATTCGCGGTCACAATGGAATTTGGCCAATGTGCACGACCCGACTGTAGAGAAAAGTGGTGATTATTATTATATGTATCAAACAGATGCTTCTTATGGAAATGCACACGACGGTAATGGGCATTTTCACCACAGACGGTCTAAAGATTTAATTAATTGGGAATATAGAGGAAGTAGCATGAGTGCTGCGCCTGCTTGGGTTAAAGATTCTTTAAATAATAAAAGAGCTCGAATGGATCCTGCTTTGCCGCCTATTGAAAACCCAAGTTATGGATATTGGGCTCCTTTTATCAAAAAAGTGGGGAATACGTATAGAATGTATTATAGCATTGTTGTTTTAGAACCAATAATTGGTTCCGATTATAATACCTCTTGGTCTGAACGCGCATTTATAGGTCTTGCAGAATCGGACGATTTAGCCTCCAATGTTTGGGTAGATAAAGGGATGGTAGTTTGTTCAATTGCCGATGGTTTGGAAACTTACACAAGAACAAGTGGCAATGATTGGAGTGGTTATTTCAAATTTAATGGCATAGATCCTACAATGGTTATAACAAAAGAAGGCGAGCAGTATTTAATTTATGGGTCTTGGCATTCTGGAATTGCCGCCGTAAAATTAAACCCAGATACAGGTAAACCCGATAAATTAGAAACCTTACAAGATTATGGGGTTACTATTGCTAAACGCGGAAACAGCCGTTGGCAAGCTTCAGAAGGACCAGAAATCATTTATAATCCAGACACCGATTACTATTATTTATTTTTGGCTTATGATGAATTGTCGGTGGCTTACAATACAAGAGTAGCACGTTCAAGAAATATTACAGGACCCTATCTTGGTATAAATGGTGCAAATATTACATCGGGTGCCGATTGTTATCCTATGCTAACACATCCTTATGCGTTTAAAAACCATACAGGTTGGGTGGGCTTCTCTCATTGCTCGGTTTTTCAAAATCCCGACACAAAACAATGGTTTTATGCGTCTCAAGCGCGTTTACCAGAAAATGTTCCAGGTATAAATGCATCCAATGCCCTTATGATGGGACATGTTCGTGAAATTCAATGGACCGAAGATGGTTGGCCCGTTGTAGCACCAGAACGTTATGCAGGCGTGCCTTCAACAGAAATTACTGAAACTTCGTTTATCGGAACTTGGGAACATATCGAAATGAAATACCAATATAAAACCATTCAAAACGCAACAACGATTCAACTAACAGCTGATAAAAAAATAAGTGGTGGCCTAACAGGCACATGGTCGTACGATAGTGCCAATAAAACATTAACGATTAATGGTGTTAAATGCAAAGTAACCGATGCTTGGGATTGGGAAGCTTCTACCAGAAAAGTAACCATAACTTATTCGGGACTTACGGCAGCTGGTTTGCCGGTTTGGGGCAAAAAGAATTAAACTATTCGGGACCAGCAATGAAATTTAAAAACAACTGCGAAGCACATCAGTGAACACTGCTAACAAATATCAACTTAGTGAACTAAATAAATACCCACATAATGAAAAGAACAAGTGTTATTTTTACTTTACTGGCTGTCTTTACTTTGAGTTGCAAAAATAATTCAACAGAAAAAAGTTCCATACCCCAAAGTTTCAATCATAATCCCAATTTAACGGAACTCCATGTCAAATCCGGACAAATTGAAAAGATCGATGCTTTACTTCAATCGTTCGTAAGTGAAAAAAAATTAAACTGTGTTACCGCTTTTGTAGCCAAAGAAGGCCATGTCGTTTATAATAAGGCTTATGGTTTAAAGGATATTGACAATCAAATTCCGGCCAGTGTAGATGACTATTATGTGTTGTTTTCCCAAACCAAAGCAGTTACCACTGTTGCCTTTATGACGCTTGTTGAGAAAGGATTGGTAGCTATTGATGACCCTGTTTCAAAATACTTTCCTGAAATCCCCGACCAGATAGTAACAAAAGTTTACGAAGACGGTACTTATGAAACCCGTCCTATAAAAAACCCCATGACCTTTGCACATCTGATGTCACACGCTTCGGGGCTAAATGCCGGCCTTGTTGGAGAAATTCGTCGTTCGGAAAACCAAAACGGTGGTACCCCTGCCGGATTCGGGGGGCCTATACCTAATAATATACCCAATGGACAAAGGAGTTTTGGAGGCAATTTTGATTCAAAATATTTGAAAGAAGAAATGTTGGCACTGGTAAAATACCCACTAGGTTTCGAACCCGGTACAGAATGGAATTACCATGTAAGCACCAATATGTTAGGATATATGGTTGAACGAATATCAGGAAAATCATTACGTGACTATGTAAAAGAAACGATTTTGAAGCCACTGGGAATGGACAATACCGATTGGTATTACCAACCCAATGCCTTGAGTCGTTTTGTGAAACCTTATAATGCTATCGACGGTAAGTTGGAAGAAGGTTCAACAATGTACGCCCAAGGCACAATTAGCAGTGAACAAACATATTGTGAAGGTGCCATTGGTCTAAACGGCCCCATTGAAGATTATGCAAAATTTTGCCAGATGTTGCTTAATAAAGGAGAATTTAACGGACATCGTATTTTAACCTCACAAACCGTTGAATTGATGACAACCATTAACCGTTTGCCGGAAACTAAAGACAACCCTTTTAAATTCGGACTGGGGTTTGAATTGTTCAATGACCTGAAAAAACCTGTTCCGTCCGTTTCAAATACTGCCTATGGTTGGGGAGGCTTGTTTGGGACCGATTATATTATTGATCCTGAAAACGACTTGATCGCTTTATTTTACATGAACATGTATAAGCACGACCCACTCTACCCTAAGTTCTTAGATGAAGCGTACGAGTTATTTGATAAATAAATAGCACCCTCGTATTTTATAAAAAACCCTGTGCTTTGGACTTGTTAAGAAATTATAAGTACGGTTGAAACGGAAAACGAGAGACAACAGAGTAGAGAATGAACAATAGAATAGGCAATAAATAATAGACAGAGTTCAAGAGCTTTGCAGCTTTAAAAAACAACCAAATGAAAAATATAGTTTTATTAATTACAGCGGTTTCACTTATTACGGCGTGTAAAACAAAGAAGATTGAGAATGGGGATGCTTTAAAATTAAACAACCCTATTATTACAGATAAATACACGGCCGATGCTGCTGCCATTGTTTATAAAGATAAGGTGTATTTGTACGCAGGTCACGACCAAGCACCAAATGATGTTAATGCTTATAGAATGCACGAATGGTTAGTATATTCTTCATCAGATATGGTACATTGGAAAGAACACCCAGTGCCTTTAAAACCAACAGATTTTAAATGGGCGTCAGGTAGTGCCTGGGCTTCACAAGTGATAGAAAAAGACGGAAAGTTTTATTGGTATGCCACTGTCGAACACGGAAGTATTCATGGAAAAGCTATTGGAGTTGCCGTTTCCGATAGTCCGACAGGGCCTTTTAAAGATGCTTTAGGAAAGGCACTAATTACTAATGATATGACCACCCAAACAAAGATAAGTTGGGATGATATAGACCCAACGGTTTGGATTGATAATGATGGGCAAGCTTATCTTTTTTGGGGAAATACCGTATGCAAATATGCTAAGTTGAAAGATAACATGATAGAATTGGATGGCCCCATAATGACCATAGAATTACCAAACTTTACTGAAGCTCCTTGGATCCATAAAAAAGGCGATTGGTATTATTTATCGTATGCGTATCAATTTCCGGAAAAAATAGCCTATGCCATGAGCAAATCCATAACAGGACCTTGGAAATTTAAAGGTATTTTGAATGAAGTAGCAGGAAATAGCAATACCAATCATCAAGCAATTATCGAGTTTAAAGGAAAAGATTATTTCATTTACCACAACGGAAGCATTCCAACCCACGGAGGAAGTTTTAGGCGCTCGGTTTGCGTGGATAGACTTTATTATAACGAAGATGGCACCATGAAACGTGTCATTATGACTTCAGAAGGCATTCAAAAATAAAAGATAATGAAACTCCATGCTAAGATGAGTTGTGAGTTATAAGTTGAACCAAGACCCCAAGACCCAACGAGAAACTTTGAATATAGACAAATAGAGACTTTGAACTTTGCAACTCTAAACATAAACAGATGACATCACTAAAAAAAATAGTTTTAGTATTAACCATTCTAATAGAATCTTCGCTATTCGCACAAAATATTCGAGTGCATGACCCTGTTGTTATTCAGCAAAACAATACATTTTACTTATATTCTACAGGAAGAGGTATCGATTGTTTTAGTTCACCCGATTTAATAAACTGGAAGAAGGAACCATCAGTTTTCCCCGAAAAGCCAATTTGGGCCGATAGTGTTGTTCCAGAATTTAAAAACCACATTTGGGCACCCGATATTTCATTTCATAACAATACCTATTATCTATATTATTCGGTTTCAGCTTTCGCTAAAAATACGTCTGCAATAGGTTTGGTAACCAATACCACTTTAAACCCAACCGATGCTAATTATAAATGGGTAGATCATGGTATTGTCATTCAATCCATACCGAATAGAGATTTATGGAATGCCATCGACCCCAACCTTATTTTTGATGAAAATAATACGCCTTGGTTGTCTTTTGGTTCTTTTTGGAACGGTTTAAAAATGGTAAAACTCAATCCAGATTTAAAAACACTTGCGGAACCTCAACAATGGCATACCATAGCAAGAAGGCAACGCAGTTTTGAGTTAGACGACACAGACCCAGGTGATGCGGCTTTAGAAGCCCCTTTTATTTTTAAAAAGAATGATTATTACTATTTATTCCTGTCATGGGATTTATGCTGTAGAGGTGAAAACAGCACTTACAAAGTAGTGGTAGGTCGCTCTAAATCTGCTACTGGTCCTTTTATTGATAAAGAAGGAAAGGATTTAAATAACGGCGGGGGCACTCTAATAATTGAAGGAAACAAAAACTGGTACGGTGCTGGGCATAATAGCACATACACGTTTAATGAAACAGACTACATTGTTTTTCACGCCTATGATGCGAATGATAATGGATCTCCAAAGCTTAAAATTGCCAAGTTGTCCTGGGATAGCGACTATTGGCCAAGTTTAAAAGATAATGTACTTGATTAAAATGAAATCACCATTAACAAAAAGTTTGCGGAAGCAATTGAAAATCATCGAACACCGATGAAAATAATTTTTTGTGAGATAAACACAAATGAAAATAAAGCGATTGCTTCGCCAGTTCGCTATCGCTCGTGTCCATATGACCTCTAAAAAAATGAATATTTACATATGAAATATTTTGCCATAAGTTTTATAGTATTCGGTTTAACGGGAGCATTTGCCCAACAGCAAGTCAACTTATTTACTTTAAATGAAGTGTCGATAACTTCGGGGGTTTTTAAACAAGCTGCCGAAACCGATTTTAATTACATACAACAATTAGATCCAGACCGTTTGCTTGCGCCTTTTTTAAGGGAAGCTGGTTTAGAACCAAAGGCCGAATCGTACACCAATTGGGAAAACTCAGGATTAGATGGTCATATACTGGGGCATTATCTTTCGGCATTATCCATGTATTTTGCTTCTACAAAGGATAAAAAAGCGGAAGATTTAATTGATTATACCTTAGCCGAATTAAAACGTGTTCATCTTGCTAATGGTAATGGCTATATGGGCGGAGTTCCCGAAAGCAAGGTGTTATGGAATGAGATTCAAAAAGGAAACATAAAAGCGGGGAGCTTCAGCCTTAACGATAAATGGGTGCCACTTTATAACATCCATAAAACCTTTGCAGGATTAAAAGATGCTTGGGTTTATGCTCAAAAAACTGAAGCCAAAACCATGTTAATCGATTTAACCAACTGGTTTATCCACATTACGGAAAATCTAACTGATGCTCAAGTACAAGATATGTTGCGTTCTGAACATGGTGGATTGAATGAGGTTTTTGCCGATGTTTATGCTATCACAAACGATGCTCGTTATTTAGAATTGGCTAAACGCTTTTCCCAATGGACACTTTTGAATCCCTTAGCAGAGAACAAAGATATTCTTACCGGAATGCATGCCAATACACAAATTCCTAAATTCATAGGTTTTGAAAGAATCGCTCAACTGGAACATGATAAAAAATATCACGAATCAGCGTCTAATTTTTACGATAATGTCACCCAGAAACGGTCGTTAAGTATAGGCGGTAATAGTGTTAGGGAGCATTTTAACCCCATTGATGATTTTAGCTCTGTTTTAAGTAGTGAACAAGGCCCAGAAACCTGCAACACATACAACATGCTAAAATTGGGCAAGTTATTGTTTGAAGATTCGGCAAATGCCAGCTATATAGATTTTTACGAACGTGGACTCTACAATCATATTTTATCGTCTCAAAATCCTAATGGGGGATTTGTTTATTTTACACCCATGCGACCAGGACATTACAGGGTATATTCGCAACCCGAAACAAGTTTTTGGTGCTGTGTAGGTTCTGGCATGGAAAATCACACCAAATATAATGAGCTAATCTATGCAAAGAAGAATGATAAATTGTATGTCAATCTATTCATTCCTTCAACAGTTAAGTGGGACGAAAAGCAAGCGACACTTACGCAAAAAACAAATTTTCCTGAAGAAGCATCTACAACATTCATATGGCAAAGTAAAAAGAAGGCACAAGCCACTTTAATGCTTCGTTATCCTGAATGGGTAAAAGCAGGAACAATGGAGATTTACGTAAACGGAAAAATTCAGAAATTAGAAGGACAACCAGGTTCGTATATCCCACTTCAGCGTAAATGGAAAAACGGTGACAAAATAGAACTCAAATTACCCATGCATTTAAGTTTAGAGGACATACCGGATCAATCGGGGTATGTATCGCTAAAATATGGACCTATCGTACTTGCTGCCATAACAGGAGACGACAATCAGGATGGGTTATTTGCTGATGATAGCCGTGGAGGTCATGTTGCTTCAGGGCCTTTCTTAGAAATGACGGAAGCTCCCATGTTTGTTTCAGATAGTGGTCAAGATATTTTAAAACATATAAAACCCATTGAAGGCGAGGTTCTTAAATTTAGTGCCACAGAATTGTTTTATCCTGAAAAATATAAAAAGCTGGTACTTCAGCCATTTTATAAAATTCATGAGAAACGTTATTCTATATATTTTAAAAACGAAACATACGAGGGTTTAGCTAAGCTGCAACGCGAATTAGAAGAAAAACAACAGGCAGAAGCCCGTCTAAAAGCCATTACCTTAGATTATGTTGCCCCTGGCGAACAACAACCCGAATCCGACCATGGCATAAAATCCGACAATTCTAATAGCGGGCTAAATAAAAACCGCCATTGGCGTGATGCTACAGGGTGGTTCAGTTACAATCTTAAAAACAAGGGCGGTAAAGCAAAAGCGTTACGTATTACCTATTTTGGAAAAGATTCTGGACGGAAATTCAAGATTCTCGTAAATGGAACCATTATAGCGAATCCTGAATTAATGGGAACAGAAGGCGATCGTTTCTTTGAGGTTGACTATAATTTACCAGAAACTGTTGTGACCAATAGCGATATATTAACAGTACGTTTTGAAGCAGATAAAAATAATATAACAGCAGGTATTTATGGTGTACGGTTAATTGGCAATATAGAAACTAATGACAACCATTAAACATTTATAAATGATAAAATTCAAATTCATTTTTAAAATTATATTTTTCATTGAAATATTTTTTTTTCAGTTAGGTATTTCTGCCCAAACAAATCCCATAACAATAGAAATTGATGTAAATGAAGTATTAGGGACAATGAATCCCATTTGGGCTTGGTGGGGTTATGATGAACCAAACTATACTTATATGAAAGATGGTAAAAAATTGCTTTCAGAAATGTCATCTTTAAGTCCTGTTCCAGTATATGTCCGTACACATAGTTTGTTGGTTACTGGGGAAGGAACTCATGCCCTTAAATGGGGCTCAACTAATGCCTACACTGAGGACGAAAAAGGAAACCCTATTTATGACTGGACCATTATTGATAAAATATTTGACACCTATATTGAAAGGGGCATGAAGCCTCTGGCACAAATAGGTTTTATGCCAGAGGCCTTATCTATAAAACCATCTCCTTACAGACATTATTGGAAACCCGGAGCAAAATATAGCGATATATATACAGGTTGGGCCTATCCACCTAACGATTATAAAAAATGGGCTGAATTGGTTTTTCAATGGGTTAAACATTCTATTGAAAGATACGGCAAAGAAGAGGTTGAAAGCTGGTATTGGGAATTATGGAATGAACCTAATATAGGGTATTGGCAAGGCACTACAGAAGAGTATATTAAACTATATGATTACACAGCTGATGCTGTTAAACGTGCACTGCCTACTGCAAAAATTGGCGGCCCTGAAGTTACTGGACCGTCTTGGGACAAATCAGAAGAATTTTTACGTACTTTTTTAGACCATGTGCTTAAAGGAAAAAATTACGTTACAGGCAAAGTTGGAACACCTATTGATTTTATCACGTTTCATGCTAAAGGAAGTCCTAAAGTTGTTGATGGTTTTGTTCAAATGAATATGGGAACCCAACTAAGAGATATAAGTAAGGGTTTTGAAATTATAGCTTCTTATCCAGAATTTAAAAAATTACCAATAATAATTGGAGAATCAGACCCTGAAGGCTGCGCGGCTTGTTCAGAAGCCGATTACCCATATAATGCTTATAGAAATGGAACCATGTATGCTAGTTATACTGCTGCTTCATTCTCTAGAAAATATGAATTAGCAGACCACTATGGAGTCAATCTTTTAGGCGCAGTAACATGGGGGTTTGAATTTGAAGATCAGCCTTGGTATGCTGGATTTAGAGATATGGCTACAAATGGTGTCGACAAACCTGTTTTAAATGTTTTTAGAATGTTTGGAATGATGGGAGGTAAAAGGATTAAAGTTAATCAAGATAATCTTTCTTATAATTACTTAAAAGTTAGAGATGAAAGTGTGAGAAGTGAGAATCCTGATATTAATGCACTTGCATCAAAAAAAGAGCATTCAATATCAGTACTGGTTTGGAATTATCATGATAAAAATGATTTAAATGTACCATCTTCATCAATAAAAATTTTGATTGACAATATTCCAGCAACTCAAGTATTATTAAGCCATTACAGAATTGATCAAGAACTCAGCAATTCTTATACATTATGGAAAAAAATGGGATCACCTCAAAATCCAACAAAAAATCAAATTGAAAACCTTGTAAAGGCTGGTCAATTACACCTTTATTCTTCCCCTGAATGGATGCAGGTAAAAACAGGAAAAACAAAAGTTAACATGGAATTACCTAGGCAGGCAGTATCATTAATTACTTTAGAATGGTAAACAAACACCTCTCAATATATACGTAATATCAGCTTTTTAAAATACAGCTTAAATAAACTAAAACTAAACAAAAATGAAATTTACACTAATTAAAAAAACCTCCATTTGTACCATTCTGTTGAGTGCATTTTTTGGATTTAGTCAACAAATCAATTTAGAAGTTGATTTAGCTACAACCATAGCTAAAATTCAACCAACCATGTACGGTGTGTTTTTTGAAGACATCAATTTTGCAGCCGATGGCGGTTTGTATGCCGAAATGATAAAAAACCGTTCATTTGAATTTGATAATCCGTTTATGGGATGGATTCAGCCCAATAGTGATCGTCATTCATATAACAATAATTCGGGTATCGCATCGGCAGTAAACTATACGGGAAATCCAACCAATAAAAACTACATTAGAGTTAAAGTAAATAACGATAAAGGGTATCAACTTATAAATGAAGGATTCCGTGGCATGGGAATAAAAAAAGATGCGACCTACAATCTTTACCTGTCTGCATTGAAAAAAAGTGGCTATATTAAAACAATAAACGTTCAATTTATTGATGAAAACGGAACTGTTTTAGGCGAAACAAGTATCGTTCCAACATCACCAGATTGGAAAGATTACACTTCACAAATAGTAGCTACAAAAACGGAAGCGAAGGCACAACTAAAAATCACTTTTGAAGGTACTGGCGAAATAGATCTGGATATGATTTCGTTATTTCCAGTAGATACTTGGAAAGGCAGAAAAAATGGTTTGCGAAAAGATTTGGTACAACTTTTATACGATATGAATCCTGGGTTTTTACGTTTCCCTGGTGGATGTATTGTTGAAGGAAGAACCTTAGAACAACGCTACCAATGGAAAAAAACGGTAGGTCCTGTTGAAGACAGAGAACACTTAATAAACCGATGGAATACCGAATTCTCACATAAATTGACCCCAGATTACTTTCAAAGTTTTGGATTGGGTTTTTTTGAATATTTCCTGTTATCAGAAGATTTAGGAGCAGAACCGTTGCCAATTTTAAGTTGTGGGATGGCTTGCCAATTTAATACAGGTGAGTTAGTACCTATGGAAGAATTAGATCCTTACATCCAAGATGCCTTGGATTTAATTGAATTTGCAAACGGTTCTATAGACACGCCTTGGGGCAAAATTAGAAACAGTATGGGGCATCCTGAACCTTTTAATTTAAAATACATTGGAGTAGGAAACGAACAATGGGGACCAGATTATATTGAACGTTACAAAGCTTTTGCAAAAGCAATAAAGGATAAATACCCAACAATGATTATTGTTTCAGGAAGTGGTCCTTTTCCTGAGGGCGATTATTTTGAATACGGTTGGGAAGAATTAAAAAAACTACAAGCTGAAATAGTTGATGAACACTATTACAAACCACCACAATGGTTTAGGGATAATGCAACGCGTTATGATAGTTATGATAGAAAAGGCCCTAAGATATTTGCTGGTGAATATGCTGCACAAAGTGTTGCGATTGCTAGCCCATTAAACAAGAATAATTGGGAATGCGCTTTATCTGAAGCCGCATATATGACAGGTTTAGAACGAAATGCCGAGATAGTGCATTTAACATCATACGCACCCCTTATGGCGCATGCTGAAGGTTGGCAATGGACACCGGATATGATTTGGTTTAACAATTTAGAATCGTATGGAACAGCAAACTATCAGGTGCAAAAAATGTATGCAACCAATAAAGGCACGGATTTGCTTTCTATAACTAAAGAAGGTAAACCTGTTACTGGTCAAGGGGATTTATACGCTACAGCTGCTAAAGATTCGAACAAAAAAGAGCTCATCATTAAATTGGTAAATACCTCAAACAGCAATCAAAATATTACAGTAAATCTATCTGGGAAAAAAGTAAGCTCTAAAGGCACAATGACCGTTTTAACAAGTGACAGTTTGGTCGATGAAAATTCTTTTGAAACACCTGATAAGATCAGTCCAAAAGAATCAGCTTTTAAATTAAAAGGCAAAAAAGCCATAGTAGATTTACAAGCAAACAGCTTCGTTATTTTAAAATTTAAATTGATATAAGTTCTATTTTTTTAATACTTTTAAGCTTTAAAATTTTATAAGTGTTATAATTACACCGTTTAATTTATAAAGCATGAATGCAACATTTAAAAATCACCAATTAAAATAAACACTAATTATGAATAGATTAAAGAAAAGTATCTATGTTCTTTCTTTACTAAGTATAGCCTTTTTAAGCGTACAATGTAAAAGCGAAAAGAAAAAAGAGGTTGAGGTTGTTCCCGAAAAAGTAAATCTGGTAACCATTTCAAAAGAATCTTTTGGCACTACTACCGATAGTATAGAAGTAGAAAAATATACTTTGAAAAACGAAAAAGGAATGGAAGTAAGCATTATTACTTACGGAGGTATTATAACACATTGGACCGCTCCAGATAAAAATAACACGTATCAGGACATTGTTTTAGGCTATAATACGTTGGCCGAATACGAAAAAAGCAATCCATATTTTGGTGCTTTAATCGGGCGTTATGGTAACCGTATTGCCAAAGGCAAATTTACTTTAGATAATACAGAATATACCTTAGCTACTAATGATGGCTCTAATCATTTGCATGGTGGAGTAAAAGGGTTCGATAAAGTAGTTTGGTCTGCTTCTGAAGCACAAACGGATAGCACTGCATCGGTAGTACTTACCTATCTAAGTAAAGATATGGAAGAAGGTTATCCAGGAAATTTACAAACCAAAGTCATATACACACTTACAAACAACAATGAGTTGTTGGTTGATTATGAAGCAACAACCGATAAAAAAACCATTGTAAACCTAACACAACATTCGTATTTTAATTTATCGGGCGATTTTTCAAAAACTATTTTAGATCATGAAATAGCTATTAATGCCGATAAATATATACCTGTAGATGCTACATTAATTCCAACAGGCGAACTTAGGGATGTTACGAACACCCCATTCGATTTTAGAATTGCAAAAACCATTGCTAAAGATATTGATGCTAAAGATGACCAACTAACTAAAGGTTTAGGGTACGATCATTGCTGGGTTTTAAACAATCAAAACGAAGGTATGAGATTAACATCTTCAGCCTATGAAAAAGAAAGTAGAAGGCTGCTTGAAATTTATTCAGATGAACCAGGAATTCAGTTATATACTGGAAACTTCTTAGATGGCACCTTGCCAAGTAAAAATGGCAGTACCTATGCATATAGAACTGGTTTTTGTTTAGAAACACAGCATTATCCAGATTCACCAAATCAAAAAGAGTTTCCTTCTACGGTATTAAATCCAGGAGAAACTTACAAGTCTAATACTACATTTAAGTTTTCTATTAAGTAGTATTTTCTGCAGTATAAAAACAAAAGAGCCAGT
>LLBZ010005281.1_pt18 | contig 30929 bp, 29 predicted proteins | sample 1489421 | NCBI WGS metagenome assembly LLBZ01 (sample SAMN04092657, study PRJNA295927) | soil metagenome | biome: Soil prokaryotic community; feature: Bulk soil; isolation source: soil from tomato rhizosphere | host: tomato cultivar Moneymaker | place: South Korea | collected 2011-11-01 | reverse complement strand
GGTGATGCAGGCGATTTGGCTTTTGGAGAAAAACTACAGCATTAGCAACAAAAATGGAATAAGCACCAAAACGGCAAGAAACACTTCCTTAAACCATTTGTCTTCTATAATTTCTATATAATTTGTGATGATAATAGCGAGCGGTGCAAACAAAAATAAAAATTCGCTGCCATTTTTTTGAGGTGCTAGCAGTATCAATACAAATGCCATAATAGCTGCTATGATAACAATTTTAAAAGAGGCTCTTAATTCTTTTTTCTTCCTTTTAATGCTCTGTAAATAAAATATGGAAGACCATATCCCGAAAGAAAATAGCATGGTTATGGCCATTAAATATTTAGTAGAATTATACGGACTAAAATCATAACTAACACTTCGAGACGATTTAAATATTTCAAAAAAATCATAATAAACAACTACAGACACACCTACCATAATGCTGAAAACAGTTGCTACACCTATAAAAGGGATTATCCAATGTCTTATATTGTTATCTGAATAAAATATTAAACTCAGAATGATGACAATAACAAAAAGTATGGCCCAAAAATAAAACAATGACGCTACTGCTACCCATAAAGCTGCATCAAAAAGTTTGCTTTTAATACTTTTTTGCGAACGTAAGCTTATAATTCTTCTTAAGCCTAACAACACAAAAAGATTTGATAATAAAATATTCGTATGGCTTGTTGTTTGAACCATGGCTAATAAAAACAAGCTGAATAATAAGATTTCGTAGGTATTGGTTTTAGTTAAATTATTCTTAGAAATAATAAAATTAAATATGAGTATGGTAGCTATACAAATAAAAAACACAGCCATTTGTTTAACAACGAAAGCGGTTGTTACTGTTTCGATTACTAAATTTTCCCTGGCAGTTATAAAAGCTAAAACCGTAATAAAAAGAACAATGATAAAATTTATTGGCTTAGATTTATTAAAAATGCTTGTTATCATTAACTGTTTTTGTATTTTTGCTTCGTAAATATACTAACTAAAGCTGGTTAGAAAACTATAAATAGCACACATGAAAGATTTATTTTACGCTATACAAGATTTATTTGTTAACTTCCTTTTTAAGCCGCTTGATGCCTTAAGAGCATTAGAGCTTGAAAATTGGTTTGCTGCAAATGCCATTTCTTGGATTTTCCTTATCATCGGATTTGCTGCCATGGTATACTGGATGAAACAACTTAAAACATTTAATGATAATAACGAAGAAGACAAAAGTATTTCTTCGCATTCTTATCTATAAATCGAATCCGATATCTTTACGATAATACATCTTATCAAAATGTAGTTTTTCTATACTTTGGTAAGATTTTTTTATGGCCTCTTGATAGGTATTTCCATAGGATGTTATTGCCATAACACGACCACCTGTTGTTACCACTTTACCATCTTTCAATTGTGCACCAGCATGAAATGGAATAGAATCTTCAATCGCATCAATGCCTGTAATTTCCTTTCCTTTTTCATAATCTCCTGGATAACCTCCAGATACTAACATAATGGTTGTTGCAGCACGCGCGTCTATTTCGATATTTATTTTATCTAAAGTTCCATTAGCCATGGCCTGAAGAATTTCAACAAAATCGTTTTTAAGTCTTGGCAAAACGACTTCGGTTTCTGGATCGCCCATGCGTACATTGTATTCTATAACTTTGGGATCGTTACCGACTTTTATAAGTCCTATAAATACAAAACCAACATACGGTAAGTTATCTTTTTTAAATCCGCTAATGGTTGGTTTTACAATGCGTTCTTCTATTTTACTAAGAAATTCATCGGTTGCAAAAGGCACTGGAGATACGGCTCCCATACCGCCTGTATTCAAGCCGGTATCGCCTTCTCCTATACGTTTGTAATCCTTAGCTGTTGGTAATATTTTATAGTTTTTACCATCTGTAAGTACAAAACAGCTTAACTCAATACCGTCTAAAAACTCTTCAATAACCACTTTGGTGCTTGCTTGACCGAATTTAGCGTCTACTAACATGCTTTTTAATTCAGCTTTGGCTTCATCTAAATCATTTAAAATAACAACACCTTTTCCTGCTGCCAATCCATCGGCTTTTAATACATATGGCGGATTTAAAGTTTCTAAAAACACATAGCCTTTTTCAACTGTTTCTTTAGTAAAACTTTCGTAAGCTGCAGTTGGAATGTTATGACGGTATAAAAATTCTTTAGCAAACTCTTTACTGCCTTCTAATTCAGCAGCAACTTTTTGTGGGCCAATTACCGATACATGTTTTATGGCTTCATCGTTTAAAAAATAGTCGTGTACTCCCTGTACTAATGGGTCTTCTGGTCCCACTACAACCATATCTATGCTTTTCTTTAAAACTAATTCTTTAATCGCCTTAAAATCGGTAACTCCAATATTTACATTGGTCGCAATATTTGCTGTTCCTGAGTTTCCAGGAGCTACAAATAAGTTTTTGCATAACGGGCTTTGGGCAATTTTCCAAGCAAAAGTGTGTTCTCTTCCGCCAGAACCAAGAATTAAGATATTCATTGTATTATTTTTTAGATTCCCATATTCATAGGAATGATAAATTAAAGTTCGTGGCTGTCTAAAAAGTTTTTTAAATTTAGTTTGTCAGGTTTAGCTTGTCGAAACCGATATTAATTACCAGTAATTAAACTATTTCGACAAGCTCAATATGACATCGAACTAGACTTTTTAGACAGCCTCAGTGTTTTTTCAACTGCAAAAATAAAATTAATGGCACGAATTCACGAATATTTTTTATTTACTTTACAAAAATTATGTTTTACCTTGAATTTATTCCATATTTCTTTAAATATTAATGGCTTTCCTATTAAAAAGGCTCAAGCTGTTTTGAAAACTATTCAGCAGAAAACCGATACTGAGTTAAGTTCTTATATTGAAGCAAAAAAGGAAGCGATTGTTGAATTTCATATAAAGCATAATTCCTTCTACAAAACCTTTGCAAAAGATGTGAATCCGCAAGATTGGAACAGCATTCCTGTAATGAGCAAACGCCACTTGCAACAGCCTTTAAAGGAACGGCTTTCTGAAGGTTTTACACAAAAAAATGTTTATTTAAATAAGACTTCTGGATCTTCTGGCGATCCGTTTATTTTTACCAAGGACACATTTTGTCACGCCCTTACTTGGGCTGGATTTATTGACCGATATCGTTGGTTTCATTTAGATTTTAACTCCTCGAAACAAGCCCGATTTTATGGTATTCCTTTAAATAAAACAGGCTATTACAAAGAGCGCTTTAAGGATTTTTTAAGCAAACGCTATCGGTTTTCGGTATTTGATTTAAGTGATGCACAATTTGAAAAGAATCTGATCAAATTCAAAACCACTAAGTTTGACTACATCAATGGTTATACGAGTTCGATTGTTCAATTTGCTAAGTATTTGAAGCAGAAGAACCTCGTGTTAAAAGCTATTTGTCCAACATTAAAAGTCTGTATTGTAACTTCTGAAATGCTTTTTGAAGAAGATAAAATGCTGCTAGAAACACATTTAGGTGTCCCCATTATTAATGAATATGGTGCCGCTGAATTGGGTTTGATTGCTTTTCAAAACACTAAAAATAAATGGGTTGTAAATACAGAAGATTTGTATGTTGAAATTCTAGATGAAAACGATCAGGTTTTACCTTACGGCGAAGAAGGGCGTGTGGTTGTAACAGCGTTTTATAATAAGGCACATCCGTTTATTCGATACGATTTAGGCGATATTGGTATGCTTTCAAAAGAAAGTACCCCAAATAAACCCATTCTGGAAACTTTAATTGGCAGAACGAACGATGTTGTAAAGTTACCTAGCGGAAAAAAAGCAGCTGGCCTAACCTTTTACTACATAACAAAAACCGTTATTGAAGATGATGGCAATGTTAAAGAATTTATTATCGAGCAACTAAAATTGGATACTTTTAAGATAAGTTATGTAAGTAACCATGAGCTTTCAAAAGAAAAACTAGTAAATATTAACGCCGCTATAACCAAATATTTAGAACCTAATTTAACCGTTTCTTTTGAAAGAAGAACAGCTTTAGAACGTTCTAGCAGAGGAAAATTAAAACAGTTTAAGTCTTATTTATAGAAACAACTTGTTTCGATTTTACAAAGAAATGCTCGCTTAAAAAAATTAGCATATAGTAAACAGATTTTAAGCTTGAAAAGCCCAACCCTTTTCTATACACCCAATAATTATATTTTAAAAGATTGATTTTTTTTGAAGACATCGCGTCTTTTCTAACCCTGTAATACGCCAACGATTCCTCAATGCCTTTAGCGGGTTTCCCAGATGTTTTAACGGCTGCTAACCATAATAGCCAGTCTTGTCGTTTCCGTAGGCTAGGCGCTTTTATTTTGCCTAAAACCTTCGCATTATATATGCCTGTTAAATTACCAATGTAATTACTTTTTAAGTATTTTTGATAAGTTAACTCAGGTAACGCTTTTATTAATTTATTAAGAGGTTTTCCTGTTTCGTCAATTTGTTCGTAACTGCTAAAACAAACGTCACAATTTTGGGCTTCCATAAACTCTATTTGTATTTGGAGCTTATTAGGTTTCCATAAATCATCAGCATCTAAAAAGGCTATATATTTACCTTTAGCCTGTTCAATACCTTTATTTCTAGAAATTGTCGCGCCTAAATTGGCGTTATTTTTAAGCAGTTTTATGTTTGGTTTTTGGGCAATGAATTGGTTTGCTATTGCAATCGTTTTATCGTGAGAACCATCGTCTATTAACAGTAATTCCCAATTGGTGTAAGTTTGATTTATAACGCTGTGTATGGTTTCTGAAATATAAGCTTCAGAATTAAACATGGGTGTTATAATAGAAACTAGTGGCTTCAAAATTTGTGGTTAATATGCTTTTTCTTCACCTTTTAAAACGTTTAAGAATGTTTGCACAATTATTTTTATATCCAATAATAACGACCAGTTTTCAACATAAAAAATATCATACTTAACCCTGTTAATAATGTCTTTATCGGTTTCTACTTCGCCTCTATATCCACTTACTTGTGCCAATCCTGTTATGCCTGGTTTAACAAAATGGCGTACCATAAATTTATCGACTCTTCGTGCGTACATATTGGTATGGCTAACCATATGAGGGCGAGGGCCGACAACGGACATCTCTCCGAAAAGAACATTAAAAAATTGTGGCAATTCGTCAATACTCGTTTTACGAAGAAAGGCTCCTACTTTTGTGATTCTTTGATCTCCTTTTGTTGCTTGAAGTAAATGAGCTTCTTTGCTAGGAGTCATAGATCTAAATTTGTAGCAATAGAATTCATCATAATTGAATCCATTTCTAGATTGTTTAAAAAACACAGGGCCTTTTGATTCCAATTTAATTAAAATCGCTAGAATTGGTGTTAACCAAGATAAAACAAAAATGATTATAAATGATGCAAACAAAATATCAAATAAGCGCTTTAAAAATTTGTTTACCGGTTCTTGTAGCGGAATGGTTCTTAATGATAAAATAGGTATATAATCGTAATACTCGTATTTTAATTTTTTGGAAAAAATATCTTTATTGTCCGGAATAAATTTAAGTTCCCTCAAATTGTTATCTGCAAAATCTATCAAATTATTGATTTGTTTATTTGATAATTCAGCAATAGAAAAATATATTTCATCTATATTGTTTTCAATAATATAATTAAAACATTTATCTAAAGAAAAACCCTCATCATTAACACTAAATTGAGCTTTAAATTTATATCCAAAATCCAATCTTGTATTAAATGTTTTTATTAGTTGTCTTGTTTTTTCGTTTTTGCCAATAACGATAACGTTTCTTGTGTTCCCTCTTAATATGGCTCTATACTTTTTTAATAAAAAGAAGTTTAAAAATTTTAAACTAGAAATAAGCAACGAAACGAGTAGTAAATAATTACCCAAAGCAAGCCTGCTAATATTTGGCTGCTTAAAAAGCCCTATGTAAGCATATAATATAACAGCAAAAAGAATAATTTGACTAAATAAGAGCTGTACAATATGTATTACTCTTGTATGCCTTTGAATTTCATAAAAATGATTTTTTACAGCTATAATTATCCATAAAACAGAAATATAAGCACCAAATAGATTTATATCATTTAAATTAATTTGAAAAATAAAAATAGAACCGTTTAGTATTACCAAATCGATAAAACCAAATAATGGCTTTATAAAGCCCGAATATCTTCCTTGTCTATAGTTCAATTTACTTCTTTATATGGTTTGTAAAATCTTTATGCTCACTTCTATAAAGCTCGTCTGCTGTTAAACTTTTAAAATAATCAAAAGTAATTTTCATCCCTTGTTCTCGTTCAACTGTTGGTTGCCAATTTAACAATTTTTTAGCCAAACTAATATCTGGCTGTCGTTGTAAAGGATCGTCAATTGGTAATTTTTTATAAACTATTTTTTGATTTGTTCCCGTAAGTTTTATTATTTCTTCAGCAAAATCCTTTATGGAAATTTCATGGGGGTTTCCAATATTCACAGGATACGAATAATCGCTTAATAATAGCCTATAAATCCCCTCTATTTGGTCATCAACATAACAAAAAGAACGTGTTTGGGAACCGTCTCCAAATATCGTTAAATCTTCACCTCTAAGGGCTTGCCCCATAAATGCAGGAATTACACGTCCATCGTTAAGCCTCATTCTTGGTCCATAGGTGTTAAAAATACGTACAATACGTGTTTCTAAACCATGAAACCTGTGATAAGCCATCGTTATGGATTCTTGAAATCGTTTTGCTTCGTCATATACACCTCTGGGACCTATTGTGTTTACATTGCCATAATAGTCTTCAGTTTGTGGATGCACCAATGGATCTCCATAAACTTCGGAGGTTGAAGCAATAAGTATTCTAGCTTTTTTAGCTTTTGCTAAACCTAACAAATTATGCGTGCCCAAAGAGCCTACTTTTAATGTTTGAATGGGTATTTTTAAATAATCTATGGGGCTTGCGGGTGAAGCAAAATGTAAGATGTAATCTAGATTACCATCAATTTTTACAAATTTGGTAACATCGTGTTCTACAAAAGCAAAATTAGGATTGTTTTCTAAATGTAATAGGTTTTTTTTATCACCAGTGATATAGTTATCCATTCCAATAACATAATACCCTTCTTTTATAAAACGGTCACATAGATGAGACCCTAAAAATCCTGCTGCCCCGGTAATTAAAACCTTCTTCATTTTATTTGTTTGTTAAAAACAAGTTATTAAATTTTAGCTCCACTTCCAATTTTGTAACATACAAAACCAATCTTCTCAAGTGCTTTAATGTCTAAAATTCCTCTTCCATCAAAAATAAAAGCAGGTTTATACATGTCATCATAAATCTTCTGCCAATTATAGGTTTTGAATTCATCCCATTCTGTTAAAACAGCAATAGCGTGAGACTCTTTACTGGCTTCATAAGGATTATTATGAACTGTTAATAATGATTTATTTTCGTCTTCGCTTCTTGTCCCTAAATAGTCTAAGTCTGCATAAATACGCTCTTCAACTACTTTGGGATCATAAACAGAAATATTGGCTTGCTCACTCAACAAATTATCTGCTACTTTTATAGCCGCAGATTCACGTGTATCGTTTGTATCTTTTTTAAATGCCCAGCCCAAAAACGTTATCTTTTTACCTGAAACTGTATTATAGAGCGTACTTACTATGTTATCAGAAAAACGCTGCTTTTGATGGTCATTCATTATAATAACTTGTTCCCAATAATCGGCAACTTCATTTAATCCGTAAGTTTTAGCTATATAAACTAAGTTAAGAATATCCTTTTGAAAACAAGACCCTCCAAAACCAACAGATGCTTTTAAGAATTTAGAGCCTATCCTAGAGTCCATTCCTATAGCTTTTGAAACTTCATTAACATCGGCTCCGGATTTTTCACAAAGTTGGGACATCGCATTAATAGACGATACGCGTTGTGCTAAAAAGGCATTTGCTGTTAATTTGGACAGCTCTGATGACCACACATTTGTGGTTAGAATTTTCTCCTTAGAAACCCAATTTGCATAGATGTCTACCAGTGCCTGAATGGCTTTTTGCCCTTCTATACTAGCATCTCCTCCAATTAATATCCTATCTGGATTTAAAAGATCTTCTATCGCTGTTCCTTCTGCTAAGAACTCAGGATTGGAAAGTATTTGAAATTGAACGCCATTACCTGTATGATTTAAAATGTTCTTTATTGCGGATGCCGTTCTAACGGGCAATGTTGATTTCTCTACCACAATTTTATTGCTTTTGGAAACTTTGGCTATCTGACGGGCACATAATTCTATATACTTTAAATCGGCTGCCATACCTTTTCCTTTTCCATAGGTTTTAGTTGGGGTATTTACCGAGATAAAAATCATATCCGCTTCGTCAATAGCTTTATCTACATCCGTTGAAAAAAATAAATTTCGCCCACGTGCCTCACCAACAATGTTGTCTAAACCTGGTTCAAAAACTGGTAGTTTGCTTAAATCCTCATGATTCCAAGCCGCTATTCTTGATGCATTAATATCTACAATGGTTACCTTTATATGTGGGCATTTTTGTGCCACCACTGCCATGGTTGGTCCTCCTACGTAACCTGCGCCTATGCAGCATATGTTTTTAATGGTCATTTATACTTTCTAAAATAATTATAGAATACAAATATATGCTCTTAAATAAGATTAAAAGCAACTACTTAGATTTTTAATAATTCTCTTATAAATTTATCTAAGACTTCTTTTTGAGAATACTTCATGTTAACATACTGCTTTGCGTTCTTCCCAAGATGCCTAGATAAATCCTTATTATGTACTAATAAATTAACGTGCTTAATAATTTCATTTATAGAATTTCCCTTAAAATAGTAACCCGCCTCAGACTCCTTAAAAATGGTAGCCACTTCGCTTTTTAAATTACCAGTCACAATAGATGGTTTTCCACTAGCCATCATGCCTAATAATTTAGAAGGCATGACCGTGTCAATCACATCTGTCTTTTGAAACAAAATATGTAAATCCGCACTGGATAATAATAGAGGTAGCTCTTCAAAAGGGACTAAGTTGAAATGTTTAACAAAACTAAACCGTTTTAGTTTATTAATTACCATTTCCTTTTCTGCGCCTTCTCCGACTACAACAACCTCGATGTTCTTTATATTTCTTAATTCATTAATAAAACTAAAAAACAGCTCCCAATCTTGCTTAGCGCCTATGTTCCCTGAATATAGTATTTTAAAATTATCGGATTTTAGATATGGATGGATTTCATTTTCAATTGTATCAAATAACGAAATGTCTATCCAGTTTGTTAAATAATATGTGTTTACTTTTGTTTTTTCTTGTAGCTTGTTTATCATTCCATGGCTTATTGTTGAAACAACATCTGCCTTAGATAATAGTTTCTTCTCAATCCATAACAACCCATTAAAAACTGTTTTTGCTTTTCCGCTAAGCAATCCAGAGTCTATTGCAGCATCAAACTCAAAATCTTGAATATGAACCCATAATTTTGAGTTGTATCTTAGCTTTAAAAACCACCCCAATAAAGCCGATGTTGTAAAAGGAATGATTGCTATTACAACATCTGGTTTTGATATTCTAAATAAATTTATGAAATTCCCATGGGTAAAACTTGTTAAATGTATGATGCGTTTAAAAAATGTTGGATTTCTAGGAACATATTGTTTGCTTCTTAAAACGTTTACACCATTAATAGTCTCTTTTAATAAATAGGGTTTTGTTTTATAATCTTTTCTTATTTCCCATTGTGGGTAGTATGGAAACCCTGTAACTACCGTAACATGAAACCCTGCTTTTACTAAATATTCTGCTTTTTGGGTTGTGTATAGGCCAATAGCACTATCTTCTGGGTAATAATTTATGCCTATGATTGTTATTTTTTTACTCAACGTCTCGTTTCTTTATAAATTTTGCTGGTGAACCTGCATACATAGAAAATGCCTCTAAATCTTTAAATACAGAACTTCTAGCCCCAACTACTGTTCCTTGCTTGATAGTTATACCCGGTGCCACAAAGACATCTGTAGCCAACCAACATGCGTCTTCTATAACTATTTTTTTAGAATAAATTGGAAAATCAATTTTTGTATAATCATGCGAGCCAGTACAAATGTAACTTCTTTGTGATATAACGGTGTTATTACCTATCTCAATATCTCCCAAAGAATAAAGAACCACTTCATCCCCAACCCAACTATAATCACCAATTGTAACTTTCCATGGATAGGTTATTTGTGCAGAAGGGCGAATAATAGCACCTTTTCCTATTTTCGCGCCAAAACACCTCAAAATAAAACGCCTCCACCCATACATAAATTGAGGAGAACATCCAAACAAGCTCGCCTGAACAAACCACCAAAATTGTACAGTAATTGATGATCTGCCTCTAAAATTTGAAGGAAGTTGAAATTTACTTAACTCAAACATCTATCGAAAATTTTAATCATATTCTCAACAAAAACATCTTCTGCAAATTCCTTTTCTGCATAAACTTTATTTAACTCCCCTTTTTTCTTCAACATTATTCTATTTGATATTAAAAATAAAATTTTTGATTTTAAATCCTTAACATTATTCTTCTCAACAAAAATAGCATTATTATCCGTGCAAATATCTGGAATTCCCCCGTGTTTTGTTGTTAAAATTAAATTACCAAAAGCCATAGCTTCAATAATTGAGATGGGTTGTCCTTCTCCTCGACTATAAAACGTAGGTAAACAAAATACATTACCCCACGATAGCATTTCTGTTTTAGCTTTTCCTGATACAACTCCCAAATATTCTAAATTAGAAAACCGTTCCATTTTTGAAACAACAATTTTATTTTCTGGAGTGATATTACCAGCAACTTTTACCTTGATTGTGTTTGGATCAATACCTTCCAATGCTTCCAATAATAGATTAATGCCTTTACCTTCAATTAAATTACTTAAAAAAATAAGTCTAAGCTCTTCATAATTTTTTTCCTCCTTATCCATTGACTTCAAACTACTTTCAAAAAAATTTTTACATATAAATATTCTTTCTCCATCTAAAAAAAATGAAAGATGCTCTTTTAATGATTTTGAAAGAACAATACCATAATCAAATTGTCTTAAAGTAAATAACATCAGCTTCTTTTTTAGACTTTTTTGGTTTTCATATTCATTCTTTAAAAAACCTCCATGCAAATGAATAACTGTTTTAGTTTTAAAAATTTTTGCTGCCAATAAAAAAGGTAAGTACTTTAATACTCCAAAAAAAGTTTGCCCTATAGTAATATTAACTATATCAAAAAAAAGAATTTTATATAAGCTTAAATAGACCTTAAAAAAAAACAATATTTTATTTATACTAAATTTTCCTGTATTTCCTTTAATATCCGTTTGAACTTGGGTGTTAATAATTCCTATTTGTTTTCCTTTGTTCTCTAAACCACACTTTAACACTTCATTTGCTAAACTTACTCCTGAAATTGGAGAGGGGAATGGGCCTATTAATAATATTCTCTCTTTCATTTAAAAGTCTAAATCGTTAATTAAAGTTTTTTCTTAAAAACAAATTACATATAAATGCAAAACAAATTACTCCTGCTTCTCGTTCTAAAATGTTCTCAGATAACATGTTCAAAACAAAGAAAAGTAATATACCTAAAAACAAAAAATCTCTAGAGGCTATTGTTTCTTTAAATAGACAAAACATATAACATAAAAATAATTGAAAGCCCAATAAACCTGTTAAAATCAAATAACTTAAAAACTGATTATGAGAATTAATATTTTCGTTATTATTAATTACTGTTTTGGAAAGAATACCATTTGCATCTCCAGTACCGAAACCTAAAATGGGTTCCTTGATTACTAAATTATAAGCTTTTTTATATATTAAAACCCTTTTTCCTATTGATGTTGTTGAATCATTTATAGTATTTTCTATATTGGAAAACTCTTTAAAACCATTATACCCCTTATATCTTGGAAACAGAACAACACCAAGACTAATAAGTAATAAAAAAATACCTCCAAAAAACAGAAACAAGAATTTATTTTTTAACTTTTTAATGTTTACAAAAAGCATAATAATTCCTACAAAAACAACAGCTATTATAGCCATTCTCTTATTCATAACAATAAGTAAGAAAACTGATAACAAAACGCAAAGTATCGCAAATATCAAATCAAACTTATTCTTATACTTAAAAAGTATAAAAACAGAAAAGATGATACTAATCCCAACTTGCAAAGCTAAATAAATAGAGTGTATCTGATATTTCGAATTAATTGATTGGTCAATTAACGTATTATAATGCTGAATTAAATATGTTAACCCTCTATTTTCTGTAATTGCAAAATAAATAAAAATAGAATATGAAAAAACTAAAGTCCCTACTACAAAGACAGTAAAAATATTTTTACCATATCTGTCTAACTGTATTTTCAACATTTCTTTTGAAAGCAATGAAAAAAATAAAGGGTAAATAATTAGAGAAGCACCTGTTTCTAATCTTTTTATTCCATACGATATATCTTCAGTATATAACATACCGAAAACTAAAATTAAATAAGGTAGTGAGCTTAAAACAAAAAAGTGATAATCCATTTTTCTTCTTTCAAAAAAAACTTTGATAGAAAATCCCCCTAAAAGAAGTATTGGAATAAACTTAAAATTGCTTGGAAATAATATTATTAAAGCATTTAAACAAAGTATTAGAAAAAGAATATAATCTCTTTTATTATCCATTATTATAATTTAAATATTTTCATAATAAATTTAGGAAATACATAAAAAGCAAAAAAAGGTAATATAAAATACACGTAGCCATTTGTAAGGTCTCCTCTTAGTAAAAATATCAAATGTATAGCAAAATAAAATGCAGCAAATTGCCTAAGAGGGTCATTTGATTTTAACCAATTAACAAACTTCAAACAAATCAGGGCTAAAAGAATTCCAAATAAAATAATTCCCACAAAACCAAAATCCACATAAGACTCAGCAACCAAAGGGTCTGCTAAATTATGAAACCATCTACTTTCATCATGATATTTTTGTATGTGCTCTCCCATCAATTCTCCTGTAGTTATAGGTTTATCTTTCCAAATAGCTCGAGGTATAAAAAAGAATAATGATGGTAATAGTTGTGTTCCCATAGCAAACCCTTCTTTTTCCGTATAATCTATAGTGGTTGCAACCATCATAAATGCATCAAAGTTTAAACTTACTAATTGGGAAGAAATACTCTCGCTTATATGCTCTACTGTGAACGTTTCTTTAAAAGACATTTCAGATAAAGCTTTATTGGAATGCGTAATTAGACTAGTTGCAGGAAAAATAACAATTAGACTAAAAAATAAAATTACTAAAATTTTAAAATTGCTATTAATCCATTTAGAATAAACAAAATACATTAAAGCTATATAAATAGGTCCTAATGCATTCCTTTTAGCTGTTAGCGGATTTTTATATAATAATAATAATAATAATAACAGTACTACAATTATTACAATTATATAAAAGTTAAGTTTTCTATGTCTCCAATTTCTTTTTATATAATCTATGCCCAATATTAATGGGGCTAATGGTAAATAAAACAAAAACTTAGCATTAATAATTCCCTCGCTCTTGCTAATTATGGACGAAAAGGAGGTTAAACTGATCTTTTCAATCAAGTAATCTAATTTCCAAATAAACACTACTATATTCAAAACAAATAATAATAGAATATAAAATGGAATTTTTGGGCTAAATTTAATAATAATTGGGGATGACTCTCTTTTGATAAGTGAAAAATAAACTAAAAAAAAAACCGAATTGAATAATATTATTAAAACATTGGTTTTTAGAATAAGCTCATCTGAATATCTAAGCCCATTAAATAATCGTTTATTGTTTTCAGCAAAAAAACTATCGATTTGCAAAATAGGAGCTATAATAAAAAAAAGATATGAAAAAACTATATATGAAGCAATAAAAGGAGAATACTCTTTATGGTTAAACATATAAAGTATTGTAAAAAAATACAAAACTGAAAAATTAACCATAAATAAAACTCTATGCTCAAAAGGAATATTATTGCCTACCAAAAAAACAATAAAAATTAATAAAAAAACTGTTAGAAAAAGAAGTCTGGTTTTCATTTATTCTAATTGTGGTTTAAAAAAATCATTTCAGTTGAAAATTAATTAAACTTTTAAAAATTTAGCTTTAAGATTTTAAAATTTAGCTTTAAAACTAAAATAAGCATTATTAAATCCATTATTATAAAACTAAACGATAAACCAACAAGACCATTTTTTGTTATAGTGAAATACTGGATAATCAAAAGTATAGCACCCAAGATCGGATATAATGCCAACGTATTCATTTTGTTAATAGACATTGGTAACATACTAGCTGCATTCCAAATATTGTAGAAAAAAATTGAAACTAACATAAAAACCATAAATAAATCATTATACAAAAAAGGTTTCTTAATCCATAATTTAAAAATAATATCTCTTAAAAAATATAATCCTAAACAAGAGATTAAAGATATTACAGAAACTAACAATATTAACCTTTTCATTTTAACCAATGCCACATTTAAATGATTATTACTAATTAATATTGTAAACTCAGGCATAGTTTGGATATAAATAATACCAATAAATGCTCTTATAGAATTAACTATTGTTCTTATAGTGTTAAACACCACTACACTTGCCGATCCTAATATAATTCCAACTAACAATGTACAACCTTGTATAAAAAGCGCCGTACCAAATTGAAAAAAACCAAGCTTTAAAGAAACAGGGATTAACTCAATGGTTCTACTACAATCTGTTGTAAAACCAAATTTATAAAAATTGTTTTTATATAATGTAATGTTAATTATTATCATAACCAAAATCCTTATAATTACCATCATCATAGGAATATAATATAGTGGTGCCTGAATTTTTAGTGTTAATAATGTTACTCCAAAATCTAAAAAAAGAGTCAGTGCCAAAAAATACTCGTGCTTATGAAATAAGTTTAAAGCTCTAAAATAGCCAATTGTAACTCGAAATATTAAAGAGAAAAAAACATTAAACACAAACCAACCTATAATCAGAGTTGCATAATGATTCGAAATATTTTTTAAATTAAATATTTTGGAAAAATCTAAAACGCTACTCATAATAAAAAAAACAACCAAAAGAAACAAACCTATGTAAACAAGAAAACTTACGGTACTTTTGTACAATTTTTCCTGTGCTTTATATTCTTTAAGGCTTATAAGTCTACATATTTCATTTGTAACCGTTAAGGGCAACCCAAAGTCACTCAACAATAAATAGTTAGGGATTGTTGTTAATATGAGCCACTCACCATATAAATCAACCCCTAAAACACTTATAAAAGTAGGTATCAATAATAATTGCGATAATAATAAACAAATCCTTTGTAATAAAGATGAAAAATAATTGTGAAATTTCTTATTAATGCTTTTTTTCATTCTCACTTACTAAATTCTTTCAAGTGATCTATTGCCATGTTTTCAAAAGTTATATTCTTTACTCTTGCTAAATTAAGATTACTCAATCTATTTGAATAATCTTCATTATTTATTATTTTATTAATAATTTCTCCTAAAATTTTGTAATTATCAACAGGAAAGATACATTCTTTGTTGGGTATAAGCTCAAGTCCTGCAATACATTTGTTAGTTGTTACCACGGGAAGTCCTTTTGCCATTGCTTCATTAATTACCAAACCCCATACATCTCCTCTAGATGGCAAAACAAGCAAATCTGCAGCTAAAAACCATTTATCTAAATCTAGTTTTGTCTGAAAACCAACATAATTAATATTTTTTAAATTTAATTGATTTTGAATCTCAATATACTCTTCCATCGGTAGTCCTCCTATAAAATAAACCCCCACATCTTCTGAAAAATACTTACAACTTTTAAGCAGTACATCAAAACCTTTAATTGGAACAAATCTACCAACGGCAATAACAATCTTTTTGTATGGAATACCTAATTCCCTTTTATTTTTCGATTTTTGTTCCTTCGTTAAAACCTTAGGAATAATATCACATTTAAATAAACTTGTAAATGTATATCTTATAAGTTTGGCTTCTTCAGCACCATAATGAATTAAATACTTGTCCGATTCTACACCTGTACTAAAATAACCTTTTGCCCCAGAAAATAACATTTTCTTTACTGAAGATTTTAATTTAGATTCTTTTAATGAGACATAACCTCCATCCGTTTCAAAATAATATTCAATTTTTAATATTTTTAAGAGAATTATAAGGATCGATTGTGTTCTGGTATTATATGTACATATAATTATCTTATCATATCGACCAAAAATCACTTTCTTTATTAAAGAAAACAATATAGCTTTTTCATTAAATAATTCACTAAAAAAATAATGCTTAAACGAAGATATAGAATCATCATTCCAATTAAAAGTAGACGCTCGCTTTTTGGACCTCCTACCTTCAAAAAATATCGTTAGATTACAATATTTTGCCAATTCTGAAAAAAAATCAATTCTATATGGACTGGGAATATTTGTTACAAAAAGTACATTCATTACTTAATAATTAAAGTTTCTAAAAAAATATAAAAGCTGTAGAAAAAAGCTCATAAAAATTAAATAGGATAGTTTTTTTAAAATAATAAAATGGTATTGATTTACTTTTTTAAGCATTAGTCTCAACTAAATTATTAAATACTTTCTCTGAAAAATTTGAGGTAATATCATGAAATTTATCCTTAACTATTTTTCTCTTTTCACTAAAATTATCTTTTTTATATAAAAAAAGCTCATTTAAAAAAATTATTAATTCTTCAATCGTAGAAATTACTTTGCCAGGCATGTACTCTTTTGGATTTTCAAAAACAAACCCTCTAGAATTAAAATATTCATGAAAATCAGAAAACACAAAACCAATAGGTTTATCTAATAATAGAAAATCAATATATATTGACGAAAAATCTGTTAACATTAAATCTATTGAACCTAAAACAGAGTATAATGTAACTCCGTTTCCGGTAAAATGTGATTCATTTATAAAATAAATATTTGAATACTTTTGGAAATCATTTACACTCATGTAATCCATAGGATGCAATTTAACGAAACAAACCGTTTCTATATTTATTAAGTGATTATTCAATAAGTTTAAATTGTTATTGCTAAAAAAATCTTTCGCTTTATCTATTTTTCCATCATTTCTAACATCTCCTATTACAGATTTTCGGTAAGTTGGCATCCATAAAATAGTTTTCTTGAATAAATCTTCATTTATTCCTAATAAATGGCATAAACTATATTTATTTTCAAACATAAAATCATTTCTAGGTTGACCGGTCACAAATACATTATTGTTTTGTATGTTAAATGCTTGTGACATAATATTTTTAAATATTTTAGATGTCGCGATTAGATAATGAGATTTAGGGACAATTTTATTATTGTCTAAATGACCAATGTTTTTAAGAGGCATTCCGTGCCATAAATTAATATTAACTTGTTTATTTGACAATGAGAGCTTATTAAATAAGCCATGTGTATGAATAATATATTTAGATTTCAAGAAGACCCACACTCCTTTTAAAGAGTTTTTCTTAACTAATGAAAAATTTGAACATGATGTATAGTTTGATATTGTTTTATAATAGTCTTGCTTTTTGTTTACATGATCAATTAACCAAATATTATTAAATTCTGGATAATGGTTAATTATATAAATAAATAGCGCAAAGCTATTATCCGAAACATCGGGAAAACTGTGATAAACTATTGTATTATCATTCGTGCTAATAAAGATTCGTGCTATCTTTAAAATTAATGAAATTGATTTTTTTAAAATCATCATTTATCAATAATTGATTTTAATTTAGTTGTAGAAATCCCAACTGTTCTTGGCAGGTAAATGACCTCACAATATTCTTTTAAATTATCGAACTTGCCTTTCCAATCATCTCCCATTACGAAAATATCAATTTCATTGTTTTTAATATCCTCAATTTTTTGTTCCCATTCAGATTCTGGAATTACCAAATCTACATAATGGACTGCTTCTAAGAATTCTTTTCTTTTTTCATAAGGAATTTGACACTCCTTTCCTTTTATCTTATTAAATTCATCAGTAGAAATACCTACAACTAATCTATCTCCAAGCTCTTTTGCACGCCTTAGAATTTCTATGTGCCCATAGTGTAATAAATCAAAAGTTCCATAAGTTAAAACTGTTTTCATTTTTTTATCCACTAAAGAATCAAAATGAATATCAAAGTTTGATTCTTTATTTGCAAAAAAAGATTCTAACTTAGAGAATAGTGGTAGTCTCTTTTTTGTTTCGCTCGATAATAAGCTGTTCGTCAGCTTTATTGTTTTTAAACCTTCTAAGACAACTTTATTCCTTTTAGAGCCTGATTTGTAAAACCCTTTTCCTATTAATAATCCTAACGTTCTATTTCTACTTAAATCATTAAGAGATGTAATTCCAACATCACCATAACCGCAGGCCAAAAACAATGAATCTTCTCTTCCACCAAGTTCTTTAAGTAATATCCTTATTTCTGAAAAAGATTTTGTTAAAATCATAAATCTTGTATTTGGCGAGTTATATTTAGCATCAACAATGCCTATTAAAATAGCATAAATATTCTTTAATACACTTAACAGTTCTACCCCCCTTATATCTGTTGTGTAGTCTATATGAATATTAGTATTAAAAATTACTTGTTCTATTTTTAAGTACTGGTCTTTTGTTTTAAACCCTAATGTGAAAATTGAATGGGCATTATTTATCAATTCTGAAGAAAAAGTTGGCCCTTTCATGGTTACGACATTAACAGTGTTTAATTCTTTTTTTAAATACTCAACTATTGTTTCACCGTTTTTAAAAATTCCTTTAGATAGATTTACAATTAATGCGTCTTTTGGAATGAATTTCTTTATGTCTTCTATAGTTTTGGCTATTCTTTTAGAAGGTATAGCTAAAAATATTATTTGTGCTTTTAATAAATCTGATGCCTCTGTTGTGGCCGATAATGATTTGTTTAATTTTTTATTAGGAAAATACCTTTTGTTGGTGTTAAGCTTATTTATTTCTTCTTCTTGTTCCTTATTTCTAATCAACAAAACAATTTTATTTTGTGGATTATCAGCTAATTGATTTCCAATTGCTGTTCCAAAAACCCCTCCTCCTAATAAAAAAATATTCATTTCTAGTGTTTTATTTACTAATAATTTATCTATATAGCAAAATTATAATTAAAAGAAATTAGTCATTTCTTTTGTTTCAATTATACCAATTATAAACTTTTTCAATCCCTTCTTCTAATTCAACTTTATGTATCCACCCTAAGCTATTTAATTTAGAAACATCTGTTAACTTTCGCATGGTGCCATCTGGTTTATTGGTATTAAAAACCAAACTGCCTTTAAAACCAATCACGTTTTTTACTGTTTCAGCAAGTTCTTTAATAGAAATATCTTCTCCTGTACCTATGTTTATATGCGTATTTCTAACTTCTTTATCTCCGTGGTTATAGGTGTCTGAAAAATTTCGGCTTTCCATTAAAAAAACGCACGCATCGGCCATATCCTCACTCCAAAGAAACTCCCGTTTTGGTTTGCCAGAGCCCCAAATTTCAACACTGTTTTCTGTAACCCCAAATTTGCTTAAATATGTTTTTGCTTCTTCTATGGTATCAACTCCTAAATCCTTCAAAACCTCATCATACTTTGATTCGGAAAGCAATTTTGCCAAATATATTTTCCTTATTAAAGCTGGTAATACATGAGACTTTTCTAAATCAAAATTGTCGTTAGGTCCATATAAATTTGTTGGCATTACAGAAATAAAATTGGTGCCATATTGTAAATTATAGCTTTCACACATTTTAATACCCGCAATTTTAGCAATAGCATAAGGCTCATTAGTATATTCCAGAGTATCCGTTAACAAATACTCTTCTTTCATGGGTTGCGGTGCATTTTTAGGATATATACAAGTACTTCCTAAAAACAAAAGCTTTTTTACCTTGTGGACATAGCTTTGATGAATCACGTTATTCTGAATCATCATATTTTCATAAATAAAATCAGCTCTATACGTGTTATTAGCCACAATACCTCCTACCTTAGCGGCAGCTAAAAAGACATAGTCTGGTTTTTCTTTACTAAAAAAAGTTTCCACTGCAACTTGGTTTGTTAAATCTAGTTCTTTGTGTGTTCTAGTAACAATGTTATTATACCCTTTGCTTTGAAGGTTTTTTAAAATAGCGCTTCCTACCAAACCTCTATGGCCTGCAATGTATATCTTAGACGTTTTATCCATAAATATTATTCGAAATAATTTTTTATTCGGTAGCCTCCATCTTTTAAGTACTGGTGCTTTTCCATAAGTATTATATCGCTTGTCATCATATCTTCAACTAAAGCAGCTAAATCATATTTGGGTACCCATCCTAATTTTTCTTTGGCTTTGGTGGCATCACCTATTAACAAATCTACTTCGGTTGGTCTAAAGTACTTTTCATCAACAGCTATAACTTCTTTACCAATTTCTATTTGATATTTTGGATTATTACATGCTTTAATATAGCCCTTTTCTTGAGAACCTGTGCCTTTAAATTCCAATTCTACCCCCACATGGTTAAAACACATTTTAACAAAATCGCGTACTGTTGTTGTTTTTCCCGTGGCAATTACCCAGTCTTCCGCTTCATCTGCCTGAAGAATCATCCACATCATACGAATATAATCTTTAGCATGTCCCCAATCTCTTTGGGCATCTAAATTTCCTAAATATACTTTTTCTTGTAACCCAAGTGCTATTTTTGATGTGGCTCTTGTTATTTTTCTGGTTACAAATGTTTCGCCTCGAATAGGTGATTCATGGTTAAATAGAATGCCATTACAAGCATACATCCCATAAGCCTCTCGATAGTTAACCGTTATCCAATAGGCATACATTTTTGCTACGGCATACGGGCTTCTTGGGTAAAATGGCGTGGTTTCGGTTTGTGGTACTTCTTGTACTTTACCGTAAAGCTCGGATGTGGACGCTTGATAAATCCTCGTTTTCTTTTCCATTCCTAAAAGACGGATGGCTTCTAGTAACCTTAAAGTGCCTATACCATCGGCATTTGCTGTGTATTCGGGCATTTCGAACGATACATGCACATGGCTCATGGCTGCCAAATTGTATATTTCGTCAGGTTGAACTTCTTGTATAATTCTTGTTAGGTTGGTACTATCGGTTAAATCTCCATAATGAAGAAAAAAATTACGATTCTCTACATGTGGGTCTTGATACAAGTGATCTATTCTATCAGTGTTAAACAGAGACGATCTTCTTTTTATTCCATGAACCTCGTATCCCTTTTTTAATAGAAACTCACTTAAATAAGCACCGTCTTGTCCAGTTACACCAGTAATTAAGGCTACTTTCTTTTTCATTACAATATTTGTTTAAGGCAATTTTGATTTTATTAAAACCGAATTTATCGGTCGTTTTGCAAAAGTACGATAGTTATTACTTTTTACAAGCTTTATAAGTTTTAAAATATTATTTTCATGCAAAACTTGTTTTGCAAAATCGTACCACGTCATTACTTTTTCGTCACAAAAATGATAAATTCCATACGTATCATTTCTACTTACTATTAATTTATAGATAAACTCAGCTAAATTTTCGGTGTCTGTTGGACAGCCTTTTTGCGTATTGGTTATAAAAAGGTTTTTTTCAACTTTTGCTTTTTCTAATATAGACTTGTAAAAGTTTTTCCCATATTTTTTACTGTACAACCACGATGTTCTAATAATAAAATATTTGCTTAAAGTGTTTTGTATGTGTTGTTCTCCTAAAAGTTTCGATTTACCATATTCGTTTATTGGGTTTGGTAAATCGGTCACTTTATATGGTTCTTTTTTTTCTCCATCAAAAACATAATCGGTTGATATATGAACTAAAACCGTATTGGTTTCTTTACAAGCTTCGGCTAGATTTTTAACAGCCTCGGCATTTACTTTATAGGCGATATCGGGTGTTTTTTCAGCTTGTTCAACGTTTGTATAGGCTGCACAATTTATACAATAATCAAATTTATACTTTTCAAAAAAAAACTCAATCTCTCTTTTGTTAGTAATATCTAATTCAGATTTAGAAGTGAACCTAAAATCAAAAGTACTATTGCCAGCATATAATTCTTGTATGGTCAGTCCTAATTGCCCATCAGCACCAGTTACTAAAATGGGCGTTGGGTGTTGGGTGTTGGGTGTTGGGGTGGTTAAATTCAGGTCTTTCATACAAAAAATTAAAGATTTGCCTTTTTAAAAGGTGAAAGTTTCATATCTTTTTCAGATATAATAAGTTCTTCTTCATTTAATTTCCAATCTATTTTTAAAGATTCATCATTAAATATGATGCCTCCTTCAGATGCTTTATTGTAAAAATTATCACATTTATACGAAAAAATAGTGTCCTCTTCAAGCACTACAAAACCATGGGCAAACCCTTTTGGAATAAATAATTGTTTATGAAATATATCATCTAAAATAATTGAAAAATGCTTTCCGAAAGTGTCTGAATCTTTTCTTAAATCAACACAAACATCTAGTACTTTGCCTTTTATAACTTGCACTAATTTGGCTTGGGCATTAATTCCTCTTTGAAAGTGCAACCCCCTTAATACACCTTTTGATGATTTGGATTGATTGTCCTGAACAAAACTTACTTTAATACCCGTTTGAGATTCAAATACATTTTTGTTGAAACTTTCAAAGAAATAGCCTCTTTCATCTTCAAATACTTTAGGTGTTATAACAAAACAGCCTTTTAAATATGTTTCTTCAACTTTCATAGTTCTTATAATTGTTGAAGGTATTCGCCATAACCACTTTTAAGTAAAGGTTCTGCAAGCTTATGCAATTGTATTCTATTTATATACCCCATTTTATAAGCTACCTCTTCTATACATCCTATTTTTTGCCCTTGGCGTTCTTCAATAACCTGCACAAACTGTGAGGCTTGCATTAATGATGTAAAAGTGCCTGTATCTAACCAAGCGGTACCTTTATCTAAAATTTGAACTTTTAGGTTTCCTGATTTTAAATAAACTTTGTTAACATCGGTAATTTCCAGTTCGCCGCGTTTACTTGGTTGTATGTTTTTTGTTATGGAAACTACCGAGTTATCGTAAAAATAAATACCCGGTACCGCATAGTTTGATTTTGGTTTTTCTGGTTTTTCTTCAATAGAAATTACGTGGTTCTGCTGGTCAAATTCTACCACACCATAGCGTTGAGGATCTTGAACATGATATGCAAAAATAACCCCTCCCTTTGGATTAACGGTAGCTTGCAACATGTCGTCTAGACCAGAGCCATAAAAAATGTTGTCGCCCAAAATAAGTGCTACACTGTCATTTCCTATAAATGTTTCTCCTATTAAAAATGCTTCTGCTAACCCGTTGGGTTGCTCTTGTATGGCGTATTCAAAAGTACATCCATAGTCTTTGCCATCGCCCAAAAGTTCTTTAAATCTCGGTGTGTCTTTAGAGGTTGAAATTATAAGGATTTCCCTGATTCCTGCCGACATTAATGTTGTTAGCGGATAATATATCATGGGCTTATCATAAATAGGCATAAGCTGTTTACTTACCACTTTGGTAAGTGGGTGTAAACGGGTTCCTGAACCTCCTGCTAATATGATGCCTTTCATTTTTTTGGGGTTATATGGTTATAAAGTTATGAGGTTATAGAGTGCTGTTCAATTTAAACTTTTTATTAGATTTGAAAGCATGTTCCTAATAAAATAGATGCGCTTGTTTAGTTCTTCTACATTTTCCAAATATTGGATTCTTAATGCAATTTCCACTTGAGTCTCTACTTCTGAAAGTGACCCTAAAGCGATATATAAAAATCTAGAGAATTCTTTTCCTCCTTTTCTCCCTGCTCCTTCTGCAATGTTGGATGGTATTGAAAATGAGGCTCTACGTAATTGAGACGTCAATCCAAAGGCTTCTTTTGAGGGAAACTGATCTGTTATACTATAAATCATAACAACAAAATCCATAGACTCCTGCCAAACTCTTAGATCTTTATGAGATTTCATCTTATCCATTGTTTATATTATAGTTAAGCTGTCCTTCTTAACCTCGTAACCATATAACCGTATAACTTTATAACCTTTTAGTTAACTATACTGCTTTTCATAATATAATTGATACTCCCCACTCGTTACATGATCAAGCCAATCTTCATTGCTTAAATACCAATCTATGGTTTTGTTTAAACCCTCTTCAAAAGTAACCGACGGTTTCCAGCCTAATTCTTTATTGATTTTTGAGGCGTCAATAGCGTATCTTAAATCATGTCCCGGGCGGTCTTTTACATAGGTTATTAACTTCTCTGAAGTCCCTTTTTGCCTATTTAGTTTTTCATCCATTTGTTGGCACAACAACTTAACCAAATCGATGTTTTTCCATTCGTTAAAGCCACCAATATTATAGGTTTCGTAGTTTTTTCCTTTATGAAAAACTAAATCGATGGCAACGGCATGATCTTTTACATACAACCAATCTCTAGTATAATTGCCATCGCCATAAACAGGTAACGGTTTATTATTTATGATATTATTTATAAATAACGGAATTAACTTTTCAGGAAATTGGTTTTGCCCATAATTATTGGAACAATTTGTTATAACATAAGGCATGCCATAAGTTTCTCCATAAGCTCTCACAAAATGGTCTGAACTAGCTTTTGATGCTGAATAAGGCGAGCTTGGATCATAAGAAGTTGTTTCTGTAAATAACCCTGTTTCTCCTAAAGTTCCATAAACCTCATCGGTACTAATGTGATAAAACAGCTTGTTGTTAAAGTTGTTTTTCCATGTGTTTTTAAATGCATTTAAAAGAATCATAGTGCCAATTACGTTCGTTTTCACAAACGCCAATGGATCTTTTATAGATCGATCTACATGAGACTCAGCTGCTAAGTGGATAACACTTTCAAACTTGTGTGTTTCAAATAATTCGTTTATAAAAGTTTCGTTTGTAATATCTCCCTTTATAAAAGTATAGTTTGGTTTGTTTTCTATGTTTTTTAAGTTTTCTAAATTACCAGCATAGGTAAGGGCATCTAAATTAAAAATATGATAATTTGGATACTTTTCAACAAACAACCTTACTACATGAGACCCAATAAACCCTGCTCCTCCAGTAATTAAAATCTTCATCTGTTTCTTTTTATTGTTTTTTAATTGTCAGATAGAATACCCTGAATAATCATCCTCGGGAGTGTGAATGCTATTCTCATGGCACTTCAATTTATTACAATCTATTTTTTACTTTGTTTATTCAAATATTTTCCCAGCCCTATAAAAGTAAACACTAAAAGAGTTGCTACAAATAAAATTAATGGCAATAAGAATTTCTTTTTATCATACCATTCCCTAATATCATAACCTGACTGTGGGAAATTAGCCAAAACATTAACAACATTCTTTTGCCTAACAATAGCACTATCCAAAACTCTTCTTCTTTCCTCAAGCCACAACCGTCGTTCAAGAAGTTTAGACTCATCAACCATTAAACTTCCTCCAGATGATTCTGCATCTCCCATGTACAGATTAGTGCCTGAACCGGGAATTGGCTCTTTTTTAGATTCATTGATTCTAATCTGTAAGTATTCTTTAACCAACGTATCTGTTTTTTGGATTTGGTTTTTAAGCACAGAATCCTTTCTAACTAAAATGTCATTATTGACTTTTGCCAATTCATTTAAATAGGTGTTTCCAGAGATGCCTTTAATGAAAGCTTGTTCTATCTTTTTATAAATGTTTTTATCTGTAGAAGCTACTCCAATTCTATGAATTGGAAAATTATAAGCTGTTAATGAGTTTTTATATCTTTCATAAGTCATCTCTAAACGAGAAACAGAATCTAATCGTTCATAAAAACCAGAATACATTTCAGCAATATTATTTTCATCCACATCTGCCTCAATATAAAAACCCTTTAAATGAACTGCCTCATCAGTGGAAATACTTAATTTCTGAGCTAATCCTAATGTATCCTTATCAATATTTGCTAATTGATGAAACTGTTTTACATTTTCATAAACCTGTCTGGCTGAATTAAAATTAGTTTCAATAAACATATTAGCTCCATAAAGTTTGTCAGAATTCTTATCAAGAATAAACCCTATAACAACTCCTAAAATAATTGCAGCTGCATACCAAACCAAACGTCTATAAATATGTATTAGCAATAATAAAAATATGTTATAAATACCAATAAAAATACTTGCAATAAATTTGAAGAAACGATCAAACGCATTTCCTATTAATTTAAATAATTGACCTAAATCTACTTCTTCAGATTGCTTTGGTTGTGGCAATTCTTTACTCATAATATTAATAATTATTAATTAAAAACTTGTTCTATTATTTTTCTTGTAATTAAATAGGTTGGTTTTACACCAGTAGTGCCTAAACCTCCCGAAGCTAATGTGGCTCCTGTTTCTAATGGATTGTCACTGGCATAATAAGCGTACCTTACCTTAACATCAGGGCTTATACTTCGCCTTACTTTTGAGGCTGCTTGAATGGCTTTTTGATAATGTGCACCTTCCATTTCTAAACCAATAACACGCCATGTCGAATGGTAAAAGAATTTTAAAATATCTTTATTTTGTAATGAAGTTCCTAAAACAGTAATCATAGTGCCTTCATACACATCAATACCATGGCCTTCTAAATCTTGCTTTAAAAGTTCGTTGGTGAATGGGTAATTATCGGCTGTTCCTTCAAAAATATGGGCAGTTGGAATCATGATATCACCTTTACCTCCTTCTAAAATACCAGCTTTTCCCATAATGGATATAGATTCTATATTCAAATGAATTTTGTGTCCTTTTACTTTATAAGGCTTTAACAACTCGTCTATGGTTTCATAAGCTTGTTCTCCAAAAGCATAATCCATAACTAAAATAACCGGTTTTTCAGATGCTATTTTGGCTTCATTGACTTGAATATTCAACTTTGAAACATCTAACTTGCTCGTATCAAAAATTTGAACATCTATTTTAGTCCCCGAGGCATCTTCAATATAAATCATGCCATTTTTTAACGCTTCTTTAGTTACTTTATTTCGTAAATCATCATTTTCCCTCTTGCTTAAAGATTCATAAACACTATAAACATCTTTTGATGCAGGAGTTTTTAAAGTTGATGGAGCATAAAGCGTGTTCATAACACTATGCATATTAGCACTAATAATATGTATTGGTCTTTCCAATAAATTGTTTTTGTAAAGAACGCCCTTAATGGTATCTGCCCAAATTTCACCATGAATATGATGTCCCAGGCGCTCTCTTAAAACAGGACTAAACGTAACGGTACGTTTGTTTGTATTAAGTTGCTCTTCTATAGCCAGTTTTCCTAACCAATACACAATATGCAACAAGCGTTCTGGTTGTGTTGGTGTTGCAAAATCTGAATATGCAGCTCTTAACTCGTTAAACGTGCGTCCTAAAATATTGGCAGTATGTGTTATGGCTATTTCGCGTTCCTCTTGTGTGAGTTTCTTTTTTGACAAAACCGCATTTTCAAGTTTGGTCCAATCACGGGTTGTAGAACCACTTTCATCAATTAAAACACGACTGCTAATTTTATGGGATTCTATAAAAAGAAATGTAAGATGTGTTAAAATATCATAGATTTCCGAACGACCTCGGGTAATCTCAATATTCATTTGCTCTGCATCAATTCTGTAGCAATTTCTACGTCTTTTTTCAGGTATGATGGGCTTGAAATGTGAGTCGGAATATCCCTCATCACTTGTTAAGTTTATAAAAGTGCATTCTTCAATACCAACAGGCAATCTATCGATTACATAAAGTAAACCCTCTAATTCTGCTTTTTCTTCGCCTATAGAACCGTAAATTTCTGGTCTTAATAACAACAGGGATTGACGAAGTGTTTCGCCCGAAACACCCATAGGTTTATAAAATCCTCTGTTAAACAAATGGCGCATAGTAATATACATCCGTTCAATGGCATTCGAGCTTTCTTGGGCTCTCGTTCTTTCGTGATGCTTTTTGTTACTCATACTCATTTTTAACGCAACAAATATACTACTATTTGATTTAATTTATGTGCGGAAACCCCTCAACTATTTTTCTGTCATTCGATAATCTTGGAAGTTTATTTTGTCCTCCTAATTTTCCAATGGATTTCATATACTCCTGAAATCCGCCTTTTTTAACTTTCGTTATTCTAAGTGGCTGTAATACTTTGCCTTGTATCAAATCGAAATAATAACTATTTTGCTTTTGAAGTGATGTATCTATTTTTTTAGCTAAAGCAGAAACATCTTCCGGTTCGTTTTCAAATTCTATAAACCATTCGTGGTAAGGCAATCCTTCTAATGGATTAATTTGCGGAGCCACTGTAAATTCGGTAACTCTTATATTTGAATTTAAAGTTGCTTCTTGCATCGCTTGTTCTACTTCTTTACCAATAACGTGTTCACCAAAAGCTGAGATAAAATGTTTTATACGCCCAGAAACAATAACACGATATGGTTTTGTTGCAGTAAACTGTACTGTATCGCCAATATTATAAGCCCAAAGTCCGGCATTTGTTGAAATAATCATAACATAGTTCACACCAACCTCAACGTCTTTAATGGTAATTCGTTTGGGATTTTCATTAAAAAACTCATCAGCTTTAATAAATTCATAAAAAATACCTGAATTTAACTGAAGCAGCATCCCTTTTTCATTCTGTTTGTCTTGAAACGCAAAAAAACCTTCACTGGCAGGGTACAACTCTATGCTATCTACTTTTCTACCAATTAAATTTTCAAATTTAGCACGATAAGGTTCGTAATTTACACCTCCGAAAATAAAGAGGTTGAAGTTTTTAAAAATGTCGCCTACTTTTTTTCCTGTTTTTTGCTGGAGCTTTTCAAAATACATTTGTACCCACGATGGTATGCCCGAAATGATTGTCATGTTCTCCGGGAGTGTTTCCTCAACAATCGCATCCACTTTGGTTTCCCAATCTTCAATACAGTTGGTTTCCCAAGATGGCAATCGGTTCTTTTGAAGATATTTAGGCACATAATGCGCTACAATACCCGAAAGGCGTCCTAATTGGATGCCGTTCTGTTCTTTAAGAATAGGACTTCCTTGAAGAAAAATCATTTTCCCATCTACAAATTTGCTGTTTCCTGTTTCGTTAATATACATTAAAATAGCATTTCTGGCAGCTTCTACATGATAGGGCATGCTTTCTTTTGAAATTGGAATGTATTTAGAACCCGACGTAGTTCCCGAGGTTTTTGCAAAATAAAGGGGCTTACCTTTCCAAAGAATATCTTCTTCACCTGCAACAACACGCTCTACATAAGGTTTTAAATCTTCATAATCCCGTATGGGCACCCTTTTTACAAAATCTTCATAAGAATTAATACTTATAAAATCGTGGTCTTTACCAAATTGGGTGCTAACAGCTTCTGAAATTAGGTTTTGAAATACCTTTTCTTGAGTTTCAAAAGGTTTTTTTGCCCACTTTTGAATATTGTAATGGACCCGTTTTGCAAAAGGTTTTGCTAAAGCCGATTTTATTGATATCATCTGTTGTTTTTAAGGTTATGGGGTTATGAGGTTATAAAATTAATCATCAATCGTTAATCATCATTCGTTAAATTATTTAAAATCTATGAAGTTTGTTGGGTTTATAGGGTAACCATCGTTCCAAAGTTCGAAATGCAAATGCGGACCGGTAGAAAGTTCCCCAGCATTTCCTGCAGTTGCAATAACTTCACCGGCCTTAACTAAATCACCTTGGGTTTTTGTTAAAGCTGAATTGTGTTTATATACTGAAATTAACCCATAACTATGTTCAATAATTACAACATATCCTGTATTGGCGGTCCATTCAGCAAAAATAACAATACCGTCGGCAGTTGCTTTTATGGGCGTTCCTTTAGCAACTACAATATCGACTGCAAAATGTTTGTTTTTTACATTATACGATTCGCTTATAGTACCATTTACAGGAGGAAATAATACAAAATTGGACGCAGATGTTGCCGACTCAAATAAATTGTATTTATCCTCTTTATCTACTTTTTGTCTTAAAATGGAGTCTTCGGCTGTTGGTTTTAAGTTTACTTCGCTGGCTTCCAATTTAACTGCTTGAATAATGGAATCTCTAGAAAAATCTACCGTGCTAACTTCACCCTGCAAAACCTTTTTTATGGATGCATAATAACGATCGTTCATAGCAATTACTTGCTGTAATGAGTCCGTTTTATAATTCAATTCCGTTGCTTTTTTCTTTAATGAAGCAGAGGAATATCCCGGTATATATTCTTTTAAAGAAGTAAATGCAATAAGCATGGTTGTCCCTGCAATTAAAATAATTGCCGACAAAGAAGCTAAAACAAACACATTTAAGCGCGTTAACTTAATTGATAAGCGTTCTTCAAATGTATGCTCGTTAAGTATCACCAATCGGTACTTATCAAGTAATTTTCGTTTTATCTTTCTTTTTTCTGGTTTCTTTGTGTTCATCTTAAGACAAAATTAAATAAAAATATGGCAAGACTGGTTGCTTTATGCTAAAGTTATATCCAAAACGATTTTATTAAACTTTAATTACTAACTTTGCACAATAAAATTAGTAGTTATGATTTCATTAAGTATTTTAGGAGCTATTGGTCCGATGCAAGTCGTATTGATAATTGTGGTTGTTCTATTATTATTTGGAGGAAAGAAAATTCCTGAATTAATGAGAGGGCTGGGAAGTGGTATTAAAGAATTTAAAGATGCCAGTAAAGAAGACGATAGTAAAGAGAACAAAAAAGAGGATAAAAAGTAATTGCCTTGCTTTTTTACATAAAACAAAAAAGACCAGCA
>LLBZ010000962.1_pt21 | contig 31000 bp, 25 predicted proteins | sample 1489421 | NCBI WGS metagenome assembly LLBZ01 (sample SAMN04092657, study PRJNA295927) | soil metagenome | biome: Soil prokaryotic community; feature: Bulk soil; isolation source: soil from tomato rhizosphere | host: tomato cultivar Moneymaker | place: South Korea | collected 2011-11-01 | reverse complement strand
ATCGGCATCATCTCGATCCTGACCTTCGTCGGCAATTTCAACGCCTTCGACCTGATCTACACCATGAAGGGCGCCAACGCTGGCCCCGACTTTTCCACAGACATCATGGGCACGTTCTTTTACCGTACCTTCTTCGGGCAGCAGCTTCAGCTCGGGAATCCGACGATGGGCGCTACAGTCGCTGCCATGATGTTCCTTATCATTCTCACGGGCGTTTTGCTGTATATGTTCCTGTGGGCGCGGCGTATCCAAACGTATGACTTATGATCCGAGGTAAACGATGCGATCGACTTCTTCCTTAAATCTACGCTACACACTGGGACGCATCATCCCGCTGGTGCTCCTCACCCTGTACGCCCTGATCGCCCTGTTTCCGGTCGTGATGATCCTGATGAATTCCTTCAAGACCCGCAAAGCCATTTTCGGGGCGCCGTTCGAAATCCCCACCTCTGAGACCTTCAGCCTGATCGGGTACGAGACGGTGACCGAACGGGCGGACTTCCCCCTTTACTTTCTCAACAGCGCCATCGTCACCTTTGTGGCATTGATCCTGACTCTGTTCATCGGGGCGATGGCAGCCTTCGCTCTGGCAGAATATGACTTCCCTGGCAATACGCTGACCGCCCTGTATCTCTCGATCGGCATCATGATTCCCATCCGCCTCGGGACGGTGGGCATCCTGCGCTTGATGGTCAGCCTGGGTCTTGTGAACACGTTGACAGGGCTGATCCTGATCTACGTTGCCCAGTCCCTGCCATTGACGATCTTCATCCTCTCCCAGTTCATGCGGCAGGTGCCCAAAGATTTGAAGGATGCCGCCCGCATCGACGGCGCGAGTGAATATCGCATCTTTGGCATGGTCCTGCCGCTCATCCGCCCGGCGCTGGGAGCGATCGGTATCTTTACGATGATCCCCATCTGGAATGACCTGTGGTTCCCATTGATCATCTCCCCCTCTACCAAAACGGCGACGGTCACGCTCGGTGTCCAGCAGTTCCTCGGGCAGTGGGTCTCCGATTGGAATGCCGTGCTCTCCTCCTTAACGCTCGCAATGATTCCCATCCTGATCCTTTACTTGATCTTCTCGAGGCAAATGATCCGCTCCATCACGGCAGGAGCCATTAAGTAACTGCGTTGTTATTGAATCAAAACCAAAGCCATGTCACCCTGAGAGAGTGGCGCCCAAGCGCCAGGACTGAAGGGTCTCGTTCTTGGAGATAGTCTAAGAGATGCTTCGGGGAAAGAACACCCCTCAGCATGACATAACAAGGAGTTCACATGAGAGTTGGCATCGTGGGGGCTGGTTTTATGGGCACCACCCACGCCGCGGGCTGGGCAGAGACACCTGCACAGATCGTTGGCTTTACTGCGGAGACAAACACCGAAGCAAGCAAGCTGGCTGCCCAATACAAGGCAAGCGTGTATGCGTCTCTGGATGAGATGCTCCCGGATGTGGACGTGGTGGATATCTGTTCTCCCACCCATCTGCACCACGAGATGGCATTGAAAGCGGCCGCGGCAGGCAAGCATGTCGTCTGTGAAAAGCCGCTTGCGCGCACCACTGCCCAGGCGCAGGAGACCGTCGCCGCATGTGAACAGGCGGGAGTGCAACTGCTTGTGGCCCACGTCGTGCGCTTCTTCCCGGAATACGCGCTGGCACATGCGGCAGTGGAAGAAGGACAGATCGGCAAGCCGGGCGTGATCCGTTTGCATCGGGGTAGTTACCGCCCCAAGAAGCCGGCCGGCAACTGGTTTCTCGACGAAGAGAAATCGGGCGGCATCCTGATGGATCTGATGATCCACGATTATGATTATGCCTGCTGGGTCGCCGGGGACGTGGAGTCCGTCTCCGCCCGCCGCGTCACCGAGGCTCATCCCGACGCGCTCGTGGATTATGGACTTGTGATCCTCGGTCATCGTTCGGGGGCGCTCTCGCACATCTCGGGCGCGTGGGCTTATCCCCCACCCACCTTTCGCACGAAGCTTGAGATCGCCGGGGACCGCGGTCTGATCGAGTTCGATTCGGATAGCGCTGCGCCAATCCAGAATCTAATTCTCAGGTCACAGGCAGACGCGCCGGACGTCGCGTTGCCTTCCAGCCCGGTCAGTGAAAGCCCATACACGACACAGATCAAAGAAATTCATCGCGCGCTTGCAGACGGGGAAACTCCGCGGGTCACCGCGAACGACGGACTGCGAGCGGTGCAGATCGCGGTAGCCGCTATTGAGTCGGCGCACAGCGGACAACCTGTGACACTGCAATCCCACGCGGAGGCATAATGATCAAGATCGGGGTCCTCTCGTTAGCACACCATCACGGGGAAGCATATATTTCCAGCCTGCGCCTTATGGAGGGCGTGGAGCTGGTCGGCGTGGCAGATGACGACCCCATGCGCGGCCAGACGGTTGCAGCGCACAACCGTGCCAAATATTTCCATACCTATGAAGACCTGCTCGAAGCGAAACCTGATGGCGTGATCGTCTGCACGGAAAATAATCGCCATCGCTCATTGGTAGAGATGGCAGCCTCACTTGGCATTCACGTCCTGTGCGAAAAGCCAATCGCCACGACGCTCGAAGATGCACGTGCCATCGTGGAGGCTTGTGAGAAGGCGGGCGTGTTGCTCATGACGGCCTTCCCGATGCGCTTCAGCGCCCCGCTGCTGGAGATCAAGGCGCGGCTCGACAACGGTGATTTCGGTGATGTGTATTGCTTCAATGCCACCAACCAGGGCGAGCTGCCCACCAAACACCGCGCCTGGTTCATAGACCCTCAGTTGGCAGGCGGCGGTGCGATCATGGATCACACCGTCCATCTCGTAGACATTATGCGCTGGTTTACTGGCGCCGAGGTCAAGACGGTCTACGCCCGGAGCAACCGTATCTTCCATGCAGACGAAGTGCAGGTGGAGACAGGCGCGCTGGAAATGCTGACATTCGATAACGATGTATTTGCTACCATCGACGCCAGCTGGTCCCGTCCACAATACTGGCCGACCTGGGGTGGACTGACGTTCGAGATGGTGGCACAGCGCGGTGCAGTGCTGGTGGATGCCTTCCGCCAGAACCTGAACGTCTACCGCCAGGAGTGGGAGCGTTCCAACTGGGCGTACTGGGGCTCGGACATGAATCATGCGATGGTCAGCGACTTCGCTTCCGCGATTCGTGAAAACAGGCAGCCGCGCGTCACCGGCGTGGATGGCTTGCGGGCCGTAGAAGCGACGCTTGCCGCCTACGAATCGGACCGCACCGGAAAGACTGTGGAGGTCAAAGCATCATGACGAAGCGGATGCTCATATACAACGCGCGTCTGTTCACACCTCACCATCCCGGACAACTGGGATGGCTGCTAACAAAAAATGGACAGATCCGCTCGATCGGCTTCGGGCAACGGCCGATCCTTCCAGGCACGGGCGAAGTGGAGGAAGTGGATGCCCAAGGAAATATGTTATTGCCTGGCTTCATCGACCTGCACGTCCACGGCGCGATGGGGCATGAGTTGATGGATGGCTCCGCATCCGGGCTGGAGGAGATGGCACGCTTTTATGCCTCGCACGGCGTGACGTCGTTCCTCGCCACCACCTGGACGGCCAGCCGCGACTCGATCAGCAAAGCGCTGGAGCTGGTCGAAGAGATGCAGGGGCCGATCCCCGGCGGGGCGACGTTGCTTGGCGTTCATCTGGAGGGCCCATACCTCAACCCTGCCCGCTGCGGCGCACAGGATGTTCGTCTCATTCGCCGCGCGGAGCGGGAAGAAGCGCTGCCGTTCATCGAGAGCGGCGTCATCCGTTTGCTGGCCCTGGCGCCCGAATATGAGGAAAACCTCTGGTTGATCGACGAATGCGTAAAGCGCGGAATCACTGTTTCCGCCGCGCACACGGCTGCAAACTACGAACAGATGCAGGCCGCCGCGGCGCACGGCCTGGCCCAGGTGACCCATACCTTCAACGCCATGCAGGGGCTCGGTCATCGTGAGCCTGGCACAGTGGGCGCGGCGCTCACGACTCCGCATATCTCATGCGAGCTCATCGCCGATAACATTCATGTGCATCCTGCCGTGCAAAAGATCCTCGTGGACGTGAAATCGCCCGCCGGTGTAATTCTGATCACCGATGCAATCCGCGCGGCAGGCTTGCCCGAGGGCGAGTACATGCTGGATGACCGCTCGGTCCGCATCCAGGAGGGCGCCGTGCGGCTGCCGGATGGCACCCTGGCAGGCTCCATCCTGACCATGGAGCGCGCCCTGCAAAACCTGTGTGCTGCCACCGGGCGCCCTCTCACGGAATTATGGGTGACCTCCAGCCTGAACGCGGCTCGCGCGATCGGCGTCTCCTCTCACAAGGGCAGCCTCGAGGTGGGTAAGGATGCCGACCTCGTTTTGCTCGATGAATCGTTTGAGGTCCAGGTCACCGTAGTGCAGGGTGAGGTTGTCTACCCCTTCCTTCCCCAAACAGGATAGGAAGACTCTTCAACAAGCAAAGTCTCTGAATTTGATTTGGGGAGGTAGGGTCGTGCTAAAATCGTTATGTCCTATTTACGGTTCGAAAATGGAAGGGTCACGTCGCCATGAAGCGATGCACTTACTGCAAGACGGAAAACCGGGATGAGGCGATTTTCTGCCAGCATTGCAGGCATCCCTTGCCAGAAACGCCAACGCGGCCGCGCAGCGCCCTCGTGTGGCTCGCCCTCCTGGTGTTCGTGATCGGATTCGGCTCTTATCTTTTTTCATCCACCTCTACACTCACCGCAGAAGAGACATCCACCGCCGGGCCGGCGCCCACGCGGACGCGTGAGCCGGTTACTCTCCTGACATGCGTCCGAGATTCGACAAATATACGCCGCAAACCCGGCACGCAAGCCGAAACGATTGGCGGGCTCGCCTCAGGCATGTGTCTGACGATCCTGGGGCGGAACGAAGAGGGGACCTGGGTCTATATGATCAGTGATGAAGACCATATGGGTTGGGTGGCAGTGGAAGCTCTGAACGATATCGACGATATCAGCCAGGTTTCTGTAAGAGACGATATGTCTATGGTAAACCCTGCCCGGCCCACACTCACCAGCCAGGAGATTGCCCACGGCGCGCAAGTCTATCTCACGCGGATCGCAGCGACCAACAACCCCGAATCGCCTCTCAGCCAGTACATCGAGCCCTGCTTCGAGGCCGCCAACCGTGTGGGGGATCAGATCACATGCCGAATGGAAAAAGCGTATTGCGACTATTTCCCCGATCTCGAGGGAAGCCCTACCGTGTGTATCGACCGGCCTGCCCCCGACCATACCTTTGCCCTGGTCGCCTTTGACCGGGATTGGACAGAATACGATGGTCAGTGCCTGATCATCGAAGGCTACATGGAAGTCTACAGAGGGGTTCTGCGTATTCAGGCACATCGCCGCGATGAGCTCGCACTTTGCGAGTAGATGGATTGGGTAAACGCAAGCCGTCTGACCTGGCAACGCATCTTTCTCGAATCCTCCCCCGCACCTGGTTGAATTAAGGGAACCTGCTTACCTCTTCCCCCTGCGCGTTATACAAAACAGCCGGGTCGGGTGAGTTGTCGTCCCAGATATTAGATCCTAACCGGCAATCGAAACCAGGCTGACCGCGGCGTGCCCAGATCCTGAGCACCTCGTCCGGCTCCAGGGTCCCGCGCAGCGCACAGGATTGGTCCCCCGCTTCCGAGACCAGCCTCCAGCCTCGTAGATTCACCGCGGCATTCGTCTGATTCTGGATCTCCACAAACTCCGTCGCCTTGTCCACACGGATGATCGTCACCGTGGGGCTGTTCGTCGCGGTAGCGGTAGGAGGGATGCGCGTGGCGGTTGCCGTGGGGAGGGGAGGCGACGTCGCGGTGGAGGTCGGCGGCGAGACTTGAGTCTGTGTCGCGGTGCCGGTGGGCAGCGGTGTCATGGTCGGCAGTGGCGTAAGGGTCGGCAGCGCCGTCGCAAACGGCAGCGTTGGGAAAGGGGTGAACGTCGGGAAGTCGAAATCGAACAGGGCGGTGGGAGTCGGCTCTGTTCCTGACGTCGGGAAGATGTTCGGGCTCGGGACAGCCGTGGAGGGAGCACGCCGCGAAAACACACTGATCGGGATCGCGCATAGACAACAGGACACCAACAGGAATGCCAGAACAAGAAATATCTTGCCTGTCTGTCCTTGCTGGCTATAGGTTGTCTTTAATGTAGAGAGGAACGCGTTGACTTGTTTCGTAAAGTTCTCGGTCATTATGGATAAGACTCAATATCATCGATTTTACCCCGTTCGTGCTCCCCTTCCTGTGACAGACGAGAAAACAGTTTTTAAGACTCTTGCAATAGTTCCCCCGGCTGCGTACTAGCGAATTTCGTTAAGCAGGTCCTTCAGGTCGAGGCGCTTCGCGCTCATCGCCAGGACGCCGTCTGGCATGTACGGCCATTCTTCCTGTGGGCGGTCCCAGTATGATCCCACGCCATTGCAGTCGGGATCACGCAAATACAATGCCTCGTGTACCCACCGCAACGCGTCCGCAAGCATGCGGACGCGTCGGGTAAAGAGCGGATTTGGTGCAGTCATCGTCCTCAATTACGTCGAGCACCCTTCGGCCTGGCAGCCCAGGCCGGGCAGGTTCCTGATGGGTATCAAACATCCCGGATGTAGACGCCTCTGCCCATCGTCCCCGCAAAGAGACGGTTGTGGCGACGATTGAATTTGAGCTCCGTGACCGGGCTCCGAGGCAGTCCATCCTGGAACGCTGTCCAGGTCTCCCCGCCATCGATAGTCCGAAATACGCCGACATCAGTTCCTGCAAACGCCACTTCTGAGTCGAAATCGGCGATGGCGACCGCGCTGGTCGGCACGTCGGGTAGGTTCGTGGGAGAAAACTGGCCGCTGGCATCTATCCAGTTCGCGCCGCCGTCCCGGGAGCGGAATACATGGCTAATGCCGAGCGGGTTCAGGATCAGGTTCGGGCGTCCCGTAAAGTTCACGCCGGCGCCGCCAAACACAACCCAAACGTCGTTGGAGCTGTTCGGGTTTACTGCCAGGGACTGGATCTGCGCGTTCGGGAAGAGCATGTCGGCCGAGCTACCCACGAGGTCCAGCCGGGTCCAATCGGCGGCAGTGGCTCCGCCATTGACACCCCGGTACAGCTCGCCAATGCTGGTGCCCATGTACAGAATGCTGGGGTTGCTCGGAGCAAATTCGAGTGCCGTGATAGTACCCAGGGTTTGGAATGCATTACCGGCTCCATCGTTCACGCGCTGCCACGTTTGGCCGCCGTTGGTGGACCGGAAGAGCTGGTTGGTCCCGCAGACAAACAACGTCCGGCTGGTGGCAGGGTTCGTGATCGGGTCGGTGGGATCGAGCTTGATGATGGTCACCCACGGGGAGCTGCTCCCGGCGAGACCTGCCTGCCCGATCTGCTGATGGTTGAGACCGCCGTTGATAGATTTCCGGATGAAGGTGGGAAGTCCATTCTGCGAGGAAAAATAAAAGATGTTGGGGTCTGTCGGGTCGACCGCAACTTGCGTTCCATCGCCCCACGGGATGTGCCTCCACACGCCTGCTACATTCCGGTAATAGACGCCGTTGTCCTGCGCGCCGCCGGCGACCACATCGGGATCGCGCTCCGAGATATCGATATCGTAGAGCTGCGTGATGGCCAGTATGCCCGAGGCAAAGGTCCAGTTGTCTCCCCGGTCTTCCGACCGGTAGACCCCGCCGTCGTTCGCCAGAAAGATGCGGTTGGCATTGTTGGGATCAAAGGCCAGGTCCTGCTGATCCGCATGGATGCCGGTCGAGACGGAGGTCCAATCGGCAGCACTGGCGCCACCGTTGGTCGTGCGCATGATCCCGGCATTGTTGCCTGCATAGATCACATTCTCGTTCGTCGGGTCGACCGCGATCACGGATGTCCACTCGTCAAAGTTCACGCTGGCCACGTTTGCTGCCAGCTCGGTCCAGGTCGTTCCAGCGTTCCGGGTCCGGAAGATACGGCTGCCATCATTGCCCAGTTTGGCAACCACGAAGTTCGATCCGTTCGTCCCGGCGCGGCCGATGGCAAGCTTGATCCACCCTGCAGCGCCGCCAGATGGCAGCTGGTTCGTTCCGTCGAGCCGGGTGAAGGCGGGCGTCAGGCCTACCTGTTCTCCGGCGGAGGTTGTCCGGTAAACGCCATCGTTCCTGACACCGATATACAGCCGGTCGGGAGCGTCGTGTGCGATCACCACGTCCGTGATCTGCGCATCGAACAAAGACATCCGGCCGGGATTGGTGATCCAGGTCCCGCCGCCATCCTCGGACTTGTGCAGACCCCGGTCCCCGGCAACATAAACTGTATTCGGGTCGGTTGGATGTACGACGATGGCCGAGAACGCGGTGCTGGGCACGCCCGTGCAAATGGTCCAGTGAGCGCCTCCGTCATTCGATCGATACACGCCCACACCGCCCCATGCCGGGTTCCAACCATCTGCGTCTTCACCGGAGGCTGCATAGATCACCTGGGGATTGCTTGGCGCAAAGGCCACCGCTCCCATGGTCAGGGTTGGCTGCATCGACATCAACGCTCGCCAGGTTGTGCCTCCATTATCGGTGCGCCAGACCCCGCCGCCAGCCGCCGCGGCCACCAGCACATTACCATTTGTGGGATGGGTCGCCAGCTGCGTGACACGTCCAACGCCTTCGAACCCTGCCCCCGGGAAAGGACCAATCAAGCGCCATTCGGAGCACCTCGGCCGCCAGTAGATCTCCCACCACTTGAGCAAAGGCGGCTTGATCAGGTCATGATCGATAATATCGATCTCGCCCAGGAAGCGACCCAGGCAGCGGTCACAGATATTCCCTCCAACGCCATCCAGCCCAGGTGGAATTCCCGGATCCAGTGGAAAATTGGGATCGTCGCCAACGTATCCGGGCGGAAAGGAAAGTCCGGCACGCGTAAAGACGAGGGGATCGTTTATGCTCATGAAATCCCCTGTGCACAGAATGAGCTGGCAGATGCGATCGATGATCTGGATCTGTCCCCCTTCGATGCCTCCCAGTTCTCGCACCACCGGGTCCAGCGCAATGTACTTCCAGTGACGGCCGAGCACATCGTAAGCCAGCCGCAGCCAGGGATGCTTGGGGAAGGCGTACGCCTGAATCAGTCCCGGCCGGGTCACACGTCCCACGACGACGCCTTCATTGGGCAGATAGACAAAATCTGGCAGAAGCCGCGGGGACTTCCTGTCCTGCACGTCTGCCGCGACGATCTCATCCAGGGCAAGATATTCCGGGGCATCCGGCGGAAGAGGGATCACCAGGATCCCAAATTCACCGTCGAGCTCCGGGACCTGGACAGGGTGCGTCAGCGCGCTCAATCCTTCCTGCTCGCGGATCCGGACGGTCTTGGGACGGCGCACTCTTGCATCTGGCGTGAGAAGGAGAGGGGTCTTGATCCCCTCCCCCGACAGGCCGGCTTGTGCCAACAACGTCAGCGCCTCCTCCTGCAGGCGCTCTTTATTGTCTCCCACCTCCGCCATGAGCTCTGCCTTTCGTACTGCTTTCAGCAGGCGGGACGTGTCGCGTGAGTCGGCTTTGTATCCGAGTCGTTCTGTGAACCAGCGGGTACGGCCGCTGATACCGGGCTCGATCCTTTGAGGCCGTGTATCGTCGACATCCTGGCGCCGGACGCGAGTTTTCTTTGTCTTGGACCGTCTTGCTTTCGTGGTTGTTCTCTTCGTAGCCATAATTCCTTCTTTCTGTATCCTTCTTTGATGAGCAATGTTCTATTGATGGAGCGTGGGGGCAGTGGGATGTATCTGTTTACCGATGAATTTCAGCATAGCATCGATAACGAACCAGGTCACCAGAAACGCCAGACACTCCAGGGTGAAGCTGTGAAATTTGTAAAAGATTTCCGCGATGACGATGGAGCTGCCGAGCGCAGGAATCTGCTCCAGGAAGAGCTGCCGGACGGTGATCGATCGAAGGAGGGTGTACATAGTGGAATCCTTTCTGTTCTGGATTGAAATCCTGTTGTAGTTGACGGCTATTTATCGGCTCAAATCTTAGTCATCAGGCAGGAGCAGGTGAAACAATGAGAATATTATCTAGCAAAGGAGAGTGATCCTCTAGCTGGGAGTTTCCCTAGTTCTGCCTGAGCTTCGCGGTATGAGCTGGAGTGTCCGGTTCTATACCTATGAACGGCAGAAACACAATAATTCAAGTACCCCCGCGATAAGACCCTGAGTGTTTCTTTTGTAAGTTTTCCCCGTAACGGTGTGAGGAGCCACACGCAAGTCGGCCGAAAAAAACCTTGGGGTCTCTAAAGTAGAATTTGGACCCACATAGGTATTGCCGTTGCGATACTGGTGTGCCAAATCTTCGATGCCCCACCGAGTCCGCATACTGTCAAAGAATCGTTTCCGGCGTCAGATACTTTGCGCCGTATAAATACTTTTCCCCGGACCATAATAATTATCGTATACGTGTTGGTATACAGCGCTGCACTTTGTACGATAGAGCTCGGGTGTATACACAGACGGTAACTTATCCAGGACTTGCTCGATGACAAGCTGCACGCCCGCGCGGGTTTGTTGTTTCTTTCGCCAGTCCAGAACAAGTCGTTCCGCCTTCAAGGTATCAAGGAGCTCCCTGGCGACCCTTTTTACTTCTTCTTTTTCGGCGCGAGAGAGCTTCAAGTTGGGACGGGTTAGCAGATCGAAAAGAGCCAGCTCTTCCTCGGACAGGCTTTCGGCAATTCCCCGTTGTTCCTCTTCCGTCAACTCGCGGGCAAACGAGACGAGTTGTGCAAACAACGCATCGACATTCGCAGCGCCTCTGTTGTATTCGTCGATCATCTTCTGGAACTTCTCGTAATAATTGATCCGGGCTTTGTTGAGCGTGAGCATCTCGCTCAGCTTGCTTTTGATCAGCCCGCGCAGCTTTTCGATCTCGATATGCTTTCGACCGTTTTCATAGCGCTTCGTCAGGGCATCGAAATCGATCCGGCTCAAATCTACGACCTTGCCGACCTCTGAGATTTTGTAGCCCCTGGGCGCAATCGAGCGATCCAGCAGGCGATCCACTTTGTCCATCACGGTTGAGATATCGGCCTGCTCCACCAGCGCGCGGATTTTTTCAGCGAGCACCACAATTGTCTTACGATGAGGTCCAAACTCATTCGCAGCGAAGTCGGGCAGAATAGCGTGGAAGAGCCGGTCCACCCGATCGGCCAGGAGCAGATACTGCCGCTTGATATCGTCTTTGGAGACAAGGACATCCACAGCGTCGTCCAGTGCTCGAACGAGCCCAAAGCCTTCTTTGTCGGTGAAGTCGTCCAGTGAAAGACCATGCTCACTCAGGAATGTTTTTACTTCTTCAAGCGCGGCGCGCAGCTCTTCGATCAACGCCTGTTTGGCCTGGACGGGTAACTCACCGCCAGCAGCCTCGCCGCCTGAAGCCGTTCCATAGATCGCCAGTGCCTTCTGCAGGTCCCGGAAGATCCCGATGTAATCGACGATCAAGCCATTATTCTTCTCGCCAAAGACGCGGTTCGCCCGCGCGATGGTCTGCATCAGAGTGTGATTGCGCATCGGCTTGTCGAGATAGATCGTGGAGCAGCTGGGGACGTCGAAGCCGGTCATCCACATGGCGCAGACGAAGACCAGTCGGAATGGATCTTCGGGGTCCTTGAATTTCGTATCCAGGTCTTCCGTAAGCATCCGCCTGCGATGAGGTGTGATGTCCAATCCCTTCCTGCGCATGTCGTCGATTTCGTTTTGCCCCTGTGAAATAACCACCGCCATATCCGTCTCTAACATAAAACGGACTGTGGCTTCGAGCTCCGGGCGATCCATATCGTCGCAGGTTTCGAGCTCCGCTTGCAGGGCTGCCAGATGCAGTTTCCAATACGTTTGAACCTTTTCGTACATGCGGACGGCCGTGGCTTTATCGACCGACACGACCATCGCTTTGCCCCGGAAGCCCCGCCCGACAAAATGCAGGACGATATCCTCCGCCACTTTTTCGAGCCGGTCTTCACGGGTGATCAGATGATATTCCCGCGAGAACTCGCGCTCCAGGCGTTTCTCCTGGGCTTCATTGACCTCTGCCTCTTCGAGCAGGTTCTCCATATCGTTTGAGAAGCTCTCATTGATCAGCTGCAGTTCCGGGATGCGATTTTCGTAATAGAGCGGGACCGTGGCGTTATCGACGATCGATTGCTTGAAGTTATAGGTGCTGACGTAATCCCCGAACACTTTACGCGTGAGCTCTTCGCCGGCCATGAGAGGTGTGCCGGTAAAGCCGATGAACGCGGCATTCGGCAGGGCGTTCCGCATGTTGAGCGCCAGCACATCGTATTGACTGCGATGCGCTTCATCCGTCATCACGATCACATCCGAACGGTCAGAAAGCATTGGGTACTGTTTGCCGCCCTCGATGTGAAACTTCTGGATGAGGGTAAAGACATAACGATGGTCTTCTCGCAGGAGCTGCTGCAGGTTTTCGCCGCTCGTCGCGCGGACCTTGTCTTCCGGTTCCGTCACGGCGCCCGCGCTGGCAAAGTTCTTGTAGATCTGGTCGTCCAGGTCGGTCCGGTCGGTGACGATCACGAACGTCCAGTTGCCAACCTGCTTGCGCAAGACCTTCTGCGCGAACAGGATCATCGAATAAGACTTACCGCTGCCCTGTGTATGCCAGAAGACACCCAGCTTACCCTGGTTTTCTTTGATCTCGCGAACTGCGTTGAACGCGTTGTTCACCCCAAGGAATTGATGGTTTCTGGCGACCAGCTTCTTCAACCCGCCCTGCGCCTCGATGAACAGGATAAAGTTCTCGGCGATATCCAGGAAACGGGACGGCTCACAGATACCGCGCAGAGCTGTCTCCAGCGAGATCAGGCCTTCCTCCCCTTCGCGGTTGATCTTCTTCCAATCGCTGAAGTGCTCCCATTCGCTGGTGATGCCCCCGACCTTGGTCGCGCTGCCGTTGGACAGCAGGATCACCGCGTTGTACCAGAAGATCTGGGGAATGGTGTCTTTGTAGTCTCTCAGGTTATCGTGGAAGGCGTTCTTGAGACGCTTGTGGCTGGCCTTCAGCTCGATGAACAATAGAGGGATGCCGTTTACAAACCCCACCAGGTCTGTGCGCCGCTTGTGCATTTCTCCCGTGATCCATAGCTGGGAAGCTAAGAAAAAGTCATTGTTGCCTGGTTCGTTCCAGTCAATGACCGTGACTGTTTCATCCACTTCCGTTCCGGTTTGATCCCGAAACCTGATCTTGACTCCATCCTTGAGCAGCCCGTAAACCTCCCGATTGGCATTGACCATGCTCATCAGCGAGCGGTCGCGGCTGAGCTCCTGGATCGCCAGCTCCAGGGCTTCCGGCGGCAGTTCAGGATTCAGTTTTGCCAGCGCAGAACGCAATCGGGAGAACAGGAGGACTTCACTGGACGTTTCCCGCCCGAGCATGCCCTCAGGACCAAACGTTTCGTCGAAACAGTTGGCGGTTTCCCAGCCCAGTTTGCTCAAGAGGGCAATCGCAGGCTGTTCGATGAGGGCATCTTCAGTGTAAGAATTCATATCCCTGACGATAATTCTACACTCCAGGATTGAATTTTACATTTCAATTTGCTATACTTATTCCAACTCTAAAGCAAGGAAGCAAGGAGGTAAGATGTTCAACTTGGGTGCATTCTGTTTTGGCTTGGTGATTGGTTGGATTACGTATCGTACTGTACGCCGAACAAAAACTACAGGGCTTAGCGACATCGCGTCTGTAATTGGAGCAGTTGGGGGTGCAGCAGTGGTTTCACTGTTTCCACAGGAAACAGATGCTTTTAACGCATACTGTATAGGTTTGGCCATTGGTTTCTTTGCTTATTTGATTGTAGCCGGACTTATTGAATATCTTGGAGGTAGCAAAATAGGAAGGTGGTTAGGTACGCGCGATGAAGGTTTTTAATCTCGATAAGGTCAGAGCTAATTACTTTCTCGCTTAATCTGCAAATCGGCTAAGCAGTAAGGAGTATAGGCTAAGCCTAATAAATTGCCTTTCTTAGCTAACTCCCAACGCATAGTACGTATAGCATCGCCAATGCGTTTGTCTGTGACCACCTCACTTAGAACTGATTCGGCGATTTTCATTGCCATAGGCGCGAGCAAACTGACCTCGGTGCCGATAATAGCATTAGCTCCCAGGTGTTTGAATGTGCCAAGGAAATTAAGTGTAATACCGGGACGAATAGCTGTAGTATGACAACCATTGATGAATATCAACGGTCTACGAGTGCTCCATGCACTAGCATTAAACCTGTTCCTGTTTTTCCTCCAAAAATCGGGGGAAATCCGATCCTCAACCTTGTCGCCTTTTCCTATTTCGAGATATGGTTGACCATCCTCTCCAAATTCTCCATGACATAAAAAGTAGACAATCTCGGGAGAATTTAACATCGTTAATACTTCGTCGAATGTCCTGGCAGGCTTATCAGGGTTTAAACGGATATTCTTAAGGCGAGTAAGCGTTAAGAGATGTTCATCACGTTCCTTGAGGGTCTTCTTGTCCAAAAGGTCAGTCACTGCAATTCCAAGAAGTGCTTGTGAACTTGCACCAATCGTTTTTGGATCATAGGGCAAAGATGTTTGGTTGTTCAGGGGTTGTTCGATTATATGTTTTAAGCCCCAAAAACCATATGGACAGAGAACATTACTTTGTTTTCGGTGCTCAGCCTCATATGGACATTTATCCCGGGGATGATCCTGTGCTATTCTAGACAGCGACCAAGATTTCAACTCTTCGCATTCTGCAGGGTCATCTCCAATACTGTACTCGTAGACAAGTGCCCAGGGAAAGGGATAATCCGCGGGATCCGTTCGTGCAACTTGAATAATCGCTGTTTGTGCAAGCACAGCATCCAAACCGTTTAACCATTCGAGCTCCGTAACAATGCTTCCTTCGACTTCGGGCCTGGAAAAAACTTTATCGTAGAATTTATGACCTATGATTGCTAAAGCCTTCAAATCGTCCTTGAAACGTTTTAAATCTTTCCCAAAATCATTCTTCAATCCCTGATGGCATTGATACAATGCGCTTCGGAATTCCAGGTCTTCATCGCTGGTTAAAGGTTCAAATTTCACCCAAGCGGGTGGAACATTTGTGTTGTTGGCTGTATCATGATACTTTGTCAACATATGATGGCGCCCTAGCCCATCATCATTTAATGTAATGTTTACAGATACGGGTGCATCTATTCTCTCACCGTTCGCTCCAAGCTGAAGTTGACGTGTGGAGAGCATCTCATCCACCTTCTGAAATTCGCTGGTAAGAACAAAATCAATCACGCCAGAGTTGCGTTTTTCAAGCCTGACACCAGGCTCCCGGCTGATCCCAACTTGGATGCTCCCTGACTGTAGAAGATTGTTACGATAATAGATACATAACCGACCGGCGGCCGTAATGATCGCGTCTGCATCAGTAACTCGTTCTTCCAGTGTACGAACACGCAACGAAGCCCACCCGGGTTGCCCAGCTAATTTTCCATTTACATAGGGTATGCTCCGGCCAGTTGCCACAGGAAGACTAATCATGGCCGTCACAATATGAGGAGTAAAGTCTTCACTGGCAAAGACGACTTCGACATCAAAAGCACCCTTCTCCTCATCTTCCGTCGATAAGATTTCTTGAATAGCTTTATCGGGAAAAATAGCTGATTTATCTTTATAGAAAAGAGATTGATGCTCATCCCACATGGGACCAATATCAACAGCAAGGTCGTATTCAAGATTGGAACCTAAGCTACGATCAAGAGGAAGCATTCGATTGGTATCTAATGGATCAACAAAATTGGCATTGAGAACGCGGATTTGATGTTTACTCATTAACAATTCTTTTATCAAATCTTCTTGTACTTCCACCATATTGAATCGAAGCTCATCATAATCAGCCTTTACGACCATTTGTGCCGCAGTACGTAATTCCATGCGTGGTTGCGGCGGTGCATTAGTACCAAACAGAGCCCATAAGAGCGTTATGAACAACCTGACTCTTAAAATCACACGAAAAACTAATGGGAAGATTATTGCGGAAAGCAACCATGTGATCGCAAAATGCCAATTTCCTAAATACACCTGAAAGGAGGGATACGCTGAAATTATCACCCTAATTCCCTCAGAAATCCAATTATTGGAACTCCATAATGGATTGACAGTGTTATTAATCTTTTGGATGGACTGTTTCATCGTTGCTCTTATTAATCAACACTACGGTTCAGTAAGTTTCATGCTCCATAGAAGATTTTCTAACGAAATTATGGATAGCCATAAAGTTCTTTGATGATTTGTTCTTATTAGCTACTGAAACAACTAGATCAATCTCTGTGCTTGCCTTTGTTCACATCTTCACCTCCCATTCACCAACCATGGCAGCAAGTCGTACAGAGAGCCATCCACGAATTCTACACGAATACACGAATGATCGCGCCCGTATTCGTGAATTCGTGGCCCTATTCGTGGACGGCGATTTCACCACTCACCAGCCGCGGCAACAGCAGGTCCGCAGGGAGCCATCCACGAATATACCGCGAATACACGAATAAAGTTGGTTATCCGGATTTAAACGCATTATCTCGTCCAATCCGCTGAACGGGCTTCATATCCTTTCCAGGAAAGACACGCCGATATTCCAGTTTCCTGCGGCCAAAATTGAACAATAACCCGACTGGTGCTCCCGTGGCTTTCAAGTAGTTGATGACCTGAGCGAGTTCATCGTTCGTGAGTTGATGGCTAAACGCCTTCACCTCAATGATGACCTGATTTTCCGCAAATAGATCCAGATAGAAAATCGCCACTTGCATACCTTCGTATTCGACACAGACCTGGTATTGACATTCAACGGCGATTCCAATGGCGTTAAGCTTGGCTTCCAATGCCTTTTCATAGATTTCCTCCTTGAAACCGTGCCCGAGCTCATTATGGACAGCCATTGCAGCGCCGATAATTCGGTAGGTTAGATCATTTCCTGTTACATCCGTGACCAGTGGCATTGTTCCTCCTAAGCATTTTCGAGGACGATTCTACTGGTGATGTCAGACAATGCCCTCCACAGATTTGACAGGAATCCCGGATTCCCATTCGAGCATTCGTGGCCCTATTCGTGGACGGCGCAGGTTAGCCAGAGAGCCATCCACGAATTCTACGCGAACACACGAATGATCGCGCCCTTATTCGTGAATTCGTGCCTCTATTCGTGGACGGCGATTTCACCACTCACCAGCCGCGGCGGGAGCAGGTCGCGCGTCCGGCGCAGGTTGGAGCGTGAATTTAACTCAATCCTGATTCTCTTCATCATCTTTCTCTGCTTCTGACGCCTGTTCAAGGTCCTTTTTAAGGTACTTGTAGTGGAATTCATGGACTTTGAATAAATCGCCTGCAATAAAAAAGGAACTGATGTCTTCCCAAAGCATTCGTTCTTCAGTCAGGGTGGTAGGCCGGTAAAGATTAAAAGCTTTCAGAAATCTGGAGCGATGTAAGTCAAAAGCAACTCGATAAGACAAGCTGTATTCGATTCCAGCTCTCGTGCCGACTCGATATAGGCCATACCCTACAATGAAGAAAAGATACCCAAGCAACACACGGCTCGCGAAGAAGTAATAAAGGAACGATGTTCCGGGCACAGGACCAAACCCAGAAAGATCAGAAAACAGAGGTCCCAGGATTAATAAAACACCGAGTAAGTACGAGAGTAATGAGGAGTTTAAGAAAAACAATAATCGATTCGCCCGTTCTCTTAACTCCTTGATGGCGGCGGACGGCAGCACTTCACTCAAGCGCGGCCAAATGGTTCCCGAGTCAAGATGGTATCTCTTTACGGCATATTCTTCGGTGGCTTTGAGGATATTTCCCAGACGTGTGGGCATTAAATTATCAGGGTCAATAGGGTCGGTAAATTCAATTTGTTTAAGTTCTTTCATAGCGATCTGCCATAACGCCAGCAATCGTCTCTGCTCTTCTAAATCAAAAGTCTTGCCTTCTTCATGTAATCTTTCGAGCTCCTGAGCATACTTTCGATAGCTTGGCAATGGCTTTCTCGAAGCCACCCGAATCAAGGATGCGCGGATAAAGACCGGAAAAAAGGAGCCATCATAAATTTTTATGATGAAATCAAGAGAACTATGCAACACTAGGCTAAACCATAGGATAAATAAAAGAACCAAAGACAATCCAATGATATCTCTGGTATCCGCAGAGGCAAGCAGGTCATAAAATCCCCTAGCCATGGAGGGACGAAATACAACCCAACCAACAGAAGTAAAAAAAGCCGTGGGTAAAAAAGAGGATATAAGATAGGAACGCCCGATCATTTTTATGATCGCTGTAGTATCCATAGCACTTCCTTTTTGTCTCTAACACGAAATGATTCTCTCTCTGCTCACCCGCCGCAGGCTTTTGTGCGGCCACAGGAACATGCAATTATGGAGTAGATAAGTTTTTCAATTGTTCTTCTGCATCTGATTTTATTGCTGGGTCTGTTGCAAACTCTATACATTGTTGGTAATCCCGTATTGCCTCCTCTAGCTTGTTAAGAGCTTTATATAGAACGCCGCGATCACAAAAAATTGAGGTATCACTGTAATTAGATCTAATGAGGCGATTCAAGTCCTTCATTGCGTTTTCATAATCTCCTGCAAAGTAAAAGGCCAACGACCGGGACCGGTAGGCATCTAGATATTCGGGATCAATCTGGACTGCCGAAGTAAAGTTGACAATGGCATTTTGAAAATCATTTTCCCAATAATAAACAGTTCCCAGATAAAAATAACCCTCTTTTTTCTTTGGGTCGATTTCGAGCACTTGATGTAGATCTGCAATTGCTTTTTCATTATCGCCGCTATAAAGATAGGCAATGCCGCGATTCAGATAAGCATCGAGATATGCTGCGTCAATTTGGGCCGCCGTGGAAAAATCTTTAATAGCGAGCTTGTATTCGCCGTGATTAGAATAAGCTAAGCCGCGGTAAAGATAAGCCTCTTTGTATTGTGGGTCAATCTGAATTGCGTTGCTGTAGCCTGCGATACCCCCTTCGTAGTTTCCAAGATTTTCATGGGAGACACCGACGTTAAAGAAAGCTTCTTTTGAAGATGGATCCAGTTCAGTGATCTTGGTGAAATCATCCAAAGATTTCTGGTAATCCTGGACATAGAAAGCTGCTATGGCGCGGTTCCAGTAGACATCATTGATTTGCGGGTCTAGCTGAACCACCATATCGTAATCTGCGAGAGCTTGCGCGTATTGATTTTGGGAGAGATAAATGTTGCCGCGATATAAATAGGCGTGTGCTTTATTGACCAATTCAGAGGACCAGTTTTTCGAAGACAACGCCGCGCTAAACTGGTGAAGTGCATCATCGTAATTCTCAGCATTGTATTGCATATATCCATCTAAAAACAACACTAATGCAGTGATTTCCTCACCCACTTTTTCCTGAAGGGAGAAACTGTTTAGCTCGGAGATCGTTCCGGCGGGTTTCATTATCGAACTCGGCCCTAAGACGCTGATGACTTTTGGAGCTAGGTTTTCTACATGCAAAGTTAGGTTGGGGTTTTCCGTTGATCTGTACCAGCCCCAAATCAAGATACTTGCTGCGTACTTCTTTCCAATTTTTCGAATCTCACCATTACTCATATCGGTCGTAATCGTTTGTCTCAACGGGATGATCAAGATATCGTCATTCCCTTGGATGGATCTGTTCAATTGCTCTAATAATTGATTCGTTATGCCGAACTGTTCTTCCGGACCATCCATCCTCGCGACTAAAACGACGACCTTACCCAGCATTTCCACCTTGCGAAGATAAAGCAAGTATTGGCCAGTGATTCCCGCCAATACCAGCAAGACTAAACCAAACCGTGCCCATTTATACGTATTCGGATAGCGCAGAGGGGGCTTGTAAGGACGAGAAGGGCGTTTTGCATCTTCAAACTTTCTGCTAAATCCCACCCATGCCAGGCTGCTGACAACTAAAACAGTAACCAAGACAAGGACCACATATGTAACAGTTGTAAAATCGCCTCGCCAGAGCTGAATAAAATTCACGATCAGTGTCACCGCGCCGATGATTGTCGCAATTGGCGCCCAGAAGAATTTCAGGATCTGGCTATAATTCACAGGATCAGGTTGAGAACGCTTTGCTGGCATCGCTTAACTCCTCATACTTTCATCACCCTCTACAGTCACCTCTCCACTCACCAGCCGCGGCAGCAGCAGGTTGGCGTTTTTCGCGCCAAAGGTTTCGTCGAAACAGTTGGCGGGTTTCCAGCCCAATTTCCCCAAAATGGCAATGGCGGGCTGTTCAATGAGCGCGTCTTCGGTGTAAATATTATTCATGGTGGAGAAGTCATACCCATGATAGACGAATTTGCTGAGGTTCGACTTTCAAACAAATTGCAATTTTTAGTGCTTGACTTTTAGAAAGAATGTTCTATAATAATACCAACAGAACGCTTGTTCTAAATTAATTGTTTAAAATAGATGTTCTGGAGGAAGTTATGTCCACGGGAAATCATGTATATAAAGGTCATGTCCAAATCTATCTGCAGGGACAAAACGCTCTAATTCCCATTGATGCAACCTGTGACGATCAAATAACTTACTTCGTCGGTTCAGAGCAATCTGAACTTCTTATTCGAGATTATCGAAAAGGATCTATTCTCGCTGCCCAACGGGCTTTATCAGGGCTAGATGGGGTAGAGTTTGCATCGATTTTTAACCAACCGGCTCATATCGAAATCAAAGACAACGAAGATCAGGTTGAAATCGATTTGCATGAAAGCTCAGAAAATCAGGCGAACTCTATGCTTTGGCTGGGGGTAACTAAGGATGACAACATACCTGTGCACTATATGATCTGGGAAAAATTTAGCACGATAGGTAGCTGTACAGTTGCTTTTGCTGCTTTAATTGATAATTAGTCCACTACTTACGCTTTTTTCTGCGGGGAGATCTTTTCCTGGCTGGCAAGTCATAATTCAACAGGTCTTTCCTAATACTATAATCAATTTCGGCTGGCTGGAATGCCAAGCGGTCTCCAGCTATCATATACTCACCAATTTTTTCCCATAAGTTCTTTTCTTCTTGAATAGATTTAGGAATAGGATGATTTAATTGCCGCAACAGTTCAAATCGGTATAGATCGTAGCTAGTTCTTATTAGGAGGCCAAAATTTTCTGCAGTGGGAATACATAATCGATATGCAATATATCCTAGACCAAAAAACAGCAATCCTATCAAGATGTACTCAAAAGGTGAGATGTTGGTAAAGCCACGATCAAAGAAATTGGCTGGATGTGAGGAAGGTACACCAAGAAGCTTATTCCACACTTCATTCAACAGTCTTGCAGTTCCCACTAAAGCTGATACGAGTCCAATTAAGTAACACAGCATAGATGAATTTAAAGTAAAGACCATTTGATTATTTTTCTCTTCCAACTGATCCTTCAGGTCCTTAGGTAAAAGCTGTAACAGGCGTGGCCAAAGCATAACACCAGGAACCGCGTATTTTTCTGCCGGATACAGCTCGCTCGCCCTTAAGATATTACCTAAACGAGTAGGCAGTAACAGACTACTATCAATAGGTGCTACAGTCTCCAGCCTAAGATATTCATATTTTGCCTTCTCTTGTTGCTCAGAGAAATCTAGGAGCTCTTCTATCGAAAATTCTTCTGGGTCTTTGCTTTCAACTATGTCCAGGACGGCTTGAATACTTTCCTTCCTTTTTTCAAACTTGCGGCCAAGCTGTTCAGCCATTGGTTTAGAAATTTGAGAGGGAAGGTAGTAACCTTCAAAAAATCTTACCGTTGCATTAGCAGTGCTGTAAAGACCAAATGCCAGCCATGAAGTAAAAGCAAAAAATAAAAACAATTGACTTGCATAAAAAATATTCTTTTCACCAACGCGGAGAACAACTATTTCTGGTGTGAAGCCCCGGAAGATCATTATTCCAATCGAAACAAATAATACAGCAGGCAGAAATGACGAGACAATATATGACCTGCCGATATCCTTAATAAGGCTATTATCGTTCACAATATGTTTTACCTATATTTAGCTTTGCCTTTAGCTCTGGCTCTCATAGCTGCAATCAATCTGTTAATAAAAGCGACTCCCATCTTAAACCTACAATGAGGGCAGTGCATAGAAACTCTTTTTCCTTCTTTTCCCAATGAAACGATAGAAAACTTCCTACCACACTTGGGGCAGACCAATGTAAATCTAGACTTGGGAGGAAGATCCAGACCGTTTAATCCGGGTAGACCCATTCTAACCGCCTGTTGATGACAAGAGGACCTATCAGAATATTAGTATAGCAAATTTACCCCCATTTGCATACTGATTTTTGACCTAATTTCAATGACTATATTCAAATGATTCAACGACAGATTGGATTCCTCGGTAAGATCGTCCTCCAGTATATGTATAGTTCTAGAAACAACCTGACTTTGGATACATCTAATCCAAGCAAACTAGGGATGCTGTGCTGCTCCCAGTGTTTGAGAAACTCTGAAAGGAATTGCTTTTTGGGCACCTGGTCGTAGAAGAAGTGTGGCTCACCCTCAGTTCTATCTCCGGGGTTCTGTAACTCCGCGATCGAAAGGGATAACACGTAGTTGACATTAATTCCTTCAATATGTGTCGCAAGTAATAGAAAATTGTATCCAGCCCTCTTGCGGATAACTAAAATTAAATGTTACTTTTCCTGCTCAGGAATGGCTTTCTGCTCGATGTAACTTTAAGAAATTGTCTGTCTCATAAACTCATCCGTTGTCTTTTTCTACGGTTCGCCGAATAACAAAATTAATGTCTACCAGTCCCAGCGTGTTACCTGCGATCATGTATTCACTTAAAACACCCCACAACTGCTTTTCTTGCAAAAGATCATTTTCATCGGATAATAAACCTATCTGCATGAGAAGATCTCTTCTATATAAATCAAATCCTGAACATACAATCTGAGAATAGTCCTCGGCGGCATTAGTGGCCAGGCGGTAGAAAGGATAGAAGCCAAGAAAAAATAAGCATGCCGTACCTACCAGCTCAAAAGATGAATATAAGTAATCTAAAGCGAAGGTATTTCCTGAGTTTTTGATGGCTTGGATACTACCGTCAATGATCCCTAAGAAGAGACTTATAACCCCAATTATTCCCGCCAAAAGAGAGGAATTAAGCAAAAACAGAAAATAATTGTTTTTTTCCTCTAGGTTCCTAAGAAATGAAGCCGGGAAAACGTGTATTAATCTTGGCCACATTACATTACCGTCTATGTTATACCGATCTTTGATGTAAACCGCGCTGCTTTGAAACACATTACCGATGAATGTCGGACTTACATTTGATGTGGCCAAGGGTATGGGAGCACTTAATCCTAGAGAAGCTAGTTCGGACAATGCAATGGGGCGTAAGTCAATTAGTGCATCAATATTGCCCGGGTCAGAAATATCCCTTATTTTAGAACATGCTAGGTAATAGCTTTTCAGCATTTTTGCATAGTATGCTTCACATCGTGAGCACATACTCCTCTTGAGCTTTTTGGGAAGCCATTCTCCTAAAAAAAAATCGATGATGCTTTGGAAACTACTGTATAACAAGAAACCAATCCAAAAAACTGCTATCAAGAAAAAGAGCCAGTTCTGTCCCCAAAAAACATTTAATATGATTATTCGTTCCACCACTGCCTCTGGAATAAAATCATAAAACACAATCAAGGCTAAAGGCAGAAACATTGCAGCTGGCAATAAAGATGAAACGATATAAGAACGTCCTATTTCCTTCAGAAAATCGTTCATTTTTGCACTCCCTTATCGTAAACTCTCTCCACTATTGGCAGACAGATTAGGTAACGAAAGATTACTCAATTTTCTCTTGAAATTGCGGACCTTTATTTTTCCTTTTTACTTCCGATAACACCTTTCTTTGGTTTACTCTCTTTACTAGCTTTCTTAACCACTGACCTTACCTTCGCTTGAATACCTTGAAATCCTGACAAAACGTTGCCACAAAATGGGCACAATTTTACGGGTTTTCCACGCTTCATTGCGATGTTGACATACTTGTACTGTCTTAAGCAATAAGGACAGGTTTCAACTTTGCCTGGAACGAGCGGAGACATTTTTCCATGTAATCTACTTGGCATACCCATTTTTCACCTACCTAAGAATAGAACAGCAAATACTGTTCATTTTTCCAATTTTAGTTCAATTTCCCCGCTGACCCGACATAGTGAACACCATCCACGAATATACCGCGAATAAACGAATGGACGCGCCCAAATTCGTGCATTCGTGACCCTATTCGCGAACGGCAATTTCACCCGAGACCAGCCGCGGCAGCAGCAGGTCGCGCGTCCGGCGCAGGTTGGCGTTTTTTCGCAGCAGTATTTCTGTTTGTGCAGCAACAGGCTCGAGAACCTCACAAAATTCTGAAGCCATATTATCAGGCGGGACAAGAACATTAATTTTGTTCATGTCCTTGATTGGCAATTGAGGTTGAGCAGAGCCCGACGCAAAAGACTTATATTGTTCTTTCAATGATGGTGATTTCAACTGGAAATACCAATAAAGTGCATGTTGGGTTGGTCGAATGATGACCATTCCAGAATTAATACGCATTCTTTTATATGGTGCATTTTCACTAAAGAATGCAAGTTTGCCAACAGTACCTCTGGTTGTCAGCACAATATCATTTGCTTGAAGTCGCCCTTTTCGAAGAAGATTATCTTTTTTTTCCGTTATAAAGTCACAATCAGAGTAATCAAATCTATCGTCTTTGAAGTTTCCTGCATTGAGAAATAAACAATAACCCTCTTCATAGAATTCATTTTTCGTAGGATAGTTTTTTCCTCTATCACCATCAATAATGGAAATTTCGGCGTCTTGTAGCTGTTTGATCTCCCACCCCTCCAGCAGGGACTTCTCATCCACCTTGCCAAACCACTCGCGATATACGGACCCCGCCATCTGCTCCAGCACCCGGATGCGGCGCGTGTTGACCTCGATCAGGTCATCGTAGGCAGAGAGCACGTCGGCGATTTTCTTTTGAACAGCTATATCTGGATATGAAAACTCGATACTCCTGAATGCACTGTGGTTTAGGTCAGGCTGGGCTGCGCCAGAAGCAACGCTGTTCACATAATCATACACCTTTGGTTGTTTCAAAAACCAGAAAAGATAGTTGGGGTCTACTTCTGAATTTGGCATTACTCTGAAGCAATTGTTGTGTATAACGCCAATCCTTCCTTTAAAAACCAAACCTACTTGCCCAGTTCTTGTATAAATAATGTCACTAGGCTCGGTAATAAACTTTTTAGGAACTCTTTCTTTATCAATATATTGGCTTTCTTTATTATTGATTAAGTCCGTTATTCGAAGTAGAGGGATACCTTCATCTGCAATCAAGTGCTTGGTTTTTGCATTAATCGCCAAACCTTGTTCAAGTGTAACAACATCACCTATTTTGCGGTTTGTCCAATTACTCATAAGTTCCCCAAGATCTCATTCACATTTTTTGAAATCCGTTCTTCCAACCCGCGCGCTTCGGCGTTGAGCGCTTCCAGCTCCTCGTTCAATCCCTCCAACTGCTCGGCGAAGTCGCCGTCGTCCACGTGTTTTTCGGTCACGCCCACGTAGCGTCCCGGGTTCAGGCTCCAGCCCTGCGCTTCGACCTCCGCCCGTGTAGCGACTTTGCACAAGCCTGGTATATCCCTATATTGCTGATCACTGAAGGCTGACTCCAGAGCACTGACCTGCGCGGGAGCCAGCTGTTGGTAACACGAGGCGTCGAAGGTAAACCCGTTCAAATCCTCGCCGCGGTACAACCGCACCAGCGAAGCGATCAACCCGATCTGTTCGGGCGTCCACTCGCGATGGGCGCGGTCGATCTGGGTATAGATCCCACGCGCGTCGATGAAGAGGACCGTGTCACGGGACCTAACCCCCCGCCCTTTGCGCAGCACCCCTGTGGGGTCCCTAAAGGGAAGGAAGCCATCCCCCTCTCCTGAAGGAGAGGGGTGCCCGGAGGGCGGGGTGAGGTTGCTCTTCCCCTTATCCAAAAACCACAACGTGCACGGCAGCGTCACGGTATAAAAGAAATTGCTACCCACCGCCACCATCACGTCCACCACGCCCGCTTCGATCAACTGCCGGCGGATCTCCAGCTCCGACTGGCGCGCGTCGCTGACGGAATTCGCCATCACGAACCCGGCGCGGCCCGTGGGGTTGAGTGAGCTGTAGAACGACTGGATCCACAGGTAATTGGCGTTATCGTTGCGCGGCATCCCGAACGGGAACCGCCGCGTATCGTCCTTGAGACGTTCCTTGTCCACGCGGTCCACGTTGAACGGCGGGTTCGCCATCACAAAATCGAATCTCCCCGGCGCGTCGTGCAGGTCCTCGTAATACGAATTGCCCTGGCGGATATCGCCCGCCAGCCCGTGCACCGCCAGGTTCATCTTGCACAGGCGCACCGTCTCTGCGACCCGCTCCTGGCCGTAAATGCTGATCTCGCGGCTCGGGTCATGTTTGTGACGTTCGACGAACGCCGCGCTCTGCACGAACATACCACCGCTCCCGCAGGCCGGGTCAAAAATCAGCCCGTGATACGGCTCGAGGATCTCGGCGATCAGCTTGACGATCGGCGTGGGCGTGAAGAACTCGCCGCCCTTTTGCCCCTCGCTCATTGCGAACTTGCCCAGGAAATACTCGTAGATCTTCCCGAACGCATCCCCCTCGATGTCCATTGGGATGGAATTGAACGCCGTCAACAGAGTCACCAGCACGCTTTTGTCGAGACTGTTATAGGATTTCGGCAGCACGTCCTTGAGATCGTCGTTGCCTCCTCGATGGACTTCATCGCCTCGTTGATCGCCTTGCCGATGTCCGCGCCCTCGGGCAGCCGCATCAACCCGGACCATCTGCCTGCCTCCGGGATGTACATCACCCCCCGCGCCTGGTAATCCACCTTCGAAATCTGCCGCCGGGACCCAGCCCGCTGCGTCCCTACAAGTTCCTCTTCAACCCTGGCGAACCTGTGGTCCGCATAGCGCAGGAAGATCAGTCCCAGCACCGGCACCGAATACTCCGAGGCCTTCAGCTTCGAATTCGCCCGCAGCTCGTCCGCCGCGTTCCATAGTCGTTTCTCGATCTCTGTCGTGTTGGCTGGCATAACCTGTCTCCGATAGTCGTAATTATACAAGACCACACATGTCATTGCGAGGAGAGCGTCCGGCGCGGAGCGAGTGCTCGCCGAGCGCAGTCGAAGGATGCCGACGAAGCAATCCCCTCGCACTAGATCGCCTTGTCGTGGCGCTACTTGCGCCACTACAAGGTCACATCATAATCGGGGGACACTTGCGCCGCACGCAGTGCAGGTGTTGCTTCTGTTGGAACGCTCCGCGTTCCGCTCTCGCAATGACACTGGATGGGCGTTGCCGTCCACGAATGGGATCACGAATTCGCGAATAACTGGCGTCATCTTCGTGCATTCGTGAAAAATTCGTGGACGGGCTTTAGTTCTCCAGTGTCACTGCGAGCCCGACCGCGCTGAGCGGAGGGGCAGCGCGCCCTGAGCGAAGTCGAAGCGAGCAGAGCAATCTCCTCACTAAGCTCTTTTCTTTTCGAAGTTTGGCTGTTGCTCCCTCGCCAGGCGATCTATATAAGATTTAACCGTTTCCACACATTGCCGGATCTCTCGATACCGTTCTTCAAAATTGGGCAATGTCTCTGGGTCTGAAGGGGAGGCTTCGAAAAGATTTACAAGAGTTTCTTTAGCCAGAGCAAGCTGTTGAAAGGGCAGGGAATGTAGGGGAAATCCCAGGTCTTTCAGGTAGGTTTCGGCATTCGCTACAGCTCGTAGAATTCTGTGCGGCGCTGAACCTCGGAAGCTCATATCTTGTATCCACATTAGGTCGTTACCAAGCCAGAAAAGGGTGGCCACTTTGTCCCACTTTATAGGGCTTTGAACCGACTGCCTGGTGCGCTCAATTGCTTTTGCCGCGAGTTGTTGAGCTTTGAAGTTATCCAGAGCTTGGGTCGTTTTCTGGACTAAATCCACCCATAATTCTTCCCGTTTTGACTTCTTGTTCAGAGACGTGAGTGGCTTCGTAGGGTCATTTACCGTTTGGTATTTTGCCAGAAGGGTTGAATTAAAAGAGCAATGACTAAGAATGAAACACAAAATACTTACTCCCTCCGATTGCGCTGCATCCAAGAGAGGGGGCAATTCTTTCTTCACAATAAAATCGGATGCCAAAAAATCAGCAGATACTAATAAGATTGCCACTGCAGTTTGTTCCAAGGCCTTTTCAATTTCTTCTCGCCATTGCTGACCTACACGGATTTTTTCATCCGACCATACTTTTATAGAATAATCTCTTTCCAATGGTGTGAAATGAACCCTCAACCGCTTCAAATATTGAGCATCTGCATGACTGTAACTGATAAAAACCTGGTCTCTTTGCCGCATATTGCACTCTCCCTTAACAGTGTCAATGGTTAAATGGAGTATAACCGTGGGTGAAATGTCGTCAAGGCTAATTACCTACCCTCCACTCGGCAAAGATCTGTGTGAAGCTAGCGCTTGCGATTTGCCTGACAAATCGTCAAGCGCCAGTAAGCACCCTTGCGCAGTATGTAGTCGAGGGGTTGGCTGATCATACTCACCGGCGTATCCCGCGAGCAACAACAATATAGAAGATTCCCCTACCATAGAGGAGGGGGTGTACCCGAAAAAAGAAGTAGGGGGCTATCGGGTTGAAGTGCCTGCGCGACCTTGCTAAGATGTTGCGTGCGTTCCTGATTGTCTAGTCTAACTGCTCGCAGCGATACAGTGCTATCGACCTTGCAGCTTTCCCCATCCTGTGCAATCTGCACAAACTAACAAGTTCTATATTTGAGAGGTGAACATGCGTAAGAAAGTGTATCTTGTCTTACTGCTGGTGAGTTTTCTTGCCCTGAGTATTGGGGCGGCTTACCCGGCAATGAATGCGGGGGCACGCTCGAACCCAGCTCAGGTTACAACCTGTGCCGAGGCGGCCAGCTTTCTGGTTGGACGGCTTGCGGAGCTGTCCGGGGTGCCCGCCCGTGTCGAAGATCTATGCAGCTTCAGTGTGAGAATGGATCAGATCGATGACCACGTCTCGCGGTTCGACCGGAGATTCGTCGAGCATGCGATCGCCAGCAACATGCTCGAGATCCAGTCCCTGGAATTTACCCTCGCGCGTACGCAGGACGAGGAATGGAGGGGGCTGATCCAGATGATGATCGCCATGCACACATCCGACCTGCAAATGGCGCTGGAGGTGGCAGAAGCGATCGGCGCAGAGACGGAGCCTGATCTCACCGACATGCCGGTCTACCCCGGGACGCCGGAATATGACCTGGGCATGCGCAGGGTCGATCTCGTCGCCCGGTTCCTGGACCCGTTGATGAGCGTCCCGGCAACGGACACGCCTACCCCGGTCCCGACACTGGGCACGGTCCTTCCTACCGAAACCGGTACCCTGCCGCCGACCGAAACTCCCACGGCGATAGAGACTGGGACGCCCGTGTTTACTCCCACGAGCGTAGTTACTGAGACCGCTACCGAAACGGGTACGCCGGTTGCTACGGAAACCGAGACGGCGATTTCTACGGTCACAGAGACATCCGTGGCTACCGAGACCGGCACTCCTGTCGTCACGGAAACGGAAACAGGAATCCCCACGGAAACCGGCACCGCCGTCCCCACGATCACTCCTCCTGTTCGCCCCGATTTTGACCTGCTTTCCCTGCACGTGATCGAAGACGAACATGCGATGAGTATCGAGGTGGCATTGGCGGCCCAGCGCCTGGCAGAAAATGCGGAAATCCGCGCCTTCGCCAAGCACGCCGCCGATGTAGCGAAACTGCATCTGCTTCTGCTGAACGATTTGAAATACCGGCTGGCGCACAACTACACCCTGCCAGATCCCATTTTCGAGGAAGAGTACCTGCCCCCACGCCTGGCCGTACCCGAGGAAGATGTGCCATAAGCGCCTTGGCAGGGAATGAAGTACATCCCTTGTAAATGAGAATGCGCCCCGGGAACGCTACCATCTGCTGGGACGGGTCAACCCGTCCCAGCTTACATTCTCAGAAGAGAAAATTACGCATCAAAGCCGGTTCAAGCAGGCCTCTGCATACGCGAAGGAAACAAACCAAAACCCTCCTCGCGTAATGGAAGCGGGTCTCTTCTATCTATTCACAGGATGAATACATTTCAGCTAACCTGCGGCTCGACGTTCAGCGTCGCCGGCGTCGCCGCAGCCCATTTGCCCTTCAGGAAGATGCGCAGCTCGAACCTCTGCTCGGCAGGCCGGAATTGATAGCGCCAGTGGGAGATCTTCACCTCGGCGTCGTCGATCACGATCTTCATATCCTCCTCTAATTGCATCGGCAGGATGCCATCGATTTCCCTGAAGAGTGGGGTCGTTCCCTTTTTGTCGTAGAAAGAAGTTATGTAGTGCATCGTGTTTTCTCCATTTCTTTTTGGGCGGTACCTTTATCGTATTCCCCCTATTTTATGTTAAATTGCGCCTTACCACTTACTTGAACTTGGAGCGCCGAATCATTACAATGAGACAGCGATTGGTTATCCAAAAGAATTCGCAAGTATATGTCCTTGCGAGGCGCTGGTTGAGATACGAGATTGCTTCGCAGAAAACGCTCGCAATGACATAGGGAAAAGGAGCAATCTATGCAAGACCGCCTGACCGAAGCGTTGAAGGTCCACGACGTGGATTATGCCGATATCCGCATCGAGGACAAGACCGAGTCGCAGGTGATGTTCCGCGGGCCCGAGCTGGATACGATCGGTTCGTCCCGGGTCATCGGTGGGATCGTGCGAGCCCTGTATAAGGGCGGCTGGGGCTATGCCACCTTCAACGACCTGAATGACCTCGAGTCGCGTGTCCGCGAGGCGTGTGCCACGGCGAAGCTGGTGGGGAAAGAAACGAGCCAGCTCGCCTCCGTCGAGCCGG